>Ga0070706_100000668_pt1 | contig 38865 bp, 31 predicted proteins | sample KBSK5501metaG_FD_65476 | JGI IMG/M metagenome (GOLD analysis project Ga0070706, IMG submission 65476) | Corn, switchgrass and miscanthus rhizosphere microbial communities from Kellogg Biological Station, Michigan, USA - KBS K5-50-1 metaG | ecosystem: Host-associated > Plants > Roots >... | reverse complement strand
GCACGGACTGCCGCCCATTTCATGGGCTCGAAATTCCATTGCTTCCAGTTCCTGGGGTTTCGCTCGCAAAGCCTCGCTCCACCCCAGGCTTTATGCTTACGCCTGCTCCGCAGGCTAAAAATGTTTGCGCCTGCTCCGCAGGCTAAAACCAGACTTTTCGAGCAAAGCCAGTTAGAGAGTTATCCTAAATCTCCTCGTAGACCGCGGCACATCTGTTGCTCTTCCTCCCGGTTGATCTCCTTTTAATTAAGCTTAGTTTCAAGAAACGCAGAGTGCCGTGAAGACGAAGTTGATGTTGAGCAATGCGCTGCGGCAGTTACGGCATGGCTTCAACCGGCCCTTCATGGTGATGTTTGAGACGACCCTGCACTGCAATATGAAGTGCGGCTACTGCGCGATCTGGCAGAACCAGCAGCCGGAGGATCGGGCTGTGCGCGAACGCGTCTTCGCGCGCATGGATGAAGCGGCTGATTTCGGTGTGTTTGCCTGGAGTTTCTCTGGCGGCGAGCCGCTGATGAATCCGAACATGCCGGACTATATCGAGTATGCAGTAAGCAAGGGCTTCTATACGTCGATGCCGACGAATGGTCTGGCGCTGAAAAAATATGCGGAGGCTTGCGTCAAACTCGACCAGTTGGAAGTTTCGATTGATACGTTGGACCGGCAGAAGTTCGCGAAGCGCCGCGGCGTCGATGGCCTCCCTACAATCCTGAGCGCGCTCGATTACATTCGGGACAAACTTCGCTTCAACACGATTCAAATCAACGCCGCCGTCAATCTCGAAAATCTCGATGATCTTCCCGCATTGGCCAGGTACTGCGACGACCGCGGCTTTCTGCTGCACACCGAAGCCGTACACAACGTTGTACGAACCACGTGGAAGACCGAGGACGTCGAACTGCGAAATGATGAGCTCGATCGCGTCGCCGCTTACGTCACGCAATTGAAGAAAAAGCATAAGTGCATTCGCTTCTATCGTGACTACTACAAGTTCTATCGCAACGATGGTTTTTCAAAAAAGTTTCCCTGCCGCTCGGCGTCACACTTAATCAACATGCGTCCGGACGGTTCGATCCAGTTTCCGTGCGCGTTCGTCTCCCTTCATCGCGGCGCGCCCGACATGAGTCTGCGAGAGATCTACGCCTCACCCGAGGTGAGGGAGATCATCCGGCGCTCACCGGAAATGTGGGACTTCTGCAAGGGCTGCAAGATTGGGTGTCCTTATGAAGTGTCGGCCTATCGCAACAGTCCACTAACAGCGATTCGTGCGGCACTGGATTTCTTGCAGTTCGCTTGATTTCGATGATGAGTCTGCTGACGAGAGAAACAAAGGCAGTTGCGGACGGGTGCACGTCCTCTATGGCGGCAGTTCACGTCCGGGGTCTCGTCAAGCGATATAAAAACGGCACCGAAGCTAACCGTGGAATCGATCTGGATCTGTATCCAGGCGAACTGACTTCGATTCTGGGACCGAACGGCGCCGGCAAAACGACCTTTTTGCGTCAGCTCACAACCGAATTACGGCCCACTTCCGGCAGCATTGAAATCTTCGGCATCGATGCCGTGGCCGCGCCGCAGCGAGCAAAGCAATTGATGGGGATCACGCCGCAGGAAGCCGGTGTGTTTGAGTCTTTGACGGTCAGTGAACACCTCGAACTGTTTGCGCGATTGAAGCGCGTTTCAAGCGCGGTCGCACGCCAGCAAACTGCGAAGGTAATTGAAGCCCTGGATCTCGCCGGCGAAACCAAAAAGCGCGTTGGCTCGCTTTCAGGAGGACAGCGGCGCCGCGTTCTGATTGGACTGGCCCTGTTGGGCCATCCGCCTTTGCTGGTGCTGGATGAACCGACAACGGGTTTGGATCCTTCTTCCCGCATGGCTGTTTGGGGCGTCATCCGGCGCGCAGTAACCGACGGCGCCGCGGTAATTCTCTCGACGCACTACATCGAAGAGGCCGAGCGGTTGAGCGACCGCGTCGGCGTTATCTCACGCGGGCGGTTGATCGCGTGTGGCTCGCTCGACCAACTCCTGGGCCAGCTCGAGCGAAGTTATCGGCTCAGTTACCGGGATGCGCTCGATCCGTTTGGAAAACTTTGCGAGCGCTACTTCGCCAGCTTTGCCGATGCACAGCGGATGGTGGCGCACGAAAAACTCTCCGAATACTCGATCGCGCGCGCGACGCTTGAAGACGTTTACTTCAGGTTAGCAGGCGAGCGCTTCGCCGAAAGCGACGAGATCGCATGATACGCATTTCTGAAATCGTCTGCGTCTTTCGTATCCAGCTCATCAGCATGCGCGCGGAGATTGGTCCGTTTATGCTCGCCGCACTGGTGTTTCCGTCCGCGATGTACCTGTTTGCAAACGCGATCAGTAGAACGGAGGGCGTCGAACAGATGCGATTGCGCTTTCTCGCCGGCTCGATCGTTTTTTCTCTATCGCTGACTTCGATCAGTTGGCTCGGCTATCTGCTTTTGGAGAATCGATTCACGGGCCGATTGAAACTCTTTGCGACGCTACCACTCGCGCCGTCTTCGTACATCTGCGGTTTTCTTGTCTTCGCGTTGATGCAAGCGTCACTCGGCACCACCGCATTGCTTCTGCTCGGCAGATTTTTCGGCGTGCAGATGCGGCCGAGTCCGCTGCTTGCAATCGTGGTGCTTGTGACCTTGCTTTGCCTGTGTGGTTTGGGCTCGATCATCGCAGCGCGCGCGCGCAGCTTTACCGAAGGTTCTCTGTTGACCGACGCACTGGGCGCAGGGCTCGTGTTTCTTGCCCCGGTCTACTACGCGCCGGAGATGATGCCGCGCAGTTTACGCGGCGTTTCGCAATTGCTACCGACGGCATTCGCGGCTCGTGCTGTAGAAACTACCTTGGCCGGAGGTTATGCGGTAGGTACCGACGCAGTCGTTCTTGGGCTGATGGCAGTTCTGACGTTGGGACTTGGATTCAGGTTGACGAAGTGGAGGGAGGACTGAAGCAGGCGATGAAGCGACCACGCATCATGGTGCTTACTCTATCTTTTGGTTCGGGTCATGTTCGAGCTGCGAAAACCATCGCCGGCGAGTTACTTCGCCAGGCGCCGAAGCCGGAAGTATGCGTAGTCGATGCTCTCGCGACCTCGCGGTTCTTGTTCTATGCGGGTTACGTCTGGACCTACTGGGCCATGCTGCGACACGCGCCCGCTCTTTGGGATCGGTTATTCAGCCGGCGTCTGAAACGTGAGCATCGGCGCACTGCGCCAGAGTGGGCCTTTCAATTCGGATGCCCAGACGTTTTCCGAGCGATCCCAGACTTCCAACCCGACACGATCGTCGCTACCGAAGTTGCAGCATGCGAGATAGCCGCCATCGCCAAACGAAGAGGATTAACCAAGGCGCGAATCGTCAACGTGATCACCGACTATGAGGCGGAGCCGGTGTGGGTGCAACCCGAAGTAGACACTTATGCTGTTGGCGACACGTATGTAGCCGATCAGTTAACAGCCTGGGGCGCGCCACTCGACAGGATCCACGTCTGCGGTATACCAACCGCACCTTCGTTTCTTGTGCCGCAAGACAAACACTCGATCCGCGCCGAACATAAATTGAACGACACCGCACCGGTTGTGCTGATCATGGGAGGAGGGATGGGGCCAACGCACATGGATCAAGTAGCAACGGCGATTCTGGAAAGCGCGCAACCAATCCAGATCGTTGCGATCACCGGACATGACAAACGCACGCGTCGTCGGCTGAATCGCCTTCAATCCTCGCCATCTACATCGTTGCGTGTGCTTGGTTGGACCGATGATGTACCCGCGCTGATGCAATTGGCGTCTGTGCTGATCACGAAGCCGGGCGGGCTAACGACATCCGAGGCAGCAGCGTCGGGATTGCCCTTGGTCATGTTCGATGCCATTCCCGGTCCGGAAGGTCGCAACGCGCAACGAATCGCAGAAGCGGGTGCCGGAATCTTGAAACACAGTGCGCATCAAGCGGCCCGCACGGCTGTTCAGCTTCTTCACAATGAAGAAGCGCGGCTGAGAATGTCAGCGAGTGCAAAAAAACTTGCTCACCCGGATGCGGCCACAACGATCGCGCTGCTTGCGCTTAACGAGAGCATGCCAATGCCCAGACTTGCGAGGAGCATGACGGCGTGAACGCACAGTTGAAACAGACTGAGACGCGAAACAATCCGGTGTTGATCTTGACGATCGCAAACGGCTCCGGACACACCCGCGTCGCCAATGGGATTGCTGCCGCAATTCACAGTGCCGAACCTTCGTTGCCCGTTATGGTGGTAGACGTTGCGGACTACATGACCAATCTCACTCGTTTCACGCATGTATCCGTCTACCTCTGGTTAGTCAAAAACGCACCTGCAGTCTGGGATCGAATTGATCGCTATCAGAAACAGCAAAGGAGTACGAGTCCAGAGTGGTACTACCGGCGCGGCTGTCATCGTTTGTTCGATTTGGCTCGACAAGTGCGACCACGCGCGTTCGTTGCAACGGAAGTTGGCTGCTGCGAGATTGCGGCGCTCATCAAGCGAGACCTGCAATTGGACGCGCCGCTCGTCGCAGTTAATGACGACTACGACGCTGATCGTGCGTGGGTTAGGCCGGAAGTCAATCTCTACTGCTTCGTTACCAATGAATTGGGCCGGCAGTTGGTCCAACACGGCGCACGGCGAAGCCGCATTGCTAACTGGGGGGTGCCTCTGTCAGCCGGTTACGAGGTTCTGCGCGAACGCGAGCAGGAGCGGGCGGAAATATGCCGCTGGCTGCGTCTCGATCCAAACGCGCCGATGGTCCTGATCGCAGGGGGCGGCGAGGGTCTGGGCAAGATCGACGAGATCGCTGACCGTCTGCTTCATTGGGACCAGGCCGTGCAACTCGTCGTGCTCACTGGAAGAAACGAACGGCTGAAGTCTCGCTGCGAGCGCATCGCCGCCAATGGATCTGCCCAAAGGTGCCGTGTGTTGGGTTGGGTTGGGCCTGAACAAATGCCGAAGCTGATGTGGGCCGCGGATCTGATGGTCTCCAAACTCGGCAGCATGTTCAACGAAGCGATTGCTTCGGAACTGCCAATCATCGCGTTGGAGCCGCTGCCGGGAGCTGAACGGGTGCAGTACCGTCTGCTGGAGGAATGGCAAGTCGGTTGTGCCGTGCGATCGCTCGATGAAGTAGTGCAACGAGTGGACCACTTGCTCTCGCAGCCGCAGTTGCTGGAGGAGCTGCGCGGCCGCGCTCGGGCGCACCGGACGCTCGGCGCGTCACAACGCATCGCGCGCTGGTTGGTTGAAGTGGCTTTGCACGAAAAGTCGGTTTTAGCCTGCGGAGCAGGCGTAAGCATAAAGCCTGGGGTGGAGCGAGGCTTTGCGAGCGAAACCCCAGGAACTAGCAGCAATGGAATTTCGAGCCCATGAAATGGGCGGCAGTCCGTGCGCTGCAAAATTGTTGGGCATTTTCGCTGTATTTGTTCTGTCGCCCGCATTCGCGGGCTTGATAATTTGTCGTGCTTAGATACCTGGGGTTTCGCTCGCAAAGCCTCGCTCCACCCCAGGCTTTATGCTTACGCCTGCTCCGCAGGCTAAAACGGACTTTCGGGCAAAGCCTCTCTAACTGGTAACAGCGGCGCAATGTCACCGCCAAACTTCTTCAGGGTGACACTTTGTCACCGCGACTGACTGTTTCGTTCAAACTCCTTAGTAGATCGACGGACGCGATTGTGGCTCGCAAGATGATGTGAAGCTTTTGCCGGTATGACTAAAACGCCACTGTTTCCAATCCTCGTTATCGTCCTCGCCGGAATTATCCTGACAGCTCCGGTTCTTATCTATGGCATTCCCTTCTTTAGCGATGATGCTGTGACGCATCACGCCGTTTGGTATGTCTGCTTTTCGGAGCAACTCTGGGCCGGAGACCTGTACCCGCGATGGCTGATGGGAATGAACAATGGCTTAGGTAGTCCAGTCTTCTTTTATTACCCGCCTGTCCTGTTTTTTGTGACGAGTTTACTTCGACCATTCTTCCGTGGCGACTCGCATGGTTGGTATCAGCTTGGGATTTCAGCCTGTGCGGCTCTGATCGCATCCGGTACCGGCGCATATGCGTGGCTCAAACAGATGGCCGGCCGCAACTCAGCTCTTGCGGCTGCGGTCCTGTATATGGCAACACCCTATCATCTCGCCTCTGATCTTTACGTGCGCGGATCTTTAGCAGAGTACTGGGCCTTCATCTGGATGCCGCTGATCCTCTTCTTCACTCACCAGATAGTGGAGGGACACAGATTCGCCGTAGCCGGGTGTGCTCTCACTTATGCCTTGCTGATAATGACTCATCTGCCGACTACGCTGATCTTTTCGCCAATTCCGGTCTGCTATGCCTTCTACATGGCTGGCCCGGGGCAGAAGATAAGAGTCGCTAGTTGGACCATCGGCGCGATGACCCTCGGGGCGGGCATATCTTTTGTCTATCTTTGGCCCGCGCTCACAACCCAACATTTCGTCTTTCTCGAGCGGATGAGCACGGGCTATTTCTCGTATAAGAACTGGTTGTTCTTTACAAATCTTTCTTTATGGCCCGCTGAAAAACTCCTGGTGTTGCTCGTGATGGCCGACCTGGCGGGTATTGCGTGCTGCACATTCCTAATCACTCGTGCTAGTCCGAACAGGGAGACCACGCGGCTGAACGCGTTCTGGTACGCGGTTGCGAGTGTGGGCATTTTGATGATGACCCAATTGAGCGCCCCGATTTGGGGAGGTGTCTCAATCTTGCGGAAGATTCAGTTTCCCTGGCGGTTCAATGCAATTGTTTCGTTGGCAACCACGGCGCTTTTGGCGCTGGCTATTTCTTCGTTCAAAAAGCGCGAGTCTCGTTCTTTCAAAACCGCCACGACAGTGGTGTCGCTGCTCATCTTTGGCTGGATTCCGGCAACGGGCTGGGCCGTTTGGCAGGCATACCCCTTTCACAATGCTGATCAAGATGAGATCGATTACAAGAACAGAGAGATAAAGCAAGGGAGAGAGGTACCCGAATACTATCCGCGTTGGAATCTGGCAATGGACGAAATGAATTGGGAGTCTTCAGTCAATGAAGAGGAGTGGGACGGCCAGCTCAACCGCAGATTTGAATCCCTGCTACAGAGAATAGGTGAATCTGACGGAAGCTTAGCGAAAGTGAAAATTATCGAAGGAGTAGGGCAGGTGAACGTTAGTAGCTGGAAGCCAGGAGAAATCCGCTTGCAAACCGCTACGGCAACGGGTATGCGGCTCTATGTCTCGCAGTTCTATTATCCAAACTGGACTGCTCAACTGGTCGCTGAGTCATCGAGTATAAGTATTCAGCCTTCTCAACCCGACGGCCTAATCAGTCTCTTCATCCCGGGGGGTGAGCATCAGGTTTTGTTACAGCTCGAGCAAAGCTCCGCAGAAACTGTCGGTCAGATTATTAGCGTAACTTCTATCGTAATCGTGCTCGCTTACGTTCTCGTTAGAAAACGATATCAAACCCTCCCGAGAAATAACGCCGGTAAGAATTAAAGAACTCGCCGAAATGCGGATCGGCTACATTGGCTCGAACGTCACGCGGATTGAAATGGTTCGTTAGATTGAATCCGCTCACGGAAAAACGAAGGCCGTATTTCTTAGTAACCTGAAACTCCTTCGCAAATTCCACGTCGAGTGCGAGAAATCGCGGGAAGCGAGTCTGACTGGAGTTACGCGTCCCGATGAAATTTTGCTCCGCGTCGCGCACAGAATAAGGAAACCCGCTGCGCACCTCGAAGATCGGCGCTATGGTAATGCGTCGCGGAAACGAGATTGTGCCCCAGGCCAGAAAGCGATTGGGCACATCGAAAGGCGAGTTAGAGTACTGATTCTGTCGAATCACGGGCGCGCCGAAGTCGCCGAAGTAACTATTGAAGTCGTTAAGGTCAGCGCGCGCGCGAGAGCGCACATACGAAAGATAGAGCATGTTCTTCTGGGGCAATTGGTAACGTGCTGTCAGTTCCAGAGCGCGGTAGCGTGCGGTGCCCGCGGAGCGCAACACGATCGCGATGTGCCCGCGAAAGTCGAGTTCCGGGTCAACGATGTAGATGTTTCGGGTGCGGCTGTTAATGAGATTGGCGCGCACGGCGAGACGCGAGCTAACGATTCGGTCCAACTGGAGATTCCACGTCAAGTTTTCAGGAACGAACCCCTCATCATTATCTCCTGATTGACTGAAGTCGAGCGGCTTGGCGGGGGCAGTGCTCACCAATACGTTCGTGAAATGGCGCTGCTCAATGATGCTAACTCCGTCCGATCCGTAGCGCGTTACAGTGCGCGCCGGGTATTGCGCAAAGCTGCGAATGTTGAGCGGCACCTTGTCGTAAAAGAGACCGACGCCGCCGCGAATCACTGTCCGATCGTCTTTGAAGGGCGACCAGGCGACGCCGGCGCGCGGAGCAAGATTCTTTTCGTGCGCGATCTGCTGATTCTCGTAACGCAAGCCAAGATCGAAACTCAAATTGGACCGCACCATCCAGCGGTCCTGCGCAAACCCTACGTACTCACGATTGTGCACTTGAATATGCGGTGCGGGATCAAACACGATGCGCTCCGCCAGCGACGAGTCGGCACGAACGATGTTCACCGGACGCGCGGAGAAGTTCATTTGATTGCTGACGCTGTTGAAATCCCAGCCGAGCTTGATGTTATGCGAGCCGAGCAGGAGGCTTTCCCGCGGGAACTGATAAACCGCGAAGAACTCGAATCGTCGTGACTGCCGATCTTGCGTCGCGAAGTAATTGCCCTCTTCAACCGTTGGCGTGAGCGTCTGCTCGCTGGTTCCCTGCCCCCACACGTTGGCATTGAATCGCTTGAATGAGATGGCAGTCTCCAGCATGCCACCTTCGAGCGCGTAGTGGTCGCGCGCTGAAAAGATGAAATCCTTCTGTTTGTAATTTGGCGTGACTGGTTGCGGTCGAAAGAAGTCGAGTCCGATGAATTGATTGCGCTCCGGAAAATAGCCGACTGTGTAAGTCTGCGTGTGGCGACTATTTAAAATGAGATCAAATTGAGAGAAGTAGCTCTGTGCTTCCGTCTTCGTCTCGTTGACTGGGAACGATAGGCCCCGCACGGGATTTTTGGCGATGGCATATGACAGCGACTGCGACAAGTACAGACGATTGCTGATCAGTGGACCGTTGACGTTAAGACGCGGCAGATCTTCAGCAATGCCGACGACCTTGCCGTTCTTGAAACGGAAATCAGGGAAGAAGTCGTTTAACTCGGCCTTCCATTTATCTCCCCCTTGCCTGGTTTCAATCCGAGTCACACCGCCGGTGAACTGACCATACTCGGCAGTGTACGGATGCAGAAATACCTGCACAGTCTCGACTGAATCAGTCGGGAGGTTCAAACGAAAATTTCCGCTTGCGGGATCAGACGCGTTAAGGCCATTGATGAGCAACAGGCTTTGCTGTTCCGACGCGCCTTTAATACTAATCTCTCCGGTCGTGGAACGAACGACTCCCGGAATAAGCGGCAATGCTTCATCAACCCGGGCTGTTGCCAGCGGCAATCTTTGCAACGTTTGGCGCTGAAGGTTTCCGGCGGCGGTCGTAGCTCCGGCTTCAACGCCGGTTGTCAGCTCGTCTGGCGATCTAATCGTCACATGTGCGGATACCGCAGCAACGGCAAGGACGACTTTCACTTCAGCTACTTCACTGCCCTTAATAACGACCCGGCCTTTCGTGAGCGTCTCGAACCCTGTGCTTTCGACGCGGAGGACATATTCGCCCGCTGGGACCTCGGTGAACGTAGCGACGCCTTCGTGGTTGGTTACGGCAGTCGCCACGATCTTGGCTGGGTCGGGTGCGCGCAGCACGGAACAACTTGCTCCGGAGAGAGAACGCTCTTGTGAATCAGTTACTGTCACACGAAGAGCGCCGGCCAGTTCCTGACTATTTTGAACTTGACTAAAGGACGCGCTCGGCAGAACTGATCCGCATAGCGTGAACAAAATGAACAATACGACCCGGCGCCAACAAAGTGACATAGCAATTCCCTATTACCTATCACCATTGCCAAAGGTGTAGCGAAAGAGCAATGTGTGCCGTGGAGAGGTTTGCCCGAAATCAGTCGAGAATATGTATTCGGCGAGAAAATTTGGCGTGAAACGCCAGCCAACGCCGAAGTTTGAAAAGTAGTCAGTGAAGTGGTCATGGCTGCCGCCGTTTGGCTCGAACATCCCATCGCCGTTCACTCGCCGGCCAAAACGATCTGGGTAAAGCACCAGGTCGCTCCTCTCGAATTGAGAAACGGACAGCATAGACCCGCTGACAAACATGCGTTTCCAGACGTCGGCCTGTACTGCGACATGCAACGAAAGGAAGAGCGCACGCTTCTTTTCATCTTCAAGTAAGTTACCGGTCGCGCGTTCGTTCCGCGTATTGCTAACCTGTGCCCAACCGCCCGACATGTCGAAGCTAAAGATCGTGCGCGGGTTAAAAAGATAGCCCAGACCGCCGCCGATTGTTGCGCGCTGGGAATCTCCCGACTCATTTGAATCCACCACGCGCGCGCGTCGAGTTCGACCAGTCGTGTCGGCAGCGAAATAAGAACCCTCAACTCCGTAGAAGAGTCGTCGACTGAACCAGTCTCGAAAGCGAAATCCGAATTCCGACGTTCGCGCTGTCGCTGAAGTTCGATTGAGTAATCTCTTTACGCCATCGAGCGTGCGTGAACGATCTCGATCTTCGGCACTGAGAGCACTGTAGCGGTAGAAGATCCCGAGTTTCTCACCACCGGCAAACTCGCGTGTGAGTCCGATGGTGAAGCGTGTGCGATTGGCTACGGAACCAGTGTCGGCAAGCTCGAAAGACGAACGTCTGGTGTCATCAGTTTGAGTCGTCGTACTGAACAGGGAGCCGCTGGTCCGGAGATGGTCCACTGCAACTCCGACGCTCGTGCGTCCGTCATCGCCGAATCGACGCGCCGCTACAAACGAAGCAGCGACGAGCCGGTTTCTTGTGGAGCCATCAATTGTTCTGGTTCCCAGTGTGCCCGCAGGGAATTTTGGGCCCATCAATCTCACGTCATCATCAGCCGTGAACGATTGAAACCCGTCACGCGAGAACGCCACACGCCCACCGAGAACGAGTCCGGATTTGCCGATGGGGACGAACAATGAAGCCTGTGGCGAATAGCTATAGTCCAGGAGCCGGCGATCGCCAAAACTCAAAAGTTCCCGCGCACCGTCTTTATCACCCGTGCCCCCGATTGATGGCACCAGGAAGATCCTACCCTCAGTCGTTCTGAACTCACTCGCGTATGCTGGATTATCGAGGCTATCGAAATAGGAATCTGCAAAAGCTGTGAATCGAGAAGGCAAAGGCAGTTCGCCACTCTCGACGATGCTATCGAAGTTCCGTTCGTAAACGCCCGCAGCGGTATGTAAAGAATTATCGTTACCAGGACTGGTAGTGAACTCGTCACCCGCTGTGCTCTTATCTCCTTCTTCGGGTGCCTTTCGTCCATTACCGCGAGAGCCGATCTCATTACCTGAACCCGGCGTAAAGAACAGGATGTCTTCATTCGGACGAACAATCACGCCGCGACCGGGATGGACCAGAACGCGCCGGCCCGGGTTGCGACGGCTGGAGACTTCCACCAGTCCCTCGTAGACGACAACTTCCGTATCACCGGCTGCATCCACGGCCACACTGAACTCCGTCCCTCGCACGGCGATGGAAGCCGTAGGACTATTAATTCGATAAGGATTTGGGCGACCGCCAAAGTGATTGATCCGAATGCGGACGTGCCCGAGGGTAATGTGCAGAAGTTCTCGTAACGAACTCGCATCGCGATAGTCTTGCAGGACTACATGCGAGCCGGGTTGCACTATGAGCATGCTGCCATCACTAAGCTCCAGCGTGACGCGACCTCCGTTCATGGTGTCGATCTCATCACCGGGGCTAACAACAACGCCGCGTACTAAATTGGATTGGGAGTGAGCATGTCCGGAAATGACTGCGCGACCGCTGACGCCGGCTACGCGCGCCTCGACCACTCCGACCTGCGCATTTGCACCGGCGTGCAATAGGTGCAGCGCGACAGCTAATCCGAGCAGCCGAAGAAAACACAAACGACGCGATTGGTCTGGCGAACACGTTCGCCCCTTTCGTGCCTCTTTGTGGCCAAAATTATTCGACTTCGTGATCATCGTCGGTGCTCGTGTCTTTTTCGGCCACTGCAAACAGGTTGTGCCGGGCGATCAGTCGCTGAATCGTCCGACGATTGAGTCCCAACACTGTAGCAGCGCGACGCCGATTGCCTCCGACTTCGGTCAATACGAGTTCAAGATAACGGCGCTCTAATTCTTCCATCTTAGGTCTGTCGTCAATAAGTGAAATAGAACTATTCGCGCTCAAGGGAAATCGAGACTGCGCAGCAATGTTGGGAGGCAGACAGTCAAGCGTGATCACGCCTCCCGAGCAAAGTGCGACGGCGCGCGTCATGGCGTTCTCGAGCTCGCGAACGTTGCCCGGGAACTGATAGGCGTTGAGCGCGTCAGCCGCTTCCTGTGAAAGCGTTAGCTGCGATTGAGCGCCCACGCGCTCGAGGAAATGTCTTGCCAGCAAATCAATATCGCCGGTGCGCTCTCGCAACGGCGGGAGCTCGATCGTTAAGACGCTAAGACGATAAAAGAGATCCGCTCGAAACTGTCCTGAGCTCACCAAGTGATCAAGAGGGGCATTGCTCGCGCCGATTACCCGAACGTCAACTCGGCGCGCCTCAGTCGAGCCTACCGGACGTACCTCACCAAGCTGAAGAACGCGCAGAAGGCTCGTTTGAAAGTTAGCGGTAGTCGAGGCTAATTCATCGAGGAAGATGGTGCCACCGTCCGCGGCCTCGAAGAATCCAGCCCGATCCTTTGCCGCGCCCGTAAACGCTCCCCTCGTATGACCGAACAACTCATCCTCGAGCAGAGTATCGGTCAATCCTGAACAGTTGACGGCCAGGAACGGTTTGTCGGCGCGCGCACTGAAATCATGAACAGCTCGCGCGACCAACTCTTTTCCAGTACCGGACTCTCCCAGCACTAATACGGTTGCGTCAGTTGGTGCAGCGTGTGCGATCAATTTATAGACATTGACCATTGCCGCACTTCGTCCAATCAGACCCGAACCGGAAAACTCATTGATCAGTGCGCCTTCGTGCGCCGCGTCGGCCGGTTCCGCTTCCGCCCGCGCTTTTAAATGACGGCGAACCAGCGACGCCAACGCCGCGACTTCGAAGGGTTTGGCGATGAAGTCGCTTGCTCCTTCTGACACAGCGCGTACCGCCAGTTCGACTGAACCTTGCGCGGTGATCAGGATGATGGGAATTGTCGGTGAGATGGCGCGCAATGAACGCAGGACTTCCAACCCATCGCCATCGGGCATGAAGATGTCGCTTATGACCGCATCAAAGTGTGAGTCGCGTGCGGCCTGAATAGCCTCGCTGCCGGTGCGCGCGCAGGTCACGCGGAAGCCGTTGAGTGTAAGCCCAGTCTCAAGCGTCAACCGGATCGAGCGCTCATCGTCCGCGACAAGAATGTGCGGCGATCGTTCACGCATTTTGCGTCATGTTACTGCTCTTGTGGCGTCGCCACAAACGAAGCCACAAAGAAGCACAAAAGGCACAAATGGCTTCCACTAAAGTTTTGTGCTTCTTGTGCCTTCTTGTGGCTCTTTTGCCGGCAACGGGAGTGAAACCAAGAACGATGAGCCAACACCTAATTGACTCTCGACTGTTACGTGTCCACCGTGCAACTCTATAATCTCGCGGACCAACGTGAGACCGAGTCCGGTTCCGGGTACATCCACATCTTCCAATCGCGGCACACGATAAAATTTCTCGAAGACATGCGGCAGAACATCCGCCGGAATACCATAGGCCTGGTCCTTAACACGGATCAGCAACGCATTGAGGGCTGCGCGTGCCGTGATCACGATCTCGGTATCGCGAGGGCTGTACTTGATGGCGTTCGCTATCAAATTCGTCAGCGCCTGTGCCACCAGATCGGCATCGGCCATCATTACCGGGAGGGATGGCGCAAGGTCTCTGACAATTCGGATGTGGCGTTGCGCCGCCAGTGGCTCGAGCAATAGCACCACGCGCTGGATCAATGGCGCCGTCGCAAGCGGTGCGAGACGCAACGCACGCCTTCCGGATTCGAGTTTGGCAATATCGAGATACTCGCTGATCATGTGCGCCAGGCGTTTCGCTTCGTCATTGATCGTCAAGTGCATTTCGCGTCGCCGCTCGTCTGGCACGTCAAACTGGGCCAGAACTTCACTCATCCCCTGAATCGCGGTTAGCGGCGTGAGCAGCTCATGGCTAACCAGAGTCATCACGTCCGCCCTCATTTCTTCAAGTTCGTGCTGTTGCGTAATGTCGGAAAGGGCCGCCACTAATCCCAGGACTGAACCCTTCTCGTCATCTCTCGAAGTAACCGCAGAGAGTCGCAGCATGTAGTAACGCGGCGGATTCCCAACGGTAAGCTGGCGCTCGACCGGCATTCTTTCGACTATGCTGCGCAACAACATCTCGCGCGCAATAGCACCGGATTCTCGCGCAACACTTCCCTTCTGCAGATCCGTCTCGGTGAGCCGCTGAAAAAGATCACTGCCGATAAGTGCTCGTTGCCGGATATCCAGAATCTCCGCGGCGCGTGGATTCGCGAAGACGATACGTCCTCCGATATCGGCAATAATCAAACCGTCATCTACCGCGCGCAACGCGCGATCGATGAAGCGCGCCCGACTCAACAGTCGCCGGTTGAGAGTTCCCAAAGCTCTTGCCTTCCATTCAACTCCGCGCGGCAGGTGCCACCTGCTCGATCTCGACATCTTCGGTTGGTCGTCCAGGTTGTTGACAAGGCTGGTCGCAATCTCAACGCATAGCCTCAGAGAGTCGGCGCTCGTCTCAGACGGTTGCGCATCGTTAATCAGAAGTAGTCCGGAAGGTTGTTCGTCCTCGCCGCGAAGTATCAAAGACTGGTCTCGCGTTTCAATTCCATTCTCAGCTAGCCGCGGGGGTGGCGGATCTGGTCCGTGAGACATTAAGAGGCGATAGCCTCCTTCATTTTCAAAGCGGGAGTAAATGGCAACGGTCTTTGCGCCAGCTAACTGCCCTATGAGTGTTGCCGGATTGGTGTGAATATCCGCACGCCCTTGGTTCTTCGTTGACAAGAAAGTCAAGTCGTTAGCAGTCGCCAACTCGGCGATCCGTGCATCCAGATTCGAGCTGATGCTCAGCGATCGTCTGAGCAATGACAACGGCGCCGCGACAGCAAGTGAAAGGAGTGCAGGTACCACTGGCGCCTCAAACATCCAACGCGCGAAAGCTATGTATGAAAGGCCGATGATGACTGCGAACAGTCCGAAAAGAACTGCGAGTTGTTTGATGGTCTCGAACCGGCCCTGAGCAACTGTGAGTAAACCCAACGTCGCGACCGCAACCACTGCCGCTAACAAGCCGGCGAGCCACTCCGAAACTTCACGATAAAAACGCGAGCGCAGGATGGTGTTCATTGAGTTGGCCAATACCTCCACGCCCGGCATCAACTCACCATGTTGCTCACCACGCGGTCCTTCTATATGAACAAACGGAGACGCGACGTGGTCGCCCAGCGTCGCAGCCGTTGCTCCAATTAGAATGTATTTGCCGCGAAAGCTCTGCGGTGTAACATGACCGTCCAGCACATCGGCAAAACTAAAAGTCTGATGTGAAAAGGATCCCGGCGGCCCGACGTAGTCGATCGTCATCCGGTCCGGGCCAGAAATCTCCGTCCGACTGTTTCCCTGATGCGACGCAAAGCTGCTGGCCGGACCATCAGCCATGACAGGAATCGTCCGGCTTCCAAGAACCACGCCACGGTGTACGTCTCGCACACTTGAGGCCCGGATACCTTCTCCGACTCGGACAGTTTCGACCGCAATGGACCACAACGCCTGCCCCTGGTCATCAGATTTTCGCAGGGACAACTCTCGCGCCGCACCGTCCGCTTCAGTTGAGACGTTGACGTGTCCTACGCCCGCTGCGGCAGTTTCGATTGGTGGTAAAGGGCGAAGCCAACTAACAGCAGCCGCACCTTTCTCGTCTGTAGTTTCTATAAGCTGCGCCGCGACGACAGCGTTTCCCGCACGCTTGATCGCATCAGTTATCGCAGTGTCATCTGCTGGCGTGGTTGGTTCTGTATAAAGGACGTCGATTGCGATTGCCTTTGGTTGGGTCGCAGCAATCGTATCGATGACGCGACTTGTCAAAGCACGTGGCCAGGGGAAACGGCCATAACGTGCGATGCTTGCCTCATCAATCGCTACGATGACGATGTCGTCAGGCGGAGAGATTCGACCGCGCGCTTGCATTAGCCGATCTCGCGCATAGAGATTCAAGCCCGGTGCACGCCACGAAACAATCATCGCCACTATCGTGGAAACCAGGACAATTGCGACGACCCAAGCGGCGCGGGCAGCACTGCGAACCTTGGGTGATCCACCACTCATTTCTGCTGAAAGTAGTGTCTGATTCTCTTCCGGCCAAGCACCTCGGCAGTGTCTTAGTTTAGGAAACGAAGCTTAAGCAACGACAATGCCGTATCCCTTCAGGTTTGTCTAACGCGCAAACCGACACACTTGGCGTCAGGGGTTTTTAGGGTTCTCGAACGGCGAGCTTTCCTGGGGGACAATTTGCCGCGTGCTGATGAAGGAGATGGCGACGATTCGCCACCGTCAGCGGACTTCGCCAGCGCAGAGAAAACGGAGTGGCGGAAAGGAGAATTACGGCAGATTTGCCAATGAAAACTGTCTCAACCGAGCTTTTCGGCTTGTCGTCGACAGGCGCATAGAGGAATGAAACTCTTAAATGGTCCATGGCCAAGGTAAGATAGACAAAGCATGTTACAAGTCGCGAAGGCCGTGAACCCAGTGGTGCATTTTGCCCGTAACCGAGTTTGGTCTCAGGATCAGCGTTCATAACATTGGTGACGTAGTGACTCGCAAGAGTGGTTACGATCCCGTTAGGAAGATTGCCAAGCATCGCATCCTGCGCTTGTGACATGCGAATCAAATTTCAGTGATGGAGAAGGGCATGTCACAGTACAGGCTGAGGTCAAAGGAATTGAAGGTTAGTGAACTACAAAAGCAGTTACAGCACGTGAACTTTAATGCCGCCGGGATCGACGTAGGCTCTGATCGCCATCTGGTCGCAGTTCCTGAAGGGCGTGATGACGTGGCGGTGCGCGAGTTCGGAGCTTTCACAGCCGATCTGCACGCGCTCGCCAATTGGTTATCAAAGTGCGGCGTGACTACAGTGGCCATGGAATCAACGGGCGTCTATTGGATCCCGGTGTTCGAGCTGCTCGAACGATTGGGATTCGAAGTTAAGTTGGTCGATGCCCGCAGGGTAAAGAATGTATCGGCTGCCAATGGCTGCAACAACTACATACCTATGGCTTGCTGGCTGGAGCCTTTCGTCCATCAGACGAAGTTTGTGTGCTACGTGGTTTCATGCGTCAACGAGAGATGTTGGTGCAAGCATCATCGATGCACATCCAACACATGCAGAAGGCGCTGCAGCAAATGAATTTATTGTTGCATAACGTGGTCACAGATATCACAGGTATGACGGGAATGAAGATCATCAAAGCGATTATTGCTGGCGAGCGTAATCCGCACGTCTTGGCAAAGCATCGTGACTACCGTTGCCGGAGTTCCGCTGCGACTATTGCCAAGTCGCTCGTGGGCAACTATCGAGAGGAGCATCTGTTCGCGCTCAAGCAAGCGGTGGAACTTTATGAGACCTATCAAGCAAAGGTTCGAGAATGCGAGTTGGCTATCGCGCATTATCTGAGCACACAACTAAATCGCACTGAAGCTGAGCCGCCAGCGAGTGAAAGAACGATACGAGCCAGGGATTGCATGCGAGGCGAGGTTGACATGCGCGTGCAGTTATTCAAGTTGACGGGTATTGACCTGTTCAGCATTTCTGGTTTTGGTGCGGATACGCTGCTGACCCTGGCTGGGGAGGTCGGCTTTGACATGAGCGCCTGGAAAACTGAGAAGCATTTCACTTCCTGGCTCAGTCTATGTCCAGGAACAAATAAGTCAGGCGGCAAAGTGTTGACGGGCAAAAGCAAACGCAGTGCTAATCGGGCGGCGGCAGCGTTTCGTATTGCGGCTTCTTGCGTGGCGAAGAGCAAGACTGCGCTTGGAGCCTTTTACCGACGCATCAAGGCGCGGGTGGGTGCGCCGAAAGCAATCACAGCGACGGCCCGCAAGTTCGCAGTGATCTATTACACGATGCTTAAGAATGGCAGTAGTTATGTAGAGGTGGGCCAAGCCGCATATGAACAAAGATATCGACAACGACGATTCAACGCGATGCAAAAGCAAGCTCTTGCGATGGGCTATCAGTTGGTGCCCGCGTGAGTTTCTAGGAAGGGGTTCATCCCAAATCATGTCGCTGGTGATCGTGTCGCGATATTCTCTGCGTTGCCAGTACGGCTCTTTAATCAACCGTTTGCGGCACGGGTTTCATTCGTTAATCGCTCATTCATTGTCACCGAATAAGCGGCGTGTGATTCGTAGTCCTTGCGTTCGAGAAACCAAACATCGAGCTTTCAAGCGCCGTACGGACTATCCCCCAATTAATACCCCAATAGAGACCATTCGGTCGGCTTGGAACTGACCCGAATTATTGGTGAAGCATGCCTTTCTTGCTAACAGCCGATTTGTAATCTCATAGCCGACAGCAAAGCAGTTCTTGACGTCCTGTGCGTTATCGAGCATGTAAAGGTCCAAGTCACGCCAGTACATTAGATCGTAACTGAAGCTGCCGCCCACAAGAGCAATGGCACGAATGAAGCCATTGTATCTCCTCGTTTGTCTCCTAACGTTAACAACCTGCCCAGCTGGCACCCAGGCTCAGAAAGGCAATCGCAACCGAACACGCCAGCGCGCCAAAGTCAACCGCTCCGGCTGTCTCCTGAAGGGGTGCAGGTTGCTGATCAGATCGGCGTCACGCCGCTGCACTGCGAATTTGGGCAATGGGATCGCGATTCTCCTGGGCCAAACTGCCCGTTTACACATAGGATTATTTCAAAAAATGACCCTAACGCCGTAGCAGGATGCGTTCACAATTACTGTGACTTGGGCAGTTCTGCGTCGTCAGAATCTTGGATTGTACTTTGCTTCGTAATAGCCAGCTTTCGCATTCGATTTCGAAGACTGGTTCGGTGAAGCCCCAAAATCGAGGCGGCTCCATTCTTGCCCTCTATTTGCCAATTCGTATCGTTGAGCACCTTAATAATATGATCGCGCTCGACTTCCTCAAGTGTCTTTGTAGGTCGTGAAACGTCAAGATCCTGGTCAACATGTAGTATCGGATCCGTCGCAAGTATTACCGCCCGCTCAAGCACGTTTTCAAGTTCCCTAACATTGCCCGGCCACGAATAATTCTCCAGGAGACTCATGGTCGAAGATGAAACTGCGGTTATCGCTTTCCCAAACCTCTTAGACATTTCAGTAACAAAGAATTCAGTTAGCAAGGGAATATCGTCTCGCCGATTTCTGAGAGGAGGCACGTGAATAGGATAAACATTCAGGCGATACCATAGATCCCTGCGAAACTCTCCGTTCTCGACCGCCTTATTCAAGTCTCGATTCGACGCAGCTATGATGCGCACGTCGACGTTAATTGTCCTTGTGCCGCCAATTCTTCGAATTTCTCCTTCTTGGATTACTCTCAACAGTTTGACCTGCGAGGACAGTGGGAGTTCCGCAATTTCATCCAGAAAGATTGTGCCCCCGTGTGCTAGTTCGAAATGACCTTGCCTGGCACTTCGAGCTCCAGTGAATGCGCCTCTCTCATGTCCAAACAGTTCGCTTTCAATCAAGGCCGACGGTAACGCTGCACAATTGAGCTTAATGAGCGGTTTATCTCTCCGCGAACTAAACGAATGGATGGCTTGCGCCACTAATTCTTTTCCGGTACCGGTTTCTCCGCTTATTAGCACTGACGTATCAGTGGGAGCAACTTGAGCGATCTGAGATAACACACGTTTTATAGCATCGCTTCGACCCACTATTGGACGAAGGACCTTGCTGGTATCGGCTTCCCCCGAAAACTCAGTACTCGAATTTTGCGATTGATCATTAAGTTGTGTGAGAGCAACAGTTGGTTCCGCAAATGGATCTTGTTGCCCGATAGAGCCCTCTTCAATATCCGCCTCCCAATCGTCCCGAGGATAGATCGTAACAATCACATATCCGTCCCTTTGCTCGACTAACGGCTCAGGAGCTCCAGAATTCTTGCAATCGTTGATGGCAGTCGGAATGCCACTTCCCTCTACTTCCACGACTCCCACGGATGAAATCGCATGGGCCAGTCGCATATTTCGCTGAACTGATTCGCTCACCAAGTTTGTCAGCGATACCGCCTTACCTATGGCTATAGGGGTACTACACCACGTGCCGGGACTCTTGATTTCTATCCGATTGTTATAAATCGTCACGTATGTGAGTCGTTCGGCGTCCTCGTAATTACGATGACACACGGCGTTGGCCAGAATCTCTCGTACGCAGATCATCGGATACTCATACGTAGGCGTTGATTTCATGGAGGAAGCAACAGGTCGCTCTCTGCGACCGATGTTGTTAGCAATGAAATCCCTTGCTTCAAAGATCTGGTTAAGTAGCGGCCCCTCACAATTGTGCCAATCTCTGGAAGTTGCTTTGTCATCGCCATCATACCTAGTACACCGTATCATGGCGGAAGGAATTACTTTGGAAGGTGAAGTTGTAAAAAGCAGGGCTCCAGCTAATGTAAGTCTGCCGCCTTTTAAATAACCCTCTCGACGCAGAAACTCATCGTCAGTTAAATCCGCCGGCAGCGCGAGGCGCGCCTTGCTTCGCATCTGTGATCGGTATTGTTGAACGGCTTGCGCGTCAAACTGCAATAACTCCGTAACGATATCCAGATGGTTACTGGGGATCCCGAGAACTGTTACTGGAAGAGCACTCTCTGCCTGCGAGACGGGGCGAGTTGAAACGATCAATGAAGGAAGTAAGCCCTCGATTCTCTTCAACAATACGTGCTTTAGATGCTGAGGATCACGATAGCTCTCAAGCGGAGTAATGGAACGCGACTCCTCGTGGTTCCAATCTTCTGTGAGTTGACTTTTTCGCTCCAGCAGCTCGGCCCAGGAACGGGCAACGTCCTTGTTTGTCAGCCGGTCCGGTAATGGCGGCGCGGCGGGGAATAATACTAGTGTGGGTATTCGCTTCTCTATCGGGCGATTGCGACAATTATTCAGCTCGTCCCATGTAACATCGCCAACTCTCTCCTTGAACACAAACACTGCAATGGCAGCGCGTTCCAAATGAGGGGTGATGGCTTGCGATTGTCCACCCACAAAAGGGTCTGCTCCGGTTTCCCAGTGGAATATGTCCAATGACGAATACGTCGATTGAGCCGATGCCACTTGGTTCAGGTGTTTCAGAGTATCTTGAAGCAAAGGTTTGAGGTCGCTTACGGCAAGCGCTTCCTCTCTAGCGTCCTGGCTATAACCAACGAAGATTAGTAATTCGGCCATTGGTGAGCGTGTCCTTGAGAGTGTGTCGAAAATCGAAGGCGGCGCTTTCACCGGACCGAATCGGTCAGAATCGGCAGAAACCTCAAGGAGAGAGGAAAACACCCAGGAAAGAAACTAACAGAAAGGAGAAGATAGTAAAAGAGACAATGGACTGCCGCGTGGTTGAGTGCGGGACTCGGGGAAGTCCTTCTTAAAGAGGAGCGCTTTAACGACGTAGTGTGAACACACTCATATTGTGAACGCTCGCTCTCGATGCTACTTCATATTTCCCTATTGGCGCCTAACAAGAAGGCCCGATTCTGTCAGAAAAACTATCCATTATTTCTGACAGATTAGAGGTGAACCCCAGTCCTTGCCGCTGGCACAAAATTGATCGCGCCACTTATTTGCGCTGTAAGTGGCGCGATTAACCTGAATCGCGCCACATATGCTACGGTTTAGTGGCGCGATTAAGCTAATCGCGCCATTTTAGTATCATTTTGGGTGGCGCGATTCGGTTAATCGACCCGCTAACGTTCTATTTGGGTACATCCATTCAGGATAGTTAGGAAAATATGTCTAGGAAGCTACCTACTGATCTAGATGAACGGCTGATCGGCCACGTTGCAAACACCCCAAGCGGAATGGGTGTCGAGAAGTTGCTTCGTCTACTAAAAGGGGAAGTCAGTCGCCGGACGCTGCAACGGCGTTTATCTGCGCTCGTTCGAGCTGGAAGGCTCATCAGTGAAGGCGCCGGACCATCAACGATTTACCTCTTGCCCAAGCCGGCCGAGCTGGAAGAAACCTACGTCCCTCTATCACCGTCAGGTGCTGAGGTTCGACGGCTCGTGCGGAAGGCCCCAGAGCGAGCGCACGCCGGTTAGCTACAACCGCGAGTTTCTCGATCAATACAGGCCAAACGAAAGCCGTTATCTCACTGCCGATACAATTGCACATCTCGCTCGGATTGGTGCAACGCCAGACTTGGAGCGACCTGCGGGCACATACGCTCGTCACATTCTGGATCGACTGCTCGTGGATCTTTCCTGGGCCTCCTCTCGACTTGAAGGTAACACGTACTCACTACTCGATACGCAACGCCTCATCCAATTAGGAGAAGCAGCGGAAGGTAAAGATGCCATTGAGACTCAAATGATCCTCAACCACAAAGCCGCGATCGAGTTCATGATGGACCAGGGTGATGAATTGGCTCTCGACCGTCAGACAGTTTTGAACCTTCATGCGCAGCTGTCGGACAATTTATTGCCAGATCCTAGCGCTGGTGGCCGGCTGCGTCGCATTGCTGTCGGTATACATGAGTCTGTTTATCATCCTCTCGAACTTCCGCCACTGATTGAAGAATGCTTCCAACAGATTATTGATACAGGGGCGGCGATCCACAATCCATTCGAGCAAGCGTTCTTCGCAATGGTCCATCTGCCGTACTTGCAGCCGTTCGAAGATGTTAACAAGCGAGTATCGCGATTGACGGCAAACATTCCTTTTATTCGTGGGAAACTATCGCCACTTTCGTTCATAGATGTTCCTGAACGGGCGTATGTCGAGGGTCTATTGGGTGTTTACGAACTCAATCGCGTCGAGTTGCTACTCGATGTTTTTGTATGGGCGTATGAGCGATCAGCCAAGCGCTATGTGGCAGTGCGACAATCGCTGGGAGAGCCTGATAAGTTCAGACTCAGGTTTCGGAATGAACTGACGGAGGTAGTGTGTAACATTGTTCGGGGCGGGCTAGCTCCAACAGTTGAAGCAGTAACGAAGGCGGCGCGCGAATATGTGCCGGCTGAACAATTGGATGATTTTGTTCGGATGACCATCAACGATCTTGAGAATCTCCACGAAGGAAATTTCGCGAGGTTCAGGCTTCGCCCTTCGGAGTTTCATTCCTGGAGTGAGCGGGAAAGACGATCCGAAGGAACCTGACTCGTTTGGGACCACAAGCATTAAGAGGAAGCATGTTGGAGATCAATCGTTCGCTGGTAATCCTGAAGCCGAAGCAACCGTTTCTTGATTGGGCTCGAACGCTCGAGGATGAAGACAAGGATCTTACTCTCAAGCATTTGGCCGAAGACTCAACCGCGTACCTCATTCCGGAGCTTTGGCAGGATTCCGATCAGCAGTCGCTGCTCGAATCGTATTACGACGTATTCTTCGAAGAGCAACTGGCAGGGTGGTGGACGGATGAAACTGCTTGGCCACAGAAACGCGACCTGAAGATGTTTCTGGACTGGTTCGAACTCGAGTTTCATGGTTTGGTCTTCGATCTCTGCGACGAACCAATTCGCATAATTGAGAATGGCGAGGACACTCAATGAATCGCAAGCGCATTCCTGACGGAACCAAACTGCCGGTCCCTTTGCTCAAGCCGAACTCGATGATATCCGCAAACGTACCGATGCTTCCGATTTTGCTAAGCACACGCAATCGTCGAAGGAAAGATGCTACGAGTAGATTTATCGCTTGATGATATTGAAGAGATTCAGGGATATGTCGCTGCCGATGCAAATCACAAACGCGATGCCAAGCTGCAAAAACCGCTCGACAAATTGTTTCTCAAGTTTCAGAAGTTTCTCGACACGTATGATGTGATTAGGGCGATCTCTGAACCCTTTTAGTGGAAATGCGGAGGCCAAGCCGCTAAAAAATGTCACCGATTCGTCACTCGACTCTCTGCAAATCGATGAAAATCGATTTCAAAGGACTACACAACACATCGGTCCTGTAACGGCTGCAACCTGTTGAAGAATTGTAAGTTAATGCTACTCAATGTCACTGCATGACAACGCATGCAATGCTGGTCCAAGCCCATTCGCAACGCAGAGGTCGAGGGTTCGAATCCCTTCTGCTCCACCAAATCTAGTTGTCCCAGGGTTTAGCCGATAGTCCTGCTCAACAACTCCCCTCGCACATATTGGAAGACGATTTAACAGCGACGCATTAGTCGTGGTATGAATTTCCTTGGTCCAAGTGGTCGCCGCACGCGTATTGGGGAGGGCAGGCTATGAATCTATTCAATAAAAGCACAGCAATTAGGCGATACTTACTATTGCCATCCACCGCCCAAGGCCTTGTACAGCTGCACCAGCGACAACAGTTCATTACGTTTGGTCTGAGTTAAGTTCAGCTCAGCGTCGAATAACTCACGATCCGAATCGAGGGCATTCAGAAGCGTGTCCACACCACCTTCATATCTGACATGTGCCAGTTTTGATCTGTCTCTCAATGTTACAACGAGCAACTCTTGTTGAGTTCGTATCTCTCGAACTTTCTGATGTTGAATGAGAGCATCCGATACTTCCTTGAAAGCATTCTGGATCGTTTGTTGGTACTGAACAATTGCGAACTCCTGTTGCGCTTTTGCAAATTTCACATCTGACTTCAGTCGGCCTCCTGTAAAGATTGGCTGAGTTATTTGTGGCACGAAGGACCAGGCCTTACTCGGCCCAGTAAATAAATTCGACAGCTCATTGCTTTGAAAACCAAACAGTCCTGTCAAACTGATGGTTGGGAAAAAGGCTCTTTTCGCAGCCGAGACCAGAGCGCGTTGAGCAACAAGATTGTCCTCGGCAGAGCGAATGTCTGGCCTCCGTTCAAGCAAAGATGAGGGAAGACCCGCAGGAACAGTCGGAAGCGCTTGTTGCTGGTCTAGTGGTCGACCGCGTGTAATTGATCCAGGATTGTTACCGATGATAAAACTCAGTTGATTTTCTGTTTGTGCGATCTGACGTTCGGTATCAGGAATTGTCTGCGATGCCTGGTAGACCAACTCCTCAGCCTGGCGAACGTCCAATGCAGTTGCTAATCCACCCTGCTGACGCAGCGCGATAAGTCGCAACGATTCTTGTCGTGTTGCTAACGTTTGCTTGGCTATTTCCAATTCACTATCAAGCTCGAGCAAACTGAAGTATCCGGTTGCGACATCTCCGACGACGATCGTCAGAACCGCCTTTCGATCTTCCTCTGAAGCGCGAAGCTCAGCCTGCGCAGCTTTCGTCTGTTGACGCAACCTTCCCCAAACGTCCAGCTCAAATGTGAGGAGGCTCAAAAAGACGCTGCCAAAGCTGCGACTCCGCCCACCTTGTCCGAGAGCGCCTGTTGGCCCATTCGATGATGCGCGGCTGGTGGCCAGATCTGCACCCGCCGCAAACTGTGGAAACTGATCGGACCGTGCAAGTCCCAGGTTAGCGCGCGCAGCATTGATTCGGGCGATCGCCAGGCCCAGATCGTAGTTTTGCACCATCGCGGTGCGCACCATCTTCTGTAATTCGTCGTCCTTGAAGATTTCAAACCATTTCAGATCACCAATCGACGCTTGATCAGTTGGCCCTGTAGACTCTGCGCCACGAAACTCGTTTGGTATCGCGACTGGCGGACGCTCATTCTTCTTCTGACCAGCCACGCTACCGCCGAACAAGCTAATAACAATGATTGCAGCCGACAGTTTCCTAGTTACGTCGATCAATGTTTAGTCTCCCGTCGCCGGCCGCGGTTCGGGTGTTGTGAGATTGGCTGCGTGCTTTTTGCTGAACCTCATCGTGACTTTTTCAACAAAATAGAAGGTCACCGGAATAATGAAGATCGCAATCAATGTAGCGGCCAACATGCCGACGATTACTACAGTGCCGAGAATGCGACGCGCGGATGCTCCTGCGCCGGAAGCAATCCACAATGGTGCTGAGCCGAAGATAAACGCAAATGAAGTCATCAGAATTGGGCGCAAGCGCAACCGTGCGCCTTCGAGCGCTGCATCTATTAGATCCCGGCCCTTTTCCAATTCAGTCTTTGCGAACTCGACGATCAGAATCGCATTCTTCGCCGCTAAACCAATGAGTACGATCAATCCGATTCGAGCGTAGACATCCAAGTCGTAGCCGCGCAGCCAAAGACCGAGGAAAGCTCCGAAAATCGCAATCGGCACCGTGAGCAGGACCGAAAAAGGAAGCGACCAACTTTCGTACAGCGCAGCAAGAATGAGAAACACAAACACAAGCGACAGACCGAACACACTCGTAGTATTTCCCGCAGCTTTTTCCTCCTGATAAGCGAGGTCAGACCAGTCGTAGCCAATCTCCGGAGGGAGGGTCTGTTTTGCGACTTCCTCAAGAGCCGCCATTGCTTGTCCGGAACTGTAACCTGGCGCCGTCGTTGCAATGATCTGAGCTGCGCGATAGAGATTGAAGCGGTTCGTGTATTCAGGTCCAAGAATGTTTCGAGTCGTTAGTAACGATGATAGCGGTACCATGTTGCCGTCGTTGTTACGAACGTAGTATTGAGCGATATCGTGATCGCTCAGCCGTTCCTCTCCTTCTGCTTGAAGAAAGACTCGCCATTGCCTTCCGAATCGATTGAACTGATTTAAATACAGACCGCCTAAATAGGCTTGCATCGTTTGATACACGTCTCTGACATCGACTCCCTGTTTCAGCACCTTGTCTCGGTCGACGTCAGCGAAGATCTGTGGCGCGGTTGCTGAGAACTGTGAGCCAACACTGGCGAACTCCGGTCGTTGTCGGGCCGCCGCGAGGAATTTTTGCAAGTTCTGATCAAGAAACGCGACCGAACCACCGCTGCGATCCTGCAACCAAAACGAGAGCCCACCCGAATTCCCAATGCCGGGAATTGCCGGTGGGCTGAACAGAAACGAAATCGCCTCCGGTACCTCATTAGCCAGTCTTATATTGACGCTCTTCACGATCTCCTGCGCAGTCTGTTTACGTTCACTCCATGGCGCCAAAGAAACAAAAAGGAATCCGTTGTAACTCGCCGACACTCTATTCAATAGACTGAAACCATCGATAGTCGTCGTGTACTGCACTCCCTCTGTTTGCTTGAGAATTGTTTCTACCTTCCGCGAAACTTCATCGGTTCGTTCAAGTGAAGCGGCAGCCGGAAGTTGGATATTTAGAAACAGGAACCCATAGTCCTCTTCGGGCAGAAAGCTGGTCGGCAAGCGTCTACCAAAGACGCCATCAATTAACGCGAAGCCTGCGAGAATTAACACGCCCACCACGGCTTTGCGGATTAGGCCGCGGCTGAGGCCGACATAGCCGTTCGTTGCTTTGGCGAACCAACGATTAAACGCACCGAAAAATTTGCCTAGTGGTCCACGCGTCTCTTTGCGCGGACGCAGGATCAGCGCTGAAAGAGCCGGTGAAAGCGTAAGCGCATTGAATGCTGAAATGATGACCGAAACCGCAATCGTAACTGCGAACTGTTTATTTAAACGGCCCTGGATGCCACTGACTAAAGCAATCGGTATGAACACGGACGCGAGAATCAGCGCGATACTAATCACGGGTCCGGCAACTTCTTCCATAGCCTTTAGTGTCGCTTCTCGCGGGGTCATTCCTTCCTCGATGTGATGCTCGACTGCCTCGACTACAACAATTGCATCATCGACTACGAGTCCGATCGCCAGCACCAGAGCGAACAAGGAAAGGGTGTTGATTGAAAACCCAAGAAACGGAAAGATCGCAAATGTGCCGATGAGTGAGACAGGCACTGCAATCATTGGTATCAAAGTGGCTCGCCAATTCTGAAGGAATATGAAGACGACTAAGAGCACGAGAATGATCGCTATTACGAGTGTCTCAACGATCTCACGTATACCTTCAGTCACCGATCGAGTCGTGTCGAGCCCAATCGCGCAATCGAGGTCAGGTGGAAATCGCTGCTTGAGTTCAGCGATCGTCTTTTTGACGCCGTCTGCGACTGCAAGCGCATTCGATCCAGGTGACTGAAAGACGGCGACAATTGCAGCGGGTTTTCCACCGAACCGCGCGAGCTGTTGATAATTCTGCGCACCAAGTTCAATGCGTGCGACATCACTTAATCTGACGACGGACCCGTCAGGATTCGAACGCACAACCACCTGACCAAACTCCTCAGGCGTCTCAAGCCGTCCCTGTGCGCGCACTGTGTAAGTTGTTTCTTTCCCCTTGGGTGCGGGCTCCGCACCAACTTGGCCACTCGGGTTAACCGTGTTCTGTTGTTGAACGGCGCGCACGAGATCAGGAACAGTAAGACCCAGCTTTGCGAGTAGATTAGGTTTCACCCAGATGCGCATCGCGTAATCACTGACGCCAAACAAACGCACTTCGCCCACACCCGGAACACGATACAAAGCATCGTTTATGTTGATGTTTGCGTAGTTCGCCAGGAACAGTGAGTCGTGGGTTTGCTGTGGCGAATAGAGCGCATAGATTAACGCAGGAATGCCTGTTGACTTGCGCAGGCTCAGTCCAAACTGATTGACGTCAGCCGGAAGATTAGGTTGCGCCTGTGCCACACGGTTCTGAACATTGACCTGATCGATGTTGGGATTGGTGTCGACGTCGAAAGTAACGGTCAACGTCATGGTTCCGTCGTTGGCATTCGTAGATTGCATGTACAGCAGGTCATCCACGCCACTCATCTGTTGCTCCAGTGGCGTGGCGACTGATTGCTCGATTGTTTGCGCATCGGCGCCGGTGTATGTCGTATTGACGATAATTTGCGGCGGCACGATCTCGGGAAACTGGGCCACAGGCAATCCGGCTATTGCTACCACTCCAACGATCACTGTCACAATGGCGATGACCATCGCGACAATCGGTCGATTAATGAAAAGTTTAGAGATCATGGCTCGCCTTAATCTTTTTTTGTGTAAGGCTTGGGATTTACAAGCACGCCAGGCCTTACTCGCTGAATCCCCTCTACAACTACAGTCTCACCGGCCTTCAATCCATCGTCGACAATCCACATTGGTCCAATGTGGTCACCCAATTTGATCATTCGGATTTCAATTTTGTTATCGTTCCCCACTACCGCCACCTGATATCCGCCCTGCAGCTGAGTGACGGCGCGTTGTGGAACCAGAAGGGCGCGGTTCTTCGTGGCCGTGATAGCGCGAACCCGACCGAATTGTCCGGGGCGTAAAATGTTTCCTGGATTTGGAAATAGTCCTGCAATCCGAATCGCGCCAGTTTTTTGGTCAACCTGACGGTCTGCGTAGTAAAAACTACCTTTCTGCGGATACGTCGTGCCGTCCGCCAGAACCAGCTCTAATTCGATTTGAGCCACACTTCCTCCTTTGCGTGCTTCAATCAGATTGAGCTTGGTAAACGCGAGGTATTGCTGTTCGCTAATTGTGAAATAGACCTTGATCGGATCGACTGTTGAGACGGTAGTCAGTGGCGGGCTGTTAGGGTTGTTGGGTTGCACCAGATCACCAACTTGTGCCTGTGCGCGTCCGACAATTCCGTCAATTGGCGAAAGGATCCGTGTAAATTCCACATTGAGTTGAGCGCTCCTGACCACGCCTTTGGCGTTTTCAACTTGACCTTTGGCTGTCTGAGTAGCCGCTTTTGCAGTTCCGATCTGTGCATTAGCAGCGCGAAGTCGGGCACGGGCACTTCCGACGCCCGCCTTGGCTGCCTCTACTTCTGCCTTCGAAACGACGTTTGCCTGAATCGCATTATCGTAGTCCTGCTGTGTTACCGCTTTCTGCTCTGCGAGAGGCGCATACTTGTTTACATCGAGCTGTGTTTTCACTTGATTGGCCTGCGCCTGGGCCAACTGCGCTTGCGACTGTAGTAACTGACTATTTGCTTGAGCTAGTTGCGCCTCTGCCTGGACCACCTGAGAATTGGACTGCGCGAGTTGACCTTCAAACTGCGCGAGCTGACCGCTGGCCTGCTCGGATACCGCTTTTAAGGGGCGTGGATCGATCTCAAACAGAAGTTGTCCTTTCTTAACAAATGAACCCTCCTGATAATCCTGTCGCAGCAGGTAACCGGTAACTTGGGCCTTGATGTCCGCGTTGACCATTCCCTCAGTCGTTCCGATCCATTCGCTATAAATAGGTACGTCATCTTGTTTGACCTGCACGACTTCAACATCAACTGGTCGCGGCGCCGCTTTAATACGATCATTTGATTTACTAGCGATAGTTATCAGCGTAATGATCCCTAGTACTGCCACGACCGCAATTGGGATTAGCAGCTTTGGTTTGTGTAGAAATTTTTTTAGCGATGACATATTCACGTTCGATGGTGGTGCGACGACCGCCGTCATTCTTTAAGTTTTGTTCGGCAGCGGTAGAGTGACTCGCGGTTCTTGCCTGCTGCGGATTTTGAATTCGTCGATCCACCTCTTGACGACCGCTACCATCTCGCGATTGCGCACCAACTCCGAAGGTTTACTATCGGCAGCCGCGTGCTTTGGTTCGCTGGCTTCGTTCCGCTTTACGATTCTTACTCGAGAATTCATGACGCTCTCCTTCAGTTCCTTAATACCGCAAGCAAGAAATCTGCCACGTGCAGTGACACGTCGGATCGCCAAGTTGCGCGTTTGCTTCTAAAGAAGTGAAAAGTGACGGGATATTGTCTCTAACCGTGCCGAACCGACAGACATTGCTGGAATCTCTGCAAAGAGGATGGGATTGAAGAAAGTGCAAACTACGATGAAATCTGCGCGAGCGTCACTACGTTCGAGGATGAAAACCCAGCAGTTGACCATCGGTCCGCGGCCGGGCCTGCTTGGTTTCAAGCCTTGATGGACCAGGATCTTCTGTAACGAGCGAGAGGTGTGCTTAGAGTGTCGGCGTTTCCGTCTGTTGAGCTGCCTCGATGGCTGCCTGACATTCCGCATCGTACTTGGCCGTTGGCATCGCTTTTAGGCGCTCCTCATCAAGAGGCTTGCCGCATCGGACGCACTGGCCGTACGTCCCGTCTTCAATTCGCTGCAAAGCCTCGTTGATTTCCTCGATGAGTTGTGTTTGACGGTTGGCTAGATCAAGAGCGGTTGATCGATTGAGATCCAACTCTGACATTTCGCCTGAATCTTCGACCCCGTCGTCACCTTCAAGCGCAGTCGACTTGTCAGCCCGCAGGTCTTCAGTGGCCTGACGCCGCTGTTCGAGAAGGAGGTTCCGAAAGTATTCGAGTTTCTGCTTATCCATATTAGGTTACCTCAGATTCTTAGCGGTATTAGGTTGATCGCTCGAATGGGAAAAACGAACCAGGAAACACGTACCACCTGGTTTTCGAGTCAAAGGGTATATTACCGTGGTGTTTGTGAACGATGCGAAGCTGTAGACAAGCACAACGGATCTCAAGTCTTCACAGCAAACTGTGCAAGCTGGCTGACTAACGACTGGGCTTGTTCGTGTTTCCATTCGTCCCGTGCATGCCATGCAGACTCATATCCATTTTGCCGGGACGAATACGGAAAAACAGTTTCCACGAGACGGGATTCTTACCGTAGATGGTATCGAGCAATGCGGGCTTCGAGTAGAACGTAAGGTCACTGCCAATCGCAAACTGTATCTTATCGGTGGTCCACAGGTCCCGAACACCGCCGAAAGTATAAGCGCCTATGCGGAATGAAGGATGGTCTTCTCTAATTCCCAGTAGCTGTCTATCTGCCTTACGCAACAACTCATCTTTATCCACGAGTTCGATTCGGGTGTAGATATAATTCTTGTTAAGAAATTGGACTGTTGATTCCGCGGTGTAGCCGTTCAGATTGCGAGTCTCACCGGGCTTGCTCGCATGATTGCGTCCCCACACAAAAGCCGAAGCCCAGTTTCCCCGATTGAATGGCTTGTTGTATTGAACCGACGCTGTTGTTCGGTGAATATCAACGTCAGGTTCTTCATTTTCTGGACTGCGAAGAAATCCGTGACTGATTTGGAAAGCCCAATTGCGGTTTGGCATAAACCAAAGCCGTGCAGACCGAGAATTCCATTTATGGGCATCGAAGTTATATCGATTCTCGTCAGGTTCACGTCCGTTAAAGATCGATCCTTCTAATTTGAACCACCGATAAGTGAAGCCTGTCGTGAGCACCCCAAAACTGATGTGCGTCGAATCCTGCAAGTGATGCGCCAGCGTCGCGGAAGGATTCTCAGAAGCTGACAGGCGATGCAGAACCGTGACTGGCCCAAGCGCAGGCTCGCCCGGATATCCGAAGTAAGTAAACCAGGCGCCGCGTTCACCGAGCGGCAACGTGTACTGTGCCGATAGCTCCATAAACAGGTCGTGCGGATGCTGATGGTCGATCAATGGCTGACCTTTGTATGTCTCGCCCGTTTGAAAAAGGAGTGGTGAACCACCTGGAGCAACAGTAAAGGGTTCGGTGCTAAACATACCGCGCAGCTGCAAAGTACCCTTTCCCAGTTTGTGATAAGCCATTGGCATAAACCAGTTGGTAGATTCGAACTTTGTAACTCCGCGCGGTCCGCCTTGTCGATTCACGCCGGCGAACAAGTTGTAGTGAAACATCAGCAGCCAGTCACCTTTGGTCCAATGGTGCATGTGCATCAGTCCTGATGATGGTTGCCACGACGTTCCCGACCCCATCCGGCCCATCGCTATGACATTTGTATCGCTTGAGCCTACGCGGATGCCCATCTCACCGCCTTCCATTACGAAGAGTGAGTCTGTGTCGATTAAGCTTGGGTCTTTTCCGTGCATATGCCCGGTCGCACTCTGCGAGGCACTAGCGGGCGTGTTGGTTTTATTTTCGCCAGTAGCGGCATCTGGCGCCTCCATTACTGGTGAATGTCGATGCATTTGCCTGTTGGCGGGAGAAGGGGTCGGCGTCGCAGCAGGAGTAGGACTCGCGACTGGAGTCGGCATCTGATGACCGTGATGTTGGGCGAAGGCGCTCAATGCCAGGGTCAAAAGCAAAAACATCAATATGATCAGTCGCGATGAATACATAAGTCAGTGGCCCGCTATTATTGCCGTCTCCTTTCGGCGCATGGCCTGTATCGTTTCTTTGTGCATGTTTAGGCGTCTGAGGCAACAGGCTGCCTGTTCGCCGGCTGACGTCGACCAGCGATTAATTGGCGCAGCATTGCTCTTCCTTTATGCAATTGCGACTTCGACGTGCCAACCGACCGGCCTCTTCTTTCAGCTATCTCATCGTGGTCCAAGCCTTCAATGTCATGCAGAATGATTGCTTCCCGATAGCCTTTAGGTAATTTCGCAACCACCTCAGATAGCAGAATGCGATCGACGATTCTCACTTGCCCTTGATCAGCAATATTCGCGATCATGTAAGTTGGCAAGTTTCCGTTCTCTCTCACTAGTTTTTGTCGCACTTTGCGTTTTCGAAATTGCATGAGTACACAGTTGACGGTTAAACGGTGAAGCCAGGTAGTGAAGGCTGATTCGCCACGAAAGCTCCCAATGGCTCTGAACAATTGAACGAAAACGTCCTGAGTCAGATCTTCCGCTTCAGAAATGTTCTGTGTCATACGCAGGCATATTGAATAAACACCACGGTGATACTTCTGATAGAGCTGGTGAAACGTTTGTTGGTCACTGTCGCTGAGCTGTTTGGTTGCGGTTGCTTCTTTCATTTACGGTCTCCCATCAGAACCCGTGCCGGCTTCATTCTTTCTCAGCCACCGCAAGAACCGCGCCAATATCTATAAGTTGATTTGCGCATCTCGAAGCGGGTCCGTCGCCTTATTCTTCAAGCCTCGAGCATTTGGCTTCGCGTCATTATTGCGTCACAGCGTTGCGAATTTTCGACACTGTGGCCTTGCATGTCTCGCACCCGCAATAGGGTTATTATTTTCTGAGCGGGTTTGCAAAAATGAGAGGGGGTCATTTGTGGAGTTGTGACGTGTCGAAGCTCAAGTAAGTCATCCCACTCAGATCGAGTAACGCCCGATCTCGAATCGATACCAAACGAAGTAGTACCTGCTCGCAATTGGCGCATCTCGCCACGACACCGGGGCATTGCATATATAAATGAGCCTCGGCAAAGCGCTTTGTTGCACCGCAATAGGCACACTGTCCTTCTGCAATCGTAACGTCCACAGTGAATATTTTGGCCAGTTCGCCCGCAGCAGCGTTGCCATCAAGATAGTCGTAAGCATGTGAACTCATTTTCGATCTCCCGTCGGACCAAAACGCTCGGTCCTGATCTTGTCGGGGCTGTGGCCAGAGGCAATCAAGAGGCTCGCAGCACTTTCAACAAACGATGTCGGTCCGCAAACGTAGCAAGTTGGAGCAAGATTTGAGGTCCAGGCGGCGCTCTCGATCAAAGCGGCGTCGATGCGGCCCGGCGGACGCGGCCAGTTTTTAGGAGCGGCTCTTGTGTACGCGTAAGTGACGCTGTCAGCACTATCTCGACCCGATAGCGCTTGCAGTTCCTCGCGGTAAAAAACAGCTGCCGGTTCTCGCACGGAATACAATAGTCGAAATGGAGCGGGGTTCCCTGCTGAGGCGCGCGAGCGAATCATAGCCATCAGCGGAACAATCCCCGAACCACCTGCGATTAGTTGGATCGCCTCAGTTTGATTGGTGCGCCACACAAACCAGCCGCCGAGCGGCCCTCGCAACTCCAGAGGATCGCCGACCGTGAGCTCTTGCGTGAGATAGGGTGAGACTTCGCCGTCAGGCAATCGTTCGATGGTAAGTTCAATGCGGCAGTCGACGTTGGGAGCTGAAGCGATCGAGTATGACCGAGCCGCAGAGTATCCATCCGCGGCCGTCAAACGAACGTCGACGTGCTGCCCTGCGACGTGCCCAGGCCAATCCGGGACTTCAAGAATGATCGTGCGCGCCGTCGCGGTTTCATCGTGAAGAGCGATGACCTTTCCGACGTGCCACATCAGTCACCCCAATAACGCTGCTCTCGCCACGGGTCTCCATAATTGTTATAACCGAGGCGTTCCCAAAAACCAGGTTTATCCTGCTTCATCAGCGTGATGCCATGCACCCATTTCGCACTCTTCCATAGATAAAGGTGAGGCACCAGGAGTCGGGCTGGACCACCGTGTTCCGGCGCCAGATCTTCACCTTCAAATTTGAACGCGATCCATGCCTGCTTGTTCAGGAGATCATTCAGTTGCAGATTTGTTGTGTAACCGCCATACGAATGCACGAGCGCATAGGAAGCATCCGTTTTTACGTCTGCAAACAGCGTATCCAACGAAACGCCTTCCCAGGTCGTGCCGAATTTGGACCACCGTGTGACACAATGAATATCAACCGTGAATGTTTCGGTCGGCAATTCACGAAACGATTTCCAGTCCCATCGCTTCAATTCGTTGTTCCCGTCACCTACTGTGAATTCCCATTGGTCTAATGGCACACGCGGCGTGGGCCCCGCAGACAAGACGGGGAAATCAGTGGTGACGTACTGCCCTGGTGGCAGCTTTTCATCGTCCACTCCACGTCGACCAGAGAAGCCTCGTGAGATGATCGCCATCGGTAATTCTCCCTTGCAAACGTAGTCTCGTGCTGCCAGGAGCAGATTAAGGCTCCGAGCGAAAGCTCAAGCGAAATTGTCTGCGAGTTCTTCAACACGGCATCCCGATAAAGGATGCAAGGCAACGGCCAAAAGGTCCGAACGAACGCAAGCCGCAAAACCTCACTGGTAGTAGGGGTCTGGTAGACAGCGTTACGTCAGCTGAGCCTTCGCATGATTTCGTCGTGTCGTCATAGCGACACGACGACGTCTGCTCGACATTGGTTCGACGCCTGCTCAACTCGGCCTTCCAAATAAATGTTTGGCCTTACTCGGCGCGATGAGAGTTTTCGATACTGGCCCGCAGCTTGCGATGTGCGGCAGCAAGATGAAAACAACACGACAGCTTCGCAAGTTGGACCAGAGGTTCCGGGCTCCGCAACACCCGAGACCTGCTAAGCAGTGGGATAGTGACGCGCTTCATAGTGCCAATTCTGGCGCTCCTCGCTCGGATAGAGCGGTTGCCTTACAGGCAAGAATTCGACACAGGGAGGTGACCGATGAAGGCGATTGTGGCGACGGATAAGGCTGCGGGAACGGCAGGGATGAAGTTGATGGAGCGGCCCGAGCCGCAGGCGGCTATAAACGACGTCGTTGTTCAGATTCATGCTTCTGGATTCACCGGTGATGAACTGACGTGGCCCTCGACCTGGACGGATCGCGTCGGTCGTGACCGGACGCCTTCGATCCCCGGACACGAACTGGCCGGAGTGGTCACCGCTCTCGGCTATGGCACGACAGGGCTGTCGATTGGACAGCGGGTGTTCGGCCTCACCGACTGGTATCGCGACGGCACGCTGGCAGAGTACGTAGCCGTAGAGGCACGCAATCTCGCACCCCTGCCGGGCGACGTTGACTTCACCGAGGGTGCGGCCCTCGTGATGTCGGGCCTGACCGCGTGGCAGGGGCTGTTCGAGCACGGCCGCCTTTGTGCGGGGCAGACCGTCCTCATGCACGGCGCGGCCGGCGTAGTCGGTTCAATGGCGACCCAGCTCGCACGTGAGGCTGGCGCGTACGTGATCGGCGCCGGGCACGCTGCCGACCGTCAGACGGCTCTCGACTTCGGCGTACAGGAGTTTGTAGACCTCGATAACGATGGCCTGGAAGATGTCGGCGGGGTCGATCTGGTTTTCGATGTCCTCGGCGGCGACATCGCCAAGCGGTCTGCGTGCGTAATTCGCGCCGGAGGAACGCTGGTGACCGTCACCGGCCCGACCGAGGCGCGGCCCTCTGGCGGTCTGACTATAGACTTCGTCGTCGTACCCGACCGCGCCCAACTGAGTGAGATTGTCCGGCGGGCACGTGACGGACGAGTGCGGACGAACATCAGCTACCTCGCGACGCTCGATAACGCCGTAGCCGCGCTCAACCCGCCCGAGCGGATCAAGGGAAAGAGGATCATCCGCGTTCGTCCGTGAGGACGCGGGGATTGCCTAACGCACACGAAAGTGCAATCACGCACCGAAGGAGAGTTTAAATGTCGAACACGATGACAAAGCGAGTTCAAGTGTCGAACACGGTTACGCCGACCGTTTTTTATCGCACGGTTAACGTGGAGGGGCTGGAAATCTTCTATCGCGAAGCCGGTCACCGGGATGCTCCCACCGTTCTACTGTTGCACGGCTTTCCGTCGTCTTCTCATATGTTCCGCAATCTAATTCCCATGCTTGCGGATAAATATCATATCGTTGCTCCAGACTTCCCTGGATATGGCGAAAGCTCGGCACCGCCGGTCAACGATTTCGACTATTCCTTCGAGGGGTTAGCGACTGTGACGGACAAGTTCACTGAGAAGCTGCATCTTTCTTCGTATGCGTTGTTCGTCTCGGACATAGGTGCATCGGTTGGCTTCCGGTTAGCTGTCATGCATCCCGAACGAGTCACCGCTATCATCGTCCAAAACGGAGACGCCTATGATGAAGCTTTAAATAAGGAGTTCGCAAAGGGATTATTTGATTATTGGGAAGATCGGAGCGAAAAGAACGCTCAAGTTCTACTCGACTGGCTGCTGACGATTGGAGGAACCAAGTGGCATTACTTGCATGGTGTCAACGATCCGTCGAAGATCAGCCCTGACAATTGGGTGATCGACCAGGCTTATCAGGACCGACCGGGAAACAAGGAAATCCAACTCTCAATCCTCTACAACGCAAAAAGGAATCTGGATGTCTATGCTGATTGGCAAGAGTATTTCCGTAAACAACAGCCCCCCACGCTAGTCACTTGGGGCAAAAACGATGGAATCTTTACGGTGGAGGGTGCTGAACTCTTTAAGCGAGATATTCCCAGTGCAGAGATCCATCTTCTCGAAACGGGCCATTTCGCGTTGGAAGAAGAAGGGGATCGGATTGCGTCGTTGATGCATGAGTTTCTCGACCGAAGAATAAACAGGAAATAGGCATTTGGAGGAATTGAGAATCAGGAAACAAAGGCCATGAGTACGAATGCCGGCCAGCAACAAGTGGCTATTGTCACTGGCGCGTCCAGCGGCGTGGGGTTGGGTATCACGCGAGCGCTGCTCCAACGCGGCTTCAGTGTCGTCGCCAATTCGCGCACGGTCAGCAAATCAAAGGAACTAAAACCCTCCCCAGACCTGATCCTGGTGGACGGTGACATCGGAATGAAAGAGACCGCCTCAAAGGTGGCTGAGGCGGCCGTGAGCCATTTCGGACGCATTGACCTGCTCGTCAACAATGCAGGAATCTATGTTCCCAAGCCATTCACGGAATATACCTCAGAGGATTTTGAAACGAACATCCACGTTAATGTCGCTGGATACTTCTTCGTGACACAGCAAGCGGTAGCGCAGATGCGCAAACAAAAGTCCGGCCACATCGTGAGCATTTCGGCCGTTGTGGTCGATCAGCCCTTGGCCGGTGCGCACAACGCACTGCCGATCATCACCAAATCCACCATCCCCGCGTTCAGCCGCGCCCTGGCGATGGAATACGTGGCCGAGGGGATTCGGGCCAACACGATCTCGCCGGGCGTCGTGGACACGCCAATGCACGCTCACC
>Ga0070706_100000667_pt1 | contig 38897 bp, 33 predicted proteins | sample KBSK5501metaG_FD_65476 | JGI IMG/M metagenome (GOLD analysis project Ga0070706, IMG submission 65476) | Corn, switchgrass and miscanthus rhizosphere microbial communities from Kellogg Biological Station, Michigan, USA - KBS K5-50-1 metaG | ecosystem: Host-associated > Plants > Roots >... | reverse complement strand
CATGGTTCTTCTTGGAATATACGAGATCGAAATTTTCGACGATGCATGTAGCCATGCTGGAAAAAGGTAGAAGAGCGCTGCCACCATCGCAAAAGTTCGGGTGCCGTGCATGCGTGCGTTTGCAGCAGGTTCGCCGCAAAAGTCGAGTGGAGAATGCAAACATTGACGCCGGCTGCTGATTCAAGATAAGTTGCGCCCTTCCCCCAAACCAGAACAAGCCATGAGCAGCATCGATGACTCCCTCTCCCCAGCCGCCAACGCATCCGATCAAAAAATGCTCGTTCGAGCTGTGGTAGCGAGCACCGTCGGCACGGCAATTGAATGGTATGATTTCTTCCTCTACAGCATCGTCACGGGGCTAGTTTTCGCGAAAGAATTCTTCCCGAAATCGGATCCACTCGTCGGCACGTTGCAGGCGTTCCTGATTTACGCAGTCGGCTTTGTTGCCCGGCCGGTAGGCGCATTCATCTTTGGGCACTACGGCGATCGCATCGGGCGAAAAGCAACATTGATTTCGACGCTTCTGTTGATGGGTATCGCGACGATGTTGGTTGCTTTTGTGCCGAACTACGCGCACATCGGCATCTGGGGCGCCGTCTGTCTGACCGTCCTCCGATTCATACAAGGAGTTGGCGTTGGTGGAGAATGGGGCGGTTCGGTTTTGCTCGCGATGGAGTGGACAAAAAGCTTCGGGAACCGGGGTTTCATTGCATCGTGGCCGCAGTTTGGCGTTCCGTGCGGTTTGTTCCTTGCAAATCTTGCTGTTGTCCCGTTCAGCACCGGGAATCAGTTTCTAGCCTGGGGCTGGCGAGTTCCTTTTCTACTGAGCGGGATTCTTGTCATCGTTGGCCTATGGATCCGGCTCGGCATTTTGGAGACGCCAACTTTCGCGAGACTCGTCAAAGAGAATAAGATCGAAAAGGCTCCAGCTGTTGCTGTCTGGCGGAATCATCCCGGCTCGATCATCTTCTCGGCTTTGGCGCGGCTCACGGAGCAGACGCCTTTCTATATTTTCACGGCTTTCGTTTTTGCTTACGGAACAGAGCATTTAAAACTGGATCGAACGCTTCTGCTGTACGCGATGCTGTTCTTCGCTTGCGCGGAATTTTTCTTAGTTCCGTTTGCCGGGCATCTGTCGGACCGGATTGGACGGAAGCGCCAGTATTTGATTGGAGCAGCGGCAACGATTCTTCTTAGCTTCGCATTTTTCATGTTGCTGGATTTGAAAGAGCCGGTGTTCGTCTTTGCGGCGGCTTTGATTGGTGCGGTTGCTCACTCAACGGTTTACGGACCACAAGCGGCTTTGATTGCGGAACAGTTCACACCGCGGATGCGTTACAGTGGCGCATCGATTGGCTATCAACTCGCATCGATCATCGCCGGAGGACCAGCTCCCCTGATTGCGACGTGGTTATTTAGTATCTACAAATCGGGCTATGCGGTCGCAATCTATATGGCGATCTGTGCCGCGATCGCGTTTGTCGCTGTCAGCTTAATGAAAGATTACTCCGGCAAGGATATCTCGCAGGAGTACGATCACGCGACGTTAGAGGAGTAAGGAATTCGGGCAGACTCTTCCTAGTCGCAATGCGACGACAAATCTCAGCCAGGGGTGATTCCGCAACCGCGGAAGAACCCCTGGTAGCGAATTCAAAAACATACAGGCCCTGAAGGGGCGGCAGAGATGGGCGTGCAATCACCCAGCGATCGACGCCTCTGCCATCCCTTCAGGATGGGTGACCTAAAACGATACCTACCAGGGGTTCTCCCGCCAAGGCGGGATCACCCCTGGCTGAGATCTGTAGTCGCTCCGCGACTACCTACCTTTGCGCTCTCGCCAACTTCTCTACTTCTCGTTTCATTAGCAGCCGCAACGCGCCGCCGCGTAAGCGGGTCAATTCTCGAAGCGACTTCGTTTTCGCCAGATCTCTAGCGATTTCGAGTCCGATCAGGTAGCCCATTCTCGAAGGCGACTCAGAGTTACGTTTGTAGGAGAAATATTCTGCAGCGATCGAATCATCGGCAGTTTCGAGCTGAGGAAGGAGCCGGCCAGCGTACACGGGAATTAACGGCGGGCCGTCACGAGCAAGTCTGGGATCCAACAAAATGTCGCCCAAGGGAGCCGTCGGATTCAGCAGCCGGCTTATATAAGTTGCCAAGCCTTCCTGCCAAAGTTGCCGGTACAACGGCAATTCGTTCACCGGCTTAGGTACTGGGTTCACCTGAAAATGATACAGATGGAACAGCTCATGCGAGAGCAAGACTCGAACAGGAAAAGTTGTGCCGTGGAACCTGGCTATACCATCGACTCCCAATAGCAGAATATGTGGATCGTCATCCGGTACTTTGCCGTCAAACCGGAAGAGAGAGAGCATCAGATAAACTCTCAAACGCGAACGATCGAGATCGGGAAAAAGCTTAACCAGAGCTTGCTCAACCGGGCCTGCAGTCTCGCGGAGTTGCTCGTGCACGGTCCGAATTTGCGGCAGGTAGCGAGGAAGAGCTCCGAGATAGAGTGAAAGGGAATCAATATCGGTTTTGAACACCTTAGGCCGGTTGTAAATCTCCGGGTGCGGCTGAATAACAATCTCGGAAAATCGTTGCGCTCCGGCTCTTCGATCTGCTGGAGCTTGTTCCAAATAGCGGAACAAGTCCGGCACCAGATCGTTGATCATCGTATTTTGTGCGCGGCCATCGTAACCGAACCCAAACAATAGAATGAAAAAACTGACCGCTCGATTCATTGCGCTCTCTTTCACAGTTTGCCGATGATTATTGTTTGCCAGCTTTTCACGAACAAGGCGCAACCGCTTGACACTGAACCGGGCTTCTGCTCCGCTTCGCGAGGCCGTTTAACCGGCTGGAGATCTAAAACAGGAAGATCCCATTCATATGGCGAACAATGGAATGTCAGCGCTGGGACGCACTCTGCTACGGCCTTTTCCCAAGCTTAAGGCCCGGCTGCGCCGACTACGCGATGCTTACAGAGAATCGGGTAGACCTCCTTACAAACCCACGGCAACGGTTGATTTTGAGCATGCATCGGGAGAAAAACGACTCGATCCATTTCATTTGGAGGAGATGATTTCGGATGTGGTGGAGTCAGACCGGCGTATCGAAATCGCTGTTCGATGCCGAGACATGGATGGTGTCCCCCGTGTTGCAGAAGCGGGAGCGGTCCGCCATCTGGAAGACGGTTCCCCAATACAGATCATGCACAACGGGTTGCGCGTGCTCGCTGACGGCTACTACGGCGACTGGAATACCCGGCTTATCGAGCTTTGCCATGGCTGCCACGAACCTCAGGAAGAACGGGTGTTTCATGAAGTGATGCAGCGGATTTCGCCCAACGCCACTATGATAGAGCTCGGTGGTTATTGGGCTTTCTACAGTCTTTGGTTTCTATCGGGTGGAAAAGAGCGGAAAAGCATCGTACTGGAGCCAGATCCTAAGCATTTAGCTGTTGGAGAAACCAATGCCCGCCTGAATAAGTTATCGGCGAAATTCGTCCAGGGCTTTGCCGGCAAAACGCCGCTCCCACCGACGCCATTCAAGACGCTTACATCCGGGGAGATCCCGGTACCGAGAGTGAGTGTCCAGTCGTTGATGGAAAGCCACGGGATCGAGGAATTGAACGTTCTCCACTGCGATATCCAGGGAGCCGAGTTTGAAGTTTTGCAAGGCTGCCAGCAACTGTTCCGGGATCGGCGAATCGAGTTCCTTTTTGTCTCCACGCACTATTTCGGGCCCGAGTTTGATCCATTGATTCATCAGCGTTGTCTGGCGCTCATCTTGAATTGCGGCGGAAAGATCATTGCCGAGCATGACATACATGAATCGTTCAGCTGCGACGGATTGATCGTCGCATATTTTGGCGACGATCCGCAGAAAGCAGCTCCGGTGCCGGTATCATTTAATCGCTATTCTCAAACCTATTTCCGGAATCCGCTCTACGATGTCGCGATCATGCGACGGCGAGGGTGAGTTCCGCGTTCGCAAAACCTGTTAGCTTTCCGCGTCCTCGAGGCCGCGATAAATCGCGGCCCTACCGACGATAGACCATGTCCGACGATCGGTAGGGTCGCGATTTATCGCGACCTCGTGCGTATGCCATCCACGCCGGGCGCCCTTGACCAAAAGAGAGAGACGGAAGCGAAACCACTCCCGCGAGAGTGGAAGCGTTGCGGGCGCGGTAGAAATCGTGACCATACCAATGATATTCGCTGCGGAAATCAACAGTAAACCGCAGACGGAAGACGGAAAACCGCAGCGCTGAAGGCGCGGCGATTACCAATTCGGAACCAGCACCGCGGCGCCTTGGATTTGACCGGCTCGCAACTGGTTGAGTGCCTCGTTTGCTTCGGACATTGGGAATGCAACGGTCTCGGTGTGGATCTTGGTTTGGGCGGCAAGATCCAAGAACGATCGAGCGTCGGCGCGGGTAAGATTCGCTACCGACCAGATGCTCCGTTCTTGCCAAAGCCAAGCGTAAGGGAATGCCGGGATATCGCTCATGTGAATGCCGCCACAAACGACGCGGCCACCCTTGCGAACAGCCCGCAGAGCCGCTGGAACGAGTGATCCAACCGGAGCGAAAATGATCGCTGCGTCCAGTTGAACCGGCGGTAACTGATCCGAATCGCCGGCCCAGCTTGCTCCTAATCTCCGAGCAAACTCTTGCCCCCGCGTCGCGCCTCCTCGTGTAAACGCGTAGATTTCACGCCCTTGGTAGATGGCAACCTGAGCGATGATATGAGCGGCAGCGCCGAAACCGTAAATGCCGAGCCGCTGTGCGTTCCGCCCCGCTTTGACCAACGAACGGTAACCGATCAGTCCGGCGCATAGTAACGGAGCCGCTTCGGCGTTTACATAAGAGTCAGGAATCGGAAAGCAGAAAGAGGCTTCAGCGACAGTATACTCGGCGTAACCACCATCCAGAGTATATCCAGTAAACCCTGGGCGATCGCAGAGGTTCTCTTCCCCAAGCCGGCAATAAAGACATTCGCCGCAGGTATGGCCCAGCCACGGAATACCGACGCGCGCACCGAGATCAAAGCCGGTAACACCAGGGCCAGCTTCAACGACTTCGCCGACAATCTCGTGGCCAGGGACCAGAGGTAACTTTGGATTCGGCAGATCTCCATCGATCACATGACGGTCGGTCCGGCAAATGGCACATGCCAATACACGAACCTTGATCTGCCCTGGGCCCGGCACGGGGTCAGGAATCTCTCGTTCCTGCAACGCCGTGCCGACCTTCTCAAGAATCATCGCCCGCATAGGCTAGAGGCGTTTGCGCGGTGTTCGCCGCTCGGCGTTCGACCCTTCTTCCCAGTTGCATGACCAGATTGGCGGCAACGATCAGGCCACCGCCGATGATCAAACTCGACGACAGGCTTTCATTCTTGTAGTCGAGCCGCGTCCACTGCGCGATCAACGAAGGAAGAAACAACGCGAACATCGAAGCGAACACTGGTTCTGCGGTATAAATCAGTCCGGCTTCTGTCGAGGTCACTGCCTTCTGCCAATGATTCGATAGATTGAACGCGCCCAGCGTGCAGAGCAAAACCAGGGCCGCAAGCAAAACGAGAATTGGCACGGACTCAAACGGGACCGCGTAATGCCTTGGATCTTTATTACTGAAGAGAGCGAGGAGAAGAAATATCAGGCCAACACCGAGAAACATGAATGTCGATGCGACGCGCGTACGGTTTCTGGCGTAAATCGGGCGTTCCAAACACAGAATCATTCCAGTAAAAAGGACAGACCCTAACAGAGTCTCAAGCTCGCCTCGACCCAATCGGAACGCCTGCCAGTTGACCCGCGATAGGACGCCGACTCCGATAACGACGAACACACACGCGATCCAGATTTTTACTTCTGGCAGCCGGCGGTTTCGGGCTGCGTGGTAAAGTGGGAGAATCACGCTGTAAGCCGGCGTGAGAAAAGCTGATACAGACGCATCACAATAGGCAAGACCATCTACTTGAAGAACCATGCCGAGCCCTAAGAAAAAGCTGAGCTCAATCCCTTGCCCCCATTCCAGAGCGGTGGCGCTGGCAAGCATACGCCAGCAAAAGAGCACCATGATCAGTCCTGCCGCCAGGAAACGCAGACTCCCTTGCAGACCCGCGATGAACCAGCTCGACTCATTCTCCATCGCAGGCATCAGAAGCGCGTTTAACGCCTTCATTGCGGGGAAACTGAACCCCCAAAGCAAGCAGGCTGATGTCAGCACAATCAGCGCAATAATATGCCGGTTTTGACTCCGCATTTTTACCCTTTCCTCAGTGCAGGGAAGATATCGTAAATTTCGTCCTCGGTCGGGCGCCGAATTTTTTTCACCGTGATCTGTTGAGCCTGGCCATTCAAATCAACGGCGAATTCATCCCCCGCCTGACGATCCTCCAACGCTCTACCCAGGGGTGAATTGTATGGAATTGGGATAACGTCGCCCTGACTCGGAAGATGATGATCTCTGGCCCCCGCAATCAGCAGTATCATCTCCTCACCTGATTCATTGATGGCTACGATGGTGCCGATTTCAACTTTTTGAGGCGGATCGGATCCAACCCATGATAGCGGGTCCACGACAATGTGGCCCTGCGCGATGAGATGGTTCATTTCATGAGTCAATCGCCGTTGGATTCGGCCCATTGTCCGAAATTTTTCTTTCGCCGCCTGGTAAGGGGCGTTCTCGCTCAGGTCACCATCGAGCTTGGCGATTTTCGCTTCACGCAGTGCTTCGTTCTTGCTCGCGACCGTCGTCTCGAATTTTTCGCCGAGCTCCCATGCGCTCACCGTCGAAAGTATGATTTTCTCTGGCATACAGATAAGGTCTACCGTCGACCGTCTACCGTCCACCGCGTTCCGTCGACCGTCTTCCGTCTTCCGACGACCGTGGACCGTGGCATCTGGATATTGGCGGCCGGGCCTGCCGACCCTACAGGAAGCAAAATATGTACGCGGCAGCAAATTGGAAACGGAAGACGGTTGACCGGAAACGGTTAACGGCCGCACTGTAAGTGCGGCTTTTGTTGACTGTGACGCGGCGACTGGTAGAGCTATTACCATGCGTTATTTGATCGCTGTTCTTGCTGCAGGCGCGCTCGTGACGACTTCTGTCCCGATCGAAAAGCTGGATGAGCAAGTAGCGGGATTGCTCGGCGAAGGAAACAAGATCAGCCTCAAGTAGAACGCCGACATCCGCCTTCGCCAAGGCTACGGCGGACAGGCCGCCGATAACGAAATTCTGGCGCATTTGGAGGGGCGTTGCTTGCAACGCCCGGCCAGTCTAGAAATCAAGGGTTGCTATGGATGACAAACAAACGAATGCACCGGCCATTGGTGTGATCGGTGGAAGCGGGCTCTATGAGATAAAAGGATTGGAGGATTTGAGGGAGGTAGCCTTAGAAACACCGTTTGGTGAACCTTCGGATCATTTGGTTTCGGGAAAATTATTTGGTCGGCAGGTTTATTTTCTGCCGCGGCACGGCAAGGGGCACCGGCTTTTACCGACGGAAATAAATCATCGAGCAAATATCTACGCGCTCCGCTCTCTGAATGTCCGCTGGGTAATCAGCGTTGGCGCGGTCGGCAGCCTCCAGGAGGAATACGAGCCCAGAGATATCGTGCTGCCTTCACAATTTTTCGATCGGAGCAGCCGGCACACGCCAACGACCTTTTTCGGCGAAGGCATTGTGGCGCACGTCGGATTTGCGGATCCAACTAGCGATCAATTGCGCCAACTCATTTTCGAAGCCGGCTCAAATCTAGGATACAAAGTCCATAATGGTGGCGTCTATATACAGATGGATGGACCTGCGTTCTCGACGCGAGCCGAATCAGAATTCTATCGAAGACAAGGATTCGCTATCATTGGTATGACAAATTTATCGGAGGCTAAGCTCGCCCGCGAGGCTGAGATTTCCCTTGCCTCGATGAACTTCGTAACCGATTACGACTGTTGGCGAGTAGAGCAGGAAGCCGTAAGCGCCCAGACCGTAATTGAACACCTGGCGGCAAACGCCGAAGCCGCGCGAAAGATACTGCCAAAGATAATCGACCAGATTCCATCACAACCGAGTTGGCCTGAACATCATGCGCTCGACTCAGCTTTTGTGACGGATCGAAAACGCTGGCCGGAATCTACTCTCAAAAAGCTAGAACCTATTCTTAACCGATTTGTATGAACGCATTACGTCTTTTAATGCCAGCACTGGCGATTGGGCTTGTGGTTCCTGTCGCTCGTGCGCAGGAAGCTCCTCAAGGAGCCCAGCCGTCGACAGCACCATCGTCTTCGCCAGCTGCTACTCAGAAGATTGGGACTTATTCTGAGGCGCACGTAGACGGGCCTTATATTGCGATGACTTTTGACGATGGACCGAGTGCTGAGAACACCCCTCGCCTGTTGGACATTCTTAAACAACGCAATATCAAAGCCACGTTCTTCCTGCTGGGCGAAAATGTTGTACAGAACCCTGAAATCGTGAAGCGAATGCTGGCGGAGGGACACGAAATTGGCAACCACTCGTGGGATCATCCGCAGCTTTCCAAGCTGTCGGACGATCGAGTCACGTCAGAATTGGCGCGGACCTCCGACGCCATTCGGGAAGCCTGCGGTTATACCCCGAAAATCATGCGACCGCCATACGGAGCCATCACCAAACGCCAACGTGAGTGGATTGCCGATAAATTCGGTTTGAGCACAATCCTTTGGTCAGTCGACCCGCTCGACTGGAAACGCCCCGGGTCCGCGGTTGTATCCAGGCGGATTCTGGCCGGAGCAGAACCAGGAGCGATAATCTTATCGCATGATATTCACAAGCCGACGGTGGACGCGATGCCAGCGACCTTCGATGCTCTTTTGGCAAAGGGATTCAAGTTCGTGACTGTCAGCGAGCTGATTGCGATGAACAAGCCTGCTCCGCCCAAGCCCGAAGCACAGACCTCCAATACCCAAAAGACGTCCGACGAAAAGCCGGTGCCTGCGCGGAACACTAAGGTCGATCCTGCGACCGGCAAACCGGGAGCGATGACTCGCGGTGCCGTACCGGGCAACCCTGGCCAGAGCGTGGCTCCGACAGGTGGCCAGTAGCAGTGTTACTACGGCGCCGAAGAGCCGCAGCGAGCTTGGTCGCGCAGGCCTGTCTCGCCGTAGCCTGGGCGATTTCTCGTGACCTGAGATCCAAAGCGGGTTAGAGCCGTTAGCGTCTTGGTTCTAAACAATGGTCGGTGAGAAATACCTTGAACTCCGCTCTCAGCTTGGCGCTTCGCTAGGCTCACTCGCAGCGCTGGCGCAACAAGTCGGTGCACCGGAAGAGACTCTGCAAAACTTGCAGAACCTGGCCAATCAGCTGCATCAGCCGTTTCTCTTTGTCGTAGTGGGCGAAGTCAAGGCAGGAAAGTCTTCCTTGCTGAACGCACTTTTTGGCCGGGACTTCTGCAAAGTCGACGTTCTGCCGGCGACTGACCGAATTTATGTTTTTACTTACGGTGAAACTGAAAGAGACGCCCAGCTCTCGGAACATGTAACCGAACGGTTCCGCCCGATCGATTTCCTGAAGGATTTTAATATCGTCGATACACCGGGAACGAACACCATCGTCGCGAACCATCAGGAGATTACAGAAAAGTTCATTCCGGTGGCGGACCTGATCGTATTCGTTTTTTCAGTCACCAACCCTTGGGCGGCTTCAGCATGGGATTTTCTTCGCCTGCTAGGCCGAGAATGGAAGAAGCGGATCGTTTTCGTAGTGCAACAGGCCGATCTTCGGACGCCTGAAGAAGTTGAAGTGGTCATGCGGCACCTGGAACAGACGATCCTCCAGATCTTGGGCGATAGTTGTCCGATATTCGCCGTGTCAGCCAAAAAAGCGTTCCTGGCGAAGACAGATCCGACGCAGAAGTCGCTTTGGCCGGAAAGCGGCTTAGGAGCGCTGGAAGACTGGATCAATCAGACTGTTTCGCAGAGCGACGAACGGGGCGGCAAATTGCGATCCGTCGCTCAAACTGCTCAGGTCATTACGGGCGGGCTCCGCGCGCGCATTCAAGGGTCATTAGATATTTTGAAATCGGATCAGGAGAAGCTGACCGCGATTCGCGGCACGTTCGATTCGCGGAAACAACAGACGCAGCGCCAGGTTGGCGGGTTCATCCGCGAAATCGAGCAAGCTTACGACACGTGCAGGGCGCGCGGAGAAAGACTCCTCGAAGAACGCCTGACATTTGGTCAAACGATCAAGATGATCTTCTCCGGCGGTCGTTGGGAAAAGGATTTCCAGGATCATGTGGAAGCCGATGTCAGGAAAGAAGTGCAGACCCGGATCGAGCACGCGCTGAATTTACTAGAGACCGATCTCCGATCGATTTGGGAGGACCTGCAGGAGCGAGTGAATCTTCAATTTGCGGCAGATACGCGTAAGCAGGTTCGCGCGGCGATCCCGGGATTTCTGAGCCAGCGCCAGGCCGTACTCCAGCGGCTACAACTGACTTTGGTCGAGCAAATGTCGGATGCCAGGATCAAAGAACAACTACAGGATCTCTTTGGAGAGACGGCTCGGTGGTTGAGGGTTCCGACGGGTGTGGCAGCGGCAGGCGGTCTTGCCACGATCATAGCGGCACTGACTCACACGGCTATCCTCGATGTAACCGGCACTGTTGCCAGCGTTGCCGCAATCACGGGAACACTCTACGCAGTCTGGCGGCGGCGCAAGATCCTTCGCCAATACCGGGAAGAGATGAATCAGAAACGTGAAGAGCTGTCGGACGCAGTGGAGACCCAGCTGAGGCACGCGATCGATGCTTTCTATTACGAGGTTGGTCAGACGTTCGCGCCTCTGGAAAGTTTCTGTGAAGCTGAAACCAAGCGGCATGTACCTCTGAAAGAACAGATTGATCGCATCGACGCGAGCATCGGCACGATCAAGGCGCAGGTCGGGTAGGCGTTTGGCGTTTGGCGTTTGGCGTTTGGCGTTTGAATTTTGGCGTTTGGCGTTTCGCGTTTGGCGTTTCGCTGTAGGGCGGTAAGGGCTGCCGCCTTACAAGCGCGGAGTTGTCACAACTGCGCGCTTGTGGCAGTCTCCGCGCATCGCATTTTTCATGAGTCGATTCGCCCGGAGACTGTTCAGCGCGATTGCGATGTGGCTGGTTGCGCTGTTCGTAATCTTTTCAGCAAACGAGATCGTTTTCTTGTTGCTCGTGGCTTCTATGGGGCTAACCGGCCTGTGGGAGTACTACCAGATGATTGAGCAAGCCGGGCTGCGCTGCTTCAAAGCATTTGGTATGGCATGCGGGGCGGCCTGTTTCGTTGGCAATTTCCTGGTTCTCCGCACGAATAGCCAAACATGGGCCTACGATTTCGAAATGTTCGTGCTCCTGATTTTTCTGTTCGGCGTTTTTGCCCGTCAAATGTTCCGGCAAACCACCAAACGGGATCCGGTCGAGACGATGGCCTACACCCTGTTCGGTCTGCTGTACGTGGCCTGGCTATTTAATTTCCTCGAAAAAATCGTGTATGTGGTTCCGCGAGCCCCGGACGGTGCGACGGTTGGGCAATTCTACGTGCTCTATCTCGTCGTGGTGGCAAAATTCAGCGATATGGGCGCCTACCTTGTCGGGAGCCGGATCGGAAAGCATCAGATGATACCGCATATCAGCCCAGCAAAGACCTGGGAGGGCTTTTTCGGCGCGCTTGCTTTCGCGGTACTCGGAAGTCTTGCAGTGATTTTCTTGATGCCGAAGCATTTGGCGTGGTTGAATCTGTTTCACGGGATCGTGCTCGGCCTGATCATTGGATGCGCGGCGATGGTGGGCGACCTGGGAGAGTCCATCGTGAAGAGAAGCGCCGGCGTGAAAGACTCTGGATCGGTGCTACCGGGCATCGGGGGCATGTTGGATCTTATTGACAGCTTGCTGTTTACTGCTCCTCTACTCTTCTTCTATCTCAGATTCCTGGTTCGATGAGAAAACGTCGCGTCATTTTGCTCGGCTCCACCGGCTCCATCGGGGCGAGCGCAATCAAAGTCGCAGAAACTATTCCGGATCGGATGGAAATCTTGGGCATGGCGGCAAGGCGAAGCGCTGTGAAGCTGGCCGAAGCAGCCAATCGACTTAGACCGGCTGCCGTCTGTATCGTCGATGCAACCCAGGAAGATAAGCTTCGCTCAGCGTTGACCTATCGCCCCAAGGTTTACGCCGGCGAGGCAGGGCTGGTCGAACTCTCTACTAATGCTGCGGCTGACATGGTCTTGGTGGCAATCATCGGGACTGCCGGGCTGCAGCCTGCCTTGGCCGCGGTGGATTCTGGGAAAGATCTGGCTGTGGCTAGTAAAGAGATCCTGGTTATGGCAGGCGAGATCGTGACGAGTCACGTTCGCAAAAAAGGAGTGCACTTGTTGCCCGTCGACAGCGAGCATAATGCAATTTTCCAGTGCTTAGAGGGAAAACGCCCTGAGGAGATCGAGAATTTGATTTTGACCGCGTCTGGCGGGCCATTTCGCACATTGCCGGCTGATAAGCTTAAAGATGTGACCGTTTCTGACGCTCTAAAACATCCCACGTGGAAAATGGGGCAAAAAATCACGATCGATTCAGCGACGCTCTTCAATAAAGGCCTCGAAATGATTGAAGCGCATTGGCTCTTTAACGTGCCGATGAACAAGGTCCAAGTTGTAGTGCATCCACAGAGCATCGTGCACTCGATGGTCGAATTTGTTGATGGCTCGGTTCTTGCTCAGCTAAGTCATTCGGATATGTGTTTCCCGATTCAATATGCGGTTACCTGGCCGGATAGGGTGCCGCATGCGCTGAAGCCATTGCGTTTTGCGGAGGTTCAACGTCTCGAATTTGAAGAGCCGCGCTATGATGTTTTCCCAGCATTGAATCTGGCACGAGCCGCTGGCCAGGCTGGCGGCCTGCTACCGGCCGTATTGAATGCTGCAAATGAAATTGCAGTCGAAGCTTTTGTTGAAGGACGCATTGCTTTCACTGAAATCTGGCAATTAGTCCACTGCGCCATGGAAAATTGCTCCAATTTGGCGAGACCCCTCCTGGATGATATAGTCCGGGCAGATCTGCAGGCCCGCGAGTTTGTACGCGAGGCAATTGCAACACGTTAGTATATGATTCTGAACATCTTACGCGTAGCGATCACTATCGCTGAGGTAATCCTGATCTTTAACCTTCTCATTATCGTGCATGAGCTTGGCCATTTCCTGGCAGCTCGCTGGCGCGGACTTCAGATCGACAAGTTCGGCATCTGGTTTGGCAAACCCCTCTGGAAGAAGACGATCAAGGGGGTCGAATTTAGCCTTGGCAGCATTCCCGCCGGCGGATTCGTTTTGCTCCCCCAGATGGCTCCCATGGAGGCCGTCGAAGGGAAGGCCAGTCACCCACGGGAGAATCTTCCGCCGATTAAGCCCTTGGACAAAATCATCGTCGCGTTTGCAGGTCCACTCTTTAGTTTCCTGCTCGCGGTCTTATTCGCCTTGATTGTGTGGGTCGTCGGCCGCCCGGCATCGGAGGCCGATACCACGACGACGATTGGTTACCTGATACCAAACGAGCCGGCGGCGAAAGCCGGGTTTCAAATCGGGGACAAGCTTCTCGAAGTTGACGGTCACCCTGTTTCTCGGTTTTCCGGCGCAATCAATAGCGTCATGTGGTACGTCGTCCGGAGCGAACGAGCAGAAGGTGAGACAATTCCGTTTAAGGTTCAGCGCGGCGACCAGGTATTGACGGTTAATTCAGGATTTTCAAAACCGCAGACAGACGGTTGGTGGGAGAGAGGCAGCCTGAAACAGGTCGGAATATGGCCGGCTGTAACACCGATCGTGGCGAAGGTGGATCCGGGTTCGTTAGCGGATCAGGCCGGGATCCGAGCCAACGATGAAATCCTCGAAGCCGACGGACAGAAACTTTACCATCCTCAGCAGCTCTTTGAGCTGGCTCAGAAAGACCCGGCGAAGCCATTGATCCTCGCCGTCAATCGGAGTGGAAAGCTGATTGAGCTGAAGGCCTCTTTAGGACATCCCGTTATTGAGAGCGTGATCAAGAACAGCCCGGCGGAAGTGGCTGGCATCCAAAGGGGGGACCGAATTCTGGAGGCGAACAATCAGCCGGTGAGCGACCCGAGCGTGGTCGTGAAGGAGGTCCAACAACATCCAGATAAGGTGTTGAGCCTCACGATTCAGCACGGTACAGAAACGAAGACCTTGCGTCTTCTGCCTGCGACTCCCGACTCGCCCGCCGCTCCCGACGCGCAGAATAAGCCGATGGCTGGATTCAGACTCGAATCAGAGCTGCGCTCCGGGCTTGCGTTCGACAATGGCGGTCGCATGACAATCGTGCATACATCGCCGCTTGAACAGATAACAAACGCTGTGAAGACAGTGACTGGCACGATCGGGGCGCTGCTGGCACCGCAATCGGATATTAAGCTCCAACACATCAGCGGCCCGGTGATGATCATGCGCACGTACTATTTGCTGTTCGAAAGCGATTTCGGATGGCAGCTCGCGCTCTGGTTCAGCGTCGTCTGCAACATCAACCTGGCGATTCTCAATATGTTACCAATCCCGGTGCTGGACGGGGGTCACATCCTTTTAGCGATCGTTGAGGCTGTTCGCCGGCGTCCGATCAACATCCGGATCCTTGAGGTTCTGCAAGGGGCCTGCGCATTGCTATTCATAGGCTTCATGCTCTATGTGACTTTCTACGACGTACAAGACTTGCCCTGGAACGCTAAGCAGCGAGTCCGATTTAATACCCCGGCTAAAGCAGCGCCACCCGAGGCTAGATGAGTTACCTGCCTTTTTGTCCTGATCCTTTGACTTACCACCGGCGCCTGACGCGCGAAGTAAAGGTTGGCAAGGTCGGTGTAGGTGCCCATAACCCGATCCGTGTCCAATCGATGATCACGTGCGACACGATGGACACCGAAGCCTGTATTGAACAGACCATTGAGCTAGCCAACGTCGGTTGCGAGATAGTTCGCATCACCGCCCCCACAGTAAAGGACGCGAAAAATCTGCAACATATCAAGAAAGGGCTTTTGGCTCGAGGATGTGACGTCCCGATTGTGGCGGATATCCATTTTAAACCGGAAGCAGCTATGGAAGCCGCTCAGTGGGTCGAAAAGGTCCGCATCAATCCGGGCAACTATGCCGACTCCAAGAAGTTCGCGATAAAGGAATACACCGATGAACAATACCTGTCGGAGTTAGAGCGGATTCGGGAGCGGTTCAGTCCGCTAGTTCTTCTCTGTAAGGAGCGCGGAATCAGCATACGGATTGGCACCAATCACGGCTCACTGAGCGACCGTATCATGAACCGGTACGGAGACAGCCCGCTGGGAATGGTTGAGAGCGCATTAGAGTTTGCCCGAATCGCTCGTGACCTCGGGTTCCATGATTTCATCTTTTCGATGAAGGCGAGCAACCCAAAAGTGATGATTTCGGCGTATCGCCTTCTGGTAGCGCGCCTTAATGAAGCCGGACCCGACTGGAATTACCCTGTTCACCTCGGTGTGACTGAAGCCGGCGACGGCGAAGATGGCCGTATCAAGAGTGCGATCGGAATCGGCTCCCTTCTGGCAGACGGTATCGGCGATACCGTTCGGGTTTCTCTCACTGAAGACAGCGTGCACGAGATTCCTGTCGCAAAAGAGCTGGTGGCCGAGTATAACCGACGCCAGGCGGCACCGGCTTCGGGATTCAAACCCGGTGTTGAACTCTCGTTCGATCCTTTCAGTTTCGTCCGCCGCCCGTCAGAGCGAATACATCTACCGGCCATTGATCCTGCGAAGGCGGAAACTGCCGGCACATCCGTAGGTGGTGAGGAGACGATCAGAGTTATCGTCCGGCAAAAGACTTTCGATCAGGTTGCCCACAAGCTGGATCGCATGGGTGACTTTCAGCCCGAAGCGACCGTTGAATCTGCGAATGTGGCTGCGATCGATCCGAGGGATTCTGAAGCGATTGGCCGGATCAATAGCCAGACCAAGCCACAGCTGGTCACAGTCAAAGATAGTATTGATCTTCCCGTCATCACTGCCTATCGGATTCTGGCTGCAGGGGTTGACTCCCGGCACCCGATTCTATTGAAGGACACTCTTACCGCTTCCACTGATCCGAACCGGCCTTTTATCCAGACACTTTTGGAATCGTCCACTAACATCGGAGCTCTGCTGTGTGACGGCATCGGCGACGCGATTCTCATCCAGGGCGAAGAGGCTCCGGGCCAATCATTACGCCTCGCCTACAACATTTTACAGGCGGCAGGTGCGAGACTCTTCAAGACCGACTACGTCGCCTGCCCCTCGTGCGGGCGTACGCTGTTCAATCTTCAGACGACAACCGCGCGGATCAAAGCCGCCACTAACCACCTTAAGGGCGTTAAGATCGCCATTATGGGGTGCATCGTGAACGGTCCCGGGGAAATGGCAGACGCCGATTTCGGCTATGTTGGGGGTGCGCCCGGGAAAGTGAATCTTTACGTGGGTAAGAAGGCGGTGAAGTTCAACATTCCGGAAGCCGAGGCAGTCGACCGCCTGGTAGACCTCATCAAGGAGCATGACCGCTGGTTAGAGCCCCAGGAGCTGGCGGGGGCGGGTTCGGTCTCGGTGTAGTGCCGGGGACATTGACTCGTCTGCGGTTCAGGTCGCGCGGGAGCGCGAACGCTACCCGCGCTGGATGCTGGTCATGTGAAAAGGCTACGCCGCACCCTCGGTGGTAGGGCCGCGCTCTTGCGCGATCTGAACCCAGCGCGCCTATTTCGGTCATACCCTCAATGAAACAAGCCACGCAACCAGTTTAAGAGCGTCTTCTTCGCGGGGCGTCTGGAGGCGTAATGCTTTCGCGAATTGTGATTGACTACGTGGGTCGATACTTTGTGCTTAGTGTTAGAAGCAAGTACCGGCGGAGGCGTCGGAGGCGCAGGCAAGAAATCAGTCGACCAAATCCAGAGCTTTCCTTCTTCTCCAACAGCAGCGATCCAGCGACCATCGGGCGACCAGCCAACTGACCAAACAGCCTTGTCAGTTGCCAATAAGTCCCAGCGGCCTTTCCCATCAGGATACTGAACACAATTGACTCGGCCATCCTCGCCACAACTTACAATCCAATCTCCCTTCGGCGACCAGGCTATGCGCCGTGTACCCTCGATGCCGGACCCATGCAGCTGCGCCTGGTATGCCAGATCCCCAGTCTCAGCACTCCGCACCACAACCCGGCCGTCCTGCAGCGCGGTCGCTATCCACTTTGCATCCGGAGAATAGCGCACGCCGTTCACCTCGTCCCTTCCATAGCCAAACGGGGGCCGATACGTCTTCGGGATTTCTTGGCGCCTCCATTTCAACTCGGCGCTGACTGAATCGAACAAAAGGAGGCGGCTGCCGTCATGGCCGGTTCCCACAGCAAAAAAGCGGCCGTCGGGCGACCAATCGATCGCGAGTCCATCACCGTCCAGCTGAATCGCTGCTCTCAAAAAGCCGCCCATGTCCCATTCTTTTGCCAGGCCGCTGTAATCTGCTGCCAAGAGGGATGATCCGTCCGGCTTCCAGGAAAGATCAAAAATCCAGGCACCCTGAAAGAACTTCTTCTGGAGAACGCCATCCTGCCAAAGCTGAACGGTTCCGTCCTTTCCTGCGGTCGCAAGAGTACTGTTATCCCGCGCCCAGGCTAGGGCCCAGACCTCCTGCTGATCCGTATTAAAGGTCCGTTCCTCGACGAAATCCGGTATCTGGTAAATACGGACCGATCCACGTCCCCCAATCGCAAGCCGCTGGCTGTCGGGCGACCAGGCAAGGCTATAAAGTCCAAGATCGATTTTTGCCGTCTTATCTGGCGACCGTGGCTCGGTGCTCGCCATCGGCAGGAGCTGCTGGGCAACCCCAGAGGAACAGATGCACCCGAGCAGAAAAACCAGCGCGGACAAGATACTAAAACCGGGGCCCAGATCGCAAATGCCCCGGTACCCTGGCTTTATCAGAGGAAGAAATTCGAGAAATTCCGTCTTAAATCTCGTATTCTGCCGTTTCCAGCTGAAGCCGAGGCAAAAGAGTGTCCAAAAGTCTCCCAACCGATTCCTCGACGGTTTCATTATCAGTGTGAATCGCTATCTCCGGATTCGCGGGAGCCTCGTAGGGTGCATCTATCCCGGTAAAGTTTTTTATCTCACCCGAGCGAGCTCGTTTGTAAAGCTTCTTCGGATCGCGTTCTTCGCAAACGACTAATGGCGCTGCAACATAGGCTTCCACAAAATCCACACCGCCGCTCAAAACAATTTCGCGGGCGCGCAACCGATCCATCCGGTATGGCGAGATAAAGGATGTCAGCACAACCATGCCGGCATCAGCCATTAGCTTTGCAACCTCTGCGACCCTGCGGATGTTCTCGATTCTATCATCCGGAGAAAAACCGAGATTGGCATTCAACCCGTGGCGAACGTTATCGCCATCGAGGACGTAGGTCTGCATCTGACGATTGAAGAGCTGGACTTCAAGTGCACGAGCGAGGGTCGATTTCCCCGCGCCAGATAAGCCGGTAAACCACACCACCATTCCCCTATGCCGGTTGCGCTCGGTTCGGAGTCGATGATTGACCTCGCTATCTGACCAGAAAATGTTCGTGCTCTCGACCTTCGCCAAATCCACGTAGACGCCGCCGAAAATTATTCCTCCTCCGGCGAGATCGCGATCATCGACAATCACGAACCGACCGGTACTCGGGATACGGTGGTAGTTATCCATGACCAGAGGCGCCCGGGTCTGGATTGTCACCTCCGCGACCTCATTTTTTCCAAGCGATCTACGACTGACCGTCGATACCTCCAACGAAAGCGCATCGATCGCTCGATCCACCGATACCAGGTTGCATTCCACTTCCTGGGTCAAAAGCTTCAGCCGATATCTCTTGCCAACCGTAAATGGTTTGTCCCCCATCCAAAAGACCCGAGCACGAAAGCGATTGGTTTCGATGGGCCTCTGGTCGATCAACGATGCAAGGTGTCCTCTTTCGACGAAAATCTGTTCGGTCAATGTGACCCCAATCGATTCACCTGCGGTGGCCTGCGTCGTGACCGGAGCGTTCCAGCGCTCGATTGACGCCACGTGCGAGGTCTTGTTATCGGGCCAGAAAGCGATCTCGTCACCTACCCGAAGCGTGCCAGATTCAATTCTGCCAGCGATTATCCGGCGTTGGTCGAATCGATAAACATCCTGTACAGCAAAGCGAAGCGGCGCATCTCCGTCCAACATCGGAGCGGACAGCTCGTCGAGGGCTTCCAGTAGATTCGGTCCAGTGTACCAAGGCGGCCTCGTTCGATCCGCGAGGTTCATCCCTTCGCGAGCAGACACCGGCAGAAACGTTCGTGGCTCGACGCCAAGTTTTTCTAGAAAATCACGATACTCGGCTTCAATCTTGCGAAAGACAGATTCGGAGTAGTCCACCAAATCCATCTTGTTCACGACCACGATCACTTGTTGAACACCGAGCATGCTCAATAGGTAGGCGTGCCGCTTGCTTTGTTCGCGGACTCCCTCATCTGCAGCGATCAGCAGCAGCGCCGCATCAGCAGTGGCAGCGCCGGTGATCATGTTTTTCAGAAACTCTTTGTGCCCAGGCGCATCAATAATCACATAAGGGCGCCGCGGAGAATTGAACCAGATTTGGGAAACGTCGATCGTGATGTTCTGATCTCGCTCGGCTTGCAGTGCATCCATCAGAAAGGCCCATTCAAATGGCACTCCTCGATTTCGGCAGACGATCTGAATTTGTTCGAATTTTCCTTCCGGTAGCGATCCGGTGTCGTGGAGCAGACGTCCAACCAAAGTCGATTTTCCGTGATCGACGTGCCCGACAATAACGATCCGAAGATGTGAGGAAGAGGGAACCGCAGAATTTACAGACGTGTCCGCTGCAGCCTTGGCCGAAGTAGACCCGTCCACCGTAGCCTTGGCGGAGGTGGATTCCGCAATCTTTTCAGCGCCTCTGGATTCAGCTGATTGCATTTTGACTCCTTGGTTAGACCGTCATCTCCCGACCCAAAAAGAAATCTCAGGAAATCCTCCTTCGCCCAGGCTACGGAGGACAGGTCCGCCGTTCTCACTTTCTACATGTAGCCGCTGGCCCGCAGGCGCTCGAACGCGTCTTCTGCCTCTTGATCCTGGGCGCGCGTACTCCGCTCTGAAATCCGCGTGTTGCGCAGTTCATCGATGATTTCGCCGACCGTAGCCGCACTGGATTGCACCGGCTTTGTGCAAGGGGCGCATCCCAGACTTCGATACCTCGACCCATTCTTGGAAAAGTATAAATCCACCACCGGTATCCCCTCTCGCTCGATGTACTCCCAGACGTTCAATTCGGTCCAATGCAGCAGCGGATGCACACGCAAATGTGTGCCCGGATCGAAGTCGGTTTTGAATTGGTCCCAAAGTTCTGGAGGCTGCTCTTTGAAATTCCACTCGAAATTCTGATCACGCGGCGAAAAGTATCTCTCCTTGGCTCGGGTACCCTCTTCATCTCGTCGAATTCCGACAATCACAGCCTGATAATCCTTCTCTTGAATGACCGCTTCGAGAGCATCCTTCTTCAGCAGGCTACAGCACTCGACCCGAGTGAGTCGCCCGTCAGGAAATGTCCGGCCTTCATCGAGTGCGGCTCGGTTCTGGCCAACGACCAGATCGATGCCCCAATCTCTGGCTAGCCGATCCCGAAAAGCAATCATCTCGGGAATCTTGTAACTCGTATCGATATGAACACAAGGGACCGGTATATGGCCAAAAAAGGCTTTTCTAACCAGCCACAGCATCACCGATGAGTCCTTGCCAATACTCCAGAGAATCGCGAGACGCTTAAACTTGCGATAAGCCTCTCGCAGGATGTAGACACTTTGGTGCTCTAGCACATCCAGATGCGCGTACTTGGAATGTATCATCGGTCGTCAGATGTTATCCCCAAGAAATGTGTGTATTCCGCATTCCGTTTTTTCGAACCCTATCCATCTGCCTGCACGTTCGTCCTCGCCCGAAACGACAGCCTTAGTGCATGGCGAGCAACCGATACTTCGAAAGCCTCGATCCGTCAATGGATTGTAAGGGATCTTGTGACGCCGAATGTATTCCCAAACTTCGTCTCGGGTCCATCCAGCCAAAGGATTGATCTTGAGGATCCTTTTTTGCCTGATTCGGTCGAATTCGTATAACTCCAGAACTCCGGTTCCATTCCTACCGGACGATTGATCTCGTCGCAGACCAGTGATCCATGCATCGAGACTCGCCAGTTTTTTTTGCAACGGCATGACCTTGCGAAGTGTGCAGCACAGGTCCGGGTTACGCTCCCAAAGCGTTGGTCCGAACTCCGTTGTTTGTTGATCCAGCGTCCGGTCTGGTATCAACGATTCAATTTTCAGATTGAAAAATGCTTCGAGCCGGCGTTTCAGCTCTAGCGTTTCAGGAAAAAGCAGGCCTGTGTCGATCGTAAAGACCGGCAACGGTATTCCTGCCAGGACCGCATGATGAATGGCGACCAGGCCTGCCCCTTGAAAACTGGTGCCGAAGGCTGCGGCTTCGCCGAACTCTTGCCAAGCCCAATGTAGGACCTTAGTTGGGGATTCATACTCAAATTCCCCGGAAAGAGCGCGGACATCATCTGAGGTAAAAGTATCGAGGAGCGGCATTATCCCTATTCTCTATATGTATATAGAGAATGCGCAAGGGCTAATCAATTGCACTTCCGAGGGATCAAACGCAGCCTCGTAACGGTCCCACTTCTGAGATGGCGTCGCCGGGTGAAGCTCGACCTTATCGCTATTCTTTGGCCACCTCGACCAGGTGCTCCGCCGTAATCCCTAGCTCTTTCATTACCGTGCCGCCAGGAGCACTCAGCCCAAACCGATCGATGCCAACTACTTTACCGTCCAAGCCGACAAATCTATACCAGAACTTCGTTACACCTGCCTCAATTGCGACGCGATCCCTGCAGGAGGGCGGTAAGACTTCGTCCTGGTAACCTTTGTCCTGGCGCAAAAACCGCTCCGTGCAAGGCATCGATACTACCCGCACGCCATCGCCGAGTTGCTTTGCGGCGGCAACCGCGTGCTGAAGCTCGCTGCCCGTCGCGAGAAGGATTTTCCGGAGGGCGCCCTTTTCTTTGACGGCGACATAGCCTCCTTTAAGGACTCCGTTCCGCCGGCTCTCTACCGGGATTTCGTTTAGAATTGGAATGGTCTGCCGAGTCAGCGCGATCAGGGTCGGTCCGTTCGTTCTCTCAACCGCCGCAACGAATGCTCCGGCGGTTTCTTCGGGGTCGCCCGGACGAATGACATCGAGCCACGGAATCAAACGCAATCCACTCACCGTCTCGACTGGTTCGTGGGTTGGTCCATCTTCGCCCACACCGACGGAGTCATGAGTAAATGTGTAGATAACAGGGAGCTTCGCTAACGCCGCCAAGCGGATCGAGGGCCGGCAATAATCTGCGAACACCAGAAATGTTGCGCCAGAAGGCCGGAAGATTCCGTAATAGCCGATCCCGTTTAATATCGCGCACATGCCGTGCTCGCGAATTCCAAATCGAATGTTGCGCCCGTCGCGATGCTCCGGATTAAAGTCCGGCGCCTTTTGGATGTAGTTCAGAGTCGAGCCGTAAAGATCGGCGCTTCCACCAATCAAAAGTGGCACTGCTTCGGCGACCGGGTGCAGTACCTCGCTTCCCGCCTTCCGTGTCGCGATCTTGGCATCTGTTGGAAACGTCGGAATGCGGCTAAGGAGGTCCTTGGGTACCGATCGATCGATGCCGTCCTGAAGCATTTTTGCCAGGTCGGGATGCGCTTTCTTCCAGGCATCATACTTCTGCTGCCATTCCAGATACCGCTGCTTTAGTACGCTGCGGTGTTCCGCGAAGAAGGCGCGCACTTCTTTCGAGACATAGAATTTTTCGTCTGGCAGGCCCAATCCTTTGCGCCCGGCATCCACAAATTTCACGCCTGCTTCGCCGTGCGCTTTGTTGTTTCCTGCAATCTCGGGAATTCCTTTGCCAATCAACGTGCGCGCAACAATGAACTGTGGCTTGCCGCTTTTAGAATTCTTGGCCCGCTCAAAAGCGGCGAGGAACTCTTCCATGTTTTGACCGTCGATCCGTTGAACTTCGAACCCATAAGCGCTGAAGCGCTCGCCGGTATCTTCGCTCTGAGTAAGGTTCGCCATCGCGTCGAGCGTCACGTCGTTGGAATCGTAGATCAGAATCAGGTTATCGAGTCGTTGATGTCCCGCGAACGCAGCGGCCTCGGCCGCGACACCCTCCTGTAAACAGCCATCCCCGGCGATACAGACAATCTTGTGATCAAAGATCGTGTGGGACGCCGTATTGAAACGCGCCTCCGCCATCTTCGCTGCAACTGCCATCCCAACCGCGTTGCCTACTCCTTGACCAAGCGGGCCGGTTGTTGCCTCTACGCCGGGTGTCTCCCCAAATTCCGGGTGCCCCGGTGTTTTGCTGTGTAGCTGGCGGAAATTTCGAATGTCGTCGATCGAGACGTCGTAGCCGGCCAAGTGCAGCCATCCGTACAGGAACATGCTTCCGTGCCCGGCAGACAGCACAAGCCGGTCTCGATTAATCCAATGAGGATCCTCCGGATAGTAACGCAGCGCGTGACCAAACAGAACAGCCCCGATCTCGGCCATACCGAGCGGCAATCCGAGATGTCCAGAAGCAGCAGCCTGTACAGCGTCCATCGCCAAGCCGCGCGCTTCTGTCGCGGCCCGAGAAAGCATTTGAGTATTGAGTGCCATAACGGTGAAAAGGTGAAACGCCGGCAAAAGCGCGGATCGCCAGCAACGCTTAAACTGGAAACTGAAATGGAGAAACTAGCAACACCAAAACACATAGGGTTCCGGGTTCCGCGGTCCGGGTTCCGGGTTCCGGGTTTCAAGCGTCCAATTCGCGCCAGAAGCGCCTATCGGCACTTCCGGAACCCGGAACCCGAAACCCGGAACTCAAAGAAATTCCTCGCGAGAAAGCCTTGATCGGATTAGATAATCGACCCTTTTTGTAGTTATATGGAACCATCACGCCTGTGTTTGGGTTTACCCTCAGGAAGTCTGCAAGAGACGACGCTCGATCTCTTTGCCAAGGCAGGCTACCAGATCACCGGTTTTAGCCGCTCTTATAAACCTGCGATTGATGACCCCGAAATCGAAGTACGGCTGCTAAGGGCGCAAGAGATCAGCCGCTACGTCGAGCACGGTTACCTCGATTGCGGTATCACCGGCGCCGACTGGATCGAAGAAAACGCTTCCGATGTCGAACTGTTCGCGCGCCTCGAGTACAGCCGAGCGACTTCCAAACCAACCCGATGGGTACTGGCTGTTCCAGAAAATTCGCCGGTCCGCTCGGTTGCAGATTTGGCCGGCAAACGAGTAGCGACGGAAGCTGTCGGCCTTACCAGGCGTTTCTTGGAGAGCCGCGGCGTAAAGGCCGAGGTCGAATTCAGTTGGGGATCGACCGAAGTCAAAGTTCCTGAACTGGTCGATGCCATCGTTGATATCACCGAGACCGGCACTTCCCTGAAAGCAAACAATCTTCGCGTCCTCGAGACCATCGCAGAGTCTTACCCGCAGGTGATCGGCAATCGAGCATCGATGAAGGATCCATGGAAACGGAACAAGCTCGAGCGAATGGTCCTTCTCCTGCAAGGCGCGCTCAATGCTCGCGATAAGGTTGGGCTCAAAATGAATCTCGAGGAAAGCAAGCTGCCCGCCTTGATCAGACAATTGCCTGCGCTCAGAAATCCCACCGTCTCTCAGCTCGCACAGCCCGGCTGGGTTGCCATTGAAACGATCATCGATGAAAAAGTGGTCCGCGAAATCATCCCAGAGCTCAAGGCGCTCGGCGCAGAAGGAATTATCGAGTATCCGTTGAATAAAGTGGTTTATTAGCTATCAATTCCCCCACCCGATTGCTGGCTCGGGGATTGTTTTTTGCCAGCGCCGTTTACGAAAGAAATATGGGTTCACTGAAAAAGAGAAGAAAAGCAAAGATTGCAAAACATAAGCGCCGCAAACGCATGAAGGAAAATCGCCACAAGAAGCGTTTGCGATATAAGTCCTAAGATTTTGCATGCGCAAAATCCGAGCTAGATTGGCTTCATGAACATTCGGAAGCCGGGGCGCATGCTGTTCGTCAGCGTGAGCATCGGCGTAGTTGTGGGTTGTGGAGTCTATGCCGCAACCCCTCCGACGCCAGTCAAGCCCCGTTTCCGCAGCCCGGAGGAGGCGTTCTATTCCGATATTCGTCCAGCGACGCCGGATCAGAAGCTTCCGAAGACTCTCGAGAAAAAGGCGGACGCACAAGCTTCCTTCATCGAGGGGATTTTGACGGAAGAGCAAGGAGACTATGAGGAAGCGCTAGCCGCTTACACTCAGTCGATTGCTCTTGACCCAGGGGGCAATCCTCAGCTTGCGGTCCGCGTCGCACATGAATTTGCGAAACGTGGAGACGTAGCCCAAGGAATCAACATTCTCAAAGATCTCGCCAAGGTTCGTCCCCGCGAACCGCTGGCTTTCCTCAATCTCGCCTATTTTTACTTCAGGCAACTCAACAAGCCGTCTCTGGCGGTGACTTATGCAGAGAAAGCCGTCGAGGTTGATCCGAAGAATCTCGCTGCGTACCAGAGCCTTTTCGAGCTCTACATGACCCTGAAACGAAAGAAGGAAGCTGAGTCGGTCATCGCGCGGGCGGAGAAAAACGACAACAAAGACGCGGGCTACTGGCTCAGTCTTACTGATCTCGCGATCCAGCTGTACCGCACTGATAACAATTCATTCCCTGCTGCCAAGGCGCCTCTAGTTGCACCGTTGTTAGAGAAGGCAAAGAGCTTCGCTGGAGATGACGCAAACACGAACCAGAAAATCGCCGACGACTTTGTCCTGATTGACCAGGTCAATAGCGCGATCCCGCTCTACCTCAAAGCAATCGAGCAAAACAAGAGCAACCCTGAGGTCCGCTACAAACTCGCAGAGAGCTTTGTGAAAGCCGGGCAACGCGACCAGGCAATCCGTACGCTGGAGGAGATGCTTAAAAGCAACCCGCTCAAGTACGAGATCTACGAATTTCTGGCACGGCTCTATCTGGAGAACGGCAACAAGGAGCACGCATTGGCTGACTACGAGCAAGCGATACTCCTCTCTCCGCAAGAGCCAGAGAACTACTTGCGCGCAGCAGAGCTCGATCTTCAACTGAGACAGAACGATCGCGCAATCGCGACTTTGCAAGAGGCACGGCGCCGCTTCCCGGTTCCGCAGATTACCTATGCGCTGGCGGTCGGCCTCTCCACCGCAAAACGATATTCGGAAGCGCTCCCAGTCTACGAAGCGGCTCTTCAAGAAGCAAAGTCCGGGCAACAGGAAATCATCGATGGAAGCTTTTACTTTAACTATGGGGTAACGGCGGAACAGGCCGGTCTGGTCGATAAAGCGGCGGGACTATTGAAGAGGTCGATCGAGCTGGATCCCTCGAGATCTGCTCAAGCCTACAACTATCTCGGCTACATGTGGATCGACCGGAACCTGAATCTGGACGAGGCCGGAACAATGATTAGAAAGGCTCTGGAGATTGAGCCTGACAATGGCGCGTATCTCGACAGCCTCGGCTGGTATTACTTTAAGAAAGGCGAGTTCTCGAAAGCGTTGAACGAGCTGCTTCACGCGGCGGAACGCGTTCACCCGGCCGATCCCACAGTATTCGAGCATATTGGAGACGCTTACCGCTCGGTTGGAAATGTCGGCCAGGCACTGAACTACTGGCAGAAAGCCTTGAAGCTCGACCCGCAAAATCAGGGACTTGCATCGAAGATTGATGAAGCAAAGGCAAAATACACTGCGAATCCAGTTCCCTCCGCATCCGCTCCAGTTTCTGCTCCGAGCCCTTCAAAATCCGAACCCGCTCCGTCACCTTCTCCAACCCCGTCACAACCGTAACGATTCCGATGCAGCGCGCGGAGTTTTCGGTTTTCGGTTGCCGGGTTTTCCGCCTTCGCCAAGGCTGCGGCGGACAGGTCAGTTTTCGGTTCGGTACTGGACGCTCTGGTGTTCGCGCGGGTGACCGGCGCTCTGAAAGGAGGGCTCGATATTAGCCCCGGGAAAATGGCGTTGAATGGCAAACTGCCCTGCAAGGGCAACAGAAACTGGGCGTGCCATTTTTGCGAGGCGACGCCAACCGGAGGATGAAGCCCTGGGCCAGCGTTTCACATCCCCCTGACGCATCCCGCTTCCAAACCTTGAGTGCTTGACAGCGCCTGGTTTCTCGCCAAAGTTCAGCCGAATGTCCGCGCTTCTCTCAGCTCGACTTACACTGCTCCCGGCACTGATTGCCGTCTGATAGGCATCGACTGCAGGGAGCCTTCATCGTGTAATTGTCGACCGCGCGCACCACTAGCGGTTCGTTTGAATTTTTGTGTTCGCGCCGACGAGTCCCGTCATGGCGGGATGATCCTTAGCCCTACCAACCAAACTAGCACTAACACTCACACTCAATATGATCCCTCACCCGAGTCAGAAGTATCGCCCATTTCCACCGATCAATTTGCCCGAACGCCGTTGGCCGAGCCGAGCAATCGCTAAGGCCCCAGTCTGGTGCAGCGTGGACCTTCGAGACGGCAACCAGTCGCTCCCGGTGCCGATGAATGTCTCGCAAAAGCTGAAGATGTTCGCCGCACTGGTACGATGTGGCTTCAAAGAGATCGAAGTCGGATTCCCGTCTTCTTCTAATACGGAATTCGAATTCAACAGACGTCTTATCGAAGAAGATCGCGTCCCGGACGACGTACGTGTCCAGGTGCTTGTTCAGGCGCGCGAAGATCTCATCGAAAGGACATTCGAATCTTTGCAAGGCGCCCGAAACGTCATTATCCATTTGTACAACTCGACTTCCCCCGCTCAGCGCCGAGTCGTATTCAGCATGAGCAAAAAGGAGATTATCAGAGTGGCAACTCAAGGGGCAGAGTGGATCCAGGAAAGGCTCCCAACACTCAAAGATTGCAATGTTACTCTTCAATATTCGCCTGAAAGTTTTTCCGCTACAGAGGTCGAGTTTGCCAAAGATGTTTGCGAAGCGGTAATCGACGTCTGGCGACCGAGTCCGCAACGGAAGATGATTTTGAATCTTCCTGACACCGTCGAAGTCGCGATGCCCAACATTTACGCCGACCAAATCGAGTGGATTGATCGGAACATTAAGTCGCGAGACTCAATTGTACTCAGCGTGCATACACACAACGATCGCGGCACTGGCGTGGCGGCGACAGAGCTGTCACTCTTGGCCGGAGCCGAGCGGGTTGAAGGCACATTGTTTGGCAACGGCGAACGGACTGGGAATCTGGATATTGTGGTCGTTGCCATGAATCTGTATGCGCACGGCATCGATCCGAAACTCGATTTTTCGGACATCAATTCTTTCGTGCGCGTTTACGAGGAGTGTACGGGAATGACTATACCGCCGCGTCAGCCCTATGCCGGTGAGCTCGTGTTTACCGCGTTCAGTGGCTCCCACCAGGACGCTATCAAGAAAGGGTTAACTGAATGGAGGATGCATGGCGGCGGCCAGCACTGGGACGTGCCATATCTGACGATCGATCCGGAGGATATTGGGCGCGAATACCGCGAAGTTATCCGCGTAAACAGCCAAAGCGGCAAAGGAGGCATCTCGTATTTGCTGGAGAGCGAATTTGGAATTGAGCTGCCAAAAGAGATGCAGCGCGAATTCGGTCCATTAGCAAACGACGAAGTGGATCGACTGGGGCGCGAGGTCAATGCGTCGGAACTGCGAGAAATGTTCTGGCGGGAATACGTCGAGCGAAACACACCGTGGGAACTGGAAGAATTCCATGCCGATGGATCCTCCGGGCAATTCCGTTGCCGTGCGACGGTCCGGCACAATGGAGAACGTCGTTACCTGGCCGGCAGCGGGAACGGTCCGATCGCTGCCTTTGTCCAAGCGTTGAGCGAGGCAGGTGTTCCAGCTTTTGAGGTCGCGTACTACAGCGAACATGCGCTGAGTTCCGGTGCTCAGGCGAGCGCGATTGCCTATATACAGATCAAGCTGGATGAAACGACAACGCGCTGGGGCGCCGGTGTCGACACAAACATTGAGCTAGCCTCGATCCGCGCCGTTCTCAGTGCGCTGAACCGTTCGATGGATGTCGAAAAATCAGCGGCATCCACCTTCGCTAAAGCTACGGTGGACAAGTCCGCAGTTTCTCACTCACACTAGCACTCACACTCTTGCTATGACCAATCCACTGCGTGTCGGCATCGTCGGATCAGGCGTTATCAGCGCCGCCTATCTTAGATCAAAATTTCCTCAATTTAAGATCGTCGCGTGTTCCGATATCCGTGAAGAGGTTGCGAGAGCTCGTGCAAAAGAATTCAGTATTGAAGCAAAGTCCGTTGACGCGCTTGTCCAGGATTCCTCGATTGACGCAATCCTGAATCTCACGATACCGCAGAGCCATATTCTCGTCAGTCAGGCCGCGATTGATGCAGGCAAACATGTCTATTCCGAAAAGCCTTTGGGGTTATCAAGGGAAGAGGCGGAGCCGTTCGTGAATTCTGCTAAGGCAAACGGGCTTCGCGTTGGCTGCGCGCCAGACACTTTCCTGGGCGGCGCGCAGCAGACGGCCAGAAAATTGATCGACGATGGCGCGATCGGCCAGCCGATCGGCGGTACAGCGTTTTTCATGAATGACGGCCCTGAATCCTGGCATCCCGGTCCGGAATTCTTTTATCAAAAGGGCGCAGGCCCGGTCCTGGACATGGGGCCCTACTACGTGACTTCGCTGGTAAACCTTCTTGGTCCAGTCAAACGAGTCCATTCATTTGGATCGAAGCCACGGGCCAAACGCGTCATCGGCAGCGGTCCGCGTAAAGGACAAGAATTCAATGTGGATGTCCTGACTTACGTCGCCGCGATTCTCGAGTTTCATTCGGGGCCGTTAGTCAATTTTGTTTTCAGTTTCGATGTTATCGGGCATAGCCATCCTCCAATCGAGATCTACGGGACCAAAGGATCTGTCCAGATTCCCGACCCTAATTGGTTTGGAGGCAGTGTACGCCTTACCCAATCCGTCGGTCGTTGGGATGATGTCGCGCATACGCATAGCTTTGCTGATGGCAACTACCGCGGTATTGGCCTTGCAGACATGGCTGCAGGTATCGCGTCCGCATCGCCGCACCGGGCTTCGGGAACGCTTGCCTTCCATGTCCTGGAGGTTCTTCAGGCAATTATCGAACGTGCGGGTGGTGACACAACCTTCGAAATTCGCTCGACCTGCGAACGCCCGCGTCCTCTCCGGCCGATCCAACCCATCGCAGATTTCATGTAGCCGCGCTTAAAAGCGCGGCTGTTGTCACTCTACCGTCTGCCGTCCACCGTCTACCGTTGCCCTTTCAGCCCAAAATACCGCAGCAATTGGAAGAGTTTTTCGAGAACCATTATTTTGACCTCGCGTTGATCTCGATCTTATGAAGCGAGAGACAAAACGGTAGACTGTGGACCGTCGACTGAAAACCGTAAACCGCGGCGGTGAAGGCGCCGCGCATTCCTTATGACTCCATCACAAATCGCTCTCCAGATTTACACGCTTCGCGATTTCATCCAATCCGCGAAAGAACTCGCAGCTACTCTGCAACAAGTACGCGCCATCGGTTATCAAGCCGTCGAAATGATCGGACTCGCCAAAATTTTGCCGGAAGAAATACGCAAGATTGCTGACGGCGAAGGGATCAAAATCTGTTCAGTGCACGGGCCCTCGCAGGCGTTGCTTGCTCAGCCGGATCAAGTTGTCGATACACTGGTTCCACTAGGAACTGATTTGATCGTCTATCCTTTCCCTGGCGAATTGGATCTAAGCGACTCCTCAACCGTCACCCCATTTATCGAACAGCTGCGGAAGAGCTCTGAAACAATTGCGAAAGCCGGCAAACGCCTCGCCTACCATAACCACGGGATGGAATTCGGTCGTTATCGCGATAAAACGGTTCTGGATGCGATCCTTTCCGGCGCACCGGAACTGCATGCGGAACTCGACACCTATTGGATCCAATTTGGTGGCGGAAATCCGATCGCATGGATCGACAAGATGCGCGATCGTCTTCCGACCATTCATCTAAAAGATTACGGATTTAACGCGCGCAAAAATAAGCCGGAAATGGCCGAGCTAGGAAATGGCAATCTCGATTTCGGGCAAATCATCGGGCACGCGACTGCCGCCGGCTGTCGCTGGTTCATTGTTGAGCAAGACTTCTGCAAACGCGACCCATTTGAGTCGATTCGAATCAGTTTCGACTACTTAACCCGAGTCGCTCGCGGTTAGGTTCGATAATCAATCGATTTTTAGATCATCACCCGTCCGCCCGACGGTAGGGTCGCCCAGCACCAGTTTTGCGAGAAGCTTGCGTCATGTGGCCCGCCGCCATTCGGAATTCAAACTTGTGTTGGACGGCCGCGTGTGGCTGTCACACGCAGCAAGCTACAGACAACGGTTCACGGGTAACGTTGTCATTTCGCTCTTTCGTGCATGCTGCACTGGCCCTCGACGTTTCGAGTTTTTTGGCATCATCGGCTTTGCTGGCATTTATTAAAAAGGCCTCGCCAACCCAACCCATCGGTAGTATAAGGGGCAAACCAAACTTAAGATTCTGAGGAGAAAGCCGATCAGTAGCTCACAGATGTATCGGGGAGCCAGGCGAAAGACGATGCGCGCCGCGTGGCGCTTCGCCAAAAATTATTGGACCTCAGAAGAAAAGTGGTCCGCGTGGGCCCTTTTGCTCGCAGTCATCCTCCTGAACCTGGGAAACGTCTACGTAAGCGTTCGAATCAACGAATGGAATAACGCGTTTTATAACGCGCTCCAGGGATTCAATAGCGCCGAGCTTTTCCCACAGCTCGGCTTTTTTTGTGTTCTCGTTGTTTTCGCGATCGGGATGTCCGTGTACGCGCTTTACCTGAAGCAATTGCTACAGGTTCGCTGGCGCCGATGGTTGACCCGCCGATATCTGGCCAACTGGATTGAGCACCGTGCCTATTATCAATCCCAACTGAAGAACTCCGACGATAACCCGGATCAACGAATCTCTGAAGACCTTGATCAGTTCACCAATTTCGCTCTGAGCCTGTCCGTCGGGCTTTTGAGCTCTGTTGTAACCCTTGGCTCATTTCTCTTCATTCTGTGGCGGCTATCCGGATCAGCCGATATCCCGCTCGGCACATGGGGCACGATCCATATCCCAGCTTATCTCCTCTGGGCCGCGCTATTGTACGCCGGAATCGGCACCTGGCTGGCGTTCAAGATCGGCAGACCACTCGTGCCGTTAAATGTAGCGCGCCAGCGATCTGAGGCTGATTTCAGGTTCAGCCTCGTCCGGTTCCGGGAGAACGCCGAAAATGTCGCATTCTATGGCGGCGAAGAAGCCGAGCTCGGTGTATTCCATAGCCGATTCAGCGGCGTGTTCGATAATTTCCGCAAGATCATGAAGCGCCAGAGAGTTTTGGCGGGCTTCACACTGGGTTACACGCAAGTTGCATTTGTTTTTCCGCTTGTAGTCGTTTCGCCGCGTTATTTTGCGAAACAGATTGGCTGGGGCGGCCTCATGCAAGTCGTAAACGCTTTTGCGTTCGTCCAGAATTCGCTGTCGTTCATTGTCAATTCATATACGGATATCGCTTCCTGGCAGGCGGCGACCCAGCGGCTCGACGACTTTGAACAGCGCCTGATCGCGATTCACCAAGCCGCGCGAGCACCGCAACAAATCGCGATTCGGCGCCAAGGCACAGGCATTTTCCTGAACGGTATCGATCTCGATCTGCCGGACGGTACACCGTTACTCCGAGGAATCACGCTCGAACAAAACCCGGGCGATGCTCTGTTAATCACCGGCCCGAGCGGCTCTGGCAAGAGCACCGTGCTCCGCGCATTGGCGGGGATCTGGCCGTTTGGACGTGGTGAAATCAGGGTCGCCGAAGGATCGACCCTCTTTGTCCCGCAACGTCCCTACCTCCCGCTTGGAAGTCTTGCCGATGCGCTCCGGTATCCCGGCAACAGCCATTTGGCGCGCGCGCACCTAGTCGCAGCGCTGGAAACGGTCGGGCTCGGCGTGCTCATCGACGAGTTGGATATCGTGGACAATTGGTCTCAGCGCCTCTCGCTCGGTGAACAGCAACGCTTAGCATTCGCTCGGATTCTACTCACAAAACCGGCTTTCCTTTTCATGGACGAATCAACCTCAGCGCTTGATGAACCGTCTGAGGCGCAACTTTTTGCTTTGCTTCGCTCCGACTCCTGGCGTCCGACCATTGTCAGCGTTGGTCACCGCAGCACCCTGCGCAATTTCCACGACCAGATCATGGATGTCATAGCGTTCTCACCTCGCTCCGAAGCAGTCGTTTGCAGCATTCTACTTGGTACCCGCGAGTTCTCGGTCGAGCCGATTCTACCGGCACCGTTGAACGGCGCTGCGGAGACGCCAGCTGCTTAAAAGTGCCGGCATCCTCCTTCGCCAACGCTACGGCAGATAGGTTACCGCGCTCGCGCTTTCTCTGTTGCGCAAGGAAATCTTCCTTGTTATTGTAAGAACGTGAGTAAGGTGACGAGCAAAAATCAGGTCTCAATACCTAAGGCTATCGCGGATCGGCACGGGATTAAACCGGGTACTGAGCTGGAATTCGTTTCGATCGGGAACGCCATCCGTGTGACCAAGAAAGCGGGCAGCAGACGTCACATGTCTCTTGAGGAACGAGCAAAGATTTTCGATCAAATTCTAAAGCGAATCGAAGCGAGAAAAGGCCGGGGCGAAGTGAAGCGATCAAAAGAGCGAGGGTGGTCGCGAGAAGAGCTATATCAAGAACGACTTCGGCGATGGCAGCGTTGATTGACACAAACGTGCTAGTGTACTTGCACGATCGCCGATTCCCGGAAAAACAGCGGCTAGCACGGAGCCTCATTTTACAACTGCTTCAGTCAGACGAGCTCAGAATAGCGCATCAGTCATTGCTAGAGTTCTACAGCGCTACAACACGTCATGCGACTAAAGGCAGCGAACCGTTGTTAACGCCAGAAGAAGCTCGTCGCGAAATTCATGACATGGTTAATGCTTTTGAGATTCTTTATCCGGTAGAAGCGATGATTTCCTTGACGCTCCTCGGCTCGGCAGTGCACAGACTATCTTGGTTTGATGCGCATCTATGGTCTTTTGCAGAATACTACGGATGCGACACGCTTTTCTCCGAAGATTTCGAACATGGCCGCCGATACGGAACAGTCCGCATCGTCGATCCGTTCGCCGGCGGATAGAAAGTAGCCCGAGCCCGCTGCCAAGATTTCAGGCCACGAAAATATAGAAGTCGGTTCTGAACAGAAGCTCTCAAATAAACGGAAAAGGATCGATCCCTGTTCTGTCTTCGTTTTCTTCGCGGCGCATCTGTTCAAAATCCCTATCTCCTTTCAGCAACATTTCCTGCTGTAATCCGCGGAATCTGCGAAATCTGTGGTTCCAAATTCTCTTCTGATGGTTTCTACTCTTTTCTATGCGCCAAGTTTTGAAACACCCCAACGGTCCTTTAGAACTCAAGCCTCAGGAAAGATCAGTCTGGATCTGCATGTGCGGCCTCTCGAAAAACCAACCCTTCTGCGACGGCTCACACAAAATGACCCGGGATGAGGAAGAAGGAAAAGTCTATCAATACGACGACGAGGGGCATCGCAAGGAAGTTCAATAGAGTGTTCGTGCTAGTGTGAGTGTTAGCATACTGTCCGGTTCATCTATGAACGGTGGTTCATGCTTCGGGGCGGTCTGACATAGAAGCTTACGCTGATGAACCAGCCTATCGTCGCCGACCCTCACGGGTCTATCTCCGTCGTCACAAATGGCATGTGCTGTGATCGAGGGGGCTAGGCGGCCTTGGATTGAAAAAAACGAAGAGCGTCTTCAACACCATTTTTCACGTTGATCAAGCTGTCTTGCCGCCGAGCAAGGTGCTCTTCGCCCAATAGGGTGGTTAGGATTCGAAGAGCCGAACCAAGGTATCGACAAGCCTCCGCGTAACTCTCCTGTAGTCTCAGGTTCGGTCCTAGTCATTGTGCACCTCACTTTTCACAAGCCAATAGCTGCAGATGCGCGCCTCAAAGCTTTACAGTTCCCGGCGATCGCGGCGTTTCCGGCGTTCTCGGCGTTTATCCAGCCTCCAGTCTTCTCCTCAACCACGCTTTCGCCACGCGCCAATCTCGTTTCACCGTCCTGGGCGAGATCTGCAGAACTTCAGCAGTTTCCTCGACTGTCATGCCGGCAAAAAAACGAAGCTCGACGATTCGGGCCTGCACCTCGTCGAGTGCGCTCAGATCTTCGATCGCCTGATTCAAAGAGAGCAACCCGATCGATCTGTGGCTCTTCGCCCAATCGACATCGACCGGAATCTGAATTGATTCTACCGGCACCAGCATCGAATCGCTGATTCTCTTGGCTGCGTTTCGTTTCCGGGCAAGATCAACCAGGATTTCTCGAATGAGCCGGGCCGCGAACGCGAAAAAATGGGCGCGGCTCTGCCAGTTCACCCGCTTGCCGCGTACCATTTTCAGATAGGTCTCATGGACCAGTTCGGTGGTATCGAGCGGTTGATTTTGCTCCCGCGACAGAGCCTGGCTCGCCAGATCGCGTAGCCGTTGGTACACCCGTTCGGCTAATGGATCGAGAACTCCGGTATCGCCGTGGCTCCAGCGAACCAGCATTTCGGTGATATCACCCGGCTCAGTTGCTTTTGACTTCACAGTGGCCTTGCCACCCTCTGGCCGCGACTTCATCCAGGGCAGGATTCTAGTTAGATCTCGCTGAAAGACGCAATCCCGAAAAACATCCAAGAGAATCCTGCACCGAACTAGCACTGCGGAAACGGAAAGAGCCGGTTTCACGGCATGGGCGAGGACAACCTCGAGGCAAAAAAATTCCGAAAACGCGGATTTTTTCTTTAATCGAAAACTCCACTTTCCTTACAATTCCCAAATCTCTCGTCACTGCGACGGGCCGCATTGTTCGAAATCACTAGAGACTCCAGTATTTATATGGCTGGGTGTTCAGCGCTTCTCGATGTCTCCGGTATCGAGAGGCGCGGGTCTCTCTTTCCACGTCAAAAACTCCCAATTCTGGGAGTGTACTCCTCGATTGCTATGAAAACCACCAGAAACGTATTGTTCGGAGCAGTGTTGTTCTGCTCCGCCTCAGTTGGGTTCGCTATTCTACCGCCGGATGCTTCGCCTTCGAGCGCCACGGATAGCTCTTCCATCTACCGTAAGGACTTCGTCTGGAATTCGGTGCAGAAAGCGAAGAGCGCGGTGAAGGAAAGTTCCGACACCGCGTTCGTTCCGGACGTTAAACCGCACGTTTCCTTCGTCCCGGATACCAGACCCCACGTGGTGTTTGTGCCAGACACAAGACCGCATCTTGTGTTCGTGCCCGATACTAAGCCCCATCTCGCCTCTGCCACTGCCTCAAATATTCCGCGCCTGGCACTGGGGGATTGAACTGGGGATCTGCAGAAAGCAGTAGATTTCGAATAACCTACATGTCCGCCATGGAGGTATGAACGCTTATGATCTTCCACTCAGAACCAAATCGTTGCAGATAACTCGTATCGATGCCTACGGAGATGTGTTTGGAGACGGGAAAGCGGATTGTCCAATAGGTGAGAGCAAAAGCAAGGTCTGGCCGCACCATCCGTATCTGCACGCGGCTTGGTAATAGCTCGCCCATTTCATCACGGTTGTGAAATCCGCGCATGTATGAGTCATGCAGTTCCTGCCAACCACTATACTGCTGGGCATCCGTGACAACCGTGAGATCCGGCGACTTCCAAAAATAATCGAGAAAGCCGTCAAGATCGTGTGCGTTCCATCGCTCCACCATTCCTAGGAGTGTTCGATTGACTTCTCCGACATCGAGGCGCTGAGCCAACGGAGAATTCGAGGGTACAGCGATCGAATCATAGTCCCATGCAGCTGCGGCCGTGCCCACGCACAGCATCGCCGCCGCAACAGCAATCAAAAGCGTTTTTGCCCCAGCTGATCGCATTGAGAATCGCAAAAATCTTCGCACTTTTGATAACATACTGAGCATCTGCGGCGAGCCTTTTTTGAATAAATGACGGCTTTGTAACACTATTAGACCAGGAAAGAGTTGAGACTCTGTGAAAGCTAAAATCTCTGTGATTATTGATAATGTGGAGCCACCGCTCGATTCTTCGCGTCCCCTTCGAACAGAGTTTTTCTTGTCGCTTTTCACTGCATAAAAACTCACAAACTCACGCACACGCACGCGGCGATATGGAATTTCGTAAATTCGCGACTAGTATCTCCGCATGCTTGTCCGAACTTCCTTTCGCCGCCAATTGTTCCGATTTCGCCATGAGTTTATCGGACGCATCGGCGGACACATCGGTTGCGTAATCGTTTTGTTTCTCAGCTCGATCAGCACTCAGGCCGCAGAATTTCGCGGCGCTTGGGTCGCTGCGGTTTACAATCTGAATTTTCCTTCCAAACCCGGGTTACCGGCCGACACGCAGAAGGCTCAAATCCGCGAAATCGTAAGCGACGCAGCAAGGAGTGGACTGAATGCGTTGATGGTCCAGGTTCGCCCGGAAGCGGATGCACTCTATTTATCGCACATCGAGCCCTGGAGCCGATTTCTATCCGGGACGCAAGGAGTGTCGCCCGGCTACGATCCGCTAGAATATTTTATTAGCGAAGCGCGCAAGCAAGGGATCGGCGTGCACGCTTGGATCAATCCGTACCGCGCTGCTTCGAATAGCTCGGCACCAAGAGCCGCGAACCACGTTTCACGTGAACTGAATGGCTCTGTGCACAAAATCGGCACATTACTCTGGCTTGATCCAGGAGATCCGCAGGTTCGCAATCATGTCATCGCAGTCGTGCGCGATATCGTAGCGCGCTATCCGGTCGCAGGTGTGATTCTTGATGATTATTTCTATCCTTACCCCGGCCCGGGTCACGCCAGAGGCGCATTTCCAGACAGCGCCACCTATCATCGATACGGCGGTGGCCAAGATCTTGCCGATTGGCGACGTGAAAATGTAAATCGATTGATTCAACAACTCCACGAAACGATCAAGTCGACGCGACCGAACATGCTCTTTGGAGTCAGTCCGTTCGGAGTCTATACCAAAGGATCTCCGGGCAACGTGAGGGTTGATCTGGATCAATATCATGATCTTTACGCAGACCCGGTAACCTGGCTGAAGCGCGGATGGGTCGATTATCTGTCACCGCAGCTCTACTGGCGTGATAAGAGCGCCCAAAGTTTTTCTGCACTGCTCCAATGGTGGCGTAGCCCGACCGTGAACCCGCGCGAGATTCCAATTTATCCGAGCATCGCACTGGAGCGCCTGGGAAGCCCTTTCCATTGGCCCGCCAGCGAAATCGCGACACAGCTTTCGGTAGAGGTTGTCACAAAGCCACGAACCTCCGGCGGATTCATTCTCTGGAATATCGGGCCGCTGATGAACAATACTAAAGGGGTCGACGGAGTTATCGCGCGAGCGAGGTAGGAACGCAGGCAGCGCCGAGAGCCGGAAATAATCGCCACGCCAAGGCGCAAGAAGAAGGACCTCACGCCAAGACGCAAAGACGCCAAGATTTTTGAGATGGACCTTTTGCGCGAAGCCGCTCCTACATAGTAGCGCGAAGTTTGCTTGCCCTTGCCGAGCGTGTGTCACTCCGACTCCGCGGCTCAGCAAGCTTTGCACTACCTGTAAGCCGTATCGCCGACAACCGTATCCAAAAACTCTTACCTTGGCGTCTTTGCGCCTTGGCGTGAGGTCCTTCTTCGTGAGCCTTGGCGCGCG
>Ga0070706_100000664_pt1 | contig 39200 bp, 37 predicted proteins | sample KBSK5501metaG_FD_65476 | JGI IMG/M metagenome (GOLD analysis project Ga0070706, IMG submission 65476) | Corn, switchgrass and miscanthus rhizosphere microbial communities from Kellogg Biological Station, Michigan, USA - KBS K5-50-1 metaG | ecosystem: Host-associated > Plants > Roots >... | reverse complement strand
CGCCCGCTCCTGTTGGGGAGTCGGCTTCAGCTTGTACTTGTATGTCTTGCGTACTGTCTGCTGTTCCATAGGTCTCTATTCTGCCTGCATGATGCGAAACCGGCAAGGCTTGGGGCCAGAAAGCCCCCCTACTGTAGCGGGGGGATGCATGGCCATTCGTCTGTAAGTTGGCGAATATGGAGCTACCAGCGTCGCTCGAGATACCTTTTCGCCTGCGCGACTATGATGGACTTGTCACGGTCTCCTATGGAGTAGACCGTGATCCGGCGTTTTGGGGCTTTGATACGCCTGGCTTGCTATACCAGCCTCTTGACCTTGAACTGGCGAAGGGCTTTCCAGTCTGCGAGGCGCGCATCGCATACGAGGGACCAGGATACCATGCGCTGATGGGCTGGATTCAGCTCATCAGCGCATCGCGATCCTGCAATCGGCGTTGCGGTAGAGGCGACCGTTGATCTCTTCCCCATGCTCTCTGACGCGGATTCTCCCTTTGTCGTGTTTGGGTACGCGCCAACATTCTTCGACGCGCCGACCAACCCCGATCACGGGACGCTAGACTGGATCGCCGATACTTTCCTGGCAGTCTGCCCTGACCGAGAATAGCCTGCCGCAAGCCGTTGGGCTTTAGCCCATGCGGTGAGGCGGGCTTCCTCTGCGGCTTTAGCCCTTGCCTATTGGGCACCGATCAGACAGAATAGAGCTCTATGGAACAGCAACCCATACACAAGACATTCAAAGAGAAACTGCGCCCCACGCCAGCCCAGGAGCGGGCGCTGGACGAGATTCTCTGGCGCTGCCGTGATCTGTACAACACCGCCCTGGAGCAGCGCATCACCGCCTACCAGCGGCGGCGCGCCTCGGTCTCACGGTTTGAGCAGGAAGCCGAACTCAAGGACATCCGCGCGGAGTTGCCGGAGTACGCAGCCATCCACTCGCACATCCTCCAAGACGTGCTGGCCCGGTTGGACAAGACCTATCAGGCGTTCTTCCGCCGCGTCCAACGCGGCGAGAAGGCGGGGTTCCCACGGTTCAAGGGCCGCAATCGCTTCCACTCGTTCACCTACAAGGAGTACGGCAACGGCGCGCGGGTGGACAATGGTTTCCTGGTCCTGTCCAAGATGGGGCGCATTCGTGTCCACTGGTCTCGACCGCTGGAAGGCACGCCCAAAACGGTCACGATCGGTCGGGAAGCGGATGGGTGGTACGTCTCCTTCTCCTGTGCGGACGCGCCGATACGCCCGCTCCCGCCGACTGGACAGGAAACAGGCATCGACCTTGGACTAGAGGCGTTCGCCACGCTGGCGGACGGCGTGCGTATCCTCACGCCGGGCTGCTACCGCAAAGCCGAACGGTATCTGGCGAAGCGCCAGCGGCAGGCGTCGCAACGCCAGAAAGGCAGCCACCGTAGGCGCAAAGCGGTGATCCTGCTCGCCAAAGCCCATCAGACGGTACGCCGCCAGCGCGGGGACTTCCACCATAAGACGGCGCTTGCCCTGGTCCGGCAGTACGACACGATCTATCACGAAGATTTGCGGATCGCTAATCTGGTGAAGAACCATCACCTGGCCAAGAGCATCCAAGATGCTGGCTGGAGCGCGTTCCTCACCATCCTCACTTTCAAGGCTGAAAGCGCCGGGAAGCGAGTAGTAGCAGTGGACCCTGCCTATACCAGCCAGACCTGCTCTGGCTGTGGCGTGATCGTCTCGAAAGGTTTGTCGGTCCGCTGGCATGCCTGTCCTGATTGCGGGACACGTCTGCACCGGGACCACAACGCGGCGAAGAATATCCAATGGCGCGGGGCGAGAAGATGACAACCAGTGATCTGTATGAACAACGCAAGGCTGCACGCCTCTGCTATCGCTGTGCCACACCACTCGCAGCCAACGAGAAGGGTATACGATGCCCAACGTGCGCAGAGCGCATGCGGGCATACCAGCAGAGGCGACGGAGTCGCAGAATTAGCGAGGCTTTGTGCCTCGACTGCGGACAGCCAACAGGTAGTAGTCATCGCAAGTGCGCCAAGTGTCGCCGTCGAGATGTTGGCTACGTGAGAAGTAAGTCAGAGTACTGGGCAGAACACGGACTATGCGCTGACTGTGGCAAGGCACCCCCCCTAGAGTCAACTGCATCTCCTGCTCGCTACCCTAGATGCGAAGTGTGCTACTTTCGGCGCGCCGCAAAGGATCGACCAGGTAGTTCCAAAGAGTGGCGAAAGCTCCGAGACAAACTGATCGCTCAAGACTATCGCTGCCCTTACACCGGTGAGCAATTGGTCTTGGGAGTCAACGACTCGGTGGATCACAGCTACCCTGTTGCTAGGTTTCCTGAGCGAGCGCATGATCTAAACAACATTGAATGGGTGAGCCGATCTGTCAACGAGATGAAGCGCGACAGGACTCCAGAGGAGTTCATGGATCTCATGGCGCGCATTGTTGCCTATCGAGCAGAACAATGAAGCGGGCAGCGCCTTCGGGGACTCGCGGGGTTACCTGCGGGGTCGAACCGAGAACCCATTGGGCTTTAGCCCCGTGGAGTGTCAGGTGGTTCGCACGCGGACAGTCGCCGCGCTGCTCGGATTCCGCTGGGGCTATGCGCTGCGCACGGCTCAGGCGACGCCACTTCCTCTTCAGGCGCTCAATCTAGATGCATGGGAGCTACAGCGTCCACTGCTACATACACACTATCCACGCTGGCGCTTTCTCCCAGGCTTCGCGGCGAACCTGGCGTCGAAGCTGTAGCGCGCAGCTTCATGTAGCCTATCCACATCGTATTGCTTGAGCGCGGTGCGCCGCTACGAAGTCGAGGGGAGCGGATCGTGCGGAATCGCGTCGTTCCTGTCCGCTACCTGCGCTTCTGGCGCTGCAGGCGCAGCGTGGCGGCTTGACCAGACGCTGCTCGCCACAACCTGCGCGACGCTCGCAAGGGGAATAATCAGGACGGCCCCAAGCAGCCCAAACACCTGCAGCGCCATCAGTAAGAGGAGGAGTGCGACGGCGGGGTGAATCTTGACCGACTTGCCAAGCAGGCGCGGCTGGAGAATCTGCCCATCAATACCGCCCTGCACCACGCTGACGAAGATGGCGTAGATGAGGCCGGTCTGCCAGCCCTGAGTGAGCGCAAAGAGGATGCCAATGGGGCCAGAGATATACGAGCCGAAGACGGGGATGAACTCGCAGACAAAGACCACCAGCATGATGACCAGGACGAAGGGGACGCCCAGCAGATACGCGCCTGCGCCGACGATGATGGAGACGACAATGGCCAGCACGACGTAGCCGCGCAGGAAGGAGCCGAACTTGTTGTCCATGGTGTCGAGCGCCAGATTCACCGCAGGTTGCCAGCGTTGCGGCGCCGAGCCGCGAATCCAGGTAATAAGCCTGGCGCCGTCCAGCAGCAGATAGAACGTAAACGAGGCGATGATCAGCGCGACGATGAAGACCTGGAATACACCGACAGTCAGCGAGGCGAGCGCGCTGACTCCTCCGCGCAACGCCGTAGCCAGCCAGCCAGCGCTCGCCGTCAGGTCAGAGCTTGAGATCCCCAGATGTTCGAGCAGGTCGGGAAGCGTCGCGGGCGGCGCCTGGCCGTTGGATCCGGCGTAGATCTGGAGCCGCTGCAGTAGTCCCTGCAGTTGGTCAACGAGCGTGCGCAGCAGCCCTACAAAGAGGACCACCACGACCGCGAGGACGATGAGGAACACCAGCAGGATCGCGAGCGCACGGGGCATGCGCCGCTCCAGCGCGTCTACAAGTGGGTAGAAGACATACGCCAGGATCATGCCGAGGATGAGATAGGTCAGCGGCGCGATGAACAGGCCGAGCACATAGAGCGTCACGGCGGCGATGGCGATCCAGAAGACGATGGTTCCCGCCGCCCAGAAGCGGCGTCGCCACGCGCTCTGCTGGAGCGCGCTCGCCGATGTGTCTGGCTGCGGCGCTGGCGCATCCATTCGCATCTACCTCTCCATGCGCATCTCAACGAACGGGCGGATGTGATAAGCATGACGTGCGGCGTCATCGTTTGGTAGCGAGGCGGGGGCGTTGCTGCGCAGCCTGAGCATGATGCGCTTCGAATCACTACCCGTCAATACAGGCGTCGCAAGCGCGGGAACGACAAGACCGCCGCCCGCATGGAAGCAGAACGAGCGGCGGTCAGAACGGGACGAGGGTTACTCCGTGGGAGGCTCACTGGCGGGCGCCTGGCTGGCGGGTTCCTGGCTCGCGGGCGTGGCGGGGGCGTCGCTAGAGGACATCTGGCTAGCGGGCGTCGCGCTGACATCACCAGTAGGCGCCTGAGCGGCTGGGGCAGCCTCCGCGGCATCAGTTGGGGCGCCTGCGGCAGCCGCTGGAGCGGACTGACCAAGGGAGGCGCGCAACTGGCTCTCCTGCTCGGTGGAGAGATTGGTTTGCAGGACCTCGAACTTGATGTCCTTAATCTGATCGAGCACCTTGTCTACCGTGACATTACTCACGAGCAGGAAGAGCGCCGCAGTCCCCGGTGTGATGGATTCGCCGACCTGTTTGATGAACTTGTCGTCGATCCCCACATCGCTCATCGAGCCCGCGAGCGCGCCAGCAGCCGCGCCGACCGCCAGGCCGAGGATGGGGATGAAGAAGAGCAGGCCAAAGAGCATGCCCCAGAATGCGCCGCCCAGGGCTCCCGCGCCTGCGAGGTTGTGCAGCTGCTCCAGTTTGGGCTTGCCATTCGCGTCCTTGGACATGATCGCCGCGTCTTCCACCTGCAGCAGTTGCTGTTTTTGCAGGTCCAGCAGACGGTCGCGCATCTGTCGCGCGCCCTCCACTGAGTCAAACTTCAACACCACCAGCGTACTCATGTCTCATCTTCCTCTCTGTTCCCTTGCGAACACAGTAAATTGGCGCGACGCCCCTGTCATCCTATCATCCAGCAAACGCTGTCGGCCAGTGCGCGGCCAGCGCACATGTGGCCGAAACGACGCGCAGCGCTGACACGTGGCGGGTGAGGCCGCGGTTGTGGCCGCACTGCGCACAAAACGAGGCGGAAGGGATAGCAGCTGAATGCCGCCGCCAGCCTCCCGCCTGCGCTCGCTTCGTGATTAACTGTTGAGGATCTTGGCTTTCTCGGCCTCGAACTCCGCCTCGGTGAGCACGCCTGCCGCCTTCAACTCGCCCAGTTCCTTGAGCTGTGCGATTCTATCGGGCTGCGCAGGCGCGGGAGCCGGGGCGGCGGCTGGTGGCGCTTCCACTGGCGCATACTGTGGTGGAGGCGGGGCATATTGAGGAGGGGGTGGCGCGTACTGTGGCTGCTGCGCCATCTGCTGCTGTTGGGACATCTGATCCTGTTGCGCCTGTAGGTCAGCGATCTGCGCGGTCTGCTGCTGTTCGCGGGCGTCATTCTGCGCGCTCACCCGGCCCGCGTGATGCGCCACTCCACCCACCACCGCCGCCGCCATCAGGGGCCTACCTCGTCGTCGCATCATCATCGTTCTCCTTTAGCTGTCTGTCCGGACGATCCTCATTATCCCTACTCCGCTTCCGCGCCGGCTCGGAGTTTGGCGTTCTCGGCCATGTGCGCGTCTAACTCGTCGTCGAAATCGGTGTGCAACTCCTGCGGGATGCGTCCCTGCGTGATCAACACCCCCTTGGCGTTGATGAGCGCCTCCTTGATCCTGATGGCCCAGAGATGCTCGTAGAGCATGATCAACGCCGAGTTGCCGGGGGGCACATCGCGAGCGAGGGTGGCGATGTCGTCTGGCGTAAACAAGCCTTCCAGATCGCCGACCGCCGAGGAGAACTCCGCTTTGACATCATCAGGCAGGTCAGTGAGTTCCATCGTCACGGTGTCGCCTGCTTCGTCTTTCAAAATGAAGACGAGGTCGACCAGGCGGATGAGGCCCTTGGCGCGCGCCTCGTTGATGGCGGGGGCGATCTCGCCTTTGAACTGGTTGCCGGGGAAGCCCACCACGAGGTAATCCAACGGTCCGAGCGTCATTCCCTACCTCCCATTCCTTGGTGCGCTACACTTCCATCCGCTCTACTGAAGCCACGCAACTATCTGCGACCAGTATGTAGCGCACGGTCATACCGTCGCTGGGAGGTCGGCCAGAGGCAATGTTTGGCAGGAAACGACAGCAGGGGATAGCCAGTGATCGTCCTGCCTTGGTGTACTTGCTTCGCGCCGCAGCGTCAGCGTAGCATCCGCAGACACGGAGCCGCAAGGGCTAATCGCCCAGATTCGCGTAGGACGCCGACCCTTAAAAGGAGCGAAGCTGGCGTTTCTAAGCGCTGACCGTGGCGAAAGGCGTCAGCCCCGCTTGCCGACGCCGCGATTGACGAGGAAGATGCCGCCCAGCGCGATGAGCCCGCCCACGACCTGGCGTGACTCCAGTGTTTCGTTAATCAGGACCACCGCGAAGAGCGCCGTCAGGATGGGTTGCGCCAGCAGCGTCACCGAGACGATTGAGGCGGGCATGTGGCCCAGCGCGTAGTTGATCGCCAGCCAGCCGACGAGCTGCGAGATCAGGCCCAGGCCGAGTAGCGCCAAGTAGGCGTTGAGCGAATAACCAGTCAGCGCCTGGCCGGTGGCGAGGATGAACGCCAGCAGCAGGACCGCGCCCGTCGCGCCCGCGACCCACAGCGAGGGCAGCGTATCCATCGTGGCGCGGATCCGTTGCGTAGTCAGCAGATAGCCCGCATAGAAGACGCCGGCTAGCAGCGCCAGCAGGTCGCCTCCGCCCAACGCCGAGCGGGTAAAGATATCCCACCCGACGATCACGCTCATCCCGAGCAACGCGACGACCAGCCCCAGCCAGTAGGTCGCGCGCGGGCGCTCGCCGAAGAGAATCAGCGCGCCTAACCCGACGACCAGCGGCGCGTCGTTGCCCAGCAGTGTCGCGTTGGCAGCCGAAGTGACGCCGAGCGAGGTGTTCCAGAACGCCAGGTCCAGCGCGAAGAAAACGCCAGCGACGACCGCCAGCGTCCAGATGCGCCAACCGAGCCGGACGCCGCCGGCGCGTCGCTTGCGCGCCTGACCGCGCGCGAAGGGGAGCGCCAGCGCCACCGCTGCGATGGCGACGCGGTAGAACGCCGAGACCGTCCCTGGGACACCTATCGCCAGCTTGACGAAGATCGCCGAGAGCGCGATACAGACGATGCCAAGCGCCAGGGCGCCGTAGACCCGCGCGCGTGAGGCGGTGATAGTCGTCGTCGTGACGCCAGCGGCCTCGCCCGCAGGCGCGTCGAGCAGGGTATCAGCCACGGCGCGCCTCTTCGGGGTAGGCCCCCGCGGATGCGATGTCCTCCGCGATGTCAGGTGTGGTCTCGACAGATGTGGCTGGTTGCGTCATCTGTTGTTTGCGGCGGAAGTGCGCGCCGATGGTATTGTTGGTAATTATCGTGCCGAGTAGCACCAAGGCCAGGCCGAGCAGCGCGTTGGGCAGGATCGGCTCGCCGAAGACCAGCAACCCCCACAGCAGCGCGCTGAACGGCAGCAGATAGGTGACCATCGAGGTGCGCGGCGCGCCGACGTTGCGAATCAGCCAGAAATAGAAGAGGTAGGCGATGCCAGTGCCCAGCACGCCAAGCGCGGCGATGGCTCCGATCGCCTTCCACGAAGGCAGCGCCGTCGGCGGATCCCAGAGCAGCATGACAGGAATGGAGATGACGAGCGCGGCGGTCAGTGAGGTCAGCGGCCCCACGAGCGTCCCTGTGCCCTCGCCCGCAAAGCGCCGGCTGAGCAGCCCACCCACTCCGTAGGATGCTGACGCGACCACGACCGCTAACTCGCCCAGGATGATGGGCAGCGACTGGTCGCCGAAGGCGCGGACATCCAGCCCGAAGACGACGAAGACGCCGAGAAAGCCGATCAGGATACCCAGCGCCTTGCGCCAGGAGAGCGACTCATGGCCGTTGCCGATCCAGACGCTGGCGAGCAGCACGGTGAAGAGCGGAGTCGTCGCATTGAGGATGGACGCCGTGCCGCTGAAGATCCGCGTCTCGCCCCAGCTGATGAGCAGGTAAGGTATCATGACGTTGAAGATCGCCACCAGGATCGCCAGCCGCCAGTAGCGCCGCCAGCCGGCGATGAGCGCCGGGCGCGCCGCCGCGATCTCACTTAACGTGATCACCGCGAAGACCAGGCGCAGCGTCACCAGCGTCGCTGGCGACATCTCCTGCACGCCGATTTTGATGAAAAGGAACGACGCCCCCCAGATGAGCGCGAGGGTGAAGAGGATGAGGTAGGCGCGCGGTCGCATGGGATGGCGGTCCTTTCAGGAAAGGGTCGGGATCAGCCTCTAGCTGTGTGTCACGCTATCTGTGTCCTTCGCGGGATGGATCCACGCCAGCCCCCGCGCCATATTGCGCGCTAGCATCCGTTCGGCCTGACGCGCGTCACGCGCCTCCAGCGCGGCGATGATCGCGTCATGGTCGGCGAGCGAGGGCGTGCGGTCGGCGCTGCCCCAGAAGGCGCGCTCGATGCGGCGAATCTTGGCGTGGAGGTCGGCGAGCATGCCGGTCAGCTCATCATTGCCGCAGTGGGCGACGAACGCGCGGTGGATCGCCTCGTCGGCGGCGGTCGCGGCGGCGGCGTCTCCGGCCGTGAGCGCGGCCGCCAGTTCGCGGTTGGCGTCACGCATCGCTTCGAGCGAAGTGGCGTCGATGTAGGGCAGGGCAAGACGGATGGCCAGCGCCTCCAGCGCGCCGATAATGGGGTAGATCTCACGCGCCTGCTTGATCGTCACCTCGCTGACATAGGTGCGCCGGGCGGCGTTGGTGACGACCAGCCCCTCCTCCTCCAGGCGATGCAGCGCGTCGCGGATCGGGGTGCGGCTCATGCCAAGCGCCTCGGCCAGCGCCTCGTCGCGCAGCGCCTCGCCCGGCGCGAGCGTTCCATCGAGGATCCAGTCGCGGAGGCGGTCGTAGGCGGCGTCGTTCAGGCAGACGCGTGGGAGCGGCGCGGTCGTCGCGGGGAGCGGCATGGCAGGCGTCCTTTGGTGAAGAACTGGATACTGTATACAGTATACAGTATACTGTTTCATTCCGCGGGCGACAAGAGACTTCTCCCAGTAAAACCCAGCGACACAGGAAGTGGTTGCAGGCCTCTTCCGCCACTACACGCATTCGGGCGCTGGCATGAGGTCGCTGGGGTGCCCGCCACGTTGCCTCGCATGACTGATGCTGCTACACTGGCGTGGCGTTTCGCGGCAGACGTTCGCTCCTGCGGGAGCGCAAGATTGAGAAGTATGACGAAAGGGGGAAAGATGGCTGGTGAAGCGCAGTCACACAGGGCGCCCGGTATTTTTCGTGTCCTGGTTGGCGCCACATACCTTCTGCTCCTGGCGATTCCACTCGGGTATGTCAGCAAATCACTTGACTGGGGGACACTCGCAACCTTCGCGCTGTTCGCGCTCGCCATCATCCCGCTGGCCGGACTGACCGCCACCTTTTCCGATGTGCTCGTTGAGCGCACGACACCACGTGATGACGCGAGCGGGAAGCTGAGCTGGGGCGGCGCGGTCGGCGCCGTTCTGGACAATTTGTCATTCATCATCCTCGGCATTGCGGCGCTCTCGCAGGGCCTTACACAGGTCGTGCAGGCCTCGATCGCCGGCGCGATCATCTCGAACACGCTGCTTGTGCTCGGCCTCGCCTTCTTCTTCGGCACCGGGCTGGGCAAGCGCAGACAAACCTTCAATGGCGATCGGGCGAAAGACTACGCGAAGCTTCTCGCAGTGATCGTCACCGCATTTGTGCTGCTCGCATTTGTTGAAGCCGCTGACCCAGCGAAGCAGAACATCGCCAGCGGTATGAGTGTCTTCATCGCGATCATCTTCCTGGTCTTGCTGTTCGGGGCCTACGTCGCCTACGAGTTCTTCCACTGGAGACGCTTCGAGAAGGAAGAGAAGACATCGCCCAAGCAGGCGAACACTCCTGGCGGCGGTAGCCCGTTTGTGGAAGGCGTGAATAGCCTGTTGCGCTCGCATGGAGCGGGATATGAGCTGCGAAGCCAGACCGCCCAGCAGGACGATGGCGCGACCCTCGTTCAGGGGATCAACAGCTTACTGGAGGAGCGACGCGCCGGCTATGAACTGCAGCCTATGGACACAGGCGTCTCCGATGCGCCACGCGCGCGCCGGATGCCGCTGATCATCGCGCTATTGGGGCTGGTGGTGGTGCTCGTAGCCACGTTCTTCGTCAGCACGGAGCTGGCGCAACTGACGGCGAATATCACCAGTGGCGCCTATCCGATCACAATCGCGGGGATGGAGTTGGGGTCGATCACCTTCTCGCAGGCGTTCGTCGGCCTCGTCATCATTCCAGTCATCGGCTCAGCCGCGGAGCACCTGAATTCGATCCGCAGCGCCGTGCAGGGCAAAACCGAGGCGGCGGTCAACAATACGGCTGGCTACGCCATCCAGATCACGCTGCTCGCCGCGCCGATTCTGGTGCTGGTGAGCGCGCTTTGGTTCCCGGAGCATGCGTTCTCGTTTGACTTCACGCCCATCGAGCTTGCCGTATTCGGTGCCGCTACCTTCATTTTCTACGCCGTCACCGAGGATGGTGAGGGCACGTTCGTGGAGGGCGCGGCTCTTCTTGCCGTCTACGCGATCTTCGCTGTCGGAACGCTCTTCCTTCCCTGATCCGCTAATCCGCCACCGCAGGGATAGGGATGCAGCCGACGGAGAGGCGCACGAAGTCGTCGCTGTAGCCAAAAGCGCCACCAGGCACGCCCGCGATGCCGGTCTTGCTGAAGAGTGAGAAGACATCCTCGCCCGGCGCGAGCTGGCTCCAGTTGTAGACTGTTCCTCCGTCGTCCAGGTTGATTTTTGCGAAGAGGTGATGCTTCTTGTTCAGCGCCTGTAACTGGCGTCCAAGCCGTTCACGCCGGAGCCGGTAGAGCGCGCGAATCTTGTCCTCGATCTCTGGACGCTGCTGATACAGTTCGACGATAGCCATGTAGCGTAACTGCCAGTCGGAGGGCAGCGTCGCCATGCTGTTCGCCCAGCCCGCCGCGACGCCCGCCGCGAGTTGCGCATCGCCAAACGCCACCCAGCCGAGCCGGTCGCCAGTGAGCGTGTGTGTCTTGGAAAAACTGTTCACCAGCACAGAGCGCTCCAGAGTGCCTGGCTCGTTGAAGGTCCGCATGCGCGCGCGGTCGGCGTCGGGATCGCCGGTGCCGATGTAGGCCAGGTCGGCGACGATTGTGATCTCACGGTCGCACGCGCGGACCACTGCGAAGAGCGCGCGCAGTTCGTCGGGCGTATAGGCGAAGGCAGTCGGGTTACTGCTGACGGTCAGATAGAAGAGACGGATATCTGGCGCGTCCTCCAGCGCCGCGCGCAACTCCTCCGGCGTGATCTTGAAGCCGTTCGCGGCGCGCGTGACGACGCGATGGATGCGTAGGCCGAACGAGGTCGCCTGCCACTCCGGCACGTTGAAACCCGGCGCGGGAAAAAGCACGGCGATCTGGTCCACGCCGCGCTGGCGCATCATCATCTTGTAGCCGCGCCAGAACTTGTCGAGTCCGTCGAGCGAGCCAAGCGAGAGATAGATCTGCCCCGGCGCGACAGTGAAGCCCCAGAGCCGCTTGGCGTGCTCCGCAAGCATCTCGCGCAGCAGCGGATTACCGAGCGCCGGTAGATCGTAGACGCGCAGATCGATGTGGCGCTCCAGCAGTTGGCGCTCGTAGTCGAGCATACGCTCGTGCAGCCAGCGGTAGCGTTCGCCGGTCGCAGTGTAGCCGTCGAAGCGCTCGCCCGGCAGCGCCAGCCCCATCTCGTCGGCCAGCGTTACGTATTCCGCGCCGTCGTCACGCGCACTGATTCGCCGTACGTCCACATCGCCGATGGTCCGGTTGACGATGCCTTCGGCCATCACGGCGCGCGGTACGTCCAACTCGCGGCACTGCGCCGCAAGTTCGCTTACCATCCGCGCCATCACACGGATCGGCGCTCCACCAACCCCCACCTCTGGACGCGCGCGCTCGCAGGCCTCGTCACGCAACCTGGCGACGGTCACGCGCGCCGCCTGCGTTTTGCTCGGCGGGCGTGTCTTGCCATTGGTCTTGGGAGAAGCTGGCACGATATCTGGTGTGGCAACGGACGCAGACCGGCGGCTCGCCATGCGGAACTCCTTTGTTCTCGCGAATGATTGCGGACGTTGGTAATGAGATGGAACTCGTTTCGTGGGACTTCAGTCCCGACGCACGATACGGCAGTGGCAATGAGTTGCCGGTCTGCGATACGGAGAACTTTGGTCCGTCACGCCTACTCCGGCAGTTTACCGCCGAGCGCATAGTGACTCCCCGCAGGTAGTCTAGCACGGGGCGCGACGGCGACGCCAGCGAACAAACCGTTGACTTGGCGCGCTTCCCGGCGAACTCACGGGCGGGCGTCGAAGGCGGCCTTGCAGCCAGCGCCACAGAAGTAATAGGTCTGCCCGTCGCGCTCAGAGGTGTAGCGCGCTGTGGCGATGTCCACCGTCATGCCGCAGATGGGATCAATAGCCTCGGCGCGCTCGGGCGCAGGCGTTGCGTCGAGCAGGCCGACCCGTTGGCGGCGCATCTCCAGCAGCTCGGCCATCACGCTGAAGGCGATCTCCTCGGGGACGACGGCCAGACCCGGCAACCCCTTGGGGCGCTTCAGCGCATCCAGCCGCTCCTCGCTCACGCCACGCTCCTTCAGGTACGCGCGCACAGCGGTGAGGCGTGTCTTGCTGGCGACGAGTCCCACGTAGCTGGCGGGGCTATTCAGCGCGACCTGCGCCGCCTCCTCGTCATACTCGCCAATCGTCGCGATGATGACATAGTTGCGCTCGCTAAGTTGCGGCGCGAGCGCGTCGAGGCTGGACACGAGGCGGTCAGCCTCCGGGAAGATCGTCATGTCGGCGGCGGGATCGCAGGCCCAGACCTCGAAGTTCAGCAGCGTGGCAAAGCGAGTGAGCGCGCGCGCCACCGGCGATTCGCCCACCACAACCAGCGCCGCCTTCGGCAGAAATGGCTCGACAAACACCTGCAGCTCCCCCTGTCCCGCGCAGAGCATTGGCACCTGCACGACGCCCGCCGCCGGGTGCGTGGTCTCACGCGCCTCTGGCGAGAGCACGACCAGCCGCGAGGTTCCGTCTGCCAGCGCGTCGAGTCCCTGACGGATGACAGTTGGGCGCGCGCAGTGCCCGCCGATCCAACCTTCGAGCTGGCCATCTGGCAGGACAATCGCCCGCGCGCCCGGCGAGCCAGAGGTCGGCTGGCGCGCAGCGACGACGGTGGCGAGCGCGAAAGGACGGCGTTCGGCGCGCAGCCGCTGCGCCTGCTCAAGGATATCGGCGTGGGCCATGCTGATCTCTTCTCAGTAGGTGATAGTTGGCGTTGCGCGGAAGATAGCGTCGGCGATTGAAATCACGTCTTGGGGCCACGAAACCTGCCTGCGCAGGTTGCACACGCGCGTCGTGTCTCTAGGTGTCCGCACAGGCGGACGTGGTAGCGGCACGCCCCCAGGCGCGAACTCAATCGCCAGCCAGACGTAGATGCGATACATCGCGTCCGTACAGATCACGTCCCTGGTGTCTCTGGCGTCTGGACCTCCGATATCCGCGCCTCCTCTGGCGCCTCCAGCTTCTGGCGGAAACAGTCGAAGAACTGCGCCGTCAACTTGCGCGCTGTGCCCTCCAACAAGCGCGCGCCCACGCTGGCGATGGTCCCGCTGACGTTGACGTCGGCGGTCCAGTCCATCGTCGTCTCGCTCTCCGAGACCGGTTTCAGGTCCATCGCCGCCTTCAAATCCACCGCACTGCCGGCGGCGTTCCCGCGCCCGCGCATCGCCGCATGAGTCTGCGGCTGAACGTCCTCAAGTTGCACGTCGAACGTGAAGGTGGCCTTCACCGCGCCGATGCCCACTGCGAGCGTCGGCTTGAAGTGATCGTCGGCCAGAATCTCCATCGACTTGAAGCCCGGCGCGCACTCGGCGACTTTGTTCGGGTCCAGCACGAACTGCCAGACCTTCTCCTGCGGCGCTTTGATCTGCTGTGTGCCCTCAAAATGCAGCGCCATCGCCTAAACCTCCGCTAAGCCATGCTCTTCGAGCAACTGGTAGACCTTCCACGGGGTCATCGGGATGTCGATATGCGTCACGCCGACGTGCGCCAGCGCATCCACGACCGCGTTGGCGATGGCGGGCGGCGCGCCGACGGTCGCCGACTCCCCGACGCCCTTCGCCCCCAGCGGGTGATGCGGCGAGGGCGTCACCGTCTTATCGGTCTCCCAGACTGGCGTCTCCATCGCGGTCGGCAGCAGGTACTCCATCATGGTGCCCTGCTGCATGTTGCCGTTCTCGTCGTAGGTGATCGCCTCCAGCAGCGCCGGAGCCATACCCATCGTCAGCCCGCCATGAATCTGCCCCTCGACGATCATTGGGTTGATGATATTGCCACAGTCGTCCACTGCCAGGAAGCGGCGAATCTTCACCGCGCCGGTGCCACGGTCAATATCCACGACGCAGATGTAGGCGCCAAAGGGGAAGGTCAGGTTGGGCGGATCGTAGTAATCTACCGCCTCGAGACCCCCCTCCATTCCCTGCGGGAAGTTGGTGTAGGCGGCGAAGGCGATATCCTTCATCGTCACCGAGCGCCCTGGCGCGCCCTTGACCTGGAACTTGTAATCGCTCCACTCGATGTCGTCCGGGTTCGCCTCCAGCAGGTGCGCCGCGATGTTCTTTCCTTTCTCGCGAATCTTGCGCGCGGCCACGGCCGTCGCGGCGCCGGCGGTCGGCGTGCTGCGGCTGGCGTAGGTGCCCAGGCCGTAGGGCGCGGTGTCGGTATCGCCATGCTCGACGGTGATGTTTTCGACCGGGAGCCCAAGCTCCTCGGCGACGATCTGGGCGAAGGTGGTCTCGTGGCCCTGCCCCTGCGTCTGCACGCCGATGCGCACGATGGCCGAGCCGGTGGGATGCACGCGAATCTCGCAGCTATCGAACATCTTGATACCCAGGATGTCGAAGGTGTGTGACGGACCCGCGCCGACGATCTCGGTAAAGGTCGAGATGCCGATGCCCATCAACTCGCCGCGCGCGCGCTTCTCGGCTTGCTCGCGCCGCAGGTCGGCGTAGCCAATCTTCGCCATCGCCTTCTGCAGCGCCGCCGGGTAGTTGCCGCTGTCATACTCCCAGCCGGTCGGCGATTTGTAGGGGAAGCTCTCCGGCTGAATGAAGTTCTTCATGCGCAGGTCCGCCGGGTCCACTTGTAGCTTCTGCGCCAGCACGTCGACCATGCGTTCGATGGTATGCACGGCTTCCGTGACGCGGAATGAGCAGCGATACGCCACGCCGCCAGAGGGCTTGTTGGTGTAGACGCCATCCACCTCGACATGCGCCGCCTGCAGGTTGTACGAGCCGGTGACGACGCTGAAGAGGCCAGCGGGGAACTTCGAGGGGTTGGCGGCGGCGTCGAATGCGCCATGATCGGCGAGCGTCTTGACGCGCAGCGCCTTCATGGTGCCATCCTTGTCGGCGGCCAGCTCGGCGGTGATGTGGTAGTCGCGTGCGAAGCTGTCGGCCTGGATGTTCTCGGAGCGATCCTCGATCCACTTGACGGGCAGCCCGGTCTGGATGGATGCGACGCTGGCGATGACATAGCCGGGGTAGACCGGCACCTTGCCCCCGAAGCCGCCGCCGATGTCGGGCGAGACCACGCGAATCTTGTTCTCCGGGATGCCCGTTACCAGCGAGTAGACCGTACGGATAGCGTGCGGCGCCTGGGTGGTCATATAGATGGTCAGCTTGCCCTCGACCTTGTCGAAGGAGGCGACGCAGCCGCAGGTCTCGATGGAGCAGACATGGATGCGCGGGATGTAGAGGTCTTCCTTGACGACAACCTCGGCGCTGGCGAAGGCGGCGTCGGTCTGCGCGGCGTCCCCGGCCTCCCAGTGCCAGATGTGGTTCGTCTTCTGCTCGCGGTCAGTCCGGACAAGCGGAGAATCGGGTTGCAGCGCCTTGAAGGGATCGACGACCGGCGGCAGTGGATCGTACTCGACCTCGACCAGTTGGATGGCGTCGGCGGCGATGTAGCGCTCGGTGGCGATCACCGCCGCGACCTCCTGCGCCTGATAGACGACGCGATCCACTGGCAGGACCATCTGCTTGTCACTCATCAGCGTTGGCATCCAGGCGAGACCGGCGGCGTCGAGGTCCTTGCCGGTGATGACGGCGAGGACGCCAGGCAGCGCGAGCGCCTTGCTGGCGTCGATCTTCGTGATCATCGCGTGGGCGTAGGGGCTGCGCACGATATCCATGTAGATCATGCCCGGCAACTTGATGTCGTCTATGTAGCGGCCCTTGCCGCGCAGGAAGCGGGGATCCTCCTTGCGCTTGACGCTGTGGCCCATGCCGCCGAGGGTCTGTGCGGGAGTCGTCATCGGGTCGCCTCCGTACTTGCAGTCGCCATGGCGGGGGCGGCCTGCTGCTCGCGCATCTTGCCCGCCGCGTACTGGATCGACTTGACGATGTTGACGTAGCCGGTGCAGCGGCAGAGGTTGCCGGAGATCGCCTGGCGGATCTCACCGTCGGTGGGATTGGGATGCTGTTCGAGGAAAGCCACGGCGGTCATCATCATCCCAGGCGTGCAGAAGCCGCATTGCAGGCCGTGCTCCTGGAAGAAGCCCTCCTGTACGGGATGCAGGACGCCGCCCTGCTCCAGCCCCTCGACGGTGCGTATCTCGGCGCCGTCGGCCTGGACAGCGAACATCGTACACGATTTGGCGGGCACGCCGTTCACGAGGACCGCGCAGGCGCCACAACTCGTCGTGTCGCAGCCGATGTGCGTCCCGGTCAGGTTCGCCACCTCGCGGATGAAGTGCACGAGCAGCAGGCGCGGCTCGATCTCCGCCGTGACCGGCTGCCCGTTGATCGTCAGGGTGACCTGCTGTTTCACGTCGCTCATTGGGCGCCTCCCACAAACGCGCGATCCGCGGCGGAGCGGATGGCCCGCACCGCCAGCGTGCGGACGACCTTGCGCTTATACGCCTCAGGCCCACGCAGGTCGGAGGCGGGTTGCGCCGCCTCGGCGGCGAGCCGCGCGGCCTCCTGCACGTTCTCCACCGTCATGCGCTTGCCCACCAGGAACGCCTCGGCGTGTGTGGCGCGGATGGCCTTCGGGCCGACATTGGTGAGGCCGATGCCCGCCTGGGTGCAGATGTCGCTGTCGAGGGTGATCTGCGCGCCAACCGCCGCGATAGCGTAGTCTCCGACCTTGCGCTCGAACTTCACATAGGCCGAGCCAGCGCGTGGCGCTGGCGTGGGTATGTGGATCGCGGTCAGCACCTCGTCGGGCCGGAGTGAGGTCTCCATCATATCCACCAGGAAGTCGTCAATGCCGATCATGCGCTGGCCGCCGGGACCCTGCGCCATCACCTGCGCGCGCAGCGCCACCATCATCGCGGGATGATCGTTGGCGGGGTCGGCGTGCGCCAGATTGCCGCCAACCGTCGCGAAGTTGCGTACCAGCGGATCGGCGACGACGGAGCTGGCCTCGTACGCGCCGGTGTAGCGCCGCCGCACCAGGGCGGAGTTCTCCAGCGCGCTCTCGCGCACCATCGCGCCGATGACCAGCGCGCCGTCGCGTTCGTCGAGGGTGTCCAGCCCGGAGACTTTGCGCAGATCAATGACATAGGCGGGGGTAGCGAGACGGAACTTCATCAGCGGGATCAGGCTCTGGCCGCCGGCCAGGATCTTCGCCTCGGCGGGATGCTGCTGAAGCGCCTGCCAGACCTCCGGCAGACTGGTGGGGGCGAGGTAGGTGAACTTGTCCGGTATCACGGACGACCTCCTTGGCGCGGTACGCGCGAATGGGGATGGGCGTGCGACTGGTCGGACGGAGGAAACAGCGCCAATTGCGTCCTTTGCGCGCATAGCAGACGGCGCTGGGGAGCAATGCGGCCGACGCGCTACAGGTGTCGCGCTACGAGATAACGAAGCGGGGAAGACGAGGCTAAGAAGTAGAACGAGTGAGGATACGCTGGGACGAAGGAAACAAAGGACACGATAGAAATGGAAGAGTCTGTCCTAGTGTACGTCACAATACGGCGGAGGTCCAGTTCCCGTCAAACGAGCCTGGATCGTGGACGCCACACGCCGACGATCCTCTATACTCTGTGCGACGATGCGAAGGAGACGCCAGTGGATTTTCGTGTGCGCGACGCCGCGATCGCCGAGTGGCTCGACGCCGAGACGATGGACGACGGCGCCCTGCGTCGCAACCTCGCCGACATCCGGCGCATCAACTGGCTGCTCGGCTGGACGGCCTTCACCGTGCACGGCGTCGCGCGTCAGGCTGAGGAGGTGGCGAAGGCTGCAGGCCGACGCGAGTTTTCGTTGTTGGATGTCGCCTCCGGGTCGGCGGATATTCCGCTGGCCATCGCGCGCTGGGCGGAGCATGCGGGCTTCGAGGCGCGCATCGTCGCCACCGACATCAGCCCGCAGATCGTCGCCGTCGCGCAAGAGCAGGCGGCAGACACACCCAGCGTCACCGTCGAGCTGCAGGACGCGCTGGCGCTGCCGTACGCGCCAGGCAGTTTCGACATCGCGCTCTGCACGCTGGCGCTGCACCACTTCGAGCCGGAGCGCGCGGTCACGTTGCTGGCGAGCATGGCGCATGTGAGCAAACATGTGCTCGTCTTCGATGTCGCACGTGCGCGGCTGGCGTATGTCGGCTCGCTGCTGCTGACGCGCCTCCTGAGGATGGACGCGATGACGCGCCACGACGCGCCCGCCTCGGTGCGTCGCGCATACTCGGCGCCGGAGATGCATGAACTGGGGGCGAAGGCAGGCCTGCAGGATTTGACGGTGCGCGTGGGGATTCCCTGGCGGCTGGCGCTCCGCGCGAGCGGCGCGGCATAATTCACCCAACGCTTCATTGGCGTATTGCGGAGAATCTGCTCAATGTCCACCGCCACACAGGCGTATGACGTCGCCATCGTGGGCGCCGGCCCGGCGGGGTCGGCCTCGGCGATACTGCTCGCGCGCGCCGGGTGGCGCGTGGCGCTGGTGGATCGCGCGACGTTTCCGCGCGATAAGCCCTGCGCGGAGTACCTCAGTCCAGCCGCCGAGCCACTGCTGACCGAACTAGGCGTGATGGATCGGCTTCAGGCGACCCACCCTGCGCGGCTGCGTGGCTTTCGCATCTTCGCGCCCAACGGCGCGGTGATCCAGGGCGACTTCGCCGCGACGCGCGACGCCGGGGGCTGGAGCCTTTTCGAGACTGGACTGGCGATCCCGCGTTTGCGTCTGGACGCCGCGCTCGTTGAGTCCGCGCGCGCAGCGGGCGCCGAGACGCGCATGAACTGGCGGCTGGCGCAGCTTGCCCGCGCAGAGGGTGTCTGGCGGCTGACGCCGGTTGGCGAGAGTGAGCCAATCAGCGCGCGGCTGTTGCTAGCGGCGGATGGCGTACACTCGACGGTGGCGCGACGGCTGGGGCTGCACGTCACAAGTCGCATGCGCAAGGTCGCGCTGGTGGCGCACATGCGCGGGATCGCCGGAACAGGCGAGTACGGCGAGATGCACGTCGCGGGCCGTCGCTACGTCGGCATTGCCCCACTGGAGCCGCCGGAGGTGGGCGACCTCTGCAACGTCGCCATGGTGGTGGATGAGCAACGTGACGGGCGCGCGCTGGCCGGGCGGCCTGAGCGCTTCTTACTGGAGGCGCTGGAGACCTTCCCGAAGCTGCACGGGCGGCTGGATGCGGCCACGGTGACACGACATACGCTCGCCATCAGCCGCATCTGCGTGCGCGCGCGGCGGCTCTCAGATGAAGGGCTGCTGCTGGTGGGAGACGCCTCTGGTTATTACGATCCATTCACTGGCGAGGGCATCTACCGGGCGCTGCATGGCGCGCAACTGGCCAGCGCGATCGCACTGGAGGCGCTGGCGAAAGATGACCTCAGCGCCGCGACGTTGGCGCGCTACGATCGGCTCTATCGCGAGACGTTCAAAGGCAAGCGGCTCGTCGAGATGATCATCCAGTCGGCGGTGCAGGCGCCCCCGCTGATGAACCACCTGGCGCGCATCCTGGGTCGGCGCAAGGCGATGGCCGACACCGTCGTCGCGGTCACCGGCGACTTCCTGCCGCCCACGGCGGTCCTGCGTCCTGGTTTCCTGCTGCGCCTCGTCCTGTGACCCCACTGCAAGCGCTCGTGGCGGCGTTCTGCGCGCCGAGCGTGAGGAGGTTGCGCCATTCGTGTCCCTCGCGCGTAGAATAGAGGGCTGCGCATCTGAGCGGAAACGCATTGCGTGCATATTCGTTCTCATCTATGATGAAGGGCGCTACACGTCAAACTGACTGTATTGGCGACACGGGGCGTGAGAGCGCCGGGACGCTGATTAGGAATACAGGAGCCGCTGCATGGCGGGTGAGACCACCAGCAACCGCAAAGACTACGCCTACGAGGATGAGCAGGGCGAGCACTGGGGCGCGCGGCTGCTGCGCGAGGTGCTGGAGGTCGCTATTGTCACGCTGCTGCTGTTCATGGGCGTGCGCCTGCTGGTGCAGAACTATCGCGTGGATGGCCCCAGCATGACACCGACGCTCCTCAATGGCCAGTATATTCTCGTGGACAAGGCCCGCTACTACTTTACCTCGCCCGGCCGTGGCGATATCGTCGTCTTCCAGGCGCCGCAGGCAGCGCTGGTCAAGTGCCCGCCAGCGACAGACACTGGCCAACCCAACAATGATTTCGTCAAGCGCGTCATCGGCGTGCCCGGCGACACGGTACGGATCGACGACAGCGGCGCGGTGATCGTGGATGGCGTGCCAATCCAAGAGTCATACGTGCGCTATCCAGCGAACTACAGCGCGGCGGAGACATCGCAGCTTGGCCCGAACGAGTACTTCGTGCTGGGCGACAACCGCTCGGATAGCTGTGACTCGCGCGACTGGGGTCCGGTGCAGCGCAGCGAGATCATCGGGCGCGCCGCCGTGGTCTACTGGCCACTGCCGAACCTGCATGGCGTCGCCGATGTTTCCTCTGTTTTCGCTGGCATCCATCGCTAGCGGGCCAGGACATGCGCCTCATACCACCCTGGCGCCAGTCTCCCAGGTCCCGTCGGCGCGCAGCAGGAAATTATCGATCAGCCGCGCCGGGCCAACGCGCGCGGCAATCGCCAATATAGCTGGCGCGCGTAACGCTTCCAGTGGCGCGAACGTGTCGGGGTCGCAGACATCGGCGTATTCCAATCGCGCGCGTGGTTCAGCGGCGATCACTCCACGCATCGCCTCGATCACCCGCTGCGCGCTGGCGGCAGGATCGCTCGCAATGAGAGCCTGACCGGCCTCGAGCGCTCGATACAGGACAACCGCGGCGGCGCGCTCCTCGCTGTTCAGGTAGGCGTTGCGGCTGCTCATTGCCAGCCCGTCGCGCTCCCGCACTGTCGGCAAGACCCGCAACTCCACCGGGAGGTTCAGGTCCGCGGTCATGCGGCGGATCACGGCGACCTGCTGGGCGTCCTTCTGCCCGAAGTAGGCGACATCGGGCGCAACGATCTGGAAAAGTTTGGTCACGACAGTCGCTACGCCGCGAAAGTGACCAGGACGCGCCGCCGCCTCCAGTCGCTCGGTGAGCGCGCCATCCGGCTCGACGTAGGTGGCGAATCCGGCAGGATACATCTCCGCCGCTGTCGGCGTGAAGACGAGATCGACGCCCGCCGACGCGAGCAGGTTCAGGTCACGCGGGAGATCACGCGGATAGCGGCTGAGGTCCTCGTTGGGGCCGAACTGCGCTGGATTCACGAAGATCGAGGCGACGACCGTCGCGCACTCGGCCCGCGCCGCCCGCGCCAGCGAGAGGTGCCCCGCGTGCAGATATCCCATTGTGGGGACGAGTCCACCCGGCGACGCTATCTCACGCCGCGCCACGCGCATCTCCGCCACCGTCTCGATCACTCGCATAAGACCGTCCTCATAGATCGCCGTCTCGCTCTATGCGCGCCATTCTATCATCTGATCCTGCCCGCATAACTATGCTGTAAGACGCAATGACGCCTTACAAGGAAAGTCTGGCAACGATTCAATACGCGAGATGGCGCTGAATACCTTGTCCCAATCATCGGGTTCACGCGCTGCGCCAGCTTCGAGGCTGCGCTGAAGCCAAGTTGAACGTGCGATCTGCTCTCTCCCGACATCTGGATCAAGTATCACGTCAGGTCGTGACCACTCACCCTGCGCAATGGCTACCCGGTCGGCCATAAGGCGTATGAAACGCGCATCAAATGAACTTACCTCGTCGAGAAACACTGCAACAGGCATGGTTATCTGGCCGAGAATGGCGTCCCAGGCAGGCGCGCCTTTAAGATCACGATGGCGATTATCCCACTGGATATGAATATCGGTCCCATCATTCCAGAAATAGATGTCAGGGCCAGACACCAGGTATCCGCTATCTAGCCTTCTTTGTCCCGTCCAGCGGGATACGTCGTAGTAGAGGTCAAATGCCTCGTCGTTCGGTGAAGGAGACAACACCGCCTCTACTTGACGCTGCCAGTCGCCCCAAGCGCCATCTCTGCTGATCACGCGAGCAAGACTCGCGGGTACCGGCTCCAACACCCAGGGAAGCATATCCAGCAGATCTTCCCATATGCGCGCGACATAGTAGTCAATGTATGGCGATGGCATGCGCCTCCGATCGGTATAGCTCTCGTTCGTGATGTCTACGAGCGTCTGACTATAGCGAAATAACTCACCCTGGCCGGTGTCGATCCAATACCAACCGTCGGTGAGTTGAAACCAGCCGATGTGAGGATGGCGCAGATACTCTGGCGTCTTCGCATCTGGCGCGCTGATCGGCCCCCATGGCGTGATGTCGCTGATTGGCCGCAACTCAAGGTTGAACAACATAGCGTCCTTTAGTCGTCCGGCCAGGGCTGGACCAGTGGCTCGTCGTCGCGGACGGCGAGGTCCATCACCGGGCGGTGGCGATAGCCCTGCGCGCCCGATCGCAGCGAGAGCACCCAGCCCTCGTGCTCAGTGCGGATCAGCCCATCGCCGCCAAGCGGACGCCCCCAGATGTCGGTCAGCTCCGCGACAGGCTGCCCGGCGCGCACGATCTCGCCCGGCCGCGCGAGGGCAGCGACGATCCCTGGCTCCGGCACACGCGGATGGGGCAGGCGCGTCACAGGGGAGCCCAGGTCCGGCTGCGGGATCCAGTCAATCTGGATCGGATCGTCGGGCAGCATCTCCGCCCAGACCAGCGCGTTGTGGATACCGGCGATCCCCGCGCGCAGCGCCAGCGGGTCCACATCGCCGCCCATGCCCAGCTCTGGCGTGATCGCCGGGACGCCCGCGACATGCAGCGCCGCGCCCGCCGTCGAGCGGTGCAGTCGCTGCTTGAGATACTTCTTCGCGCCGTACTCGTTCACCACCGGGATACCGAACGCCCGTGCGAGGCCATCCAGCGTCTCCGCCAGCCGCTCAGCGGCGACGCGCTGCTCTTCATCGCGAAACAGCACCCGGTCGCGGATGGTGAAGGGCGTCGCCTGGATGTCCATCGCATGCAGGTCGATCAGGTACGTCGCGGTCTGCCGCAATAGCTCGAAGTACACCGCGCTGGCCTGCGCGTAGGGCGAGGGTGGATCGTCTTCATCCGTGTCATCAGCAGCGGCGTCGGGAAAGGTGCGATTGGGATCCGTCATCGAGTCATAATACGCCTGCCTGCGACCGACACGCAGCGCCGCCGGATTCAGCGTCGGGATGGCGACGACCGTTCCGCGCAACTCGCCCAGACGGCCAGCCAGGTCGCGCGTCACGGCGCGCTGGACCGCCAGCAGCCCAACGTATTCATTGCCGTGGATATTGGCCGTCACCCACAGGCAGGGACCATCGTGTTTGCCGCAGGCGATCACGACGGGTAATTCCTCTGCGCCGCCGTCGACGTGGCGCAGAACCTCCAGGCGCCCGAAGGTCATCTTGCCCAGTCGCGCCGCGCACGTTCCGATCTGTATCGCCATCATGTCTCATATCCGCTCTGGATGAATTCGCGAACTCCAGCATAGCACGCGCCCAGGAAGAAAGCCGTCGCCCGGCGTAGGAACCACAAGGCGTGCGCCGCCGTCGCATGAGAGAATAGAGGCGACTCCGCCGTGCAAGGAAAGGCCCAATTCATGAGTCTGCGAGTCTCACCCAGACGTGCGGTCGCGCTTGTCGCGAGCCTCGTGTTTGCCACGCTCGCGGTCAATATCGTCTGGACGAGCCTGACCTCGACAGACGCCGCTTCGGCTGTGCGTGCGTTGCGCATGGCGGGCGCGACGGTCGGTGAGCGCGAGTCTGGAGGGGGCTTCAGCTTTCTGCATGGCGCTCCACATCCACTGCTGGTGAATGGACAGGAGGTGACGGTATTCGAGTACGCCGCGCCCGCTTTGGCCGATCTCGACGCGGCGAGCGTCTCGCCGGACGGCTCGACATTTCACACCGGCGTCGGGCCGTTCGGCTCCACAGTGATCGTGGACTACATCGCGCCACCCCATTTTTACAAGTCTGGTCGCGTGATCGTTCTGTACGTCGGTCAGGACGCCGGGATATTGCGCCTCCTGCGCCAGATCTTTGGCCCGCCCTTCGCCGGGGCTGACGCGGCGGCGGGCGATGCTATAATGGCGGCATGACGCCAACGGACCAACCTGTTTCCCCTCCCACTCCCAGCGCTACCCTTGCCGGCAAGGTGGCCATCGTCACCGGCGCCAGTCGTGGCATCGGGCGCGCCATCGCCGCGCTCTTCGCCGCCGAGGACGGAGCGGTCGTCCTCGCCGCGCGTGATGCGGAGCGGCTGGAGGAGAACGCGCAGGTGATTGCGCTGGATGGCGGACGCGCGCTGGCGATGCCAGTGGATGTCGCGGATGAGGTCAGCGTGGCGGCGCTCTTCGCGCGGACGGCTGAGGCCTTTGGGCCGGTGGATATTCTGGTGAATGCGGCGGGGGCCTTCGCACGCGCGCCCATCGTCGCGATGACGACCGCAACGTGGGAGGCAGTGCTCAACGTCAACCTGCGCGGGACGTTCCTCTGCTGCCGCGAGGCGTTTCGCGTGATGCCGCCGCGTGGCGGGGTGATCGTCAACTTCTCCTCGCTCTCTGGCGTGCCCAAGGTCGAGAAGTTTCCCGGCAACAGCGCCTATGTGACCTCGAAGTTCGGCGTCGCGGGACTAAGCGAGGCGCTTGCGGTCGAGGGTAAACCGCTCAACATTCGCGTCGTCGCCGTCAGCCCTGGCGCGGTGGATACGGAGATGCTGCGCGCCGCCGCGCCGCACCTGAAAGCAGGCATGACGCCAGAGCAGATGGCGCGTATCGTCTTGTTCCTCGTCGGACCGGACGCCGCGCCGCTGCACGGGACGAATCTGGAGATCTACTCCAATGAATGATGAGGAGCGGGGAGCGGCGCCCATGCCACGCCGTGCGCTCCTCTCGCGTGCTGGGCGCGCCGGGCTAGGGGTCGCGGCGAGCGTTCCGTTGGCGTCCTGGCTCGCCAGCTGCGCGACGCAACCCGGCGTAACACAGCGCCCGACCGCGACGAGCGCGCCAACGGCAACCCCGGACACGCGCCCCGTCACCATCGCCATTACCGGTGACCTGATGCTCGCGCGCAGCGTCGGCCAGCAGCTCCTCGCCAGCGACGGCGCCTTCCCATTCACGCACACGGCAGAGTATCTGCGCGGCTTCGATCTCACCGTCGGCAATCTGGAGTGCGTCGTCTCGACGCTCGGCGCGCCGCAGCCCAAACAGTACACTTTCGAGGCGCCGACGCGGTCGTTCGAGCGGCTGGTCGCGGCAGGTTTCGACATCGTCTCGCTCGCCAACAATCATAGCGGCGACTATGGCAAGGGGGCGTTCACCGACATGCTCGGCAAGGCGCCCGGCTACGGCCTGACACCACTGGGCGGTGGGCTGAATCGCGCGGCGGCGCACGCGCCCGTGATCCGCACGGTACGCGCGACGACGCTCGGCTTCCTGGCCTATTGTGAGATCCAGCCGCAGAGCTTCGCCGCGACCGACTCCTCGCCTGGCCACGCCTGGCTCGAAGAGGCCAGCATGCGCGCGGACATCCAGGCGGCGCGCCCGCAGGTGGACTTCCTGATCGTCTTCCAGCACTGGGGTGTGGAGTATGAGACCGTCGAGTCGAGCCACCAGCAGGCGCTGGCGCGCGCAGCCATTGAGGCTGGCGCGGATCTGGTCGTGGGCGCGCATCCGCATGTCATCCAGCCACACGAGACCTACCAGGGCAAGCCAATCATCTATAGTCTGGGCAACTTCGTCTTCGACCTGATGTGGGGCGTCGCCGCTGTCGGCAATGTCCTCGCACTGACGGTGCAGGGGCCGCGCCTGCTCGACTGGAAGCTGCGCGCGGCGCGCATCGGCGACTATGGCCAGCCAGACTGGATCGCGTGACTAGAATACAGGGTAGCGTGATTGTCTGAGCAGGAAGACAGGCTTTACCTATGCGCATCGCGTTGCTCGCCCCACTCGTCTCGCCCATCGCGCCGCCGTTCCTGGGCGGGGCGCAGGCCATCCTCTACGACCTTGCGCGGAGCCTGACCGACCACGGGCACGACGTGACGCTCTACGCCGCCGCTGGCTCGGATATCCCTGGCGTGCAAATGGTTTCAACAGGCATAGACTCTGCCACGCTCGCGGGCTATCAGGTCCAGCCACAACAGCTATCCAGATCGACGCAACGGCCCGAGGAGACGCCGATGGCGCGCGCCTTCGCGCACATCTACGATCTGATCGCGCGCAACGCCGCCGAGTACGACCTCGTGCACGCGCACGCCTGGGACTGGGCGGCCTTCGCCTACGCGCGCCGCCAGCCGCTGCCCGTCGTCCACACGCTGCACCTGCCCGCGCTCGACCCGCTCATTCTCGATGCGCTCGCTTCCACAGCGCCAGCGCACGGCGCGCCGGTGCGCCTAGTCACGGTCTCGCGCGCCTGCGCCGCGACATATGCGCCACGCGCGCGCATCGACGCGGTGATCTATGACGGCGTCGACGTTGACCGGATGCCGGCGAATCTCATCTGGGGCGCGACGTATTACCTGCTATACGCCGGGCGCATCAGCCCGGAGAAGGGCGTCTTCGACGCGATCCGTATCGCCGGGCGCGCGAAGCGTCCACTGGTGATCGCCGGGCCAATCTACGACCAGGCGTACTTCGACGAGCGGGTCACGCCGTATCTGGATCGCGCCGACACCGGCGTGACCTACTTTGGCGCCGTAACGCGCGAGCGGTTGTGGGACCTGATGGCGAACGCCGAGGCCCAACTTTGTCCGATCCAGTGGGATGAGCCATTTGGCCTGACGGCCTGCGAGGCGCAGGCGACCGGCACGCCAGTGATCGGCTATGCGCGTGGTGGGCTGCGCGAGGTAGTGGATTCCGGGCGGACGGGCTGGCTTGTCGCGCCGGGGCAGGTGGATCAGGCGGCGGAGGCGGTGGGTCAGGCGCAGACGCTGGATCGTCATGCGTGCCGGGAGTGGATCGAGCGGCGCTTCCGCCTGGATGCGATGACCGAGGCCTATCTGCGCTTCTACGACGAGACGCTGGGCATGTCACGCGTGTAGAGGTCGTAACTATTCGGCTGCGTTCCTCGTGTTACAGATGTGCGATGACGGCTTGATCGCCGCGCTGCTCACCGAACCGAAAGGAACGAGCGAGATGCCGCTGCCTGCGTATGGCGTCCTCATCGGGACGCTCAACCACTTCACGCGCGAAGACCCGAACAACTATGGCTCCTGGTATCATGGCAAGCTCTATGTGGACACCCCTGGCGGCCAGTATGAAGGCGCCGTGGATGTCTCGACACCGAGCGGAGTCAAAGTCCAGTATCGCGTCGTCCGCCATCTTGGCCGGCGCGCGCTTTCCCCGATCCTGGCGCTGCCACCCGGCTGGAGTCCGCTCGCCACGACGCGCTCCTCGAGCGCGATAGACTACCTGCGCAGCCCGCTCTTCGGCGCGGGAACGGCCTCACGCTATTTCGGCTTCTGGCTCTTCCGCCGCGACTCGCTGATCGGGCGCTTCCTGCGCTGGCTGGAGGCGCTGCGCAATCCCTGGCTAGACAGCACGGGCGAGAACGCGCTGCGCGCCCTGGAGACCCAGCTCCTCGGCAGTGTACGCGTCTTCGTCTACGGCGCTCCCTACACGAGTGACCTCGGCGTGCATGACATCCATATGAATCAGGGCGACCCGCCGGGGCAGTTCCAGCATCTCGACGGGATCTGGCAGGATGGGTGCGTCCTCATCGAGCGGCCCAGCGGGGAGATCGTGGCCTTCCTGACCAAATTCGAGACACAATCCCTGCACGCCAATACCCAGGGATTGCCCATCTAGCGACGCGATCATGGTGACGAACGGGAGCAAACCACTCCGTGCGCGTGCGACTCTGTCCTCACTGCGAGGCGAGGGAACATCCACCCGCAAAGAGTCTCCCGCGACCGGTAGCCGAAGCGTCGCATATTGTTTACACTGAGTAGCGTGCGACCTTCAGTCGCCATGCGAACCCGGTGTCGATTCATCGCCGGTCTTCGCCTCGCTGGTCGAGAGCGCCATGTCGTGCGGACAAGCCCAGGGTGATGGAGGCGCACGGTCTTCGCCTGGCTCCGGCTACGACCGGATACAGCCGGTGACGCGCATGCCAATCCGCGCCACGCAAGATGCGGCGCGCAGACTCGCAGAAAGCGCGAACCTGATACCCTCGCGGTGAAAGGGAGGACAGCATGACCTGGAACTGGAGCGCGCTAGTCCTGCTCCTCACGGCGATTGGCTATCTGCTGCCGGTCATCATGCTCTTCATCGTGCCGAACAATCGCAAACCCTCCTCCGCGACGGCGTGGCTACTGCTCATCGTGCTCCTGCCCTACCTGGGTCTGCTCATCTATCTCTTGATTGGCAGCCCGAAATTGCCGGCGCTCCGCCGTGCACAGCAGCACAGCGCCGATACGCTGATCGCGACTGCCGTAGAGGAGGCGCGGGCGCGCCCGGACGCGCGGGCGCTGCTGGACCCTCCCATCACGGAGCGCTACACGCCATTTGTGGCGCTCAATACCCACCTGGGCGGCTTTCCGGCGTTTGCGGGCAACAGTATCGAGCTCCTGCCGGATTATGCTGGCTCACTCGCACGGATCACCGCAGAGATCGACCGTGCCCAGCATTTCGTGCATGTCGAATACTTCATCATCGCTCGGGATGCGGCGACGGAAGCCTGTTTTGTGGCGATGGAGGCGGCGGCGCAGCGCGGCGTGAAGGTACGCGTGCTGCTGGACCAGCTCGGGTCCAGCTCGTATCCACACTACAAAGAAATGCTGGCGTGGATGACCGCCGCTGGCATCGAATGGCATCTGATGCTGCCCGTCAAGTTCTTCAGTTCACGCTTCACGCGTCCCGATCTGCGCAACCATCGCAAGATCGTCGTCGTGGATGGCGCGGTGGGCTTCGTCGGCTCGCAAAACCTCATCGACCGCACCTACCATAAGAAGAAGAACCTGCGGAAGGGGTTGTACTACACCGAACTGGTGGCGCGGGTGACCGGTCCAGTCGTGCGACAACTCAACGCCATCTTCATGACCGACTGGTATTCGGAGACCGATGTGCTGCTCATTGATGAGCTCACAGCGGAAACAGGCGGCGCGCCTATCGCTACCGGCGCTGTCCTCTGCCAGGCCCTGCCAAGCGGCCCAGGCTTCCCCGACGATAACAACCTCAAGCTCTATTCCCAGCTCATCCACGCCGCCAACCACACGCTTACCATCGCCAACCCCTATTTCGTGCCAGATGACGCGCTGATCACCGCGATCACGACGGCGGCGCAACGCGGTGTGGATGTGACGCTGATCTCCTCGGAGATTGGCGATCAGTTCCTGGTGTACCATGCGCAACGGTCGTACTACGAGCAGTTGCTGCGCGCGGGGGTGAAGGTCTATCTCTACCGATCGCCCATCCTGCTGCACTCCAAACACCTGAGCGTCGACGACGACATCGCGGTGATTGGCTCGAGCAATATGGACCTGCGCTCCTTCACGCTCAATCTGGAAGTGACGCTGGTCTGCTATGACAGGGAGGTCGTGGCTGCCATGCAACCGGTCTTCGCCAGCTATCTGGCGCGCGCGAAGGCGCTCAACCTGGCGGAATGGGTGGCGCGCCCGACGATGACCAAGCTCTTCGAGAATATCTCGCGCTTGACCGCCGCTTTACAGTAAGGCGATACCGTCGCACGGCGCATCTCGCGCTAGCGTGGCGCGAGACACGTGTGCCCGGCGGAGAGAATGAGGAAGCCGATGACCGAGTCTGGCGCGCCGACGCCTGTGGAGGTCGTCAGGCCAGTTGGGCTGGCCCGGCGCCTGCTTGGGATGCTGCTGGTCACGCACCCAATCCCCAGCCTGATGTACGTCGCCGCTGTGGCGGTCTTCTCGGTGCTTGCCGCTGTCTCGTCGGGTCGTGCGCTTCCGCCGGCGACGCTGGCGCGCGTGCTGGTTGGCGTGGCCTGCGCGCAGATTGCCATCGGCACGCTCAACGACTACATGGACCGCGACCTGGACGCGCAGAGCAATCGCTTCAAGCCGCTGGTAGTGGGACTCATCACGCCGCGCATGGCGCTGGGTCAGGTCATCTCCGCGACGATCATCATGCTCTTGCTCATGGCGCCGCTGGGGTGGGTCGCGCTGGGCCTGGGCATGCTCATTGAGGGGCTGGGGCTGGCGTATGATCTGGGACTGAAGCGCACACCGTTCAGCGGGCTGCTTTATGCGCTGTACTTCCCGCTGATTCCTTTGCTGGCGTGGGCGGTCTTCGGCTCCTACCAACCGTTCCTGCTCTGGGTGCTGCCTTTCGGGGCGGCGCTCGGCCTGGCGATGAACATCGCCAATTCCCTGCCCGACCTGGAGGCCGACACAGCGGCGGGCGTGCGCGGCCTGCCCCATCTGCTCGGTCTGCGCAATGGGCTGGCCGTCGTCTGGATCACCCCGCCGGCGATCTATCTCGCCATGCTCGCGCTCGATCTCTTCGGCGTCGTGCCCGCGCAGCCAATTGGACTGGCGCTGGCGGGAGTCGCGGCGACGCTGCCGGTGGGGATTGCCGCCCTGCTCTACTTCCGCCGGCCAGTCGCACGCACGCTGCGGATCACCTTCTACATTCAGGCGCTGGGCGTGGTCGCCATGGCGAGCGCGTGGTTCGCCGCCGTCGCGCTGTAGACGCGTCTACACAGGCGCGCAGCCCATTTGTCCCAGCCGAAAGGCGCCACGCGCCAGAAGTACCGAATTCGCCTGCGCATCGTGGCTCGGATGCTATACTCCCTGAAACGCCTCGGCAGGCGGCTGTCCTCTCAGACAGCCGCCACGCGCCAGCCGGGCGTGAGGGTAGCACGGAGACCGCCCCGCATGCACGACACCTACGACGAACTCCACGCGAGCGGAAGCGCCATCACGGCGCAGTCGAGTCATCCAGGCGCGGCGCTGCTGCCCTGGCATTCATCGCCACGGCTCGCCTTCGAGCAGCTTTCCTTCGCCGCGACGGAGGGCGCGCTGGCGTTGGCCGAGGAGCCGCTTGCCCCACAAGCGCAGCGAGTTGTGCTGATCGCTGAGAGCGATCCCGCTCTGGCGCGCGCGCTCCAGGATGAGTTGCGCGCCCTCCCCGGATGGCAGGCAGTCATCGCGAGCGATGGGCCGCGCGCGCGTGATCTCATCGCGCAGGCGCGCCCGCGCGTCGTCTTACTGGATGTCGAGCTGACCGGTGTGGATGTCTACTCGCAGTTGCGCGCGCATCCTGCCAGCCGTGACACGCACATCATCTTCGTGACCTCGGCGACCTCGTATGACCTTCACCAGTTGGGCGTGCGCGAGGGTGTGCTGCTGCGCAAGCCCTATGACCCGCGCGACCTCGCCGGCATCGTCCGCGCCCTGCTCGACGCCTGACTCCCCGTCGCCGCCGCGCTGTTCGCCCTCGCAACGCGTCATCCACGACCTTCCGGCCACTGCGCCCCTTGACAAGCGCTGGATCGCATCCTATCGTTAGACCAGGTAGTCTGACTCGATGGTCTATGAAAGGAGACCGGCGCATGAGCTATCGCGAGAAACAACTCTACCATCAGGCGCATCCGCTCAAGTTGGCGACAGATATCACCGCATCAGTGGTCTCGACCTACTTTTTCTGGTTTCATGATTTCTGGCCCGCGCTGGCGTGGATGTTCCTGCCACCGATCATCGTCTCGACCATCATGCTGCTGACGATGGACTTCAGCTGGATCAAGAACTCCGCTGTGGGACGCTATCTGGCCTGGGAGATGACGCCAGCGATGCAGGCGCTGCGCCTCGCGGGGACGATTCCGATGGTCGTCGGCGCGTGGTATCACCAGTGGTGGGCCATCGTCCTCGGTGTGGCGATCGTGCTCTTCGGCTGGCTGCGCGGGCTGATCTTCCCGCCACGGAGGTCCTCGCATGCCCTTCCCCCGCTTTGAGAAGCTGGAGCCGGAGCGACGTGAGCGCCTGCTGGAGGCGGCGGCGCGCGAGTTCGCCGCGCATGGCTTCGCGGGCGCCTCGATCAACCGTATCCTGGAGCAGGCGCAGATCAGCAAGGGCGCGGCCTACTATTACATCGCCGACAAGGCCGACCTCTTCGCGGCCACCGTACAGTACTGCAGCGACCGCATCGCGCTGCTCGACGAGACACTCGACCCGGCAAGCCTGACGGCGGACAGCTACTGGCCAACCTTCGCGCGTCTTCGTCGCGAGCCGCTCACGCGCGCGTTCGACCGCCCCTGGCTCTTCGGCGCGCTGAAGGCGCTGGGGCAGATCGAGCCGGCGACGCTGATGGATGGGCCACTGGCGAGCTACGTGGCGCGCTTTCAAACGTATGTGCTCGCCATGTTGCGACGTGGCCTGGCGCTCGGCGTGATCCGTGATGATTTGCCCGAAGAACTCCTGCTCACCTGGCTGCAGGCGCTCGATCGCGGTAGCGACGACTGGCTTCTGGCGCGCTGGAGCGAGCTGACGCCGGAGGAGGTCGCGCGGCGCTCCGATCAGACGGTGGAGGCGATGCGCCGGGCCGTCGCGCCGGATGGCTCTGACCTTGCCTGACGATTGGCGCGCGAGGACAGGAACGACGCTCGCATGTTCTCGCCCTCAGAAATTAGCCGCGCACACCAGCGTTTTCATCCTACTGCCACATCTGGTTCCTGTCGCTCAGGCTCGGCGTCGTGGGGTAGTCATCGGACGCCATCAGCTGCGGCCCCTGTGATGCTGGCTGCCATGGGTCGCGCTTGGGCCGGCGGAACGCGAGGATGAGGCTGAGGATCGCCAGCGCGGCGAGGAGCCCTCCAACCACCAGGCCCGCCGGGGCGACGACCTGCCAGTTGACCGCGCGGCTGGCGACATTCACCGCGGCGGTCTGTGTGTAGCCGACGGTGTAGGTGATCGTGTTCCCCGCCTGCGTCCCGCCGGAGTGTGACGTGATCATGCCGGGCATGGTGATGACGAGCGTGTTGTGCGCGTCCTTGAAGAGATCCTGCGTCGTGCTGTTGATCGCGCCATTGGGCAGCAGCGCGATCGTCCCCGCCAGGCGGAACTCGTTGACGAACGGCCCGGAGTTCTCGGTCAGCGTCAACTGATCCTGAGAGGAGAGCGTCGAGGAGCCGAGGGTGAGGCTTGGCAGGTTGGTGAGCGCCTGGTTCAGCTCGGCGGGCGTGTGGAAGGGGCGCGTAAACCTCCAGTAGGTGAATGTGTCGTCATCAGAGCGGCCATACGTCCCGCCCCTGGCCTTCACGCTCTCGCCATACTCGGTCATCTGGTTGACCAGTGACGGGCCATACGCTGTCGCCAGATCGCGATTGAACCCTACCGTCAGGGCGTAGGTCCCGGAGCCGTCGTCGTTCACGCGCACGTCGCGGTCGATACGCACGCAGCCAGTGAGCGCGACCAGGAGCGCGATCAACAGGAACGCCGCGCCAGACACGCGCCGCACGCCTGGGCGCGCATCATGTAGTGATGTTCGGTTCATGGCTCTGATTCCCCATATCCGCACAGAAGACTGTGGCGCCTGCCCATTGATGACACCATACCTACGCGACGGCGTCCCCGCTGGTTAGCGTCGCTCGACGGACGGCGCGGGCGCACGGTCGCGCAGCGTGATGCGTGTGAAGGGAACACGGAAGACGGCGAAGACATCCAGGCTGATGAGTAGCCCGGCCAGCAAACACACCGCGCCGAGGAACTCGCCGAGCGCCGCCGCGGCGCTGTAGCCGAGCGCCTGCGCGCCGGTGAGGATGCTGGGGAAGACCGCGCCCAGCGCGAGCAGGGTCATCGAGACCAGGCGGTAGCGTGGACCACGCCGCCGCCAGAGGCTCCAAGCGCTCCAGAGCGCGCCGCCGAAGAGCAGCAGCGCGCCAGTGATGTTCATCACCACCGCGACGGCGCGCAGGTCGACGGGGAAGACCTGGAAGTCGCGCACGTTGGTGATCTGCGCCGTCGAGGCCGTGGAGATCGCGGTGAGGGTCGCGGGAGGAATGGAATAGAGCAGGATGCGCGCGGCGGCGTAGAGCGAGAGCGCGATCATCAGCGCGGCGACCACGCGCGCCAGCCAGCGCGGCCCGAGGAGGTAGAGCGAGCCAAGCCCCAGATACGCCGCCGTCAGGATGCCGCCGAAGTAGTACCACGCCGAGTAGGTCGCCGCCGACCAGCCATGCCACTCGCCCAGGAACGCCGCGCCCGCAGCGATGGCGTAGCAGAACAGGCCGAGCGTCCACGCCAGCTTGTAGGGACGCGGGCGGTAGAGTTGCTGATCGAAGAGAAAGAGCGCCGCCACGCCAGCGCAGAGGGCGGCGAGCAGCTCGAACAAGGCGACACTGGACATGAACGCCTCCGCAATAGCGCGTTTGTGGAGATTTCGAAGGAGGTGGTCACGCTGGATCTGAACCCGATCGAGCATGGCGCACTACTAGTCTACTATAGGCCCCAAGCGCTAGGCCCCAAGCGCTTCCCGCGCGCCAGTGATCCCTCATGACCAGCGGCGCACGTGGCCTCGCGGGACGCTGGCTCGTTGTCCCTGTTGTGAGGAGTATGCGTTCTGCTTGCCGGTCCACGAGGCTGAGACTTCATGCGCTGGCATGGGCCATGCTATAATCCTTATTGGACTGCCTTGCCCGGCGCAGAAGCTAGGCCCGACGATCAGGTATCGTTGAGCGCAGTCGCTTCATGCTCGCCTATTCCTCTACACCAGCGCCGCCCAGCGATCCTCACAAGGTCGGCCATACAGCGCTTCTCAGCCGCACGCTCCAGGTTGGCAGGAAGGGAACGCCTGAATCTATGAGTACTAACACTCCTTCAAACACGCCACGGCGTGGCATCGAGCTCCCAATGGCGGCCAAGTCGCCCGCCGACTATATTCCCGGCCAGCAGGAGGCGCCCGTCCAGTTGACCTCGCTGCGCGACATGCTCAACTGGGCGCAGAATTACACGCGCAGCCGCTCGATCTGGCCGCTAGGCTATGGGCTGGCCTGCTGCGCCATCGAGATGATCTCCGCTGGTCAGGCGCACTATGACCTCTCGCGCTTCGGCTCCGAGGTCTTTCGCGCCAGTCCGCGCCAGGCGGACCTGATGATCGTCGCGGGCACCGTCTCCATCAAGATGGGGCCACGGCTCATTCGTCTGTATGAGCAGATGCCCGATCCGAAGTGGGTGATCTCGCTGGGCCAGTGCGCCACCTCCGGCGGCGAGTTCTACGATAGCTACTACACGGTGCAGGGCGTGGACACGCTCGTGCCGGTGGATGTCTACGTGCCCGGCTGCCCGCCGCGCCCCGAGGCGCTGATCGAGGGGTTGCTGAAGCTGCGCGAGAAGATCGAAAAGCAGGGCCTCAAGCTCAAGGGCGAGTAGTGCGGAGTCGTCAAGGAGTCGTCCATGCGCGGTATCCTCCAGGGTCTGGGGTTGACGCTCAGCCACCTGACCCGGCCAAAGGTCACCCGCCTCTACCCTTACGAGAAGCGCCAGTTGCCGGCGCGCTCGCGCGGCCTGATTCAACTCATTACCGAGGAGGGCCAGGACACCCCGTTCAACCTGAAGTGCGAGGCGTGTCTGCTCTGCGAGAAGATCTGCCCGCCGCGCGCCATCACCATCGAGGCGCGCCCGACGCTGCGCTTCCGTCGCCGCCCCTACTTCTCCGCGACCTCGGTGGCGGGCTACTACACGCCGCGCATGTCTGAATACGCCGTCGAGTATCCCAATAAGCCGCACTCGCCGCCGGTGCTGACCCCAGTCGTCCCGGAGCTGGAGCAGCCGGTAGATCTCGCGGCCGCCGACGAGCTGCTCGACCACGCCTCGCTCGACTCCTGGGAGTTGACCGAGACGCTCGACGAGCTCATGCGCATCTACAACGGCATGCCGCTGGCGGTGGCCTGGCGAGTCGTGGAGCGGCGCGGCGTGGACATCAGCGACCTCTTCGGCATCGTCACCGCCAGCCCGTACTTCCAGCCAGCGACGCCGGTCGCGCCGGGCGTCTTGCGCGCCGATCAGGCGGAGCGTGGCCCCACCCCGGCGACACGTGGCAAGTATGGCAGCATCAACCACAGGAGGGCGCCGCGTGCCTGACATGCAGAACCGCCTCCTCGGCGTTGATGGATTGCTGACCCTGTCCACACTCGAAGACTACCGTGGCGCGGGCGGCTACACGGCCTTGCGCCGGGCGGTCACAGACATGACGCCCGCCGAGGTGATCGGCGAGATCAAGGCGGCGCAACTGCGTGGGCGCGGAGGCGCGGGAGTGCTGACGGCGGAGAAGCTGACGCTGGTGGGACGTTCGGAAGCGGACGCCAAGTACGTGGTCTGCAACGCCTACGACGCCGACCCGCGCTCGCGCATCGCCGCGACGCTGCTGGAGCGCAACCCGCACCAGGTCCTCGAAGGTATGGCGCTGGCCGCCTACGCCATCGGCGCGACCGAAGGGCATCTCTACATGCGCGCTGGCGAGAAGGCGGCCTCCGCTGCCGTGCGCAAGGCCCTGGGCGAGGCGCTGGAGAACGGGCTGCTGGGGCGCGCGATCCAGGGATCGTCTTTTGAGTTTTCGGTGACGCTGGTCGGCGTCGAGCGCGGGTTCATGGGCGGCGAAGAGACGACGATGATCGAGATCATCAAGGGGCGCCCGATGAAGGCGCAGCAGCGCCCGCCGTACCCCACGGAGTATGGCGTCTTCGGCAAGCCCACCGCCGTGCAGAACGTCGAAACGCTGGCGAGCCTCTCGTGGATCGTCGGACGCGGCGCGCAGAGCTTCACCGCCGTTGGCGCGAAGGCGACGCCAGGGACAAAGCTCTTCACCGTCTATTCCCTTGGCGCGAGCGACGCCGATGGGCGTGTCGTCGAGGTTCCCTTCGGCGCAACCCTCCAGGAGACGCTGCGGGCGGCGGGCGCCGAGGTCAACGAGTCGAACACGCGCGCTATCGTGGTGGGGGGCAAAGAGGGTGGCGCGCTACCTCTGTCGATGCTCAACACGCCGCTCGACTACGACACGCTGGAAGACGCCGGAGCGATCATTGGGTCGAGCGTGATCGAGGTCCTGCCCGTGGAGACCTGCATGGTGCGTTGGGCGATGGAGCGCTCCGAGTATCTGGCGGAGGAATCCTGTGGCAAGTGTGTGCCCTGCCGGGTCGGCGTCAAGCGTATCGCGGGGACGCTGCAAGGCATTGTCAGCTCGCTCGGCCAGGAGGATGATCTGGCGCTGCTTGAGGAGTTTTCGCGCTACATTCCTAACGGGTCGCTGTGTGGGTTCGGCGTCAGCGCCGTCAACCCGGTGGTCACGGCGACGAGATACTTTGGCGACGACTTCAGGGCGCATCTGGAGGGGCGCTGCCCAACCGGCGTCTGCTCCCCCGTGCGCGCGCATCGCTACACGACGAAACACGTGCTTTGACTTGACCATGCTTGAGGCGAACCGGGACGTTCTGAGCGGCCTTGCTGATAGCGGAGACGAGGGATTTTATGGCGGTCACGATTCGCGAGGAGACGACGCCCACTCCTGGCGACCAGCGCTTTGAGCGCAACGAATACGGCCAGCGGTCGTTCGATATCACCGTCGACGGGCGCACGATGCGCGCCTATGAGGGGCAGACGGTGCTCAGCGTGGCCATCGACAACGGTATCCTCGACATCCCCAACCTCTGCAACGACGAGAAGCTGGAGCCGACCTCGGCCTGCCGCATGTGTCTGGTCGAGATCGACGGCGCCGAGCGTCCGCTGCCCTCGTGCAATACGCCCGCCACTCCCGGTATGACCGTACGCACGAAGTCAGATCAGCTCAAGCACATCCGCCGCACCAACCTGGAGATGATGCTCTCCGACCACAACGCCTACTGCCAGCCACCGTGCCAGGTCGCCTGCCCGACGCACATCGACATTCCCGGCTACCTGGAGTTGATCGCGCAGGGGCAAAACCGTGAAGCGGCGCGTCTGGTCAAAGAGGTGCTGCCCTTCCCCTACATCCTTGGCCTGACATGTCCGGCGCCCTGCCAGGAGGACTGCCGGCGCACGCTCGTCGAGGAGGAGATCGCGATCTGCCGCATGCATGGCTACGCGGCGACGCAGTGCCTCGACGATCCGCCAACGCCCTGGCCACAGGAGGTGTCGACCGGCAAGAGGGTCGCCGTCGTGGGCGCGGGGCCGTCCGGGCTGACCGCCGCCTACTACCTCGCGCTCAAGGGACACTATGTCAAGGTCTACGACATGCAGCCGCAGGCCGGTGGCATGCTGCGCTACGGCATCCCGGAGTACCGCCTGCCCAAGGATATCATGGATCAGGAGTTCGACGGCGTCTGGAAGCTGGGCGTTGAGGCGCAGTACAACGTCAAGCTCGGCGCGGACTTCACGATTGACGATCTCTTCAACGCTGGCTTCGACGCGGTGCATCTGGCGATCGGCGCGTGGACCTCGAACGAGCTGGGGCTGGACAACCAGGACGCGCCTGGCGTCATCAACGCCATCGCGTACCTGATCGACAAGACGAACGGGCAGCCGGTGCCGGTGGACGACACGCAGGAGGTCGTCGTGCTGGGCGGCGGCTTCACCACCTTCGACTGCACGCGCACCTCGCTGCGGCTGGGCGCGAAGGTTCACACCGTCTACCGGCGCGGTCGCGGCGAGATGAGCGCAACCTTCGAGGAGGTCGAGGACGGCGAGAACGAGGGCACGGACCTCCAGCTCTTCGGCGCGGCGACACGGGTGATTCTGGAGAATGGCAAGGTGTCGGG
>Ga0070706_100000660_pt1 | contig 39453 bp, 37 predicted proteins | sample KBSK5501metaG_FD_65476 | JGI IMG/M metagenome (GOLD analysis project Ga0070706, IMG submission 65476) | Corn, switchgrass and miscanthus rhizosphere microbial communities from Kellogg Biological Station, Michigan, USA - KBS K5-50-1 metaG | ecosystem: Host-associated > Plants > Roots >... | reverse complement strand
CGCAGCCCGGGTTTAAAGCGGAGGGGCTTTATTGCTTCAGACAACCTGCAGCCGTGGAAGGCACGAATCTTACTTTCGCTTGGGCTCTCGAAAGCCACCGACGCAGATGAGCTTCAACGTATGTTTGACACCTATTAGCGCCTAGTAGCGTTCACGAATGTTCACGCCAACATGAGAGGAGGAAAACTCATGAAAGCGGATCTGGTTATAAAGAATGGATCGATTGTCACGCCGGAGGCCACGCTGCAAGGCGGTGTTGCCATAGCCGATGGCAAGATCGTGGCGATCGGCGCTAGCGACACGCTGCCGGACGGCAAGCGGATAATCGATGCGAGCGGCCTCCACATCCTCCCGGGCCTAATCGACGCGCACGTGCACTTCCGTGATCCTGGCGTAACTCACAAGGAAGACTTCTCGACGGGCTCCACTGCTGCAGTGTGCGGCGGCATCACCACAGTGATCGATATGCCCAACCAGATCCCACCGACCGAGAACGCCGAGCAGGTCGATGTCAAACGAAAGACTGGAGAATCCAAATCGCTCTGCGACTTTGCGGTGTTAGGCGTGGTGCATCAGACAAACGCCGATGACATCCTTCCGATGGCGAAGAGAGGAGCGATTGGCTACAAGATCTTCTTCGGTGAAACCATCGGCAACCTGCCGTTTCCGGATGATGGTATGTGCCAGATCGTATTTCCCAACATCACAAAGTCCGGCGTGCCGCTCTGTATTCACGCGGAGAACAGGCAGATCCAACATTTCTGGACGAACAAGCTAAAGGCTGAAGGCAAGAACGATCCCGTCTATTGGGAGTCATCGCGTCCGTGGTTATGCGAGGCAGAATCGATCGCCCACGCCATGTTCCTCGCGGAAAACTTCGGCACCAAGCTGCACATTGTGCATGCCTCGACCAAGCAGGCAGTTCAAATGCTGCGCGATGCCAAGGCTCGCGGCTTGCGGTTCACCGGTGAAACTCAGCCGCATTACCTGCTGCGGGTCGACACGGACATGAAGGATGTGGGCCCTCTCTTGAAAATGAACCCGCCGGTGCGCTCGAAGGAGCACCAGGACGCGTTGTGGCAGGGCTTGCTGGACGGCTCGATCGATATGATCGCGACCGACCATTCGCCCCACACGCTCGAAGAAAAGGGCTGCGATGTCAACGGTAAGATGACCAAGTCCGCCATTTGGGACTGCATCTCCGGCTTCTGCGGTGTTGAAACCAACGTCCCCCTGATGTTGACGCAGGTCAACAAGGGCCGCATGACGCTCAATCACTACGTCAAGGTGCAGAGCGAAAATGTCGCCAAGGTTTGGCAGATGTATCCGAAGAAAGGGGCGATGCGACTGGGCTCTGACGGCGATCTCACCATCGCCGATATGAACAAGGAAGGCACTATCGACCCAAGAAAACTCCACAGCAAGAACCATCCGACGCCGTGGGGTGGCTGGAAAATCAAAGGCATGCCGGTTTACACTATCGTCAGAGGCAACGTGCAGATGAAGGATGGCGAGCCAGTTGGTGGGGTGATCGGCCAGATGCAGACGCCGATTATCAACTGATCACCATTGACGAAGGTGGCGTCTTGCAACAGGCGATCGGACGACCCACCTTTAAGGTACAATGAGGTCAGAGGCGATAAGCGCAAATTCCAAAGCCTCCGTCATTATTCTCACCGGCTTTCTCGGCTCGGGCAAAACCACCCTGCTCAATCGCATCTTGACCGCCGAGCACGGCCGCCGTGTCGCCGTGATCATCAACGAGTTCGGGGAGATCGGAATAGACCATCATCTGCTGCTTTCCCCCAATCAGGAAGTGGTGCAGATGAACAACGGCTGTGTCTGCTGCACCGTGCGCGGAGATCTCGTGCGCAGCTTCTTCCAGCTCATCGAACACCGCGACAAGTTCGACACCGTGGTCATCGAGACCACCGGCCTCGCCGAGCCCGCGCCAGTGGCACAGAGCATCTATGCCGACGAACGCATCAGGGCACAATTCACGCTGGCCGGCGTCGTCACGGTAGTCGATGCCAAATACATCCCAATGCGACTCGAGGAGTCGGCGGAGGCTTGCGAGCAAGTCGCCTTCGCCGATCTGATCGTTCTCAACAAGACCGACCTTTCCACACCAGAGAAGCTAGACGAGACCGAGCGGCAGCTCGCAAGACTGAACAAGGTCGCGAAGATCCATCGCACCAAGAATTCAGAGATGGACCTCTCGGCGATTTTCGACATCGGTAGTGTCGACTTCTCTCTCAAGCTCGAGGGCTACGACAATCAGCATGATGTTTCGCATGACAGCCATGATCACCCTCATCACGGCTATCATCACCACAACCATCTGCAGAACATCCACACCGTTTGCATCGAGCAGCCGGGCGAACTAGATGGTCTAAAGGTGAGTATCTGGTTCCGCTCTATAATCGGTGAATTCGGCGACAAGATTCTGCGGATGAAAGGGATCCTCAATCTCAAGGGCGACCATGACCAATTTCTATTGCAAGGCGTGCACTGGGATTTCGAAGGTCGACCGGGCCGCGCCTGGAGCGCCCACGAGGAGCGGGTCAACCGGCTGGTCTTCATCGGCCGGGCGCTCGATCGCAAGAAGATCACTGAGGGCTTCGAGCGCTGCTTCTTTACTGCCGGATCGCGAGACCCGGCGACCGATGCCGACCCGTTTGGGCGCTACATCGAAATCTCGCCCTACACGCTCGAACAAATTCGCTACTGGATGAGACAAAACTTCAACTTCCCGAAAGAGGTCCCTATCGTCATCAAGGAGGTACCTTGCGTGAAGGATAAGTGCCCGCCAATTGAAACATCAATCATGGCGATGGAAACGAATGCACCGCCGCGGGCGTTCAAGGTCCAAAAACCAATCAATGAGATTACATTCGATCATATTTATAACCTGATTGAAAATCCAATGCCCTGCTGCTGAGAACTGCAACGCTACCGAGTGGCGTGAGAAAAGGCAGGCGCAACTTGGCTGCCGACCTGACCAACATTCCGACCGTGGGTGGGTTGCTAAAGAAAGGAGGTTGATATTTGTTGCACAGCATTTGGCCGCAGCAATTTGGCTTGCTAAGGAGACAGTCTTTTGGTCTCGAAGCTTGAGTAGCTCGAAGGATCGTCGAAGTCTTAGACCAAGTTGCTGGTGTACCGCCCAGCTTCACGAATGTTTTATTTCTCGCTATGACGCAGAAGGTTGGTTCATAGCTCACGAAAGCATCGCCGAAATCCGAAAAAACGCGAGAAGAAGTAGGAGCCTTGCACGTCTCGGCTCGTCAGTAGCGCAGGCCTCATCTCAGGGCCTTGTTATCGCTTTAGGTTATCCAACTCCGGCAGCGGAAAGCTTTCCCAGCCCGGTACATCGGCTTCTTCCGGCCAAGTCTGGTCCAGCGGATACGTCGCGTCGATGCCGACTGCCGACGAAGTCAGGTGATAGGTCGGCACGCCCGGCGGCACCGGAATTGACGGATCGCAGCCGCCGCGCGGTAATTGATCCATCACGAAGACGTCGCGCTCCGGCTGGACGCGGAACGACATTGCCCATTCCACTTCGGCCGAATCATTCACGTCCACATCGGGGTCGACGGCGATGACCCATTTCGGCCGGATATTGCTCGACATGGCGGCAAGGATCGCTTGACGCGCCTCGCCGGCGAAGCGGGGCTTCATCGCGATGACGACGTAATAGGACACGCTGCTCGCGGCGCGCAGCGACACCCGGGCTACCGTCGGGAATTGCCGCTTGAGCGTCGCGTAAAAGGACGCTTCGAACGGGATTTGCTTGAGGATGTGATTCTCGGTCACCGGCTTCCCGGTGAGCAGGCCCTGGAATATTGGATTGCGGCGATGGGTGATCGCGGTGATGCGGGCCGCCGGCTGGTCAATCGCGGTACCGTCGTAATAACCGGTATGCTCGCCTAGCGGCCCTTCGGGATAAAGTTTGTCCTGATCGACTTCGAATTCAACCACCACCTCGGCGGTTGCTGGCACTTCGAGATCGACGGTCTTGCACTTGGTCAGATCGACCGGCGCGTTGCGCAACCCGCCCGCCACATGCCAATCGTCGGTGTCGTCCGAGACCTGGGCTTGGCAGGCATAGGCGATGACCGGATCGACGCCGATCACCAGCGCGCCCTTGGCCTGTAGTCCCAGCCGTTTATGCTTGGCGAGATTCTTGCCCAGGCGATGATGCGGTTCGGTGAGGAAGGACATCAATTTGCCGTCTAGCACCATGAAGCGGTAATGGCCGATATCGGTCACGCCGTTCTCGGGATCCTTCGACACGACGATGCCGGGAGTGATATAGGCGCCGCCGTCCTTCGGGCTGTAGACCGGCACGGGAAAGCGGCGGATGTCGATGGCGTCGCCGGTGATGACATGTTCCTGGCATAGCGCCTGGCCGCTGACGATCGTGGGCGCGAGGCGCCGGCTTAACCCGGCTACGACCTTGTCGAAGATATTGTCGTTCGTCGTCTCGAAAGCCAGCAGCGCCTTGCTGCGCGTCGAATAGACGCCGCCGACCAGCGGAAATTCGGTGCCGTTCTGCTTGAACATCAGCGCCGGGCCCTGGCGCATGTTGCTGCGCTTCAGCGCCTTGCCCACATCGCTCAACGCGACCGGGCGGTCGATGTCGATCAGCTCGCCATGGCGCCGGAGCACGTCGAGAAATTCCCGGAAGTCCTGATATGCCATTCGCTTCCCCGCCGCGGCCAGGCCTGTTGTGGCTACACAGTGTTTGCCCTAGGGTCTATTCAAATACAAATAATTGCATTGGAGGAAAAGGGGCTCGATCGATGTCGATATGCAAGGCCGTTTTTCTCGCCACTGTCCTGGCCTGCACGGTGGGCGGCGGCGTTGACGCCGCTGAGATGGAGAAGCTCAAGGTTGCCATCTCCTTCGCGGGCCTCTGGACTTCATCGCAGCCGATCTTCTGCAAGGACCGGGGGAAGTTTTCCGAAGCCGGACTCGATGTGAACGTGGTCGCGACGCGCGGCGGATCCGAGAACGTGCAGGCGGTTATCACCCGCGCCGTCGACATCGGCTATGGCGCGGGGTTGAGCGCGGTACTGGCAGCGCAGATGCAGGGCACCGATATCAAGGTCATCGGCTCGGGCTTCATCGGCAACAGCGATTCATTCTTTTATGTGCCTGCCGACAGTCCGATCAAAACGATCGACGACTTGAAGGGCAAAAGAATCGCCTATTCGCGTCCAGGCGCAGTGTCCGAGGTGTTGTTGCGTGATCTCAGCACGGAAAAGCATATTGAGTTCAAGACCGTCTCGGGCGGCGCGCTCGACGCGATCTTCACCATGACCATGACTCGGCAGATCGATGTCGGTATGTCGGTGCCGCCGACGGCGTTGGATGCTTTGCGCAAGGGTGAGATTCGCATCGTCTTCGACGGCAACGCGGTCGAATCCCAGCGCAACGTCGTCAACCGCGTCACCATCGCCAATGGCGATTTCGTCAAGAACCGGCGCGCCGTCGGCACCAAATTCCTGACGGTGCTGCACGACTGCATCGATTGGATGTATGCCCATCGGGATGAGGCCGCAAAGATGTACGCGACGCTGAATCATATCGACTCCGACATCGCCGCGCGCTCCTTGGCCTTCTATCCGCCGGACAAGATGGAATTGTCGAAGCTGACTGGCTTCCATGCGGCCGTCGAGCAGGCCGTCACCGACAAGTTCATCCACCGGAAGCCGACCGAGGCGGAGCTCAAGACCTTTGTCGACGTGCTCTATACGGGTCGGGGCCAGTAAGGGGCGAACTGATCAAGGGGGAATGAATGTTATGGTCGGTCAGCGGTGATTCAGTTCTGACCCCGGACTTCAAAACGACGCCCTATTGGTGGGAGGAGGCGCGCCCGCCCGCCGCGCCAGACCCGTTACCGGCGCAAGCTGATGTTGTGGTGGTCGGCTCGGGCTATACCGGCTTGTCCGCGTCGCTGACCTTGCTGCAGGCGGGCCGTCAAGTATTGGTTCTAGACGCCGAAAATCTCGGCGCGGGCGCTAGCTCCCGCAACGCCGGCTCGATGGGTCGCACCTTCCGGCACAATTTCTCCGAGCTGGCCGCAACGCGCGGCATTGACTTCGCAACTCGGGTTTACCGCGAGGTCCACCGAGCGTTCGAATTCGCCTATAACCGGATCGAGAGCGAGGGCATCAAGTGCCATCTCGCGCGCCGCGGCCGCTTCACCGCGTTTATCGGTCCTACGCAATATGATGAGGCGGCGCGCGAGCTGGAGCTTCGGCAGAAATATGTTCTCGGTCAGGACTACATGGTGCCGCGCGAGGCGCAGCGGCAGGAGATCGGCTTCGGTGACTATTTCGGCGGCATCGTCATTCCCGACGTCGCCTCGATCCATCCCGGCCTGTATCAGCTGGGCCTGCTGTCGTGCGTGAAGATGGCGGGCGGCGAGGCCCGCGGCGGCATGCCTGTCCTGAACATCCTCCGCGACGGCAAGAAATTTACGGTCGTCACGCAGCGCGGCAGCGTAAAGGCGCGCGACGTGATTGTGGCGACCAACGGCTATACCGGCGGGCTGATGCGCTATCTCCAGCGGCGCGTCTTCCCGTTTCCGGCCTATATCATGGCGACGGAGCCCATCGGCGAGGAGCGCATCAAGCGGCTGCTGCCGACTCTGCGCGTGTTCCAGGAAAAGGCGGAGAATCCATTTTTCCTGCGCCCGTCGCCGGATCTGACGCGGCTGGTCGGCGGCGGCCGCGCCGGCACCATCGTCACCAGCCTGCCGCGCTTCGCCAAGACGTTGCACCGGCTGCTGGCCGCGCGCATTCCCGATCTCACCTCGACGCGCATCTCGCATCTTTGGACCGGCAAGTGCTCCGGCACCTTCAGCATCTTCCCGGGCATCGGCGTCCATGACGGCGTGCATTACGCCATGGGCTATTGCTTCGCCGGCATCTCGATGGGCACCTATCTCGGTCACAAAATCGGCCTGCGCGTCGCCGGCAAGCCCGAGGCGGCGACGGTGTTCGACAATATCGAATTCGAGACGCGCTTCTGGCACCAGGGCTTTCCCTGGTTCGTCCCCGTCGCAGCCGAGATGATGCTGGCGCAGGACCGCAAGGTCAGTCAGGGTTTCCCAATCTAATCACGCGGCCCGGCGGTTTTGAAATGAGAAGGAAGGCGGGCATGGCGGTTGAGATCACCGAGGAACAGATTCGTCCGCTGCTGGACCTCGATGAAGTGCGCGGCGCGGTGGAAGACGCGCTGCGGCTTTTTTCCGAAGGCAAGGCCACCCAACCGGTGCGCACGATGGTCAACGTGCAGGACCATGGCGGCTTTCTCGGCGCTACGCCGAGCTATGCCGGCGCGCTGGGGCTGAAAATCATCACCTTCTATCCGAACAACGCTAATAGCCGGCCCTATACTGGCATCCTCATGTTCAATCCACGCGACGGGAAGCTACGCGCGACGCTCGAGGCGTCGTTCCTTTCCTCCGTCCGGACTGCGGCGGTGTCGGCATCAGCGGTGAATCTGTTAGCGCGCTGGAATGCTTCCGTGCTGGCAATGATTGGTGCTGGCGCATTGGCCCAGACGCATTTGCCGGCGTTCAAACGAGTCAGGAACATCAAGGAAGTTCGCGTCTTTAGCAAGCAAGGCGGGCCTGAATTCGCGAAACAGCATGGCGTTACGCTTGCGGCTTCCGCTCAGCAGGCCATTGAAAAGGCGGACATCGTGCTGGCAGCAACGGATTCCCAAACGCCGGTGCTGGACGGCAAATGGCTCGCGCCGGGCGCGCTCGTCTGCAGCGTCGGCGCGCCGCGGCCGACCATGCGCGAGCTGGACGACGCGACCATCGCGCGGGCGGGTCGTCATATTTACGTGGAATCGCGCGAGGCTGCGCTCAAGGAGTCCGGCGACGTCATCGCGGCCGGTCATGTCGAAGCCGAGCTGGGCGAGGTTCTGAACGGCGCCCATCCGGGTCGCCAATCCGACGAGGACGTCATCATCTTCAAGTCGCTTGGAATGGCGGTCCAGGACATAGCCGCGGCCGATCTTGTGTGCTGCAAGCTGGGAATTTAGCCTTAGGGATCAGGCTTCGGGCTCAAATTGACGAGAGCCGCCCTGATTACTATTATTTCAAACGCATCAACTTGGCGATGGAGCGTGAGATGAAGGTTTCACAAGGTGACGAACGCCCCGTCGTTCGTGCCCTGCAGTTTCGCGCCGGAACCACTCATCTTCGCCATTTGATGGATGGCGAGGTCGGCACGCGCGGGAATTTCATGCTCGGGATTTGGAAATCCGAAGGCGATTTCTTCTCGCCCCGCCATCGCCACAACTTCGAACAATATCGCTACGTGCTCGACGGCGAGCTCAACTACAACCGGAACGGCAAGCTGACCAAGGGAATGCTCGGCTATTTCCCCGAAGGCGTGATGTACGGCCCGCAATCGCAGGATCCGGACAAGTTCTCACTCGCCTTGATCCTCCAGTTTGGCGGCACCAGCGGCAGCGGCTTCCTCTCGCAGCCCGAAGTCGACGCCGCGGAAGGCGAGCTGAAGAAGTTCGGCGAATTCAAGAAGGGCGTGTTCCGCCGTACGTCCGGAACCGGCAAGAAGAATATGGACGGCATGCAGGCGATCTGGGAGCACGTTAACGGGCGCCCGATGGTCTATCCGAAGCCGCGCCTCATCAATCCGGCCTTCATGGACCCCACCCATTACGAGTGGAGCAAGGTCGATGGCACGTCGAACGTCGCCGAGAAATTGTTCGCCGTGTTTTCTGACCGTGGCGCTGAGGCCCGCATCGTCAGGTTCGAGGCGGACGCCCGCCATGCGCTTCGCGGCCGCGCCGTTTACTACACGCTCTCGGGCAAGGGCACAGTTGGTAGCGAGCCTCTACGCGCCATGACCTCGTTCTATCTCGATGCCGGCGAGTCCGTGGAGATTGCCGCGCAGGAAACGGTGGAAATCCTGCAGCTCGGAATGCCGAAGCTCAGCGGGATGACGGCCTCGGCTGGCCAGGCGGCCGCTTAGCTATCGATCTCGACCCCTATCAAAAAAGGGACGCCTTGCGGCGTCCCTTTTGCTTGATCAGGAAAGCCCGTGGCCGTTATTTTCCCGCTGTATAGACGATGTCGACCAGATCCTTGACCTGATCCGGCGTCGGCGGCGCGCTGATGAATCTTGCATCGAGTGATTGCTTGACGACCTCGTCCCATCCAGCGATCGGGCCGAATGCCAACGTCGAGCGCTTATAGAACGCCAGGGCTTTGGCTGCGGTCGGCGCGTCCACCTTATTCAGCGCCGCGTACATCTTCGACGATTCATCCTCATGGGCGTAGGCCCAATCGATGCACCCATCAAGCACACGCATAAATTTCACCAAAGTGGCTCGGTGGTTCTTCACGAAATCGGTGCTGGCGATAATGGCGCGGCCTGAGATGGCCCGTTGCGATTTCACGTCGTCGCCGGAAAATAGAACGCGGATGTCACCTTTTGCCACCGAATCGAGTTGGTTCGGCAGGATCGAATAGCCAACATCAATCTGCTTGGTCATGACCATGGTGAAGGTCGCGTCCATAGCGCCGGTGGCGACGGCTTTGAAATCGATTTGGCGCTCCGCCTTTAGGCCGAGCAGGACGCCTTCGCTGGCGCCGCCTGGACGCGGATACGCAACTGACTTTCCTTTTATGTCATCGATGGTCTTCAACGGGCTATCGGCGCGGACATAGAAATACGTATCGTTCTGCCCGATAAATTCGGTGCTGATGATCTTTATCTTCGCGCCTTGCACGTAAGCGGCGAGAACCGAGTTCGTGCCCGGAGAATATCCGATGTCCATGCCCCCCGCCGTGACGGCTTGGACGTTTTCAGAGCCGCCGCGCGTGGAGGTGACATCGACATCAAGACCGGCTTTGGAGAATTCGCCGCGATCCTTGCAGAAGGTGGGCTGCGACGTATCCCAAAGGCCGAGGAAAGTAGTCGCGACCTTGACCTTTTCGATGGCTTGCGCATGAACTGGCGATTGCCAAGTCGTGGCGACAGCAAGGGCCACCAAGAACGAATAGCGTAGGTGTAGCATGATGTTCCCGCTGTAATTTATTGTCATCGTTGTTGATGTGGATGATGAAAGCGCGAGCAATAGGCTACACAAACAAAGGAGTTTCGGGAAGTGGGCCGCAACCCCTAGCTGGCGGTGTCTCCTACGGTTGGCCGAGGAATTCGAGAACGCGCCGCGGCGATAAGGGGCGCCCCCGCGGGGCGATTACTGCTTGCATAGCCCCAGTGTCCTGGCCAGACTGAGCGCCGGCTTTCGCGGCTCGTCGGCTTTCCCCGATCGACAATTTACCAAAAGGAGCGGTAGGACACGACATGCTAGCTCATGCTTAAGACCGCGACCGCGAGGCTTTCGGAATATCCCTTTGCACAGGGCGCGGCGTGATCGGCCATAGTCTCAGCCTTCAGAACGTGACCAAGCGCTTCGGCCATCTGACGGCGGTCGACGGCATCTCCTTCGACGTGCGCCCGCGCGAATTTATCTCGGTGATCGGGCCCAGCGGCTGCGGCAAGTCAACCCTGTTCAACATCATCGGCGGCTTTGTTGGCGGTTACGAAGGCACGCTGCTGCTCGACGGGCAGGCCAAGGTCGCGCGCCGCTCCATCGGGATGGTGTTCCAGGAGGAATCGACCTTTCCCTGGCGCACCACGCTGCAGAACGTGGCTTTCCCGCTCGAGGTCGCCGGCGTGCCCAAGAAGGAGCGCGAGGCACGCGCGCGGGAGCTGATCAGCCTGGTCGGCCTGACCGGCTTCGAGAATAATTATCCCGCCGAGATGTCGGGCGGCATGCGCCAGCGCACCGCCATCGCCCGCACCTTGGCTTTCGATCCGCAGGTCCTCCTAATGGACGAGCCCTTTGCGTCGCTGGACGAGCAGACGCGGCTGCTGGTGGGCGACAAAGTGCTGCAGATCCATCAGCAGCTCAACCAGACCTCGCTGCTCATCACCCACAACATCACCGAGGCCGTGCAGCTCAGCGACCGCGTGATCGTGATGACCTATCGCCCCGGCCGGGTGAAGCGCATCGTCGATATCGACCTACCACGGCCGCGCACCTCCGAGATCGTGGGCAGCGCGCGCTTCGGCGCATTGGTCGGCTCGATCTGGAACGACCTGCGCGAGGAAGCCAGCCGCGGCATGCGCGAGGCCGAGCAGCGCAAGGCCGGCTGAGCGGCAAGGCAAGAGGGAAGCGTCGTCATGAAACCGGATTCGGCGCTGCAGAGCCAGAACAAGGTCATGGGGTGGGGCAGCGACGTCGTCGCCGAGATGCTGCGGCGGCTCGGAATCAAATATGTCTGCGTCAATCCGGGCTCAAGCTTCCGCGGCCTGCATGACAGCCTGGTCAACTATCTCGGCAATGACGATCCCAAGCTAATGCTGGCGCTGCACGAGCAAAGCGTCGTCGCCATCGCCCATGGCTATGCCAAGGTGACGGGCGAGCCGATGGCTGTCGTCCTGCACAGCAATGTCGGGCTGATGTGCGGCTTGATGTCGGTGTTCAACGCCTGGTGCGACCGCGTGCCCATCCTGATGCTGGGCGCGACGGGCGCGGTGGACTCCGCCGTGCGGCGAAGCTGGATCGATTGGTCCCATACGTTCCGCGACCAGGGTGCACTGGTACGCCATTACGTCAAATGGGACGAGCAGCCGGCCTCGCCGCAAGCTGCGGTGGACAGCATGTTGCGCGCCTATCAGGCCGCCTGCACCGCGCCTTACGGCCCGTCTTATGTGATCCTTGACCGCCGGCTGCAGGAAGACGCGTTGACGAAGGAAATCGTCATTCCCGATGTCGCGCGCTATGCGCCGCCGCTGCCGGGCGCGCCTTCCGAGGCCGCGGTCAGCCAAGCAGCGGCATGGCTTCACGCCGCCAAGAACCCCGCTATCATGCTGGGCCGCGTCTCGACCAAGAGCGCGGATTGGGAAGCGCGCATCCGCATGGCAGAGCTGCTCAACGCCCGTGTTATCACGGATATGCGCTCCGGCGCGTCCTTCCCGACAGCGCATCCGCTGCATGGCGGACCGCACGACCTGTTCCTGTCGCCCAACGACAAGGACATTCTCGCCAAATCCGACGTGGTGCTGAGCCTCGACTGGCCAGATTTGCAGGACTGCATGATCCAGGCGCGCGGCCCGGCGGTTAGTGGCGTGAAGATCATCCAGGTCTCGGCCGATGCCCAGCGACAAAACGGCTATAACGGCGACCATCAGCGCCTGGCGGCGGTCGATCTCAACATTGCCGTGCCGCCCGACGCCATCCTCGCGCCGCTCATCGCCGAACTCGAAGGCGTGCATCGCCGCCAGGCCAAGCCATCGCCCAAGCTGACAGCGCCCACAGCGCCGAAGCCCGAATTGACGGACCAGCTGCCGACGCTCACCGATATCGGCCGCGCCTTCGCCTATCTGCGCAACGGGCGCAAGCTGACGCTGACGCGCGTGCCGCTTAACTGGCCCGCCGGCGCCTGTCAGCTTTACGAGCCCCTGGATTATCTCGGTTATGACGGCGGCGGTGGGGTAGGCTCCGGCCCCGGCATGGCGGTGGGCGCGGCTCTCGCGCTTCAGGACGGGGGCAGCGACCGGATTGCCGTCGGCATCATGGGCGATGGCGAATTCCTGGGATCGGCCTCGGCGCTTTGGACCGCGGCGCATTACCAGATCCCGGTGCTGATTGTCGTCGGTAATAACCGCTCTTACTTCACCGACGAGATTCAGCAGGAGATGGTGGCAAAGGAGCGCAGGCGGCCGCCCGAAAACCGCTGGATCGGCCAACGCATCGACGATCCGCCGGTCGATCTTGCCGGGCTGGCACGCGATTACGGCGTCGCGGCGGAAGGCCCGATTGAAAAGGCCAGCGATCTGCTCGCGGCGCTGGAGCGCGGCATTCAGGCTGTCGAAAGCGGCGAGCCCTATTTGGTCGATGTGCTGATCGAGCCCACGCGCGGCGCGGCCTTCGACTGGCTGTCGGGCGCTTAGGCTTGGCGCGCCCCGTCAACAGCGCGGTTAAAAGCCACCACCCGCTCGTTCCGCCGGCGCTCGCGGGGTTGCTCTGTCTCGCCTTGCTGCTGGCGCTGGTCGAGTTCGCCGTGCGCGCCGACATCATTCCGCGCTCGGTGGTGGCGCGGCCGAGCGACGCCATCGCCGGGTTGGTGACGCTGCAGAACCGTGCCGATCTGCGCAACGGTTTCCTCATCACCTTTGGCATGACAGCGATCGCGATGGTGCTGGAGTTGCTGGTGGCGTTGCCCCTGGGCTATTTCCTGTTCCGGCGGCGGGATTTCGCGCTGGCTTATTCGGGCTGGCTGGCGGCGCTGTTCGCCGCCCCGGTCTTCCTGCTGTACCCGCTGTTCATGGTGATCTTTGGCCGCAACGAGATCACGCTGATTATCATGGGCTTCCTGCCCGGCGTGATCCCACTGATCATCCAGGTTGAGCAAGGATTCCGCGACGTCTCCTCAACCCTGATTAATGTCGGGCGCAGCTTTGGCGTCACGGGTTGGCAGAATTTCTGGAAGATCATGATCCCGGCGGCCGCGCCGAACATTTTCACGGGATTCCGCCTGGCGCTGATCTACACACTGATCAACATCATCGCCATCGAATATCTGGTCGATATCGGCGGGCTTGGCCGCATCGTCGCCGACCGCTATTTCCGCTTCGACATTTCCGGCACCTACACCGCGATCATCGCCGTCGCGGCGATCAGCATGCTGTTGAACTGGCTGATCGGCCGGCTCGAGCGCTGGGTGCGGCCGACATGAGCCTCGCGCGCCGCGTTTTTTGGATCAAGCTGCTAACCATCCTGGTCCTGATGGGCCTGTGGGAAGGGCTATCGCGGTCGGGGCTGTTCTATAAAGGTGTTCTGCCCTCGACATGGATGGTGGTGCAGGCGATCGCGGGCGAGTTGGCCGACAGCGGTTTTTATCATGATCTCGGCATCACTATGCTCGAGACCAGCGTAGGCTTCGTCGCCGGCGCGATTATCGCGTTGCTGTTCGCGTTGGCTCTCGGCACCAATGCCTATATCCGCAAGATGATCGAGCCCTATATCATCGCGATCGGCGGCACGCCGAAGATCATCTTCCTGCCGATCCTGTTCCTTATCTTCGGCTTGGGCATCGAATCCAAGATGGCCAAGGCGGCCCTATCGGCGTTTTTCCCCATCGTGCTGAGCGCCACCAGCGGCATCGCGCAGATTCCGCTGGTTTTGCTGCGCGTCGGCTGGGGGTTCGACCTGTCGCGCTGGCAGATGCTGACGAAGATCTATCTTCCGGCCGTGACCAATCCACTGTTGACGGGGTTGCGGCTCGGCGTCGCCATGGCGATCATCGGCGTGCTGTCGGCGGAAATTAGCTATGCGACTGCCGGCCTGGGCTACCGTCTCATCCGCAACGCCGACCAGTTCAAGATCTCGTCGGTCTATGCCATCATCGTCCTGGTCTTCGCGGTGTCGGCGACCATCAATTTTACTATTGTCCGGCTGCAGCAGCGGTTGAACCGGCATGAGCGCAGCCGTGCCGGAGGGGTCTGAAAGCGAAAAACCCCCGTTATTGTTCGCTTTAGCAATCATTTGGAGTGGAGCATGGTTCGCTCCAAACTGAGCCCCCACCAACAGTAGATTAGCGAGATAGTAGCCATGACGATTGAACACAGTAACCCGACAGACCTGAGTCCGCCGCCGACCGGCGTCTATTCGCACATGGTCGCGGCCAGCGGCAAGCAGCTTTTCATTGCCGGCCAGCTGCCGCGCGATAAGGCCGGCAAATTAGTCGGTCCTGACGATATCGCGGCACAGTATCGCCAAGCCTGGGGGAATATGCTGACTGCGCTGCGCGCCGCCGGTCTCGGCCCCGAGCATCTGGTCAAAACCACCATGTTCGTCGTTGGCGAAAGCAGCCTGTCTGGCATCCGTACCGTGCGGCAAGAGTTCCTGCTTCCGAACCCACCGGCCACCACGATGGTAGTGGTCGCGGCACTCGCCCAACCCGGCGCGCTAATTGAGATCGAGGGCATTGCCGTTTTTCCCGATCGTGGTTAGGCAGATATGCCTTTAGCCTCACATGCGACATTTTTCCGCTGGCTTGGCCGTGGTATAACAGTCGCGAATAGTGCTGCACTTTCCCGGACACCTTGCCGTCGTTTTGATGTTAGCAGGTGACGGAAATGGATCACTACCGACACGCGGAAAAAACGGTAACCGCCCAGCCGCGAAGTTCTCGCCATGCGTTGGCCCGTCTAACCGGGGCCGTCCACCTCTCCGGTAGCAGCTTGAAAACTCGCGATCCTTGCCACTCGCGCCGGGCACGGCCATCCGTGGAACGCAGGCGAATGTCGAACAGGCAGTCGCTTTTGTGAGGACTCTCGGGCTCGACACCTCAACGAACCGCAAGTTAGCAGGCTTGAGTACCACGCAAGCGGATAGTCAAGTTTCGCAACTCACCAACCAGCTGTCGTATGAGATCGATGGACGCCTGGTCGGTTAGCCGGCCTCGTTCATCAAACTTTGTCTTCGCGTTTGTTATGTCGACATGCGGTGCATTCACCGGAATCATATTCAACGACACGCAGATGTGACGGAAGTGAAACTGACCCCGCGCAGTGCCAAGCGGGCTCACAGACGCGCCGAACATTGCGCAAGGCTTGCCATTCGTTGGTGAGTTCGGGGGCCGTGATAACCACTCGAGTGCATTCTTCAGTACCCCAGGGACGGAAAAATTATACTCTGGCACAGCAAAGATCAGGGCATCTGCAGCTGCGACTTTCTTTCGAAAGCTCTCGACTTCTGCAGGAAAGCCGCGCTGCTCGACATCAGCATTGTAGAATGGGAGGTCAGACAAGGTAGCTACGGCAAATTCCAAGCCTTCAGGCAGAACGGCGCCAACCACAGATAGCGCTCCGGAATTAAAAGACTGCGCCCGGAGACTTCCGGAAATACCCAACAGTTTGATTGCTGGCGGACTGCTCATCGCGGGGCTACTCACTCAGGCTACTGCTTGAACAGATATCAAGCATAGCCATATCAGACCTTTGAGATTTCGAAGACCGACGGATGGAAAATTTCTCCAGCGCTGAGCTGTCGAGTCGCGAGGCCCTGTTCAAACGAATAGCGCGCCAGAGTTTCGATATCACGTGCGTTCTCGGCGACACCATACCGCCAGAAATCTTCGCCCATGAGTTGGATCGCATCTTGCACCGACGCCTCCGGCCAGGGCAGCGTGACCTTTGTGGCTGCCATCTCTTTCATTTCATTGATGGCGATCTTCTTGGCTTGGCAGAACGCTTTGTAAATGGTGGCCGGAAGCCACGGATATTGCTCAGCCAGGCTCCTTCGGATTCCAATCAGGTGCATGATCGGAAACATGCCGGAGCGCTTGTAATATTCCTTTTCGACTTCCCGATAATTCGGGAACATCAACCCGACGTTCGGTGCGCGATTAACAAAGCACGACAGTTCGCGTGCGCTGAATACCGCATCGAGCTCACCGTCAACCAGCATCTTGTTCAACGTCTTGCCCGCCGCAATCGGCTGCAAGTCAATGTTCTTGCCCAGCTTTAGTGGAGTTCTTTCATCTCGTCCCGGCTCCTCCTGTCCACCGGTGCGCCAGTGAATGTCCTGTGGCTCGACCCCATATTCCTCTTTGAAGATGCCGCGCATCCAGACATTCGCAGTCTGCTGATACTCAGGGAGGCCCACAAGCTTGCCTTTTAGATCCGCTGGGCCACGAATATTCCGATCTGTTCTGATGAAAATTGCCGAGTGCCGGAAGTGCCGCGATACAAACGCCGGGATAGCGACGTAAGGACAAACGCTTCTTGAGATTGTCATCAAATAGCTGTTGAACGACAACTCCGCGACGTCGAAGTCATGGTAGCGAAATGCACGGAAAAACAGCTCTTCTGGTTCGAGCGCTAGATAAGTGACCTCGCATCCATCCACCTTAACGCGCCCATCCTTAATCGCGCGCGTCCGATCATACTCGGCGCAAGCGATCGTAATCGGTACCAACTTTGACATTTACTCTCCAAGCCTAGTGCTGCAGTGAGTTTTCAGCGTAGTTGCAGCCACAAAACTGATGGTCATCACTCCGTGGTTAGCACGCCAGGTGCACCTCTCGATGCCCCTTCGACGATTGCAAAATCGCCAGAATAGTCTCGATCGTCGCCCTGCCCCATCGAGCATCGTGAATGCACCGCCGGCCCTCACGGACTGCTTGCCACAGCGCATCGAGCGCATCCCCTTGCCCCGGGCGGCCTGGACCGCGGGGCACCGCAAGCTCCCGAGTCCCCTCAGTACCGTGGATCAGAATGCCATTCGGTGAAAGTCGCATGTCGCCGCGTTCGCACGTCACAACAATAAATCCAAAGTGCGGCAAATAGGGCTGCTTGGTTGGAAGCACGCGAGCACCGAAGCCGAGATCCTGGTGAGCTTCGTCGTCACTCGTTCGCGCTAAAAAGGCCTCCCGTGTTTTGCCGTGCCGATGCGGTTCCTTATTGGTGCCACCTTCGGCAATCCAATGATGAAGTTCATCGCTGTCAAAAAAATCGTATGCGCTAAAGACGACAGATGCAGCGGCGCCATTCTCGAGTTCGAGAAATGCAGTGCAATGCCCCGCTGCAGGACGGTTCTCATCTAATGCCCCTACACTGGCGCGGACACTGCGTATCCGGCCTCCGAGCAGCCGCACAATCTCGATTTGATGCGCAACCTGATTGAACGCGATTCCGCCACCCCTGTTCTTATCAAATTCATCTGAGCGATGTGGACGGAACAGAAAGTCGTTGTAGTTAAACGTGAGGATCATTCCGAGTCCGCCTAGCTCGCCACTGTCAATAATCCGGCGCATCTCTCGGATGTTTGGATCGAAGGCGTGCGTGTGACCAACTATAAGATGCAACCCAGTACGATCTGCCGCTGCGACTACGTCATCGCACTCCTCAAGCGTCAGAGCCAATGGCTTCTCGACCAGAACGTGCTTACCCTCTTCCATCGCTTCAATCGCTTGGCTCGCGTGAAAACGATGGGGCGACGAGATGTAGATCGCTTCAACAGACGGGTCGCGGCATAATTCATGAAAATCCGAATAGACCGGCGCGTTGAACTGCCGACCAAATGCCTCGCGTGGGTGAGATAAAGGATCCATCCCAGCACAGAGTGCGATTCTTGGATGTGCCACCGCCGCACGGATCATGAACGAACCAGCGAGCCCAAGTCCTGCAATTCCAAGTCGGATCGGAGGCAGTACGGCGCGACCAGTCGTTTCTATATTCATGAAACCCAGCCTTACGCCGGTACAGTCGGTAGCTTCAGAGCAACGTGCTGAGCGCGCCGTCGAACAGCATGATGTGGTCGAGCCGTACGGAGCGTCGCGCCAAGCGCCAATCTGAACCAGACTTCCGCAGCAGGTCCTGTCGTTCGGCGACGTAAAACCCGCCCTTGGGAGCGCTCGGTCGGCTGCGGTAGGCGAGCAGGTAGGATGTCGCTGAGAACTCGCTCGGAACCTTGCTGTGGTACGCTTCGATATTTGAAACGACGCGGCGGGTCATAGAAGGTGGATTTTCAGCCCGAGTAAGCCTCGGATTCGAGATCTGATCGATTCGAGACTTCAAGCCAACCAAGTTCTCGTCAATGATCGAGTAGTCGACCGCGTTGGCGCCGGCGTCACGTGACACTGCGGCGGTTACGCAGTATTGAATGTCCTCAGTCGTCAACGCCAGCCACGCCCCGTATTCCCGATGATCAAGCAACGCGGCCTCACGGAACAAAAATCGCTGGATCTCAATGTAGAGGGCTCCGTCGACAGCGATCGGTTCTTGGTCGCTCATTTTCCGAAATCTCTATCAAGCATTACGGAGCCGACTTCATGCAGCGATCCCATTGTCGCATAAATTCGAGCTGTGCCACTTCGGTGTCTGCTGGCTTAAAAGCACGGCCTGGCCACTTGTGATCCTTTTCCGGCGCGTCGATGTACGGCAAGGCAGTGTGGAAGCTATAGGGAAATTGCTTGGCGATCGCGTTATTGCTCGCGTAAGTCGCTGACGCCCAGAGCTCCAGGTCGTCCTGCTCGAAGACACCAGCGACGCCGAAGTTGTGGAAGCCATTTCGCAGGACAGTGGTCTTATACTCTGCAGGGGCCTCTTTCTCGGCTAGCACCCAGCTTAGAATCTCCATTTCCGTCCCACTGATTGGCCGCCATTGGCGAACAATGACGGCCTTTTGCGCCGGGCCAACCTGAGTCTCGATGAACGAAAGGTTTGGAAAAATGGTACCGACAATGACGCGCAAGCGGTTCAAGAGCTGGCGCTGATCGGCCTGGAGGACTTTGCTATAGAGAGGCTCAAGATCTGGTGGATGTGTTTGGTAGGCTTCTTCTGGAAGACCGGGTGCCAGATACGTCAATGTGCACCCATGCCCCCGGTCGGTGACTACCTGAAAACTATTTTCGGCTGCCGTGGCAAAGCCAGCGCGGGCCGCACGGACCGGATCGAGCGTCAGCGGTCCAACATGTGTTGTCAGAATATGTTGACTATCGCCGACAAAGTTTAGTGCACCCACCTTCCAGTTTGATTTGGCTCTCCAGCGATGTGGCGGTGCCAGCACCTCCATGCCTTGCGGAGAGCGGGACAGAAACGGATCAATGTACCAGGCTATTTCGCCAAGATATTCGCTAAGAGGAACAACGTTCGCGTTCCAACTCCCAAAAATCAATCCTTTGTGGACCTCCACGCGGGGTACATGCACGAGTCCGTGTTCGGACAGAACAAAGTCCTTGGGAAGGTGTCGGTCAAATGTCGTTGTCATAAGGCGACCAGACCGCTCGTAGGTCCAGCCGTGATACGGACAAACAAAGTTTCGAACGTTGCCAGAATCCGGTCGACAAACGGTAGCGCCCCGATGACGGCAACTGTTTAAAAGCACATGTATAGTGTCATCGCTGTCGCGCACGACGATGACCGGGGCGCTACCCAAGCTCCGGGAGACAAAATCTCCAGCTGCTGGAATCTCTGTCTCGTGGGCCAAAAAAACCCAAGTGCGATCGAAAATCCGCTCCATCTCGAGGCGGAATATCTCGTCGCTTACGAAAACGTCGCGGCTCACCAGGCCGCGCCGCACATCGACCCAACCATTATTCTCGGATGCCGAACTCCGTACAGCCATGGCCCGCCCGCATCTGTGAAATATCACTTACTCTTCAAATTAGTCTAATGGGCGTCCCATGGCAAGCTTCCCGCCGCCTCTTCTCCTTCGAACGATCAAGCTATAATGGTTTTCCCTTGAGATTTGCTGCTTCTGAACCGACTCTAATTCCTCCTGGTTTTACGCGCGAGTCCCTGATGGCGGCGAAGCGAACGAGCGTGAGCAGAGACAAAACTAGATCCCAGCCGGCTCACACTAGCGTGACTACCGCAGCTTCTCTACGGGATGCGGCCTACGATGCCATCAAGCATCGCATCATCACCTGTGAGTTCAGGCCGGGCGAATACATCAACGAACTACAACTTTCGTCGACGTTGAAAATTGGCCGAACACCCGTGCATCAAGCACTGGATCGCTTGATGATAGAAGGCATGGTCGATGTCATCCCGCGTAAAGGCGTTATTGTAAGGCCTGTAAGCCTTAATGAGGTTTTGCAGATTATCGAGACCCGTCTGGTCAACGAAACCTACTGTTCGCGCCTTGCGGCCGAACGAGCTAACAATTTCGATATTTCCGAATTGGCTGACGTGCTAAAGCGCACCAAGCATTGGGCGTCGATGCGCAACATAGAGAATATGATGTTGCTCGACCGTGAATTTCATTTGCTTGTCGCTCGGGCCGCAAAAAACGATGTTTTGACGGAACTGCTTCGGAGTTTGCACGAGCGGTCACTTCGATTCTGGTTCATTTCACTCAACGCACCGGCGCAATACGAGAGCGTGCATGATCAGCATGACGCTATTTTTGCCGCCATCCTCCAGCGCGACCCTGACAAGTCCGAAGCGGCCATGCGTGCGCACATCGAATCCTTTCGCGCAAACGTCTCCCAGTTTCTTTAGTAGACTGGCACGGTTCCTTTCAGATGCTTCCGAGTCGATTTGACGCTGCGGGCGGTTACGGCGAGCGGCTCGTAGATCCTACCGAAGTGCCGGCTGCGATCAGCCGATGCTTAAGCCAGGTTCGAGCGGGCCGCAGCGCATTGTTGCATGTCTGCGTGACGAAGCTCTGACTGTGGCCAAGGGTAACAGCCGCAAGAAGCGCCAGCTAATTGAGGGTTAGCGACTCCGCCCTTCGTTGACTGGCAATCATTGACGTACGGAGCAAGAACTGGCGGGCCCGCGCCGGATCCTCCGCAATCCGGGCCAACTCTTGTAAATTTTTTTGCCGTGTTTTTGCATCGCTCTCTTCGAGCCGTTTCTTGTTCGCAATCGATTGCTCCTGAACAAACTCCGTGGCCACGGTCCGGCGCTGTAGGTTGTAGAGGTCCAACGAGCGGTCGGATTCTCCGCCGAGGAGAACGCCGGTCAACTTTGCCGACAGGTTTACTCCATCCTGAATACCGCCATTGAGACCCATGCCGCCGATTGGGTTGTTAACATGCGCCGCATCGCCGGCCAGCAGCACCCGGCCCTTGCGGAACGTCGCTGCTACGCGCTGATGGGTCACGTAAAGATTCCGATGAACGATTTCGAATGGGCGCGATTCTGGAAAGAACCTTTGCATCCGTGCCTGCACCTCGACATCATTCATAAGTGAAACATTGTCTTGTTCTGGCTTCGTCGGGAACACCGTTCGCCATAAGCCAGGCGGCCCGTCAGCGGAGACCTTAAAGCAGTTACACCAAGCGCCTGGCTCCGCAAAATAGCTACGGTACGCATAGCCTCGCTCAACCTCGAAATCGAATGGCGTCGTGAGGACAATAAATCGCTCCGGCCAGGTGAAGCCGTCGAAGGCGATCTCGCTACGCTTTCGCACCGTGCTGCGACCGCCGTCTGCGCCAATCAGGTAAGCGCCAGCGTGTGTCTGCATAGAAGCCGGTCCGCGGACGTCCACGCTCACAAACTCGCTTGCCTGCCACACATCGATTACTTGATGATTGAACAGCACCTCGACGTTCGCAAGCTTCTGTACCCGCTTGAGGAGTAGACTTGCGGTTTTGAATTGCTCGCACTGAACGACAAAAGGATGTCGCGTATCCTTCACGAGGACGGAATGATCGAACTCCGCAACAAGTCGATTTGATGGTCGATCCCAGAATTGAAAGATCGGGGCAACCAGCCCTACCCGTCCCATATCGTCAGCCAAGCCGTCGTCGGCCAGCAGATCGAGCGTTGCCGGATGCGTCGTGGCCGCGCGAGGATCAGATTGCAAGCCGTCATTGTCGTCGAACAAGCGAACAGGAATGCCTTGGCGACCCAAGTGCCAAGCGCACAACAGACCAACTGGTCCACCGCCCGCAATCAGCACTCTCTTATTTTCATCCGACATAAGTCGAACTCAAACAGTGCGCACAGGAAACTGACGAATTTTGCAATTTACTAAAGATGTCGAGCGACGCTTCGGCGAAATGCCTCAATGTGCGCCCGCATGGCGCTCTCCGCTCCATCGGAATCATGGTCGCGGACGGCAGCAAAAATTGCTTCGTGCTGTTCTTGGAAGCTGCGGTGGTGATCCGGCGTGGTAAACGAAATAAACCAAAAGCGCAGCGACCGCTCATTAAGCTTTCGCACGACCTCTGCTAGCTCCAAGTTTTTAGTCGCGCTCGCTAAGACAAGATGAAATTCACGGTCGAGTGTCATAAGGGCGTGAACATCGCGAGCAGCAATTGCGTTGCGCGCGCGATCCATAATGCCAACGAGACTTTCTATGTGCGTATCGTCAGCTCGCGTAGCGGCGATTCGTGCGCAATAGACTTCATTTATTAGGCGCACGTCGATCATCTGCATTACGTCCTGCAGGATCACCGGCTTGACGATGACACCCTTGCGGGGAATGACTTCAACCATTTCTTCAAGCATCAGCCGATCGATTGCTTGGTGCACCGGGGTACGCCCTAATCCGAGTAGGGCTGAGACTGATGCTTCATTGATGCACTCACCCGGCTTGAACTTGCAGGTGATGATCCGATGTTTGATGGCCTCATAGGCCGCATCGCGGAGTGATTGGCGCGGCAAACGCCGTCGTGATTCGACGGCACCGACCTTGCGATTGCGCGGGCCGGCGCCTTTTTTACGAAGGGATTTCATATGCTTTGCAACCCGGTCATTTCCGAGATTACTATACAACTGATATTTCACGCTTCTCTCCAAGTCAACAAATGGTCTAAGCTCCGCGCAACCTCTGGTCTCTCGACCTGGGTCACCGTCGACCGACGCCCGATTCTAAATTCCCCCGAAGCCGACTACTCCGTCACTGCCATGAGTAACGTAAAATTTGGCCAAGCCCTGCCGCGCGTGGAGGACAGAAAGCTCTTGACGGGTCGCGGTTGCTTTGTGGACGACATCGATCTCCCAACACAGGCTCATGGTGTTGTTGTCTATTCGAATCACCCCCGCGCGCGCATTAGATCAATCGACACCAGCCGCGCACTGCGGTCACCGGGCACGTTAGGTATTCTCACGGGCAGTGATATCACTCAGCGCGGTCTCGGTGGTTTGCCGCCGCTCTTTATGCCGGAAGACACCGGAGGTTCGAAAGCTTACCGAACGATTCGGCCGCTCCTTGCTCAGGGCGAGGTTCGGCATGTCGGCGACCGAGTAGCGTTTTGCATTGCGGAAACGCCTGCTGAGGCCCGCGACGCCGCCGAACTGATCGAGATCGATTATGAGCCGCTTCCTAGCGTGATCGACCTGCCGAGTGCAGTCCTCCCGGGTGCCCCAAGCATCTGGGACGCGGTGCCCGGCAACGCATGCTTCACACTCAGAATCGGCGATGCTGCCGCCTGCGAAAAGGCTTTTGCCGCGGCTTCGCATCGCGTGCGGCTGCGACTGGTCAACAATCGCGTCACCGCCAGTTCAATGGAGCCGCGCGGCGCGATCGGACAGTACAATTCGGCCGAGAAGAGCTTTGTCCTTTATTCCAGCACGCAAAATCCCCATCGGGTACGAGAAACGCTGGCTCAGTTTGTTTTCCGAATTCCCGAGTCCAAATTGCGCGTCATCGGCCCAGACGTGGGCGGCGGATTTGGGATGAAGGGGGATACATATCCTGAGGAGGGGATCGTACTACTCGCGTCGCAATTGACCGGTCGACCAGTAAAATGGATTTCCAACCGCAGCGATGCATTCATTTTAGACAATGCGGGTCGGGACCAAATCGTCGATGCCGAGATGGCTCTAGACCCTGTGGGGCACATCCTAGCAGTGCGTGTGAAGGCGCTCCACAATCTCGGCGCCTACATGGTTGGCGCTGCGTTGGTGCCTTTGGTGTTCTCTCTCAAGCTCATTCCCAACGTGTACCGTGTGCGGGCCATCGATCTTTGCACCCAAGGTATTTTTACCAATACGGCTCCGACTAATCCCTATCGCGGCGCCGGACGTCCCGAAGCAATCTACGTAACAGAACGCCTCCTCGACTTAGCTGCAGATGAGCTAGGCATTGATCCGGTTGAAATTCGAAAGCGCAATTTCATCGATAAGGCGGAGCTGCCATATTGCTCCCCAACGGGACTCACATATGACAGTGGTGATTTCCGGACGGCCGCCGACGCTTGTATTGCGCTTGCGGATTGGGATGGTTACGCAACGCGACGCGACGCCAGTGCGCGCAATAATAAGCTGCGCGGGCGAGCCATCGTTTCCTACATCGAAGACACCGGGGTCTTTAACGACCGGATGGAACTTCGGTTCGATCCATCAGGCGCAGTGACGATTATTGCCGGGACTTTTTCACACGGTCAGTCACACGCCACAACCTACGCCCAGTGTGTCTCCGACTGGCTTTGCATCCCATTAGATCAAATTCGATTGCTCCAGGGCGACACTGACCAAGTTTCATTCGGCCGAGGCACATACGCCTCTGGCAGCGCCATCATCGGCGGGAATGCTTTAAAGTCGGCTGTGGAGGCGGTAATTAAAAAAGCCAAGCGTCTGGCAAGCATTCTTCTCGAAGCAAGCTCCGAAGATCTAGAGTTTCGCGACGGCCGTTTTTGCATTGCCGGCACTGACCGCTCCATTGGCCTCACGGAGGTCGCTAGATCGGCGTATCGTCCCGCTAAGCTTCCGAAAGGGATCCCTCTGGGATTGGAAGCAAGCGCCTATTTTTCAGCGGAGCCTCCTGCGTTCCCCAACGGCTGTCATATTTGCGAGGTGGAGATAGATGCGGCGACAGGTGCAACGACGGTCGACCGGTATGCAGCTGTCGACGATTTCGGCCGGTTGATCAATCCGTTGATCGTCAACGGGCAGGTGCACGGTGCGCTAGCGCAAGGAGTGGGGCAGGCTATCGGCGAGCACATAGTCTATGACGCCTCAGGCCAGTTGCTCACGGCGAGCTTTATGGACTACGCGATTCCCCGAGCCAGTGAGATGCCGAGCTTCGTGCTGGCATTCAATGAAGAACCATGCAGAACCAACCCTCTGGGCGTAAAAGGTGCTGGCGAAGCTGGCTGCGTGGCGGCGCCCCCTGTGGTTATCAACGCCATCCTGAATGCGCTGCATCCCCTGGGTATTCGGCACATTGATATGCCGGCCACGTCCGAGCGCATTTGGCAGGTGATGCGCTTCAATATCCGCGAGACGAAACAATGAAAGATACTGAGCACTGGATTGCAGTCGCCGACCGATCTTCGGTCGGGCCCGACAGCGTTATTGGTGTCAAGGCTGGCGACCTTGACGTCGCATTGTACAACATCGATGGCCAGATTTACGCAACGCACAACATCTGCACGCATGCGCAGGCCCTCCTTAGCGAGGGCTGGCTGGACGGTGACGTCATTGAATGCCCTCTTCACGGCGGTCGCTTTGAGGTCAAGACCGGCAAAGGACTTGGTGCACCAATTACCTGCGATCTGAAAACATTCCCGGTGCGCATCGTGGGAGATGCCATTCAAGTCAACGTGTCGGACTAGTCCTTTGCGATGCCAGTGACACTGATCTCCGACTTGAAGTGCTTCCAGAGTGCCGCATAGGCGGCCTCGAAACCGGGCTCGAGGTAGATTTCAAAGACATTCCGCGGGCGGACAAGCGGTACTTCATAGATTTCCTTCACGCGCCCGGGCCTGCGAGTCATCACGACAATTTGGTCGGACAGCGTAATCGCTTCCACCAGGTCGTGCGTAATGAACAACATGGTGCTCTTTCTCTCACGCCATAGCTCAAGCAGTTCATGGTGCAGGCCCATGCGTGTTTGTGCATCGAGTGCGCCGAACGGCTCATCGAGCAGGACCACGGCGGGCTCGTAGATGAGAGTCCGCACAATCGACACCCTCTTCTGCATTCCTCCAGAAAGCTCGGAGGGATAGTTGTTCTCGAATCCTTCAAGCCCGACCAGGCGCAACCAATGCAGGGCCTTTTCGCGCCGCTCGGCCGCTGCGACACCGCGGATTGCCAACGGAAATTCAACATTGCCCAGAGCAGTCAGCCATGGAAACAAGTTGCTGTCCTGAGTCACGTAGCCGACGTTGGTGTTCAAACCAACGACTGGAGTACCCTTGTAGAGGACGGCACCCTCAGATGCAGCAAGCAAACCCGCGGCGAGGCGCAACAAAGTGGTCTTGCCGCAACCGGAAGGACCGACGACGGTCGTAATCTTTCCCGGCGGAACGTCGAAGCTGACGCCGTCAAGCGCAAGTACGTCCTTTTGCTCACCAGCAAACGCAAGCCGAACATCCGCGAAATGTATCGCGGGCGTTTCCGAATTATCGGCTCCGTGTACCAAGCGGCCCCCGCGCATCGCTTATCTGCGGTGCCATACTTTCAGCCGTTGCAACTGTGGTCCATTGCCGAGGGTCTCTCTGAGAAGTCGCGCGCGCAGTCACACTCGTTAGCTCAGGAACTTGTTCGTCCAGAGTTCGCCTTCCCGACTTGGAATAGCGGACGAAACCATCTTGAGGTCTACGGCGACCTTGATGTTGTTTTCCCACATCGTTGTCGTCATCCGACCGCCACGAGGGTAACAATCGCGCGCGCGTTCCAGGGCGCGCTCGGTCGCTTTAGCCGGAATGTTCGGCGATAGTTGCTTTAGGATATCCACTGCCTCACCGAAATTGGTGTGGAACATGTCGTTGGCTTGACCCAAAGTTTGTGCGATCCGCCGGACGACCGCAGATTGCTCGTCGGCCAATTGCGGGGTCACGACGGCGACAGTGTAAGGGAACTCTCGAAATAACGGCACCTCGTGCGCGCAATCAAGGTATAACGATCCAAATCCTTCTAGCTCGACTTGATCGGCCTCTGGCGCCGATCCGACTGTCAGGTCGACCTGATTCGTACGCAATGCCGCCATCCTGGCAGCACCAAATCCAACTGCGACAATTTTCATATCACGATCAGGATCGATCCCGACCGTTTTAGCCAAATATCGAGTGTACTGCGCCGGCCCACCCGCGATTGTCGAAGCGCCAACACGTGCTCCCCTAAGGCTCTTTAGCTTTTGTTCGAGAGAGCTTTGTGGTGACGTGCCAGCACGAGACATCCAATCGTTGCGCGCTGTGAACTGCATATCCAACGCGCCAGTGAAGGCGCTAATGGCGAGGGTCTTAATCCCCTTATCCCAGCCAATGACCGGATCGGTCGATGCTACCCCGGAGAACTGCGCTTCGCGATTAGTCAGGGCAACCATGGCCAAAGGACCGCCCTGGACCTGCTTCACTTCCGCCTCCAGGCCGTTCTTGGCCCAAAGACCCGCTCGATCAGCAAGGAATATCGCTGCAAAAGATAAACCTGGTGACGAGTAGACCCCCTTGATCGATATCTTCGCGACCGATTGCGCGACAGCTTGTCTGAGAATTGCTGGCGAGGAGATACCGACCGCTCCAATGGAGAGGCCGATTCCCTTTAGGACATTGCGCCGTTCGATCATGCTCGTTCCCCACAATTTCGTTCCGCATTTTCCAGCAATCCGCGCCATCCCTCAGGAGAGCGATGACCCAGCCATCCTAGAGCTGGACCGCTTGTCCTCCTGCCTTGCGCCACCGGATGACGCGTCCTTCGAGCCAGTTCAGGGCAAAATTCGTCAAGAAAACGATCGCGACGAGAATGATGATCCCCGCGAAGAGTGCAGGCGCGTCGTAGGTTTGCGACGCATAAAGAATGAAGTACCCGAGGCCTTCGTTCGATCCGATGTACTCGCCGATAACGGCGCCGATAACCGCGTAAGGGACCGCGGTCCTCAGACCGAGAAAAATCTGGTGCGCGGCAGCCGGAAGGATGACGCGCCCAACCGTCTGCGGCCAGGATGCACCCATCAGGCGAGCCAACCGGACCAATTCTTCATTTATCGAAAGAAGCCCGGAATACGTGTTGAAAAACACAAGAAAGAAAGTCGCGAGAAATACGACCGCCACCTTCGAAGCTATTCCTAATCCAAGCCAAACAATGAAGACCGGCGCAAGAGCAATCTTGGGAATGCTATATAGGCCGATAATGTAGGGCTGTAGAGCAGAAGAGAGAAATTGCGAGCGCCCAAGGATGAATCCGAGCGTCAGACCGAATCCTGCTCCAAGCGCATAACCAATCGCGATTTCCGACAGCGTGACGTAAATGTGCCGGTATATGTTTGACTGGCTAAGCAGTTCGTACAGCTTAGCGGCAACAATGGTTGGGCGGCTGAAGTAAGGCAGTGACGAGTCGGTTACAGCGAATTGCCAGAGGCCGAGTATCGCGATGAGAATTCCGAGTTGGGTGGCAACAATTCCTAAGCGGCTTGAGCGACGCCGAGAGGACGCTCCCGCGATCTTAGTCGGTTGAGTTTCAGCAACACGCATCACTCAGTCGCTCCAAAACAAGTCCTAGTTTACACTTCTGCCGAAAAACATACCGTTCTCTTCCTTGATCTCATATACTTTGAGCCGGAAGCCTGGACAGTTGACCCCTTTGCCATCCGACAGCTTGAACGTAAAAACATGCAACGGACACCGCACCATCGTATCGTTGGCGATTAGCTCAGCATTCATCATTGTGCCCTGTAGATGCGGGCAACTGCGCTGTACACCACGGAAGCCTGTCTTGGTGCGAAGGACGACGATCCCCTGGCCGTCAAGGTTCGCTCGTGCCGGAAATTTGGTGCTGTCCGGTCTAAACCCAGCCAAAACGTGCCAAGGTCCTTCTGTCATTTGCAGATACCGCTTTCACGCCGCCATTGGGCGCTGGCCCGAGACGTCGCGTAGCCGCTGGATTGCGAAAGGTCGCTCCAGCCGCAGTAAGAGAAGGCCAATCTGCATTGTGAAGTTTTGGTCCAAAAAAGATGCATAAACCGACTGCAATGCCTCCTTCAGCGACAGCCCCTGCTTCCCTCGCACCTGGTGAAATATGTCCTGCAGCTCCAAAGCCTTCTCGATATCGAGACGCTCTGCAGAGGAGAGCTCCCAATTGATCGACGACAGATTCGCGGCAAGTGCGCTAAGGAAGCTACGCTGGCGTTCACTGAGCGAAGATGCTCGGGACGGCACATGATCTTCCGCGATCTGCAGAAACCAATTGCTCTCGTCTTGCGCCAATGCAAGATCGACTTCAAAACGCTTTCCGTTCTTGAAAGTAAGAACCGGAACGATCTGTTTTTCGGCCTTGCGAACCTTCGTGTAACAGTCAGCAATTTCGTAATCACCAGTATCGACGCGGAATACGGTGATGTCGGCCGGCAGGCCAGGTTTGAGGCTTCCTGCACGATCGGTCAACGACAGCGCCTTCGCAGGATTGCGCGTTACACGTTCAATCACCTGCGACACTGTCATGCCGAGGCGGATCATGGCGCTCATCACGTTCGCTAGCGATTTTACCGGCCGAACGACGTTGAATTGTTGCAAGTCAGAGCTGATCGTGTGAGGGATCAGGCCTTGTGCGAAGGCTTTTTCGGCCACATCCCAAGAGAAATTGTAGCCGCCAAATCCGAGATCAAAAATTACTCCGCGCCGCTCGGCTTCACGCACGATCGGCAGCACCTTTCCACTTTCGTCAATCACCTGTCCTAAGTTTCCGTGATAGAGATGTGTGATCATGTCGCCGGCTTCGGCTATGCGGAATGCCTCGGGCGCTAACAAGTGTTTTGGGTTTTGCAACTGGAATTCGCCAATATGCATGTAAAGCGGCAGACTTAAGATTTCGGCGAGTCCCTTCGTTAACTTCAGGGTGCCGGGACCGTAGTCACCGATCGCATTGCATTTGATGTAACGCAGAAGATCCCGATGCTGCTTCGCGAAGTCGAGCCAGCGGGTAATCGGCACTTCGCCAAGTGTCCTAACGTCGCCTTCGATAAAGTTGAGGCCGAGGAGACCCATCGGGCGAATGAACGCACCGGCATAAAGGGTGGTCTCCAGATTCCCCAAAAGTTCCATGAACTGATCCAGCACACCGATACCCGGACCACCGGCGTCAACAAACGTTGTAACGCCCTGGTAGACACCAACGGTATCGGGATTTGCAAAACCCAATGTGCCGTACGCGTGCACGTGGATGTCTGTCCATCCGGCACTAAGATAATGACCGGACACGTCGACGACTTTCGTATTCGGAGTAAGCTCGCGCGACCCCACAAATTGAACCTTGCCGTCAGCAAGATGGACGTCCGCGACTCGGTCGATGCCTTGTTCGGGGTCCATAACATGTGCCCCTTTTAGGACGAGCGAGCTGGTCGCGGGCTCCATGCATGCACTCCTTGCCGTTTGGGGATTTTTTCTATTAAATTACAGTGAAACATCACTGTTGTAGCATGTCAATGGTTGACGCCGCGGGTGAACAGGCCGAGTTGCATAATGCTGACTGACGCCGGCCGATATGATTACTTGCCGCTCATCGACAGGCGAATTATTCGCTGGCCAGAAAATGCGCACGGCGCATTCTGGGTTGCCCCGAACATCGAGTTTTATGAAATCAATCCGCCCGATGGACCGGGCCGCCCGTTGTGGCCTCGTCCTTATCCCGACGTTTTGAACTACTCGTTGCGTGACGGGTCGGTCTGGCACGAAACTGGCTTGGAGATTGTTCGTGCATTCAAGAAACAAATTCCAGCTACCAAGAAACAAACCTCCGCTACGATCTAAAGCGTTGTGTCACCTGAAGGGAAACATCATGAGAGACCACAGTCAGCTTCAAGCACCGAGAGTGCAGCCGCGCCGTTCTTGCTTTAAGACCGGTCTGTTAGCAGGCCTCCTCGTTGCGCTCGGCACCCTCCCAAGCGCACAACCGTCCGCCGCCCAGTCTGGGAAGATTGAAAAACCGAACATCACTTTCGGTATCTTCCCTATCACCAATTACGGCGTCGTATACCTGTCGTTGCAGCAGGGCTTCTTCCAAGCCGAAGGTCTCAACGTGACGCCACGTGTGATGGGCACGAATCCAGTCGCTGGCATCGTCGGGGGCGATTTCGACACGGGCGGCGTTACGTGGACAGCGTTCCTTCTGGCCACCAATCGAGGTGTTCCCTTGCTGCCTCTCAGCGAGGCAGATCGCGGGTCGCAAGGACAGGCGCTGTTCATGGTCAAGGACGATTCGCCCATCAAAAGAACCGAGGACCTCATCGGGAAAAAGATCGCTGTCGTCACTGTCGGCGGAGCCTGCGACCTAATTCTCAACGATGTCTTGCATAAGAAAGGACTTGATTACAAATCGATCGGCTACACCGTGATGGGCGTTCCGGACATGGCACCAACGGTATTGCGAGCGGGCGTAGATGCGGCGTGCATCCCAGAACCGCTTCTCTCGGTCGTGCAGGCCCAGGGCGGGTTGAGGTCAGTGTTTGATCTGTTTGCGGGCGAATACGATCGCTTTCCGCTCGTCGGATTCCCCGTGACGCAAAAATTCGCCGAAAGCAATCCGAACACGGTTGTCGCGCTTCAGCGTGCGCTGGCTAAGGGTCTGGCTTTCGCACACAACAATCCTGACAAACTCCGGGACATCTATCCAACCTTCACGACTCTTCAGCCAGAACTTGCACGCAAGATCGTCCTCTCCTACACGCCTGAAAAGAGCGACTTCACGCAGTTGAAGAAAATTGCGGATCTGATGGATCGGCTGCAAATGCTGCCTGGCAAGACACAGCTGCCGGATGTCGCCATGCCGCGATAATGAGCGAGTTGTTGGGCACTGCAGATACGCGGGCCGGCTTCGGTCCATCAAGACCGTTCACCGGTCCCAATCTTCTATCTCGCGCTGCAACCGCGTTGCGCGTTGCCTTGGGCATATTCATCTTCTTTTTGATCTTGGAGTTCGTGACGAGGTTGGAGCTTGTTCCTCCTATCTACCTACCGCGAGCATCCACGGTTGTACGCCGAATGATCGAGTTGCTGCAGGATCCCAAATTTCTAAGGCATGTCTTGGCAACGCTTCACGCGTGGGCCGTCGGCCTAACCTTTGCAACGTTGATCAGCCTGCCGATCGGCATTCTTATCGGGACATCCGAACTCGCTTACAAAATGAGCTCTCCGCTGATCGAATTCATGCGGCCAATTCCCTCAGTCGCCCTCATCCCGCTTGGAATTCTGTTGTGGGGACAGGGGTTCTCCATGAAGGTGATTCTGGTCGCTTATGCGGCCACGTGGCCAATCTTGTTCAACACCGTATACGGCGTCCACGACGTTGATCCCATTGCGGTTCAGACCGCCCGGTGCTTCGGCCTAAAGCAAACCGCCATTCTCCGCCGTATTAATCTTCCGAGCGCAGCGCCATTCATCTTCACCGGTATCCGCATCTCCGCGGCGATAGGATTGATCGTCGTAATCGGTGCCGAATTGCTTGCATCTGCCGACAGCGGCATCGGGTCGTACATTCTATTTGTGTCCTTGAACGGCGGCCAAATGGACTCAGTCCTCGCCGGCGCCGCTATAGCTGGGATCATCGGCGCAATGATCAATAGTGGCCTGGGTCTCATCGATCGCCGCTTCTTTGGATGGCGATATCTAGGCGCAACTCCATCATGAGTACAGAAGGAATAGAGATTGATCGCATGCATCCGCGCACGTTCAGCGCCATACAGTCGTTCGCGGTGCGATACGGATTGGGCATCACACTCGTTATTGTATGGGAGTATGCTGCCAGAAAAGCCGGATCGATTTTCTTTCCACCACCCAGCGACATCCTTCATCGCGCCGTAACCTTGTGGCTGTCAGGACCGCCGAGCCGACTTTTTCTCAGCGGCAGCGTCTTTCAGGACGTAATTCCGAGCTTGCTTCGGTTATTGGGTGGCTGGGCTCTCGCCGTGCTGGTAGGCGTGCCACTTGGAATCTTAATCGGACGCTCGCGCAATCTGTCGGATTTCTTGAACCCCGCGCTTCAGTTTCTTCGCGCAATCCCCGGGCCCGCATTGATCCCGGTTTTTATTATTCTCCTTGGCACCGAATCGACAATGCGGGTCACGTTGATTGCATTCGGATGCGTTTGGCCGATCCTGTTGAATACAATCGAGGGCACGCGCACCGTCGATCCGGTTCAACTTGATACCGTGAAGGCATTCCGAATACCACGTCACGCGCGCTTATGGCGCATTGTGTTGCCTGCGGCGATGCCCAAGATATTCGCAGGCATGCGGGTTTCGCTGTCGCTTGCGGTCATCCTTATGGTGGTCAGCGAGTTGGTAGCCAGCACGAGTGGTATTGGCTACCGCATCCAGAACGCGCAGATCATGTTTTTGCTCACCGATATGTGGTGCGGCATCGTCTTGCTCGCTTTGATTGGCTACACCCTGAACTGGCTATTCCTGAAGGTTGAGAAACGCGTCCTGGCATGGCACCGCGGCGCACGCGGCCGAACCGCAACGTCATAGCGGTGCGACGTGCTCACCGTTGAACAGCTCCATCATGCCTACACTCCGGAGCAGTTGGTTGCCGCCAACATCACCTTCGATGTCAAAGCGGGCGAGATCGTTTCAATCGTGGGGCCGTCAGGCTGCGGTAAGACAACGCTGCTAAAGGCACTTGCGGGACTTCTAAAACCGACGGGCGGCATCATCAGGTTTCAGGGCAAGATCGTCCAAGGCGTTCCCGACGGACTTGCGATAGTTTTTCAGGAGTACGGCCGCTCGTTGCTGCCCTGGACCACTGTAAACGGAAACATCGAACTTCCCCTCCGATATCAACCAATCACTCCTGCCGAGTGTCGCCGACGGATCGCGGAAAGTCTCCAAGCAGTCAATCTGTCTGGCTGTGGCGAGCTATATCCCTGGCAATTATCCGGGGGAATGCAGCAAAGAGTAGCGATTGCACGGGCGCTCGCGTATCAGCCGAAGCTCTTGTTGATGGATGAGCCGTTCGCATCGGTGGATGCACAGACGCGTGCCGATTTGGAAGACCTGGTGGCCACCGTGCACGATCAGTTCGCAATAACGATTGTACTAGTCACCCACGATATCGATGAATCTGTTTATCTGTCCGATCGCGTAATTGTGCTGTCTCATTCACCGAGCAGCGTTCTCGCTCAAGTTAACGTTGAACTTCCACGACCGCGCGATCAAATCAAGACAAAAGCGATGCAGCAGTTCGTCGAAAAACGTTCTGAAATCGCCCAAATGATTCGGCGCCCGGTTGGTCGCGAAGCTCATCACTAGCGGATGCTCCCACTGGGCGAGGGATCCTGGCCCCACCACGATAAGTCGACAAAGACGATCGGGCCCAGACTGCCTGCCGCCCAATGAACTGCACGCGCTCTATCCAAGAATCGGCAGCTGCATCAGCGCGAGCGCGGCACGGCCGCTGGGGCCGTACGGGTTTCCGAATGACTCGCCCATTTCGTAATGGTTGTAGTTCGGCGCCTCGATCAGTTCGACGCTCTTGCCGGCAGCCTTGATGGCGGCGGCGAAATCGCGCGCCTGACGTTGGAATTCTGGCGTCTCGTTGGTGCCGTAGGTCACAACGACAGGAGCACGCAATTTGTCTAGCTGGCGTTGGGGGCTCATCGCCTGCTCCATCTCATCGGTAAACCGCACGAAAGAGTTGCGCTTGGATAGACGCACGGCCTTAAGGTCATACATGCCGCTCGAGCAGATGCCGCCTTTCACTATATCAGTGGGCACCCCGTAATCCCGCTCCCAGTCGGTTACGAGCGCGACGGCCGTCAGATGCGCGCCGGAGGAGCGGCCGCCGATGTAGAGCCGGTTCGTATCAGCACCGAAGGAGGCTGCGTTCTTGTATGCCCAAGCAATGGCGCTTCGCACTTGGGCGGCCATTAGGCGAAGATCGCCGCCTGCCTGATTGATGCCGATAAAATCGATCGCAATGAAATTCGCGCCGGCGTTGACAAACATTTCGGCGGGATATGCGTTATTTCGCGCTGAGCCGCCGCGCCACGAACCGCCGTGAACAAACAGGAAGATCGGCGCATTCGGCTTCCGCGCGCGATAGATGTCGAGTTTCTCAAGTTCGCCCGGCCCGTAGGACACACGCAGCGGCTCGCCGAGCCGCGCGCGTACCGCGTTGCTGATGCTCGCCACACGCTTCTGGATCTGATCACCCATCGGCGCGTAAAACCGCTGATCGTAGGCGGCATCGAGCTCGATCTGATCCATATCCATCCACACCAGTGGTCCTTTCTGGTGCGGCGACGGGCCCAATTGGCAGGGTGTGGGATCGGGCGTCTGCGCGCGCGCGACATTTGCGAGGGCAGCCGCGGCTATCCCACTGAAGATGCCCGATACGAAACCGCGCCGCTGGATTTTGGCTAAGATGTTCATCGCGTCCCTCTTTGCCGATAGCTACTCAAGAAAATATCCGATGGCGCGGACCCATTTGTCACCTGAGTACCTGCCGCCGCGGGTTGGCGGGTTGCTAAGAAAGGAGTTTGATATTTCACTGCAGTATCATAGGCTGATAATACAAGAATGAGTTTTCTGGCGCGTCTTGTGAGGAAAAGCATGCGCAGTTCTCGTCGACGTGTTCTGATTGGCATGGGCAGCACCTTGGCTACGCCATGGGTAGCCGGACCGAGCTTCGGGCAGGACGCCGAATTCAGGCTGAAGCTTCACCACTTCCTGGCGCGGAATGGCAATGTACCGGCCAAATTCATCGCGCCCTGGGCGCGCAAGATCGAGACGGAATCCAAGGGTCGGATCAAGATCGATGTCTTTCCGTCGATGCAGCTTGGCGGCAACCCTCAGCAGCTCTTCGACCAGGCGCGCGACGGCGTCGTGGATATTGTGTGGACCTTGCCCGCGTACACAGCTGGCCGCTTCCCGATCATCGAGGTCTTCGATTTGCCCTTCATCGGCGCCCGCAAGGCTGTCCCCAATTCGAAGGCTTTGCAGGAGTTCTCAGAACGCCACTTGCGCGACGAATTCAGAGAGGTCCACCCCATCTGCTTCTTCGCGCAGGATCACGGCGTCATCCACGCCAACAGGGCCATAAAGAGCCTGGATGACTTGCGAGGGATGCGCCTGCGCTTCTCCGCAAGACTGCTTGGTGACGCGCTCCGCAGCGTCGGCGTCAACGCCATCGCGATGCCCGTGCCGCAAGTTCCTGAGGCGTTGGCGCAAGGCGTGATCGACGGTTGTGTGCTTGCATGGGAGGCGGTACCCACCCTGAGGATTCAGGAACTCGTCAAATTCCACACGGAAATTCCCGGCTCGCCGACGCTAAGCACCACATCCTTCCTACTAGCCATGAACAAGCCACGCTACGAAAGCCTTCCAGGCGATCTCAAGGCCGTGATCGAAGCTAACAGCGGATTGAGGCCCGCTGCCGACGCCGGGGCCATTTGGGACAATGAGGCCGTGGTCGTCACGGACCTGGTCCGCAAGCGCAAGAATACGATCGAGTCGCTACCGGAAGAGAGCGTGAAGTCTTGGCGCAAAGCAGTCGAGCCGATCTACGAAGCCTGGGTCAAGCAAATCTCCGACCGTGGTCAGAACGGCCAGAAACTCGTCGAAACCGCCCGCGAACTAGTGGCGAAATACGAGTCAGCCTGACGGATATGCCTGAATGGGATTCGGCTAATACGCCTCCGCGTGGAGGTTTCCTGGATCGCGCGTCGCACGCGGCCGCTTTCTTCGGCGGAAGCCTGATGCTGGCGGCGGGCATGCTCATCGTGGCAAGCATTGCCACGCGTTGGTTTCTTGCAGCATCGATCCCTGGGGACGTCGAGCTGATCCAGGCGGCGACCGCAGTCGCTGCATTCGCGTTCCTGCCGTTCGGCCAGCTCAACCGATCGAACATTGTGGTCGATACGTTCACGCAGCCCTTGTCGGAGCGGATCTGCACTGCCGTCGATGCATTTTGGGATATCGTCTATGCCGCCGCAGCCGTGATTCTCTCTTGGCGGCTCTCGGTCGCCGCCGTCGATGCAATCCGCAGCCATACCGTTAGCACCGTGATCGGCCTGCCGATCGGCTGGTTCATGCTAGCGGGCGTGATCATGCTGTTCCTTCTCGCCTTGGTCTGCGTGCTCACCGCGGGCCGTCTACTACGGGGCTCAACTTGACCCCACTCGCTGTCGGAGTCGGCGGCTTTGTCGCGATGTTCTTGCTTATCATGGCGCGAATGCCGGTCGCGCTCTCGATGCTGGTCGTGGGAAGCGCCGGCTACGTCTACTTTGTCGGACTCTCCAGCTTTTTGAATTTCCTCAACGCGACACCCTATTATCTGTTCGCGAATTACACGCTCTCCGTCATCCCACTGTTCGTGCTGATGGGCGCATTCGCGGAACGTTCCGGTCTCGCCCGCGACCTGTTTGCGCTGTGCAGCATCCTGGTCGGGCGGATGCGTGGCGGACTCGGCATTTCGGTGATTGGAGCGTGCTCCATCTTCGGCGCGATCTGCGGCTCGTCACTTGCGACCACCGCAACGTTCAGCCGTGCCGCGCTGCCGGAAATGAAACGACTACGCTACGAGCCCGCCTTCGGAAGCGCGATCATCGCTGTCGGTGGCGTCGTCGATCTGCTGATCCCCCCGTCGATCATCCTGGTGATCTACGCCATCATCGCCGAGCAGAACATCGCGAAGCTGTTCCTGGCGGCGCTAGTCCCAGGCATCTTCGCCGTTGTCCTCTATTGCCTCGTCATCCGGATCGTGGCGAGCCGTAATCCGGGGTTGGCTCCGATCCACGAGAAGGCTGATGGGGAAACAAGGTTATCCGGTTCACTGCTCAGCGTCTGGCCTGCGTTGCTTGTTATCCTGATCGTGCTGGGCGGCATCTACAGCGGCATCTTCACGGCAACCGAGGCGGCCGGGGTCGGGGCCGTATTGATGCTGCTCGCGGGGTTGATGCAGCGCCGCCTGAGGTGGTCGGATTTCGCCTACAGCCTCGTCCAGACAGCAACCACTTCCGCGATGATCTTCGCCGTCCTGCTCGGCGCCGAGGTATTCAACGCCTTTCTTGCGCTCACCCAGATGCCCGAGGAAGCGGCGGAATTGATTGGTGGCCTGTCGATCTCGCCCTATGCTGTCATGGCGGCCTTGATGGTATTCTACATCCTGCTCGGCGGCGTGATGGATGAACTGGCGATGATGTTGCTAACCATCCCGGTGGTCTTTCCAATCATTAACACGCTCGATTTCGGCATTCCCAAGGATGAGGTCGGCATCTGGTTCGGCATTCTTGTGCTCACTGTCGTGGGCATTGGACTGATCGCGCCGCCGATCGGGCTAGGCGTCCTCATCGTTACCAGCATCAGCCGCGATGTGTCGATCGTGCAGGTCTACCGCCGCATACTGCCGTTCGTCGCTGCTGATTTCATACGGCTGGCGGTGCTGACTGCATTTCCAAGCGTCACGTTGTTTCTCGTTCGCGCCTTCAGCTAGGCGCGACCGCGGCAAGGACCAACGTGCGAGGCCAAACTTAGCTACTTGGGATCTCGGTGTTCGAGGGCGGAGAATGTTCCTCCCGCCTGCGCGGCGATGTGCGCTGGTGAGACCAAAGTGGTCATGGAGGTGGGCCCGCCCATGCTCCGCCCCTCCCTTCCATAACCTGTCATCCTGCAAATCCACTGTGCGGCTGATTTGACACGAGGTCGAAGTTTTGGAGAGCACCGTGGATTTTCCGTTCCGCGACCGCACTCGACGATCCAGCCTGACGACCTTGCCAATAACTCCTCAGGGTGGGGCGGACAGTCTACTTGCGCCCGAAATTTTGTCGGCCTCGTAGGAGTGCTACCTATATGCAGCCCGCTGCTTAGATCGTAAGTTCGCCTCTCTTTAATTAATTGATATCATGAGAAAATTTTTCGTAAGATAACTATCGCCCGCTCCCTTCGCGGGATCGATGCCGAGCTCCTCGTGCGCGATCTGGGCGAGCGTCGTCTCCAGACCCTGCCCGTGCGACTGAATTCCCACCGACAGGATGAGCGTGCCGTCCGGCATGAGTTGCG
>Ga0070706_100000659_pt1 | contig 39466 bp, 38 predicted proteins | sample KBSK5501metaG_FD_65476 | JGI IMG/M metagenome (GOLD analysis project Ga0070706, IMG submission 65476) | Corn, switchgrass and miscanthus rhizosphere microbial communities from Kellogg Biological Station, Michigan, USA - KBS K5-50-1 metaG | ecosystem: Host-associated > Plants > Roots >... | reverse complement strand
TCCTCGAACGCGAAACCTTCGTTCGCAGCATTGTCGCTGATCTGCCTCCTCGTCCACCAAATGTCGAGGGCATCGTACATCTCAACCGATCTGCAGCCCCCACCAGGCGACCAGAGGTATCCAGGATAACCCCAGAAGAAGCATTAACTCTGTTAGACCAGGTTGCCATTATTGATGGTCGAGATGCACCCGTGTTTGCACAGGGGCATCTGAGAGAGGCGATCAATATCCCCATAGGCTTCGGTCAGTTCGGCGTAATGGCCGCCTGGTTGTTTTCACCGGAGACAGCGCTGCTGCTCATTACCGCCGACGACGAAGACCTTGTCGACGCCATTGACTCCTTGATGGTGGTCGGGATGACCAATCCGCTGTCGGCACTTACAGGTGAGCAAGTAGAGTGGAAAGGCGCAGAGCTGGCCATCACGGAGACGCCACTGGTCAATGTAGAAGACCTGGCTCATCGTATCGCAACAGGCAAGGTTGGCACACTCGTCGACGTTCGTGAGAAAGGCGAGATGGAACAAGGAACGATCGCAGGAGCAATCAACCTCCCCTACCGTGAGATTCGGACGTGCGAGACTTTGCCATCCCTGGCGGAACCGGTCGCTGTGTTCTGCAATAGTGGGAATCGCAGTAGTGTCGCCGCGAGCCTGCTTGAGCGTTTGGGGTTGAGCGTCATGAACGTGGCCGGTGGGACGACTGCATGGATGGAAGCTGGGCTACCACTCGCTCAGCCAGTCGTCGGCGTTCTTCTGGAAGGAGGACATCTCATGCCAACGAGCACAGGATCGAGTGAACACACCACTCTTGATCAGCATCCAGAGATGTGCGTGCATCAAACATCTCCCTTGAATGTAGGTGCTTCCTTGGAGCTCTTACGCCAGGCATTCGTCACACCGCAGGAATGCTTCTTTGTGCGCAATCATGGTACTGTGCCTCACATAAACGTGCATCGCTATCGCCTTGCTGTCACTGGACAGGTGCAGGTTCCGTTAGCATTGTCACTTGACGAGCTGCGCGCTCACTTTCCTTCTTCAACCTTGATGGCGACGCTTCAGTGCGCTGGACACCGGCGCAATGAACTGGCTGCCATTCAGCCTATTCCTGGTGAAATCCCCTGGGGGGCGGAGACGATCGGCAATGCTGTCTGGCAAGGGGTCGCATTGCGCGAGGTGTTACTGGCGGCCGGCGTCAGGCCAGAGGTGCGGCACGTGGCGTTTCTCGGCCTGGACGCTATTCAAAAAGGCAGGGAGCGGTTTGCATTTGGGGGCTCGATTCCCATCGACAAGGCGTTGAGTTCGGAAGTGCTCCTGGCGTACGAGATGAATGGGCACCCCCTGCCACCACTGCATGGCTTCCCCCTACGGGTTCTCGCGCCAGGGTACATCGGAGCACGCAGCGTGAAATGGTTGGCGAGTATCGTCCTGCAGGATTCTCCCTCCACCAACTACTACCAGGCTCGTGCCTACAAACTGTTTCCACCTCACATGCAAGCAGAGAGCGCAGATTGGATGCAAGGGCAGATGCTGGGAGCCTTGCCCCTGAATTCGGTCATCTTCCGTCCCTGCGAGGGGGAGCTGCTCAAGGCAGGGCCGATCTGCATTCAGGGCTACGCGTCGGCTTCAGAGGGTCACTCCATCGAACGGGTGGAACTGTCAAGTGACGGGGGCGCAACATGGACAAACGCCACATTGCTAGAGCGACCGCAGCCCTGGACCTGGTGCTTCTGGGAGGTGACAGTTCTTCTTGATCCTGGCGCTCATCAGCTGATAGTACGTACCAGGGATTCAGCTGCCTGCACGCAACCAGAAGATGTCAGGCAGGTGTGGAATTGGAAAGGGTACGTGAATAATGCCTGGCATCGTATCAATGTCGTCATACACTAGCAAGATCCATACCCAGAGACTTCTGAGGTATGACAATTAACATGGTCACAAAGTATTGCTTTCCCAACCGCTATTTCCTTGTCCCCTTTTCTTTAGTGAAGAACCACGCCCTCTATACTCCCTGTTATGATTTAGGAAATGTTGATTTCTTCTTGAGAGTTTCTTAACTTTTTTCTGTTACAATAGCCATATAAAAGTAATCTTTGAAGGCACCATGGAGCCAACAGATATGGACATTGATATAGACATGTACGATGATGAACCAACCGAGCCACGCATAGCAATCAAGCCGCAATCAACAGAACCACAAAGAGATATGGAAGCAACACAGGAATATCTACCCGCTCAATCGATGCCTACCATTCCATTTGCTCAAGGGGGACCAACTGTACCGCTACAGGCAACAACAACACCATTTTCACCTCCCGCTACCCTTTCGCGTCGCAAGTTTATGGGTGTGTCAGTCGCAGGTCTGGCTGCAATGAGTGGGGCCGGGGCTGCTGCGGCCATCAGCGGTGTTGCATTGGCAAAATGGTTACAGAATAGTGGATTAGGGGATGCCTCACATGGTCCGATGGCGAGCAATACACAGATCGGACATTTATTGCGTCGCGCTGGCTTTAGTGCAGCCCCCGATGAGTTAATGATGTATAGAAACCTGAGCTTCAATGGCGCGGTGGATCGACTCATCAACTACCAGCAAGTACCAGATGATGACATGGAGAATCGTCTCAAGGCGCTGAACATGGATCTCAACAAGCCGCTTGATCAGCAGCGTTGGTGGCTGCTGCGCATGGCCTGGACGCAACGCCCTTTATTAGAGAAGATGACTCTTTTCTGGCATGGCGTACTGACGAGCAGTTTCCGCAAAGTCGGCGGTAAACGGAACTACATGCGCATAATTATTCAGAACCAATTTTTACGCAATCATGCTTTCGATACATTTGATAACATCCTGCTGGGTATTACAAGCGATCCTGCAATGCTCTTTTTCCTCGATCTCACAAAAAGCAGAAAAAACGCGCCAAATGAAAATTATGCGCGAGAACTCATGGAACTGTTTACGTTAGGCCTTGGTCACTACACTCAACAGGACGTTTACATGGGCGCTGCGGCGCTCACGGGCTGGCATGTCAGGGGATTGAACTCGCAATATTACCCACAAGATCACAATGACCTTGTGAAGAAATACCTGGGGCACACGGGCAACCTTGACTACAAGGATGTAATAAATATCCTCGCCAATCATCCCGCGACGCCCTGGTTCATCTCTCGCAAGCTTTTTACATTCTTTGCTTACGAAAACCCCAGCATCGACGACCTGAATCCATTAGTCGATACCTACGTACAGAGCGGGCATAATATGGGCGAGGTCCTGCACACCCTGCTGCTCTCGCCGCAATTCTCATCAGCAAAGGCTTATCGCGGCCGCATAAAATCTCCTGTAGAGTTCACAGTCGGAGCGTATCGTGCCATGAATATCAATGGAGATGGCACCGGTTTACCGGTCATCACTACTCTGATGGGTCAAACTCTGTTTGATCCACCGAATGTAGCTGGCTGGCCTGGGGATAAAGTAAGCGCCATTTGGCTCAATAGCGGCACCTGGATGACGCGCCTGAACTACATGGATCTGTTGTTGGCTCGCGGTACAGTAGCGCGTGCAGGTGCGACACCACTTGTTGATCTGCAAGGCATTATCAATGCACACCAACTCAATTCGCCGGAGCATTTTGTCGATCACTTCTCCTCGTTTTTAGTAGATGGTGAACTCGCCAGTGATAGGCGGACGCAACTTCTGGAATATTTCACAGCGCAAGGTGGGAGTGCTCGTGGAACTCCGATAACCCTTGGTAACGGTACAAGTTACCCGTTGGGCCGCGTGCGTGGCACGCTATATCTAATGATGGCATCGCCCGAATACCAGCTTAACTAAAGAGGTTTTACTATGAAACTTACTCGCAGAGCAATGATAAAGGATGGGTTGCTAGTTGTATCAGCAGGTATGATAATGCCAGCCATCTTCAGTCGCGGAGTAGCATCAGCACGGGCGCAGGCATTGGATGGATCGCGTTTAGCCCAGTCGGCTAATGACCGTACGCTGATTGTTGTGCAAATGGCAGGTGGAAACGATGGCCTCAATACTGTTGTGCCATTCACCGATCCCTTGTATCTGAAATTGCGCCCGACTATTGGACTATCCGACACCAAAGTATTGCCACTTGATACACGCCTGGGATTGCATCCAAATCTACAGCCTTTGAAAAAACTCTGGGATGCTGGACACCTGGCAATCGTAGAGGGGGTTGGCTATCCGAACCAAAGCCTCTCACACTTTCAAGCGATGGATATCTGGCAAACACTAGACCTCAATGGCAATGGGGGCCAGGGCTGGCTTGGTAAACTCGTCTCTGGCCTGGTTGATCAGGAAGGACATCCATTCAAGGCTATCGACATAGGGGTGCAGACTGCGCAAGCTTTGCAGTCGATCAGCACGCAAGTACCGACTGTAGCGAATGTCTCGACCTACAGAATCTATCCTGATCCTGCCGATGCCGATGGCGGTAATGCACGCCTGCAAGCGCTGATGAAGCTTTACAACTCTTATCCTGGAACAGCGCCTTATGCTGCTCTACTGGACACAACGGCTCTCAGTGCACAGGATGGTTCGCGCCAGTTGCGCCAGGCAGATGCGACATACCATCCCGCCGCCACCTATCCAAAGGGGCCATTCGCTGACGGCCTCAAAGTTCTGGCAGAAGCTATTGTGCAGGGTCTTGGCTTACGTGTCGGCTACGTCACGCTTGGCGGTTTCGATACTCATGCTAATCAGCAGGCGACACATGATACACTCATGCTTACGCTCGCCAATGGTCTCTCTGCTTTCTATAATGACCTCGCTGCGCACGGTAAAGCCGATAAGGTCGTCGTTATGACGTGGTCAGAATTTGGGCGGCGCGTCGAAGAGAACGGCAGCCTGGGTACCGATCACGGCACGGCAGCACCCTTATTTGTGCTTGGTAACCCTGTCAGTAAAGGCATCTATGGTGAGCCGCCCAGTCTGAGCAACCTGGACCAGAATGGCAACCTGAAATATACGCTCGACTTCCGCTCCGTCTATGCCACTGTGCTGGATCGCTGGATGGGCGCATCCTCCAAAAATGTACTGGGTGGCTCGTTTGGCACACAAAATTTCCTACCTCAATCGTAAGCCCCTCCCAGGGCGACCACAAGGGTGCGCCCCTACTATGCTACGCAGCGTCTTGCCAGGCCCGTCCATAGTAGGGGCGATGGCTTGTCCTCGCCCTTCTCTTACTAACTGCAGGCGGCAAAACAAAAGATTTGCTATAATATCTCCTGGTTAAAGAAACCAGGAGATATTATATAAGCATGTCACAAACACAGAATGAGAAACGTATCCACTTATCACCAAGGACACGTGTAATATTGGCACTTGCAGCCATATCCCTACTTGTCGTAATCGTCGTCGTCTTTTTCCCCCGCGAACGAGATTCAACCATTGTCGTTGGTGATACAGTGGGACCAACTGTGGCAGCAACCAACTTTGTCGGTTCATTGAATGTGAATCGCAGCTTTGACTACAACAATGTGCATTATACCGTGGCAAGCGTTTCACAAGCATCGGCCTTTTCAGATGACCACAAGACAGCCGGAGTGTATACCGTGCGTGTCGAAATGCAGGCGCACAGCGATAGCGGCCTCCAGGCTCCCACTGGCATAGATTATTCATCACTTGTGCGCCTGGTATTGCCTGACGGACAATCCATTTCACCCAAACTGGTCTCGCTTGCCCCGGTAATTTTGCCTGATGGCTCGCAGAGCGGTTTCTTCGATTTCCCAGTCAATTCCCAGGTTGTTCTATCAACATTGTTGCTCAAAATGGGGAAGGAGACAATGGTTGCTTTTGGCTAGCTTTGACTCATTTAACCTCCCATAATTAGATTACTGAGGAAAAGGAAATCCTTATGCCCGAGCAACCGAAACCGCTCCGAGGATTGGTGTTTGCTAACATCGCCGTCCTCTTGTTTGGTCTTGCGGGAGTTTTGGGTAAACTGAGTGTTCTCCCTGCGCCACTCATTGTCTTTGGGCGTTCTTTCTTTGCCGGCCTGGTGCTTCTGGTAGTCTGCTGGTTCCGGCACATTCCCTTGCGCCCGAAGCGATCACGTGATAGCTATTTACTACTTGGGCAAGGAGTGTTACTCGCGCTACATTGGACTGCCTTTTTTCAAGCAATCAATGTCTCGAATGTCGCCATTGGGCTACTCTCATTCTCCAGCTTTCCACTTTTTACTGCCGTGTTGGAACCCCTTCTGCTGCATCAGCGTCCCAGTCGAATACAGATAGTGGCAGCCTTGCTCATCTTACCAGGAATATACCTGTTGGTTCCCTCGTTTACTCTCCAAAATCAAACGACGCTTGGAGTTATGTGGGGCGTGCTTTCAGGAGCCTCATTTGCACTGCTTTCTGTCACGAACCGCTGGCTTGGACGGACTTATTCCAGTCTGATGATCAGCCTGTATCAGGATGGGATAGCCGCGATTGTCCTCTTACCAGTCTTCTTCTTTACCGCGACTGGTTCCTTCTGGACACCTCATGATCTTCTCATTTTGTTCATTCTTGGAGTTGCCTGTACCGCGCTGGCTCATACCCTCTTTATTGCAAGTATGCGTGATATTACTGCTCAATCTGCAAGCCTGTTGGCAAGCCTCGAACCCGTTTGGGGCATCATCTTCGGGATCTTACTCCTTGGGGCTATTCCAACAGCATCAACGCTCCTTGGCGGAGCGATTATTCTCGGCGCCACACTTTTACCAGGGATCGTTACAATTGTTTCACCACGTCTCAAACGGAGCGGGAGTTCATAAGAATCTGACAGAGGATATCACACCAATACTCATTGAATGCCTTGCCGTCAATTTTCGTGACAAGGTGTGTGGGAACCCCGTCGCTGTCGGGAATCTCATACAGCCAGCTATCTCTTGTTTCAAGTTTAAGGGGTACTACTTCAATCTCAACGCCCTCATGCCAACCCAAGGCAATTGCACATGCTAAAGAATCATGTTGAAAATTGATGATGTCCTTGGGCAGCCCTGGACAGGTTTCACCGTATTTTTGTTCGTTCTGCTCACTCTTTGCGCAGAGTTCAGCTTGAAGAACGATGAGTTGGCCTAAGCGACCTGCCTGGGCAAGTCTTGGAAGATACGCCCGTCTCAAGGCCGTCTGACACGAGACCGTGACCGGAACGAGCGTTAGGTTGGCACGTTCCAGGACATAGCACGCTGAGGGCATATCAACCTGAATGTTGTAGTCCATCTCATTATCCCACTGCGGATACCTAGTCGGTATATCAAACACGTGGCCGCCCATGAGAAAGAGGTTGGCTTGCTTCAGCGTACCGGGATACGCTTTTTCCAGCAGCATCAAGTTGGTAAATGGCCCAATCCCCACGATGACTGCACCTTGCTCGATACTGCGCTTGAGGAGTGCTACCGCCTGGTCTGGCGAACCTGGCCGAGGTGTCATAGGTTCTGGCCAGTTTTTTTCGTCAGGAGGGTACTCCAGTTCGTACCGGTAATAGCCTCCAGTGACATCGGCCCCGGCTGCAAATGGAATATCGGTACGCCCCACCAGGCTCAGGACGTATTGCACATAGCCTGCCCGTCTCCCTTGTTCGTCGGACACGGTGGTCACGCCCGTGATTTCGAGGTCGGGCCACTTCAAAATCATCGCGAGCGCGCACAAATCGTCCATATCGCCGCCAATGTCCGTATCTAGATGGATTTTCGTCATATCAATTCTCTTTGTGAGAAATGAATATTGCACCATCTTCGACACTCTCTTGCTCTATGGTTATTTTTTTGCGGTCCTTGACAGGTTACTCTAACGTCCTGATGAAATGTTAATACTTTCCTTTATATTACCAGTTTAACATAGATTATGGTCATTTATGGCTTGTGGAAAATTACCTCGATGTCCATATAGAACAACCTATATGTATCTGCTATAATAGCGTTTATGGAAGAGATAGAAGGATTAATACACCAAGTCTCAAAGGTGAAAGATGGCTTCAAGCCCATACAAGCAGAAGCAGAAAATATTCTTGCACAGCACACTACACACGACAGTTTACAGCTCGCTCATAAGTTATATTCATCTGAAGTTCATCAAGCACGTATGCTGGCACCACTTATCTTTGGAAAACTTGCAGCTCTTTCTCCTGAGGCTTTCTCCTTTCTTAAAGAGAAAGTCAGTAGAGACGATGACTGGCGGGTGCAAGAAATGCTTGCAATGGCTTTTGATACCTATTGCAAAGCTATAGGCTACGAAAAATCTCTTCCTACAATTAAAGAGTGGTTAGATGACCCAAACCATAACGTAAGGAGAGCTGTCTCAGAAGGGTTGCGGATTTGGACGCATCGTGATTACTTCAAGCAGCATCCAGACATTGCGATACAGCTGCTTGGTAGCTTAAAAGATGATGACCACGAATATGTCAGGAAATCAGCGGGCAATGCGCTGCGGGATGTGAGCAGGTTTCATAAAGATTTAGTCCAAGCTGAGCTAGAAACATGGATTCATCGAATAAGAAAATTGCATATACTTATAATCTCGCAAGTAAATTTCTGCAGAAATAACGATCATGCAAGCATTCCAATCGGTACACAATAATCGGCAAGGCATCCCTTGAGGCCTTGAGAGAGGTACGAGGAACGGATTGTCATTAAGAACAATCCGTTCCTCGCTCATTTAGATTGTGCTTGTTGGTCGAACGCTCAGGATTATCTGATTGCTCCAGGGATCATTGACGCGAATGAGGTCTTCTTGTTCTTCAAAAGGAACATGATGGGCAACCAGGCGCTCTTTGACTTCCTGCAGTCCCTCATATGTAGGGATACTGATCACAAAGTTCTGCAAACCGGCAGCGTTCGCGGGCGTGGGTTTTGCTCCGCGTGAGTGCCAGGTGTTCAGGCCGATGTGATGATGATAGCCACCAGCGCTGACGAAAAGCGCTCCGTGCTCTGATAAATCAGCGGTGATATCGAAACCTAAGATGGTGTGATAGAACTGTTTGGCCTCTTTGATATCTCCTATTTGCAGGTGAATGTGACCGACGCGGGTCCCCGCTGGTATCACTTCCCATGGTTCTGCGTCGCGTTCGCCCTCTTCGACTAGGCCGCGGATATCGACTGGATCGCTGGCCATCTCGACCATGCCATTTGTCCAATGCCATTCACTCCTGGGACGATCACGATAGAGTTCGAGACCATTATCATCGGGGTCAGAGATATACAACGCTACACTTACCAGGTGGTCTCCCTGACCAACCTGCAAACCTGCTCTGGCAACACGCAGTAGTTCGCGACCGAGGTCTGGTCTTGTCGGGAAGAGAATAGCCACGTGATAGAGGCCCGTTGCCCTGCGAGGCTGAGGCGCAGCTCCTGGTACTTCAATCAGTTCCAATAGGGGCTGTTTATTCTGATCACCAAGGACAACCTTTCCAGGTGCCTGCTCGATTGGCTGGAAAGCGAGTATTCCTTCATAAAAGCGTCGAGAGCGCTCAAGATCAGCGACGCGTAGCGTAACCAGGCCAATATTCGTACCAGCATGAATCGATTTGGCCGCTAACGATGCCTGTTGTTCTGTGGACATGAAATTGTCTCCATTCTCGCACCATGTGCGATTGTTACGGGCTTTAGTGTACTTCCTACACCCATGCAGTAGTATTATCTTTCTATGATTAACTAACAAAAAGTAAGTGAATTATCATCCCTGCTATCTATAAAGTATACCCGAGGCGGCAAGGTTTTTGTGTCAGAAGGCGTGTTTCCTTTACAAAATGACATCGCTTCAGAAGGGGGTTCAGACTCTTCTATCCCTAGTTTTCAAGTTCAAATGTAGGATATACTAGCACTTATATGGTACGAAGTACTTTTCCGTCAGAATTGCACCGGCAGACCTGACGAACTTCATTTTCAAGAGGAGAGCAACCATGAAATCAATGCGCGCAGCAATTTTCGATTCCTCGACCAGGCAGCTGACGATCGAAGACGTCCCGATTCCCGAGCCCGGTCCAGGGGAGGTGCTGGTGCGAGTGAAGGCGTGCGGCATCTGTCTGTCGGACGTCCATCTGATCGACGGCACGCTGCGGTCGACTCTCCCGAAAGTCACTCCCGGCCACGAGTCCGCCGGCGTCATCGAACGTGTCGGCGAGTATGTCCCGCCGGCGTGGAAACCAGGGCAGCGCATCCTGATGCCTGGCGGCAAGCCGTGCGGCACCTGCCGCAACTGCCTGCGTGGAGACGCCAACCGCTGCTTGGAGACCATGGTCATGGGCTTCAACTACAACGGCGCCTGGGCGGAGTACGTCGTCGTGCCGGGAGCGGGCCTGACCGAGGTGCCCGACCATATTCCCTTCGAGCAGGCCGCCATCCTCGCTGACGCGGTGGCTACACCGTACGCCGGCTTGACCGACCGCGCCGGGCTCCGCCCGGCAGAATCTATCGGCCTCTGGGGCATCGGCGGACTCGGCGTCCATGCGGTGCAGATCGCCCGCATGGTTGGCGCCGCGCCAATCATCGCGCTCGACCCCAACGAGGCGGCTCGGAGCCGCGCCCTCGAGTTTGGCGCCGACTACGCACTCGACCCGACCGCGAAAGGTGTCGAGCAAGAAGTGTGGCGCCTGACTGACGGACTCGGGCTCGCCGTCGCCGTCGACCTCGTGGGCGCTAACCGGGTTCTCGCGCAGGGCAACGCCTGCCTGGGTCGGTACGGTCGCCTCGTGATGATCGGGCTCTCGATGGAGCCCATCGCCCTTGGTCCGGGCGTCGCATTCGGCGTGAAATCCCACTCCATGCTCGGGCACCTCGGCTATCAGAAGGAGCACCTGGACCAGCTCGTCAAACTCGTCGCCGCCGGTCGACTGGACGTGTCGAGGTCGATCAGCGAGGTAATGCCCCTCGAGCAGGTCGCCCGCGGGGTCGAGCGACTCGCGAAGAAGGAGGGCAATCCGATCAGGCTCGTCGTCGCGCCGTAGCGTGACCCGTCCTGACGCGGGTCTTCCTGCCGATGCAACCAGCGACACTTTGTCATCCTCCTGTCCCCATGGAAACACGGCTCTGCTTTGGAAGACGACGCAGCAGTGGAATGGTGAGTAGAAAGACGGTGAACCCCCCTGCTGCTCCTATGCCTGTGAAGACCAGCAACATTTTTCTAAACATTTCCGGCTCTCCTTCGCTCTAACGGGCTTCTGCTGTATCTTTCTGAACGCTTCTTGTTGCTTCAAACTGCTTAATGAACTCCTCTGCCCAACGCGCAGCACGCTCGAGTTCTCCCACCTCAAAGGGGCCTTCCCTCTCAGCGACAAAAAAGCTCTCAGGTGCCATAATGAGCGAGGCTCCTGTCCTCTTGAGTTTGCTGCCAATTCTGGATGCTGCTGAGCCGGATTTCCATGCGGCCATGTGGTAGCGTGTATCGAAGGCGGCCGCTCCCACTCCACGCAAGGTACGGTGAGGAGGGCGTTCGAGTAAATCCCGCATAGCCGGACTGAGTCCATGGCGCTGCGTTGGGCCACCAACTATCAGTACATCAATCTCTTTGATCTCAGACAAACCAGCTTCATTAGCTTGAGCGATTCGCACCGTTCCATGCTCTCTCAGTGTGTCAGCCATTGTTCGAGCAAGCTGTGCTGTATTCCCAAAAGTCGAATCATAAATGATCAGCATATTCATCTTTTGTACCTTTCTCTCAATCAGGAGATATACTCTCACAACTAAAAGATACGCTGACACGATCACAACTGGCTCTCGTAGAAACGTCTAAGTGTCACGGTGAGGTCACACCACCTTTTCTGGAAAGAGAAAAGTGCTATTCCTTGCTGGGGTGTTGTAATGTGGGAGTGCATAGAGCAACGCCCTCTATGAGTGAAGTCTGCTGCAACTGAGTCAAATGCTACTGAGGCGAGAAATTTCCTGAAGCATTGATATCTTCTAACACTGACCTCGCCCAGGTCCGAACACTGTCACAAAAGTTGTCTACACCACCCGCTATCACGTTTGCAGCAGTTATTGTCCATTGAATTGAAGGATCATAGGCGCCGTGAGAAGTAGACGTTCCCTTAATTTTCCATATGCGTGTACGCGAGTCCACTGTGGTCCGATTACGCCTGCGCACTTCCTCGGTCATGACGCTCCGTTCCAAAAAAACAGCTAACAGGTGCATTGCTGCATTTAACCCCTCAGGAGAGTATAAACTCGGATGTTGCAGGTGATAGCATAAAACCACGAGGTGATGCACCTCTCCTCTATAATCTGGGATTTCCCATTCCCAAAAAAGCATTTGATGAAAGTGATCCTGGCATGTTTTCCCATCCTGCCACGCTGTTCCACATTCAGGACAAACATGTAAGGTCTCCATTATAGAATTTCTCCTCTTCCAGGCAAGCATGTTTTGCAAAAATGGATTCCGTCACTCCTCGTCAGGAGTACCAACATGTTCAACTCGATGAAGTACGTCGGCCAGGGCATAGAACCAGGGTGAATGATCTACCGTCTGATCCATCTGTTCCTGGTTTTGTAGTACAAGCTCCTCCAATGTCAGGTAGTATTCTACCAATACCCGCTCACCGCTTGTATGCGCCACGCAATCCTCTAAGATCGATTGTGCTTCCTCATAGGCGCTTAATCGTTGTTGCGCCTCTGCAAGCGCCTGCTGTGCGCGCTGAAATCGCTGTGCTTCTTCTATTTGATGCAGGCGCCGACGTGGAATCGTCTCTGCGTCTTGTTGCATGATCTCCTGGAGGGCAAGGGCCGCTTCACCTACTTCGATAGTGGCTTCATCATGCCTGTGAGATAGCCATGCGCGTACCGCGTGCAAACGCACAAGTATATTCGCACTCTCAGGTAAACGCAGGTTATCAGCTGAAAGCAGTTCATCGCTGCCCATCTCATCATCTACAGGCTCGCTATCGTAGTGTAAAGGTAGATTGTTATCTATATCCATATCGAAGTTTTGACTAGTTCGTTCCTATTCCCTGCATTACCGCGTCAATCATCTGCTCAACCCACTCATCAGGAGAGGTAGACGACGTCGGCACAACATAGCGTGTAACAATCCAGTGGTAATATAACGACCCTGCCACTAGATCCATTACCAGCGTCGGATCAATGTCCTTGCGAATCTCCTTGCGTGCCTTAGCCTGTTCAACCATATAAAAGAAATGCTGGAAACGCGGAATGATGAGTTGCTTAAGAAAGGCCTGGAAGATTTCGGGATTGGTATAAGATTCACCGATGAACTTGAGCACCAGTTGTTCCAGGAGAGGACGGGCCATCATACCCTTGTAGGCGGTTTTGAAAAGAGTCACGAGGTCATTGCGAAAATTGCCCGTATCGACCATCGATAAATCAACCTGCACCGCATGTATGGCATCGATCACCAGTTCGTCTTTTGAGGTCCAGCGACGATAGATGGTGGTCTTGCCCACGCCTGCTCTTGCCGCTACATCTTCGATGCTCAACCCCTGAAATCCTTCTTCCGCCAGGAGTTCCAGGGTAGCGTCTAAAATTGCCTTGTGCGCCTGGGCGCTACGTGGGCGCCCAGGCTTGCGTATTCCTTGTTCAGGTCCAGATGTTGTGGTCATGCTTTTAGTTGCTCTTCCTCCTGCATTTCCATTGTAGTAGCCACAGCATCCTGCGTCAAGTTATCCTGGGGATTCTGCTCGTCTTTCGTATATGCAGGTAAAAAGAGCAGTGCCACCAGCGCCCCGCAAAGCGTAACCCCCGCTGAAATGAGCACTGTAGTATGCATAGCGTCGATAAAGGCGGTATTGACAGCGCTGGTCAGCATCTGCCCTGCCTGCCCGCCAATGTGCGAGGAAACGAAAGCAGCCCTGCCAATCGAATCGCGCACAATCTCGCGTACTGGAGGAGGCAGAACTTGCATAATAGACGCGCTGTTTAGCGATGACTGGTAGACCGAGGCAAGTATACTGCCCAGTACGGCCACGCCTAACGCTCCTCCCACCTGGCGTGTGGTATCGTTCACGGCGGATCCCACACCGGCTCTTCCAAGCGGCAGTGCTCCCATGATCGAAGTCGTGGCAGGAGCCATTGTCAAGCCAAAACCAATGCCGGTGATTGCCAGCATCAAGGCAACCAACCCATAGCCGCTGCTTACGCTGGCGGTTGAGAGCAGCACAAATGCGCTTGCTACGATAACTAACCCTATTGTGACCGGAATTTTTGTCCCGATGCGTTCGACGATGCGTGGGCTTATGATAGAAGCGATCAGCATCGTCGGGATCAAGGCAATCAGGGCAGTTCCTGCTTGCAAAGGTGTATAACCCAGGATGAATTGCAGGTATTGGGTTAGAATGAACAGCGCACCAAACATTGAGAAAGTGTTCAGTGTAATCGCTACACTCGCAGCCGAAAAGCGCGGGTTACGGAACAACTTCATGTTGAGCATAGGTGTGCGTGTGCGCAGTTCCCAGACTACGAAAGCCAGCAGTAATACCGCAGCGACGATAAACGCTGCGATGATACGGCTATCGCTCCAACCATTGACGGGCACTTCAATGATGCCCCACAGCAACGCTGTCAGCCCGGTAATCGAGAGCAGCGCCCCAACAGGGTCAAGCTTCGAGGCATCGGGGTCTTTTGATTCCGGCACCAGGAAGGTGATGCCCAGCAAGACGAGCACAATGACCGGCACATTGATCAGGAAGATCACGCCCCAGGGGTAATGATCGAGCAGCCAGCCGCCAAAGACAGGGCCAATAATAATGGACAATGCGGATACACCCGCCCAGGCTCCAATGGCCCTACCGCGCTCCTTTCCCTCGAAAATGTTTGTGGTGATAGAGAGGGTGGACGGCATGATGAGCGCGCCACCAATGCCCATCATAGCTCGTGCCGCAATAAGTACGTTAGCCGAGCCGGAAAATGCGGCCCATATCGAGCCCAGGCCAAAGATCGAAAGCCCGGCGATCAGCGCTTTGCGGCGTCCAAAACGATCACCCAGGCTGCCCATTGTCAGTAGAAGACCCGCGAAGACGATTGTATAGGCATCCACAATCCATTGAAGCTGACTCTCGGTTGCCGAGAGATCGCGTGCCAGTGTCGGCAGTGCAACATTGAGGACGGTATTATCAAGTCCAATCACCAGTAAGCTAAAGCTCAGTGCCGCAAACGCCCACCAGCGACGTGGGTAGGCGCGCAGTTCTGTTACATTCAATGTGTTCATACTATTTGCTCCCTTCATATATTGATACGAAACAGTATCGTTTCTTATTGAGATTATAACACAGAAAATTTAGAAACGCAATAGTATCGTATCGTAATTATAGGAATGGAAAGGAATTGCTGCCCCTTGACAAGCACTCTTCTCTGCGTTATAATCGTAACGTAAAGTACGTTACTGAAGTGAGAAAAAGGGAAATGGAACACAGACAGAGCGGACGCGCACAACAGACACGCGATCGGATCCGCGCCGCCGCTCACCGGCTGTTTCTTCAGCAGGGCTATCTGGCGACGAGCATCGATGCTATTCTGGCAGAGGCGGGCATTTCCTCGAAGGAGACGCTCTACCGTCACTATGCCAGCAAAGAGGCACTCTTTGTTGATCTCCTGGGTCACCTGACCATGGAGCAGCCGGGCTTTTCCGCGAAGCTTTTGGCCCTCCCCACGCCTCAGGATCTGCCATCGCTGCGCCAGGCGCTCACGCAACTTTCTCGCGAGATCTTGTCGATGATGAGCCAGCCTGGGTATCTACCTCTGGTGCGTATGATCATCGCCGAGGCGCCGCGTTTCCCGCAGCTCGGCACCCTGTTTTTCTCGACTGTCACCCAGCGGGGCCTCACCATCATGACCGCGCTGCTACAAGAGGCCCGCGAGCAACAGATCATCGCCGACGTTGACTTCGACGCCGTAACGCGCGCGTTGCTTGGCGGGTTGTTGACCTATGCCATAACGAGCCTCGTGTTTGCAAGGGAGGAAGCGCAACCTCCGGCACTCGACCGTGCCGATGCGGTCGTCGAGGTCATCATGCGTGCACTGACACCGTAATAGTTGTACCTTTACTTATTCTCCAGGAGGACAAGATGTTTCCCAATCGCATACGCTACTTCAATAAGCACATCACCAATCCGCTTTTGCGCAGGTTTGCGAGTTCTTCCCGCGGCCCGTTTGCAGTCATTCGTCACGTTGGTCGTCGGAGTGGAAAGCCGTATGAGACCACGATCATGATCTGGCCGATGGGAGATGGTTTTGTGATCGCCTTAACCTATGGGGAGTCGGTGGATTGGTATCGCAATATTCTGGCTGCTGGACACGGTACGCTGCTTTGGCATGGGAGAGTCTATGCTGTCGGGAAACCGGAACCGATCGATGTCAAAACAGCCCTGCCAGCGTTTCCTCTGGCTTTCAGACCGATCTTGCGGAAGCGTGTACAGCATTTCGTGCGGGTGAAGTTCATCCTTCCTGAGCCAGCAACATTGGGGGAGGCTACACGTTCTCAGTGAGGGTCCGCGCTCATTGTTAATTGAGAAATTTAATTAATCAGTCAATAAAGAAAACATATGGACACCGTTGTCTTGATCGTTGGCGCCGGCCCAACGGGTCAGATGCCTAAACCAGCACTGTAGCCGTCACTGAATAGATTGGCGGCAGAAAATCGGCAATCAGCCGCCAGCTATCACCACGGTTGTTGGTGGCGAAGAGTTGTCCCGTATTCGTTCCAACATACACTCCGCAGGGATCCAGAGTGTCAGTACACATGCCATGCCGCAGTACACCGAGACGTACTCCGGGTCCTGCTGGCAATCCCTCCGTCAGGGATTGCCACTCTTCACCGCCATTCACGGTTCGGTATACCGTGAACTGCTCGTTGACGTTATTACGGCCATCCTGGTCCTCAACGATGACGTACACAGTATCGGGATTGTGAGCGTCCAGTGCGATAGGAAAGCCAAAGTCGGAAGGCAAGTTATGCTGGATATCGATCCAATCATCGCCCGCGTTCATACTCTTATAGATCCCACAGTGGTTTTGCTGGTACAACACATCCGTCTTCGTCGGGTGCTGCACAAAGCGGTGGATGCACTGCCCGAACTCTGGATATTTCTCAGGCAAGAAGTCGGCTCGCGTATTTTTATTGGCAAAAACCCAGTTCTGGCCGCCGTCATCTGTGCGCATACAGCCGACTGCGGAGATGCCTACCCACATGCGAGAGGCATTGGAGGAATCAGCAACGATCGTATGCAAGCACAAGCCACCGGCTCCAGGCTCCCAACGATCTCGCGTCGGATGGTTCGCCAGGCCTGGATTGATCTCCCAATGGACACCGCTATCGGTACTAACCCAGAGGCTTGCGGGGTCAATCCCTGCGTAAATGGTTCCGGCTTCATTGGGATGGCCAGGTACGATGGTCCAGATATTTTCGAGTTTCTGCTGGCCCCCTTCGGGGAACTGGATACCGACCTCCGGCTCGTGCCATGTCTGGCCAAAATCATCGCTGTAACGTAAGAATGTGCCAAAGAAATCGCCGTTTTCCGCTGCGTATAGCCGCTGGCCTTCGCGCTGATCGAGAGTTGCGAAGAAAATACGACGCCCTTTCAATGCAGTAGTTTCGACTTCCCAGGTTTCTCGATCCCGTGAAGTCAATAGGAATAGACCGCGTTTGGTGCCAACCAGCACCAGTACGGTGCCCGGTGAGTATGCTTTTTGTTGACTCATAGCTTCCTCCTTAAAGGTTCTGCTGGGGCTGTCAATGTATCTGGACAGCCTCCAGCAACTGACTGCAAGATGTGAATGGTAGCTCCCATTTGTACCGGGGTTTCGAGACCTTGCAAATAACGGATATTTTCACGATCCAGGAAGATGTTCACAAAGGGACGGAGTTCGCCTGTTTCGTAGCACAGGTTGAACTGTAAGCCAGGGAAGTCATGATCGAGCGCGTCGATGATCTCGCGTATGGTTGAACCTGCAACCATGATTGATTTGTGGTTGCCTGCTTTTGCTCGTAGCACATAGGGTAGTATGACCGTTGCAGAAGGAATAGTAGCCTGCGAATCCATGATGCCCTCAATATGATTTAAGCGATAATTGTCATGTATAAATAATAACGCTTAGATTGGGCTAATTATCTGTGTCTGCTTTACTTTAGATTAGAACAAGTATACCAAATTTGACGAGATTTTACAAGATGTTAAATCTGAAACACATTCAAAGTGAACTAGCCGATAATTATTTTCCCAAAAATATCTTACACTTTGTAATTAGAGAGCATATCCATCCGAGGCGTATGTGAAAGCAAGCGCAACCTCCGAAAGGGGTATGAGCATGAATCAGGATGCATTCGGCACGTCCAGTGTCGCAAAAGAAGAACATCGTACATCATTACAAGATATTCTCACTGAGCAATTATCTCCTATCACTCTGGGGAGAGACGCAGCATGTAATGCGCTCAGTGTCTCACAACTCGCAACACGCTGCTTGAGAGAAATCGATAGCTATCACCAGCATAAGCCATATACAGATGCATACGGCGTCGAGCTGTTACGGCGTGCAACTGTACTAGGCGACCAGGAAGCCTGGGCATGGATGCAACACTGCTTCAGCGGACTTGTACTTGGCTGGCTGCGTCGCCATCCTTACAAGGAAGCTGCATATCGCCTGGAGAGCGAAGAGAACTATGTTGATCAGACCTTTGAGCGCTTCTGGCAAGCCACCGCGTTGAACCGAAAGATAGAATTCAGCACGCTTGCTGCTGCGTTACGTTACCTGCGTCTGAGTCTAAATGCGGCCATTCTCGATACACTACGGGCGTATGCTCGATCAAGAGAAGTCTCATTACCAGAGCCAGGAGAGCCAGGGGAGCCATACATTGAAGATGTGACTTCCAGCTGTGAGGTGTGGGAGATTCTACAAACGATGCTTCCCGACAAGCGTGAGCAGCGGCTGGCCTACTTGCTCTTCTACTGTGGTCTCAAGGCCAGGGAGATTGTGCGTTTCTGCTCTCAAGAGTGGAGCGATGTACATGAGATCTATCGTTTGCGCAGAAGCATCACGGAGCGACTAATTCGCAATGCAGATCAACTGAGATGGCGGTTAAGCTAAAGATCCCCCTTGACAATCTGCTAATATCCGAGTATAGTTGTATTGTACGAAAAAGTTCGTACAATACAAAACTTATCGAATGCAGTTATTAGGAGTATGACAATGTCTGTACAGGACAGGTCAGGACGAAGACAACCTCTGATCGTAGAAATCGAAGCCAGCCCGGCTTACGAGTTCTTGATGACACTATGCTCTTTCAGCGAAACCGAGCACCACGCAGAGTATGAAATTGGCAAAGAGTGGTTCGATGACATTCGCAAAAAAGCCTCTCCTGATCTCCTGGCACTAGTCGAGCAGTTCAGCTTTCGTAGCCATGAAATCTGGGAACATATGCTCGGCCTTGTCTACGATTGCCCTGCCCCAAGAGATGTGCCAGCGCTCATCACGTACATCGAAGCAATTGACCCTCTGGAACTACGCCTGCACATGCTGGGGTACTATGTGCGGCAGCATCGCAGGGCCACATCTCATGAAATCATCATGCAGGCAGCACATGGCGATAGCGAAGCTCAAAGAAAACTGCTCAAAACATCATTCCCTGACGACGTCGAATGGCAGCGGACTCTCCGCTGGCTGCTTTCTCTCGAACCAGTAGCAACGAAGAACTTGCTCCTGGATATCCTTCGTGGCTGGTATGATGAAGTATTTCGCGAACAGGAGTCACAGATCATGCCAATTCTGGCACGCGATGTCGAGGCAAAACTGGCATTGAAACCCACTGTTTCAGCTGAGCAACTGATTGAAATTGCCACGGGATGGGAGTACGTGCCTGAGCCTGGCATTCAGCGAGTCGTCCTTATTCCCTCCTACATCTCACGGCCCTGGAATTCCGACGCCGAACGGTACGATACTGTCATCTTCATCTATCCAGTAGCGGAAGAGAGCATCACTGCTGATAATAACGTACCCCCTGCGCGCCTGGTTAAACTTGCCAAGGCACTCGCTGACGAACGCCGCCTGCGCATTCTCAAGAAACTGGCGACGGGAAGTTATACCTTGCAGGAAATTGCTGAAGACTTCGGTGTTGCTAAAACAACCATGCATCATCACATCATTACATTGCGCTCGGCTGGCCTTGTGCGTATGAACTTGAGCGATAAACGCTGGAGTCTGCGCCAGGGAATGATTGATAACGTAGGTGATTTACTAAATACTTATCTCGAGGAACGTCTCTGATTGAATAGGTCTGAAACAGTACACATTGCGCGAGGAATTGTAATGCGTAAGTTTGACCTGGATGAGTGAGAACGATTACCGTTTCTATCTCATAAAGGAAATATACATTGAAGTAGGACGTGTTCACGCCTGGCAAGCTCTCACACGCCCTACCGTTCGCCATGAGGTCATTAACCGTCTGGCTGTCATCATTGTATAGTATGCTGGTCAGATGGTCAATCGAAGTTCAAAGGAGATTGATCATGCATCCCTCAGTTCACGAACAAATGTCAAAGCAGCGTATGGAGGCGCTTCAACACGAAGCAGCAGTTGCTCAGCGTATCAACCGCGCAAAAAAAGACCTTGATAACAAAACTGGCAGCAACTCACTTACTCAACTCCTCTGGTACTTGCTCTTCGGTATGCGTATACCAACCCCCAATCAAAAACAGGGGGAGGAATACAGCATAGGCGGGCTACAAGCAAATTTGAACGCTATCACACGTGTGGTTGGAATGGTGACATTAGGGTTTGGTCTACTAATTGGTGGCTTCCTTTACAGCAGCTTTGGAGTGGTGCCAATCGTGCTCCTGGCCAGCATTATTCTCGTGATAGTATCAATTCCGATTCTGCTACGTTCAGTCTCAGTGCTTAGAAAATACATCTAAGATCGCCTCTTCATCGTCCTGCGTTCAGGCGTTTGTGGCTGGGATTGGTCATATCACGTCTGGGCGATCAGTTCACTGTCATTGCCCTGATCTGGATTGTATTGCAATTAACTGGTTCAGGGATAGCAATTGGGCTTGTAGTATTCTGTTTTCAGTTGCTATTTTCTGCAAATGGGAATTATTTGCAAAAAGTGCATTTCTATGCTATGGTATTTCCAGTGATTTTTCTCGTGGCAATGTCCAACTGGAATACAGACTGACTTTGAAGCCATCATCCTCGTAGAATCGTCTGCGTGGCAACATGGAAATAGCCCTCTTGGTGGGCACTAACTTATTCAGTGCACCACTCCTTAGAATGTGCACGCTTTCTAGGAGGTTCCATGAGCAGTAATTTCGGTGTCTCAGCTCTCTCCCGCGTTTTTAATGACAGTTCCCGCGATTTACGGACGAAGATCATTGGCATCTACATCCTACTGATCGCCTTTAACATCGTTGCGTGGGTCCTGGCTTTTGTTGGATTCTCAGCTCAGTATCCAGCATTGCTTGGAACAGCGCTGCTGGCGTATACGTTTGGCCTGCGCCACTCGGTAGATGCAGATCATATTTCCGCCATTGATAACGTGACGCGCAAATTGATGCAGGAAAACAAGCGGCCCGTTGCTGTTGGCTTCTTCTTCTCGCTTGGTCACTCCACGATTGTCGTAGCATTGACCGTGGGTATTGCCATTGCGGCAACCTTCATTCAAAACGCCATTCCAACTCTCAAAAATGCCGGTGGATTGATCGGTACCTCGGTGTCAGCGACATTTCTGTATTTGATTGCGATCATCAACATGCTGGTCCTCATCGAAATCTGGCAGACCTTTCAAAAGGTGAAGCGAGGTGAGGAGTACAATGATCAGACCTTGGACGAGTTCTTGAACCAGCGCGGTCTGATGGGGCGTTTCTTTCGCCCATTGCTCAAAGTAGTAGACAAGAGTTGGAAGATGTACCCCGTTGGGATCCTCTTTGGCCTGGGCTTTGATACGGCGACCGAAGTCGGACTGCTCGGTATCGCAGCCGTGGAGGCCGGCAAGGGACTTCCCATTCCGTATATCCTCATCTTTCCGGCGCTATTCACTGCCGGGATGTGCCTGATGGATACCACGGATGGGATCTTGATGCTCGGAGCGTATGGCTGGGCCTTCGTCAAGCCGGTACGCAAGCTGTATTATAATCTCAATATCACGCTCGTCTCTGTGTTGGTCGCGCTGGTGGTGGGCACAATCGAAGTGATGAGTATCATCGCGACAGAGTTCAATCTAAGCGGCGGGATCTGGGATTACCTTGGCAATCTGGACTTTGGGCTGCTCGGCATCATCATAATTGGTATCTTTCTCTTCAGTTGGGTGGTCTCGACGATTATCTATAAGGTGCGCAAGTATGATCATATCACGGTCAATATGGGACCAAAAGCAGAGGAGCTTGTCAGTGGAGGCGGAGGAAAATAACTTCTTAACCAAATCCGGCCAGGGCCACGGAGCGGGCCATGTAAGCTGCTACCACAACGATGACGACGCCAACAACATTCCAGCCGAGGGTCAAATATTCAAGCAGCAATCCTCGTCTGATTAAAGGAGCTTGTACCACAGGGAACCTCCATACGAGTTTTTGGGTGATATTTATCTCTTTTTGTCAGCACGATCATCGCTCTCTCCTCATAAACCGCGTGGAGCAAGCGTAATCTATGGCAATGGTGTGGATGAGTCTCATGAGTACTCCCCATACGTTGAACGTGAACACAACCAGGCACAGAAACGGGGTAATCGGGAGAAGGTGGCCTTCTAAACTCTCTCACAGCATCCATACCCTCGCATTAGTAAATGCCACCTCTGCAGGTTGGTCGGTAGCATCGGCGGCCACACCAATCAGCCCGTTGCTCGTGGTGCCATTACTGATATGAAGGATGCTTTGTCCATTCACATACAGATCGATGCTACTTCCCTGGGCTACGACTGCAAGCAGATTTGGCTGGTTCAGCCCTCTTTTGATAGCCGGACTGGTACCCCGCTGCAGGACATTCGAGGTTTTGCCAGTAAAACTATCGAGCTCATAGGACCCGTCTATTTTGATGGAGGAGTAGTAGTAAGGACCTTGTGTTCCAACCTGGCGAAAGAAGATGCCGCCCCGATCTCCTTTGAGGATGGTCATCTGTACTTCATAAGTGAGGTTTCCGAAGGTAACGGCCTCAGCATTACATGCCAAAACATGTCCCTGCGGAACACGCCGACATGATAACTCCCGCCAGTAAAAAAGCAACTACGCCCGTTCCCAAAAATACCTTCATCCCACCTGTACCCCTTGCTATTATCTTTCAATGGGTCGTTGAGAGCCAGACTCCCCGTATGAGGTGGGTAGGGATTCTGCACTGTGCTTATTGTGGGGCTAGCCTGGAGCGTAGGGGTAGCTTGAGCTGTAGGACTAACCTGGAGCGTTGGGCTAGCATGAGTTGTAGGACTCACGTGAACCGTGGCGCTTGTGGTAGCGTGTACCTGAGATGTAGGAGTGTTTTGGAGAGGGGCCGTATGATTGGCGATCGAGGAATACACCAGGCCGGCACCACCTCCTACAAAGAGGAGCATCACCCCTGCAATAAGTATGACGATGTGTGCGGGGAGGCGCGCACGGTCATCGCCTTTGGATTTGGTTTGATGACTGTCTCGTGGCATCTTGTTCCCTTCCCCTGTGCAAACCTATTGCGCGCGATGTCTCACAACCTGACTGTCTTTTGCAGTGCAGTATATCACATCATTTGACTACTTCTTATGATGTTGTTAGGTGTAAAGGGGAAAGTACACCACCACGCGGCTCGTGTAGTCAGCACGAGCCGCTTCTTTTCTGGCTTCACCGTTCGATGGCAACACTCAAAGCAGATATTTTCCCATCATCGCACGCTCTTAATTTGCCGTATGAGTACAGCTCCAAGCGAGGCCAGCAGAGCCGCCAGGACAAATAGGATCGTGTAACTGTGAAACACCGTAATCACCAGTGCAGCTGTTGCGGAGCCCACCACCTGCGGTAACGCGTTGGCGATGTTAATGACTCCGAGATCCTTGCCGCGCGCATTGGCAGAGGGCAATACCTGCGTGATCAGCGCGATATCGACACCAAGGTAAGCCCCAAAGCCGATACCGAGTACGGCAGCAGCCAATTGCACGCCAGTCCACGTTTGCCAGAAGGCCAGGATCAGGAATGCAAAGGCGATGATAAGGCTCGCTCCCATGACAAAGACCTTGCGGCGCCCGAACTTGTCGGAGAGCATGCCACTGAGGACAGAGGCGATAAGCAGCGTGCCAGTGAGAATGATTTGAAAGGTCGTCACCCCTTGCGCAGCCTTCTGATAATGCACTGCATCTTGTAGGAAGTACAAGAGATAGCCGAGCGCGGTAAAGTAACTCAGATACACCAGAAAGCGTGTGATCCAGGCCCAACCAAAATCAGGGTACTTCACGGGATTCACCCAGAAGGCCGCGAGAAACGTACCCAGGTGGAAATGCGGCGCGGCTGCTTTTGGGAGCGGCTTGTCACGCAGCACCAGCACGAAGATGAGCATTACGATGACCAGGATGCCGCCGAAGGTGTAGTAAGACATTACTGTTGACTTGACGACCTTCGTAACGAGCAGTGCGCCAACCACTGCGCCTAACGGCAATGAGAGGCTGACGAACGCCGACACGGTAGCGCGCTGGCGCACGGGTACCTGGTCGGGGATAATCGCTGAGAGCGCTGCCAGGAGAGCATTGGCAGCGACGTGGAAGATGGCCCACCAGATCACCAACGTGAGAAAACTGCTGGCGTTCGCCAAAAGTACCAGCGTTGCCGCCGAGAGTACTGTTCCTGCGATCAGCCAGGGACGACGCCGCCCCAGGCGGGATGTGGTGCGATCGCTCAAAGCGCCCGCGATGGGATTGGTGAGCAGGGCCGCGAGTACCCCCACAGAAGTGGCGATAGCGAGGTTGCTGAACCTGGTGGCTGCATTGAGTGCGGCGATCTGCGTAGGCAGCAGGATTTGCCCAATGGGCAGAATACTGAGCCAGATGACTGTGTTCGCCAGTGCCAGCAACACTTGAAAGCTGGGGCTCACAGTTTTACTAGGCACCTGTAGTGCCTCGGGTACATCGTTCACACTTTTATCGAGAACCAGGCGAGCATCACCGGCAACAGAAGAATGTGCCATGATTAGAGTCTCCTTCCTTGGAACTACTGGAACAAGAACTGGGCGTAATGTGATTCACAAGCGCGTTGCGACATGCCAGCCAGTATGCGAGACTCAACCTGGCTGGCGGCGCAGATAGCTTGGCAGGGACAAGGCAGATTCAAACGAGCTTGTTCATCCATATGCTCGCACTTTAGCATGGTGAGAGAGTGGTTCGGTTACACTTTGATTATAAGGAGGTAAGAAATCATAGGATATGGTGAAGTTTCCTTAACCGGTGTATGGCCGGAAGTAAACTCAACGCCATAACCAGGCATGACGCGGCAGCATCAGTCGCTCCGACAAAGGTATCCACTTCTCCTCACACGGCCACGTGCAAGGGGAGCAAGACCGTAAAAGTCGAGCCCTGTCCTACCTGACTCTCGACCTGGATCGACCCGCCATGGGCCTTGACGATCCAGTCCACAATCGCCAACCCCAGTCCGCTATTGCCTCCTTCGGCACCTATCCGTAACTGTTCAGAATGAACCTTGTCTGCTATACTAGCGCCCTGATCTATTCTGTCCACTTGTTGTCATTTCATGGTAAGAGTACTATCATTAAAAACTACAATAGAACAACAGCGTGTTACATAACTCAAGCGAAGGGGTAACTCCTATGTCTTGGACACCATTAGCAGAGCGATTTGATAGGCTTCCATTAATTCTTACAGGTCCCATTCTCCGTCGCACGGAACAGCATGCGGTCACTGTATGGCTCGCTTTAAAAGAATCCCAAATGGTTACCTTGCGTATTTACGCAAAAGATGAGACCGGGAACCTTCTTGAACAGATGAGCGGTACGCGCCGCACAATCCGACTGGGCGATCACCTTCATCTTGTGGCTGTCACAGCTCATTCCACGAACGATAATAAAGGGTTGGCTTGGGGTGGGTTGTACTATTATGATCTTTTCTTCCAGATTGTCAATCCGAGCGACGATCAGGTGCCTGAGACAGCCGCTCATCTTAGTACGCAAGGAATCCTCAACATGGATTCCTCAACGGCTAGCCTGTTGGAACGCCTCGTGTATCCAGGACATCCACTTCCCGGCTTCGTCTTGCCACCGCCAGATTTGAACCAGTTCAGAATATTTCATGGTTCCTGTCGCAAACCGCACGGCGTTGGGAAGGAAATGCTCTCAGCGCTTGACACCATTCTCGAGGATTCGGCCCAAAATTCAGAACATCGTCCGCAACAGCTCTTTTTGACCGGTGACCAGATTTATGCTGATGATGTAGCAGAGCCACTGTTGTTTGCGATCATCGATGCAGGCACCTTTTTGTTTTCAGGAAACCAGGAAGAGGTCCTTCCGCTGGTTGACGTTCCTGCTCGCCTGCTGGCACCGGGAAATCGAGAGGATACTGTACGAAACAAGGCGTTCTTTACTTCTGAGGTACCGGAAAGCCACTTAATATCGCTGAACGAATACACGACCATGTATCTTTTTGCCTGGTCGGATTTGCTTTGGCCGGACGACTTGCCCATCCCAGAGTATATCGACGCCTACCCGAATGGGTTACCTGATCCTGTGAAGCAAGCAAAGGCAGAGGCGGAGTACCAGCACAAAACGGAGCGCTTACGCGCATTCCGCTCGGCACTCCCCCAAGTACGGCGAGCGCTAGCAAACATTGCGACCTACATGATCTGTGACGATCATGATGTGACCGACGATTGGTACCTTGACGGAGCCTGGTGTCAACGTGTATTGGGAAACGTATTGGGGCGACGGATCATTTTCAATGCTTTGGTAGCGTATGCATTATTCCAGGCCTGGGGCAATACACCAGAACAGTTCGATGCACCAAACGGAACAGCCCTTCTCGAAGCAGTCGATGGATGGCATGGAGACGAGTCAGATCTGCGTGTAGCTACCATCTCTCAGGTCATTGGTTTACCTCGTGACTTCGGCGGCAGTGGGCAACTGCACTGTCCGGAGCAGGCGCTACGATGGCACTATACATTTACAGGCCCCCAGTACCACGTCATTGTGATGGATACGCGCACACAACGCATCTACCTGACGCCCAATGAATTTCCAGGACTCTTATCACCCGATGCAATCGACTCACAAATCATTGGGAGCGCGAATAAACATGCAGAAGTGACTCTGATTATCTCGGCTACACCTGTCCTGGGCGTAGACTTCGTGGAAGCTATCCAGTTTTGGAGTAGGTTACGTTCCAAAAACACTTATACCTACGACCCCGAGTCCTGGGGACTGGAGCGACTCACCTTTCAGAGATTCCTGAAAGCTATCAGTACACTGAAACGAGTTGTCATTCTTTCGGGAGATGTTCACTTTGCCTTTGGCTCAAGTTTGGAATACTGGGATCACAATACCAAGGCAACTGCAAAGATTGTTGATTACACCTCAAGTCCGTTACTCAATGAAGGGTCAGGAGCCCAAATAGCAGCTTTGACGATGGGATATCCAGAATTCTTCCACCTCTTGAGAAAAGAGGAAAAGACATCGACAGACCTGTTCGCCTGGGATGTCGTGGCTGACAATCACCAATCTTTCGATGAAATGCTTAACCTGTTACGCTCGCATGTCTTTCAGTTCTGGTGGTCTCTCCCCAAACTGTTAGATATCATGAAATCTCCCCACGAGATCGTTTTCCCGGCTCAAGGGTGGCCTCAAGGAGCATTCAAGAAGCTTCCTCCACATCGCAGCTATCGATTGCACTACCTGCAAAATATACATGATCCACAGCAGGGAGCAAACCAACAGGAGCAGCCTGCGGAGCCCAAAGAGGCACTAAAGAAGCCTCCCGAGCGAGGGTACTCTATCTTCCAGAGAGTAGTAGAGGGCACAGAGCACCTTGGGCAGGAACTGGCAAAGAGGAGTTCTCTCGCAGCAGATGCGATACAGCACCTTGACGAGTGGTTGGACCAGAGGAAGGCGAGCAAGCAAATAGTAGGTTATGCCAATATTGGTGAAATTGGCTTTCGCTGGACGGAGAAAGAAAAGGATGTGATGCAGCGGCTCTGGTGGTGGCATCCTGATAATCCAGAGCGCCCTACCATGGCTACTGAGTACCGTGACACACTCTTGCTTCCAGTGCACGATGCGGCTCCTCCACTCCCGTAGCTATGCATGGAATCTGCTGTCTCTGGTATTGCTCTCCATGGACGCAACATACCGATCTTGTCGACCCCGCTAAACTAGAGGATCCGGGTGGCCTCTATAGCCAGGCCCAGCGGTAAACTGCCACGCGTATGAATGCGATAGTAGATGAAACGATGTACTGCAACATCCAGACACGCTATCACATCTTCTGCCATAATCGTCACCCAGACATTTCAGAAATCCGCATACATCACTTGCTCACGCATCTGTCTATGTCCAGACTAAAGCCACTCTCGCTCATGCTAGCTACAAGCATGTACGAAAGAGAAAACGAACAGGTTGCAAAGTGCGTGCTGGGGAGGTACAATGATAATGAAACAAGTGTTGCATAATATATGCAACAACTATTGCAAAGCGAGGAGGAAGACGATGACAGAGCGCGAGTGGCTGCTCTTTACTCCGCAAATACCAGCGTTCCCCTCTAGTATGCGCGTTATGGTGTGGCGACGCTTGCAGGGTGCTGGTGCTATGAGCCTGCAAAACGGGGTGTGGATTCTCCCCCGCTCACTGGAACATGAGCGCCTCATCCGCGATCTCTTCGCAGAGGTAGAACGCCAGGGAGGTAGTGGATTCATCTTGATAGCTGATGCATTCGATCCCACCTTTCACACTCGTATTGTCGCACGCTTTCAAGCCGAGCGCGAACAGGAATACGCAGAATTTGGTGAACGCTGCGAGGCGTTCCTGCAGGAGATCGAGAAGGAAACGCAAGCTCAGAAATTTACGTTTGCCGAACTGGAAGAGAATGAACATGATCTGCTGAAGTTGACGAGCTGGCTCCGCAAGATTCAAAGTCGAGACTTTTTTCGCGGACTGCGCAGTGAAGGCGCAGTACATGCGCTTACCCGGTGCCGCAGCGCACTAGACACTTTTACCGCGACTGTCTATGCGAAGGCCGGGCTTGAATCTACAGACGAACACCATGCATCGCTTGATGAGGAAACATGATTTGCAGGCAACTTCCAGCACGACCTGAAGTGTTAAGAGAGCATCATCTCAGGATGATGCAAAGGAGAAATGATGCAACAAGATCTCACAGAGCTTTCTCAGAACGATTCTCAGCAATCGCTCCCCATGGCTCAGTCCGAGCCATGGCATACCTACACGGATGCCGCCGTCCTTGAACCCTTTCATGTCGAAGGAACGATGGGCCTGAGGGATGAAGAAGTACGGGTACGCCTCGCGCGCTATGGACCCAATCGACTCTCTGAGGATGAAAGGGAGCCTCTCTGGAAGGAGTTCCTGGAGGAGTTGCGCGAGCCGATGATCCTGCTCCTGCTGTTCACAGGCGTACTCTACGCTGTGTGGGGCAACCTGGCTGATACAGTGACGATCTTCGCAGTCATCCTGTTCGTGATCGGTATTGAGATGTACAACGAACTTCGCGCCAAGCGAGCCATCACTGCCTTGAGCAAACTGGCGGAGCCTACAACATCGGTAAAGCGGGGAGGGCAGGCCGTTGAAATCCCTACCGATGATGTTGTTCCTGGTGATGTCATCCTGTTGGGTGCCGGACGTCGTGTTCCCGCAGACGGGCGCCTGCTCGAAGCGTATGGCCTGGCCATCGACGAGTCGGCGCTCACGGGCGAGTCGGCGCCGGTGGAGAAGGAAGCGGAACTTGTCCTTCCACAGAGCACTCCGCTGGCTGAACGACAGAACCTGACCTTTGCCGGTACCGCGGTCGTGCGGGGTCGAGGAATTGCCATCGTCACAGCGACTGCAATGCAGACCGAAATCGGACGTATCGCCGGGGTGGCGCGTGAGGTCAAAGCGCCGCGCACCCCGTTGCAGGTAGCGATGGGCGAACTCAGCCGCTCGCTGGTCTGGATCGCGCTTGGCTTCAGCCTGGTCGTACCCCTGCTGGCATTGCTCTTTGGGAGCCTGTCCCTGCAGCAGGCGATCCTGACCGGCCTCTCGCTGGCCTTTGCGACCATCCCGGAGGAGATGCCCATCATCATCACGATGGTGCTGGCATTGGGTGCCTACAGGCTCTCACGCCAGCAGGCCATCGTCAAGCGGCTGCAGGCGGTCGAGACACTTGGATCGGTGACCGTTATCGCCACCGACAAGACGGGCACGCTCACCAGGAACCAGATGGTGGTGGATCGGTTCTTCCCCGAGGCGCTGGACCGCAAGATGCTCGAAGTGGGTGCGCTCTGCAACGATGCGACCGGGACAAGCAAGCTCGTTGCCAATGATCCACTGGAGGCGGCCCTCCTGCTGGCGGCGAGAGAGAAAGGTATCGATGTGGAGGAGCTGCGTCAAATCCTCCCCCTGCGCGATGAGTTCACCTTTGATAACTCGCGCAAGTTGATGTCGGTCATCTACAAGCGGGATGGGATGCTCTGGAGTGCTGTCAAGGGAGCGCCGGAGGCCCTCCTGGTCCGTGCCACCAGCCTGGCAACAGATACGGGTGAGCACCTCTTGACTGCAGCCGACAAGCAGGCCATGCTGACGATGGCATCCCAGATGGCTGGCGCAGGACTGCGGGTCATCGCCTTTGCCGAGAAACCCCTGCCAGACGGTCGACCAACACAAGCCGAAGCCGAGAGCGGCCTGACATTCATCGGCCTGGCGGGGCTGGCTGATCCGCCCCTACCGGAGGCGCGAGATGCTATTGCAGCGTGTCATACCGCCGGCATCCGGCCTATCATGATCACAGGTGACCATCCACTGACGGCTCGTACCATCGCGCAGCACATCGGGCTTGACACCGATGGGCGGGTCTTGACGGGACCGGAACTGGACACCCTATCGGACGAAGCGCTTCAGGATGTCGCCGAGCAGGTTTCCCTCTATGCTCGCACGACCCCTGAGCACAAGCTGCGCCTGGTCAAGGCCCTACAAGCGAGCGGAGAGCGTGTCGCGGTCACGGGGGACGGCATCAATGATGCTCCAGCCCTGGCGGCAGCCGATATCGGGGTCGCGATGGGCGAAAAGGGCACCGATGTGGCCCGCGAGGCTGCAGCCATAGTATTGGCCGACGACAACTTTGCCACGATCGTTCACGCCATCGAAGAGGGACGCATCCTGTTCAAGAATCTGCAGAAAGGAGTACGCTACTATCTTGCATGCAAGGTGGCCCTGATCGCGGTAACACTACTTCCCGTGCTGCTGCGGGTACCGGTACCTTTCTCGCCGGTGCAGATCATCCTGATGGAACTCTTCATGGATGTAGCTGCCTCGGCGGCTTTTGTCTCCGAACCTGTAGAGCCGAACTTGATGCGCAACCCACCGCGAGACCCACGAGAACCCTTCATGGACAAGGCGATGGTGCGCAGCATCTTCACCTCGGCGGCGGGACTCTTTGCCGCTGTGTCCGTGGTCTACCTGGTCACCTGGTATAGTGGTGCGGGGCTTGCCACGGCTCAAACAGCAGCGTTCGTCACCTGGTTGCTCGGCCATGTCTTGCTGGCGCTCAACCTGCGCTCCCAGCGCGAATCTCTGTTCCACCTGGGCCTCTTCTCGAATCGCCTCATGGTCTTGTGGGCGACGGCAACAGTACTATTCGTCCTGGTGGTGACGCTCGTTCCCGGTGTACAGACGCTCTTCAAAACAACTTCGCTGAGAGCTGAGACATGGGCGCTCGCAATCGCTGCGGCGCTCATTGGCACGTTCTGGATAGAAGTCAGGAAGTGGATCACCTTTCGACGTGAAGGCTAAGGATTGTGCCGCACTCTTCCCTTGATCAAAAGCTCTCCGTTGTCATTGGCAGTTTCTGACGAAGCAGCCGCGACGAGTTAGCAAGAATACCGAGATCTGGCAGGGATTGCGCTGCCGCTGCCAGAATCGGCGGTAGGATACCGAATGCAGCAAGCGTGAGACCAATCAGGTTGTAGAGGATAGTGAAAGAAAGGTTCATTTTGACGACCCGCATGGTGCGCTTCGCAATGGTGAACAAATCAGGCACCAGGTTCCAATCTTCGCGCATCAGAGCCACGTGGGCAGCCTCAAGAGCTACGTCTGATCCCATCACACCCATCGCGATACCCACATCTGCTTGTGCGAGTGCTGGAGCATCGTTCACCCCATCGCCGATCATCACGACGGTATGACCCTGTGCCTGGTACGCTTTGACGATACGGATTTTGTCTTCCGGCAGCAACTCTGCGCGATAGGTGATGCGTGATGCTTTCGCCTGCGTTTCTGCCGTCCGTTCATTATCGCCGGTGAGTAGTTCGATCTTGCTGATGCCGAGCGTTCTGAGACGCTCAATTGCAGCAGGCACTTCAGGGCGGATAGTATCAGCAGCAGCCAGCACCCCGATCAGCTTGTCCGCTTGTTCAACCAGGAGTAAGGTCTTCCCTTGGCGCTCTAACTCTTGCGTGATAAGCACCGGTTCGGGTGATGCCATCATGCGGGCATTCCCAACGACGACGCTGACCCCGTTCACCTCGGCTCGCACGCCGAGTCCCGGTACTGCCGCAAAATGCTCCGGTTCGTAGAGTTCAAGCATGTGTTCAGCAGCAGCTTGTCGCACGGCTTCAGCTAGTGGATGTTCTGAATCTCGCTCGACACTTGCAGCCATCGAAAGTACTTCGTCCTGGGAATGACCAGCAAGCGCGATCACATCAGTGATCTGGGGCTGCCCGGTGGTGATTGTGCCAGTCTTGTCGATGAGCACTACATCGGCATGCGAAAGCAGCTCCAGGTATTTCCCGCCTTTGACCAGGATACCACGAGAGGCAGCGGCCCCAATAGAAGCCAGCATCGCAATCGGAGTGGCAAGCGCAAACGAGCAGGAACAGGCGACAACCAGCACCGACGCAACGGCCAGGGGGTTCCGGCTCACGAGGAAGGTGACCAGTGCAATGGTTGCTACGACTGGGAGAAAGTAGGCCGAGAAGCGATCCGCGATACGCTGCACCGGCGCTCGATGTGCCTCAGCTTCCTCCACCATCGTGATGACCCTTCCGAAGGTGGTATCTGCTCCCACTTGCGTAACCTCCAGGCGAATGCTGCCAAGTGTTGCTATGGTTGCTGCAAAGACGCGACTTCCGAGGCTCGCTTCGACGGGCATGGACTCCCCGGTAAGAGTTGCCTGGTTTACGGTCGCCTGCCCGCCTGTGACCTCTCCATCGACTGGGATCAACTCCCCTGGACGGACAATCACCGTCTCACCTACCTGCACCTCTTCGATGGGCACGACCTGTTCTCCCCCATCGCGTTCTACCCGCGCGGTTTGGGGAGCAAGCGCTGTTAAGCGTTTGACCGCCTGACGTGAACGCTCGGTCGTAAAGTGTTCAACATACTCACCAACATGCATGAAGAACACGATTACCAGTGCTGTCGGCCACTGTCCAACAGCCAGCGCCGCTATCACCCCGATGCTCATGAGTGTGTGTGAAATGACCTGGCGGTGGAGCGCGGCTCGGATGACATTCCAGAAGATTGGAGCGCCTGCAAGCAGCACGAGGCCCCATCCGACGTACCAGGGAACCCACTCTGTCACCCGTTCAAAGAAACCGAGCCACTCCCCCACTATGACCACGAGCAGCACTACTCCAAAGACGACGCCAAAAAGGGTGAGAATCGGACGTGTGAACGTCGCGAGTGATTTGGCGGCAGGCTGCGTTTGCATAGAGGGAGCATGTTCAGGGACCGTGTAGCCCGCTCCTTCAACTGCCTTGCGAATGGTAGGAAGATCGATTTGTTCTGGATCTATCTGGAGCACAGCTTTTTCAGAGGAAAGCAGCACATGGACATCATCAACGCCGGGGAGAGCAGCAAGCGCATGTTGCACATGCATGGTGCATTCCGCACAATCCATCCCTTGCACGGGGATTTCAAGCTTTGTCCGGGCCATCTCAGTCCCCTTCCTTTCCGGAAGTCATAAGCGGCTCGTAGCGCGTGCATTCATAGACACCTCGTGCCACGTCACTCAGTAATTCATCAGCGAGTGCCAGCAAAGCGGCGACCCGTGTATCACTCAATTGGTACAGCGTGTAACGCCCCTGTGGAGTTGAAACAACGAGATCACAATCCGACAAGCAGCGCAGATGATTTGAGACGTTAGATTGACTGAGGCCGGTCCTTTCCACGATAGCGCCAACGGTAAGTGGCCCATCACGCAGCGTTTCTAAGATCGCGAGTCGAGACATATCCGAAAAGCCACGGAACAGTTTGGCTTTGAGCGCTGTCGCCTGCGGTACATGCGTGAGCATAGCATGTTCTCCTTCATATTATCATATCATCAATTGATGATATGATAATATGAAAGCAAAAGTATGTCAATAGTTGAAATCACGAATGAATCACAAATGATGCAGATGAACAAATGAATTGGGACATTCGTAGGGGCCGATTTATCGCGCCCACCGCCGATTTATCGGCCCTCAGTGGATGTTCCGCTATCCCGATTTAATAATCACCCATTCGTTTTTGCACGTCTCCTTGCCCGGAAAATCATGAACACCCAGCTACCAATCGCAAACACCAACAACACACCAAGCAACACCTGGGGAGTTCCAATGGGCATTTGCGGTAGCCAGGATGGTAGTGTGTGTGTCACCGGGCCATCAACAACAGCCATTGGAGGTGTGCCAAAGGGAGCCAGCCGTATCACACCCGTCGGACTGATGCCCAAATCGTAGGTGACTACCGAATAAGGAGCATTTAGGCTCAGGTACGTTAGCCAGCTATCCTGCCAGACCCAGCCCATGTTGCGATCAGTCGACAGATCGTGATAGAGCGTTGGATTCAATTTCTCCTGGAATGCTAGCTGGAACCCTGGAGCGCCGGGCACTTGAGTGCCCACTGGTGTCTGCCCCACAAGTGCGCCCATATCGCTCGTGTTGACCGGCCCATCGGTCAGCAAGTACAAGTCAGCCTGAACTTGCTGATCGTCGATTGCCAGCACTTCCAGCGGCACCCATAGATGTGGAGTTCTCATCGTAATCAGGATTGGTGCTCCATCTCCCTGAAGCTGGTGGCGTGCCCTGGCAGTAGCGGTATCGAACTTTGCAGCCATGAAAATCGGGCTACCTTTTGCATAAATGAGCAAGTGGCTACGAGTATCGTCATTCAGGAAAAAGCCGTTGCTGGTTGCCCAGTTAATGACTGCCTGTCCGCTGCCTCGCAGCACTGTAATATTGAGAGCTTCGATTTTTACCTGCTCTAACACTTGCGCGGAATCAGCGGTCGCAGCGCCCGCAGCTAATTGCAGTCGACCGAACTCGATTGGATGCGTTTCGCGATTGAGGCGTTGCAACGTCCACGCGCCGCCCTCCTCAATCTTGAGTGGCACTGCCGGCAGAGGCACGATCCATCCCAGGTTGGAGACGTCACCCTGGTATGTAAAAGCGGTCAGGTAGCGTTCGATCCCGTCGTGCCAAGCGACAAACGTAGTGGCCCGCGATAGACGAACTGCTCCATTGGGAGCGACCAGCCCGCCACAGGCAAATGCTGGTAAAGCCTGGACTGCGAATAATCCGATTGCGAAAACTGCAGCGATTGCAGGGACAAAAACCTTCCTGCGCATCTTGGTCATAGTGGGTTCCTCCTTTTCTCTCTTCCCATATCGGGATACATCCACATGACGCTATTGCTTTTAGAAAAGTTCCCACGATTGGTTCTTAAAAACGAAGCGTGCAATCAGAAGAGAACAGGAGGGACACCTTGAAACGCCCATCTCATATGTATACTTTTCTTACACGTTTTTTACCCGGCTCTGCTAATCTCTAGACCAAGTAGCGGCAAACTGGAAGCTGTACTTGTTGCTGCGTAGTGGAGCGGTTTTTGCGCTGCTGACAATTCAGGTTACAATTGATGCAGGAAAAGACGGAAGCTGTCTCGTGTGCGGATCAGCAGAAATGTCCCCTGTATGCAGGGTAACACCAAACAACACGCCTGGTAACAGGCATAGAGAATGCTCACTGCCTCGACTGATTGTCCCAGGCGTTTTTCGTGGTTGCAACCTCGAGGCATTTTGTTATAATCGTCTCACTATGTCACAACCAACACCGATTGATATTACCAACATGCCTGATCTGGTGCGGATCGCTGAAGAAGTTGAAGCCACAAATAAACCGCGAGTCCTCAAACGGGATAATACCCCCATTGCCATACTGACACCTGTCACAAAGAAACAATCATCCCAAGCAAAAAGCAAAGCCATTAAAGAAACCCTTGCTCTTGCAGGAGCTTGGAGTGATCTTGATTTTGAGGAGATGCTAGACACATTAGATCATATTCGCCACGACAGTAAACCAATCCCCCCTTTATCGCTTGATCTATGAAACGCTATTTGCTCGATACCAGTCTTGTGGCTGCATTTCTTCATGGGCGAAAACATGTTATTGAACTGATTGACCCCTGGGTAAGAAAACAAGAAGCAGCGACGAGTATCCTTGTCTATGGTGAAGTCATTGAATATCTGAAAGGACTTTCTGATTATTCCCGTTATCAAGTACGCTTGCAACGACTCTTTACCTTAGAGCAAATCACACCGTACCCTCTCACCTACCCGATACTGGAACGGTATGCTGATATCCGCCGAACACTGAGGCCACTGCATAAAGATATTGGCGACATTGATACACTGATTGCAGCAACCGCCTTAGAAGAACATGTCACCCTTGTGACCATAGATCGTGATTTTGAACAAGTTCCCCATCTGAAAGTAAAGCTCGTCAACCTGTAAGCTGCATAATCCCTCTTCTTACCTCAGTTACACCTTTAGGCTAGATGATAGGCGCAAAGCCTCGATTATGGTATACTGCTGAGGAAGTTTTATGGACACGGAGGGGAGCATGTCATCAAAACAAATCACCGAGAATACTACGCTGAAAGTGGATAAGCCGAAATTATGCTTATAGTTATATCTTTACAGTTATCAACTATTCGATAACAAGAAGCTTATATGGACAGCATTCCCCAAGCAGCAATTGAAATGCTCCCCTTTTCCGCAGAACCGATGTCATTATGGAAAGAAGTTACCGATATCCGAGCTTTTGTTGAAGCCCTATATCCCCCTGAAGGATCTTCATTTGGCCGAGAGATGTGTTCCGAAAAGGAAAAGTTTATGCGTGAATACGCAAGATCATTTACTAAGAACCTGATGGAGTCTCGTAACGCATCTATGTATCTCGATTTTTATCAGGACACACTCTTTGGACAAATCTCCAAGTATACCATTGCGCTTGAATGTTGTGTACACAAACTACTACAAGATGCGGGGTTTTATTCATTGGCTCACATACTTGAGTCAGTATGCGATATGGAATGCTCTCTTTTGCTTGCATCAAACTTCTATTATAAACAATCAGCACAAATGCTTCGGAACCTCCTGGAAGAGGTGTTCCTGCCTATCCATTTTTGTGATACTATCCAGGACTTTGACGCCTGGAAAGCCAATAGTTATCGCACTCCAAAACTACGAGGCAACGATGGACTTATCAAACGATTGCTCAAGAAAAACATCATTCCTGACCCACTAGCTATGCGTATAGCCGCCTTGTATGGAAACCTGAGTGGGTATGTTCATGGCAGTCAAAATACTTTAATTCATCAAAATGTGCATTTAGGCGAGTGGTATGACGTAGAGTTTAATTCTGATAGGTTCTCTGCTTGGTGCAAGCTTTTTTGTGAGTGTGCCGAAGTCTGTCTTCGTCTACTAAAAATCAATTACGACCAATGGAATGCAATCCGCTCACTCAAATTTGAAACCTTAGCAAAAGTTGGGAAAACGCTCTGTCATACCTGCCATAATGAGGATGCATTTGATAGGTGGCTTCTTCCATCCAAATACAGCTTCATATCGCAAGAGGAAACAGATCATGCAAGAAATACCCTTAAGAACACTGATGAGATTGCTTTTTATTACTATGTTTGTCAACATTGCGGGAAATCAACGACAATTAATGCGAACGAAACACCTTATACATTAGTTTATTGTTTTTCAGATGACGATCTACCATCAGGGTCTACCATCACAGAGTATGCTGCTTTAGTGAGAGGAACGGAAGACCCTTACTGTGAGTGGTATGCTGTTCAAGAAGTGGGAAAAGATATGATAACACCGCTTCTTATTCACCTCGACACTTGAATGTCATTGGTCAGATGTAGTCAGAACTTGGAAGACTCTCCACTATTGGGTAAAAAGAGCAAGCAGATCGACACAATTTAAAGGGAAAATAGACTAAAATGCAAGCCAACGATTTAACTTCATATTTTCATTCCATAATATCCGAAGACGACCTTAAGAGAATGATTACCGATCACGTTAAGGAAAATTTATATTTGGAGTTTAAACAAAAGCATGATAGGCGGCATGCTCAGTTAGAAGATGATGATAAGTTTAACTTTTCGCGAGCATTGTCAGGTTTTGCTAATTCAGATGGTGGTATTTTAATCTTTAGTCGTGCTCATCGTCCCGCTCACCCTTGGCCTGGCCATTCTGCGCTTTCGGCTCTATGACATTGATCTACTGATCAATCGCACGCTGGTCTATAGCATACTAACGGTCTTGCTGGCTCTGGTCTATGTTGGCCTCGTCATTGGTCTCCAATCGCTTGTGCACCTGTTCACAGGGCAGGCGGGGCAGTCTCCAGTCGTCATTGTTGCTTCGACTCTGGCAATCGCTGCGCTCTTCCGGCCCTTGCGCCATCGCACACAGCGCGTTATTGATCGTCGTTTCTACCGTCGGAAGTATGATGCGACCAAAACGTTGGAAGCATTCAGCGCAACGTTACGCAACGAGGTAGACTTGGGTCAGTTGCGTGAGCATTTGCTAGCGGTGGTCAAGGAAACCATGCAGCCAGCACACGTCTCGTTGTGGTTGCGCGAAACCGACAGCAAGCTACCGCGCCCTGATCGCATGCTGCCCAGGTAGCTTTCCCAGTAAGGAGTTTCCCCCATGATGGGAAGGAAGGAGCGGCACTTTGCTCCGCTCATCAACGTTTCAGTCGAACAGTTAGTACCGCGAGATCACTTCTATCGTCATCTGGAGCAAACACTCGATCTCTCCTTTGTACGCGCATTCGTGCAGGAGAGCTATGCACACGGGGGTCGTCCCTCGATTGACCCCATCGTGTTTTTCAAACTGCAATTGGTGATGTTTTTCGAGGGCATCGTGCGATGTGCACATCGCATACTTTGAGTGGATAGACGAACTATCTCAGGCTCGTGTCCAAGCCTGTCACCAATTCCTGCGTGCGTTCCTGGTAACGGGAGGGTGCGGAGCCAGGAGTAATGCCTAAGGGGAAGTTTAGCCACAAAACGGAACCGCCCTCGCGTGAAGAGCGGACGGGTGAACGC
>Ga0070706_100000657_pt1 | contig 39525 bp, 25 predicted proteins | sample KBSK5501metaG_FD_65476 | JGI IMG/M metagenome (GOLD analysis project Ga0070706, IMG submission 65476) | Corn, switchgrass and miscanthus rhizosphere microbial communities from Kellogg Biological Station, Michigan, USA - KBS K5-50-1 metaG | ecosystem: Host-associated > Plants > Roots >... | reverse complement strand
GGGACGTAGGAGGGCGGGACGTAGGAGGGCGGGACGAGGGCGGGCGGGACGCCGTCACGTCCGGCCGGATGTTGAGCGCCATTGCCGCCCCCCACCGGTGCGATCGCAGGCCGAATGATCGCCGCAGCGATAAGCTCGGGCGGGGAGACGAGCTCGGGCGGCAAGATGAGCTCGGGCGGGGAGATCCGTTCTGGTGCGGAAGCGGATCGCGGCGGTGGGACGGATCCTGACGCCCAGGCGGCCGTAGTGGGCGCGACCGGCCCGCGATCGACCCGGTAGCCGTTCTCGATGGCGTCGCGGTACGCAGCCTTGCGGGCGTCAGACACGATGTTGACTCCGGAGATGGAAATACTCAGTTTCGAGTGCGCGGGCTCGACCTCCGGCACCGCTGAGTACCGGTTGATGCCGGTCAGTGGCAGGCCGAGGACGGCCAGCTCGACGGCCGTCCGCTTGAGGTTCACATCGCTGTCCCGGCCGGGTCCGCCGTCGATGGCGCACACGATGAAGCCATTGTGGTTGGGCAGCGAGGCGGTCACCAGCCTCGCCAGCGCCCTCTTCGGGCCGAATTCCACGAAGATCCGGAATCCGTCCTGGTACATCGCGCGCACCTGCGGCGCGAAACTCACCGGATTGATCAGCTGCTCGGTGAGGATCCGCCGGTTCTCCGCCAGGTCGTCGCCGTAGGCGGCACCACTGGTGTTGGCATACACCGGTCGCACGGGCGGCCGGAATTCCGTGGCGTCGACGGCGGGCCTGAAGAGCTCGACGGCGTGGGCCACGAACGGGGTATGGAACGCGGCGGAGACCGGCAGCCGCTGCGCGGCCATCTCGTGCTGCGAGCACCAGGTGACAAGATCGTCGATCGCGGCGCTGCCGCCGCCGACAACCACCTGCTCCGGGGCGTTGAGGTTGCACACAACGAGACCCTCGTGGTGGGTGAGCAGATCCCGCACCCGGGTCTCCGTCGCCTTGATGACGGCCATGCTCCCTGGATCCTGGCCGTGGCCCTCCTGCGGCCCCATGGCCCGGGCGCGCGCCCCGACCAGGCGGAACAGGTCCTCGTCGGTGAAGCACCCCGCCGCCCACAACGCGGTCAGCTCGCCGAGGCTGTGCCCCATCGTGCCATCCGGTGCGAAGCCCAGCTCGGCCAGGAAGCGATACTGCCCGCTGGCGAGGGCACAGATGGCGGGCTGGGCGTACTCGGTCCGGCGGAGCAGTCCCTCGCGGGCGTCGTAACCAGATCCCCAGGCCGGCGGGGGGAAGACCACACGAGACAGCGGTAGCGCTCCCCCGATCTCCTGATTGGCCTCGTCGAAAGCGGCCCGCAGGGGCGGGACGTTCAGGACCGCTTCGCGGCCCATGCCGACATACTGGCTGCCCTGGCCCGAGAAAAGCGCCGCCACCTTCCCGGCGGTCGCCGCGGCGGAACGCCGCCGGTAGAAAATGCCCGCCGGGTGCGACCACTGGTCGCGGGTGGCCTGTTCGTCGAGCTGAACGCGGGCTAGTTCAAGCAACCTCTCGACATCACCGGCACCGGCCGCGAACCCGATCCGTGCGTCTTCGGCGGGGATGGCCCCGTCATCCGCGGCGGCGGCGCCTTCATTGAGGAGCCGCGCCAGGGAACCCGGGTCAGCCGCGTGCCACATATAGGCGCGCGCCGTCGGGTGCAGAACCTGAAGCGGCTGGCCGGCCGCTTCGTGTTCTTCCAGGACCACGTGGAAGTCGGTGCCGCCGAACCCGAAAGCGGACACGCCGGCCCGCCGTGGCCGCCGTGGATCCCTGATCCACGGACGTGCCTGCGTATTGACGTAGAACGCGCTGTTCTCGAAGTCAATGGCCGCACTCGGCACGGCGACATTGATCGTAGACGGCAGGACCTTGTGGTACAGCGACAGCGCCAGTTTGATCATGCCGGCCGCGCCAGCCGCCGCCTTGGTGTGCCCGATCTGCGATTTGACGCTGCCGAGGGCGACGAACTGCCGCTCGCTGGTCGCCTCGGTGTAGACGGTATGGAGGGCTGAGAGTTCGGTCGCGTCTCCGACTGCCGTTCCGGTACCGTGCCCCTCCAGCAGTTCGATGGAACCGGGTGAACAGTCGGCGTCCTCGTAGGCGCGCTTCAGGCACGTGATCTGCCCGGCGGCCCGGGGCGCGTAGATGCTCTTGAACCGGCCGTCGCTCGCGCTGCCGATTCCCCGGATCACCGCGTAGACCCGGTCCTTGTCCCGTTCGGCGTCACTCAGCCGCTTCAGCGCGAGCATGCCGATCCCTTCGCCGATCAAGGTGCCATCGGCCTCGGCGTCGAACGGGCGGATCACCCCGGACTTGGAGAATGCCATCGTCTTGCTGAAGCACATGTACATGAGGATTGTGTTCTCGGCATCGCAGCCGCCCGATATCATAAGGTCGGCGCGCCCTTCGAGGAGCTCGCTGACCGACATCTTGATGGCGGCGAGCGAACTCGCGCATGCCGCGTCGACGGTGCAGTTAGTGGCACCCAGGTCGAAACGGTTGGCGATCCGGCCGGCGACGAGGTTCCCGAGCATACCCGGGAAGGAGTTCTCCTCCCACGGAGGGTAGGCTTTCTTGAACTTCTCTGCTACCTCGGCCGCCTCCTGCTCGGACAGATCACAGCTGCGGAGCACTTCCTTGATGACCGGTGTCTGCAGACGGGCGGCCAGCGGCTGTATCAATGCGTTCGCGCCAGTCACACCGAGAATTACGCCGGTGCGGGCGGCGTTATACCACAACGCCTCGTCGCAGCCCGCGTCGTGCATCAGATCACGTGCTACGACGAGACTGAGCAGTTGCAGTACATCGGTAACCTCGAGCGTATTCGGGGGAAGTCCGAATTCGAGCGGGCTGAACTGAACCTCGGGTAGAAAGCCACCCCGGCGGCTGTACGACTTATCCTCCGCGGCCGCGTCGGGATCGTAATAGTCATCAGTGCGCCAATGGTTCTCGGGGACATCTTGCATGCAGTCCGTTGCCGACATGACATTGGCCCAGAACTGCTGCAGGTTACGCGAGCGGGGGAACAGCCCCGACAGTCCGACGATGGCAATGGGGTTGCGTGCCAGTCGCCGGTCGAAACCGGTGTCGCGAGCTTCGTCGTTCACGAGAGCCTTCCTTGACCGGCGGCGATAAGAGAGTCCTGGCCTGCGGTCGTCATGGCGGCACGGCGCCGCGCGCCGGGCGGGCCCAGTCACTGGCCAAAGACCGGAACACCGTGGCCAGGCGGGCCAGCGCCGCAGGATCGGTGAGCAGCGAATAATGATCACCTGGGCAGGAGACGACCCGGAGCCCAGGGCCCGCGAGCGACCGCCAGCCGAGGTCCGAATCACCCGGGAACAGGCTGCCCTCTGGCTTCACCAAGATGAGCCGCGACGGCATGCGCTGCGGCCGGAACGACTCGGCCATGCGCCCGTTACGGAGCATCCCGTCCATAAAACCTGCGAACAGCTCGCGCAGCCAGGGAACCGTCGTGTCGGGCGGCAGCACGCCCTGTTCGATCCCGAGCGCGCGGATGTGGCCGAGGGCGTCATCGAGCACGCCGCTCAGCCGCACCGGATCGACGGGAAAGGCCCGGCCCATCCGCGCGCCGAGCAGCATGCAGAACCAGATCAGGGCTTGGTGTGGCCGCAACGCGGGCCCGGACAGGCCGACATCTCGCCACGACGCCGCCGTGTCGAGCAGCACGACCTGATCCAACGGCGCGTCCCGCGTATGGAGGTCCGGCCGGCCGGCGAGGGCCAGCGCCACGAGCCCGCCGAAGGACCAGCCGGCCAGGACATAACTTCCTTGCCGTGGCAATTGCGCGGCCAGGCCGCCTGCTAGCCGTTCGACCGTGACGTCACGCCGTCCACCGGCCATCGCCTCCCGGTATTCCTGAAGCAGGCGCATCTCGAGGATCGCGAGCCTGACCCGCGGAGACAGGGCACCCGCCAGAGGGCGGTAGACCGTGACGGGGAGGGCACCCGGGTGCACGAGGCAAACTGTGAATTCTCCCATGGCCGCAGACCGGTGCCGATGTCAGGAGCGCCCTGCGCCGGCGAGCGTGCTCGTCGAGAGCAGCAGATCGGCGAAGGCTTCAGCGATGAGCTGATGACCGCGGGCGTTCGGATGCACGCGGTCATCACTCCAGAAGGCGGGGTCGGCGACCTCGTCTGAGTACCAGGCGTCGACGAACAGCACGCCGTGAGTGCGTGCGGCGCACCTGATCGCGTCGTTGGCCTGCTCCATGAGCTCGCCTGCGACGCTGCGCAGCCCGGGTGGCAGCGGGAGCATCGACACGATGTTGGGCAATGTCATCGTGGCCACGGTGGTGCCCTTCGCGCTAGCGCCGGCCAACGCCCGGTCGATCCGAGCCGCGAACGCGTCCTTCCTGAACGCACCGCGGATGTCGTTGATCCCGGCCGATAGGGTGATGAGATCGGGATGCGCACCGCGCAGGGCCGGTAGCTGGTCGGATAGCACCTCGGCGACGGTGGCCCGATTCACCGCCAGGTTGGTGAACACGTATGGCTGGCCGGTCTGCGCCGCGAGCAGCGAGCACAACCGTCGTGCCCATCCCACGGGACGGCCCTGGGCGTCAAGGTCTCCCTGGCCCGCCGTGAGACTGTCGCCCAACGCGGCGTAGGCCTGCTGCGACATCGCGGACCTCCGGAGGCGTTGGTTATATAATTCACTATTTATGGTACAGCTCAAACCGTTCGAGTCAAACGGTCCATACAGAACTGTCCTGCTGTACACTTCGCGCATGCCGCCGAACATCCGTAACGGGTACACCGCGGTCGAATATCTGACCCTGGGCCTGGTGGCGTTGCTCGAGCCGTGTACCTCCTACGACCTCAAACGCGAAGTGGAACGAACCGTCAGCCACTTCTGGACGTTCTCCCACACCGCCCTCTACCAGGCCCCCCCGCAACTCGCCGCCGCCGGGCTGCTCCTGGAAGAACAAGAAGACACCGGCCGCCGCCGCCGCCTCTACCGGCTCACCCCCGACGGCCGCGCCGAACTGCTGGCCTGGCTCGAGGAAACCTCCGCGCACCCCATCGAACTACGCGACCTCGCCCTGCTCAAACTGGTCCTCCTCGGCCCCCACGCCAGCCCCGGCCAGATCTACGCCCTGGCCACCGCCCAAGCCGACTACCACGCCACCCGGCTCGAGGAGTTCAAGGAACTAGCCGCCCGCTACCGCCCCGAACCCGCCCACCCCACCCGGCTCGCCGCCCTGCGGTTCGGCATCAAATGGGAAGAAGCCGCCCTGGAATTCTGGACCGAACTCGCCCGCGACGAAGCCGACAACCTCCAGGCCGGCACCGGAACCACACCCCGCAGAGACACCGATTTAACCGTGACGGTGAACTCGTCTGAGGCGCTCAGGGATTCCCGAGCGCGGCCGCTATAGGCCACGCTCCATCAGCGCCCGGCTGATCCGCGGATCGGTCGAGACGACCGGTGACTCGCGCCCGATCCATGGGTCGCCTCCGAAATACTTGTGGAAGATCTTCTCGGCGGTGCGCGTGGCCAGTGCCTGCGTCGTGGCGGTGGGGTTGGCGCCACCGGCGCTGTTCGGGAGCGCGGAGTTGTCCGCGACGAACAGCCGCCGCAGCCAGCGAGCTTCGGCGCTCTCATCGAGCACGGAATCGTCGGCGGATCGCCCCATCCGCATGGATGACTGCACGTGCAGGAGTATCGGCGCCCAGTCGATCCGGTAGACCTTCTTCGCTCCCGCGCCGCGCAGCAACTCGGCCGCCTGGCCCGCCAGGAACTCGCGGTTCGCCCGGGTACGTGCCGACCGCTCCCGCCGGCGGAACCGGAGCCGGGGCACCGGCCCGTTTTCGTCCGCGGGGAATGCCGACATGGTCACGCGGTTGCCCGCCTCCACGTCATCGTCGGTGTTGATGCCCACCATCAGCATCCGGTTGATGCCGTTGCGGAAGGCTTCCTTGAGCTCGGCACCGACGACCCGCCCGGCCGGGCCGTCCCACGGCCCGCGGCTGCCACGGCCGTTCGTGTAGTGGCCGGGGACGCCGCTGTCACTGAACGTCAGCGCGAATCCCTGCAGCCCGGGCGGCAGTCCGACCAGCTCGAGGCCGCCATGACCGGGGAAGTCGCATCGCGCCGAGGAACCCGGCCCTTTCGACGCCTCCGTGTCGCGGTCGAAGAGGCCCACCACCGCGTCGAAGTCGTGGTCGGTGCAACCGCGCCCCACCCAGTCGTTCGGGTTGGGCAGGCCGCTGTTGAACCACAGCCGCGGGTTCTCCGTGCACCCGCCTGCGAGCACGACCACCTGGGCGTCTTCGCGCTGATACTCGCCGGTCCTGGTGAGCCGCCAGGTTACCCCGGTGGCTACCGGTTCGCCCTCCCTGAGCTCGGTGTGGACCCGTACCGCGTAGGCGTCAGGGATCAAGGTGATCGCCCGGCCCGGCGCGGCCCACGCGTCGGCGGTCAGCGCCATCGGCACGTAACTATTGGCGGTCGACCGTTTGGCGATCAGGTTGCGCGGCGCGGCGATCGGCTGGATGCATCCCTGGAAGCAGTGCCCGCACATGGTGCAGCCGGTCGCGAGCGGGTAGCGCAGCCGGGCCGAATCGGTGGTCCGGCCCGCGTTGCCCCCCGGCTGGAGGATCGCGTTCTCTTGCGGCCGATAGGCGAAGCCCACCGTGTCCTTGGTCTTCTGCAGCGGAATGCCAAGTGTCTCGGCCCCCCCCAGGAAGACCACCTCCTTGGTGCCCAGCGCCGCGGTCTGGACGGGCAAGACCGCCTCGATCCACTCGAGGTAGGGCACTAGCTCGCGATAGGTGAACGGGAACAGGTGCGCCGTGTCGTAGGCGCTTCTATCCGGCTGGTCGTAACCGGCGAACGCGCCGGGATAGGGCCGTGGGCAGTTTCCGTAGTAGTGCAGGGTCGTGCCGCCGACACCAGCGGACTGCCAGATGAACGAATTCTGCGGCAGCTCACGGAACCACGCCCGCTCGGAGCGAGCGGAGGGACCGAACCGGAAGTATCCCGTGAGCGGATTGTTCGCGTCGTCCTCGAAGTGCGACCAGACGTCGCCGGGCCGGGTGGCGTGCGCGCCGGCCTCCAGCAGCAGGACATCGAGCCCTCGGCCGGCGAGCTCCGCGGCGACCACGGGACCCCCCGCACCGGCGCCGACGATGATCACGTCGCGCATCAGGACTCCAGCCTCTGCCGGTCCTGGTAGTAGCCCTGGTGGTCGTCCCAGCCTTCGACCGGGCCGTCCGGCTGGAAGCCGGTGAGCCACCAGCTGGTCGGGGGCTTCAGCATCGTCTTCGTCCGGCGGTCGAAGGCCAGCCAGTCGATGTAGGTGGCGATCGCGGGCAGCACAAACAGCACGCCACCCACGTAGGCCAGCTGGCCGGCGATCACAGGCCGGATCGCCTCGGGCGTCTCCGCGGCGATCCGGGCGACAAGCTCCGGCGCCGGATCCTCCAGACGTTCGAGCACCCTGGCCTTTTCCGCGAACGTCAACCGGGCGAACGGCGAGAGGAACCGGCCATCGACCGACTCCGCGCTGACCTGCGTCGCCAGGAAGTTGAGCAGCAAGGCGACGGCGAGCGACAGGGGAATCACCTCGTCGCTGCCCAGCAGGACAGCGAGCGCGCGGTCAAGCGGAAGGGTCCGAGAAGGTAGCGGCAGTGGCACGTCGCCCAGAGCGGGCCCGAGGGCGGCGGCGATGGGGCGGGCCAGCGGGTGAGGCGGGCGCAGGGAGAAATCGATCCCCAGCATGACGTAGTCCGGCGCCTGCGCCTCCATCGCCCCCGGCTGCCAGTCCGCGACGCCCTGGGCTACCGAGTAGGCGTCGGGCCCGGGGGCGACGAAGACCGTCCATCCGTTGAACGTGTCACGGGTCAGGTCGCCCAGGGCGGCGACGATCTCGCTGAGGTCCATGTCCGGCCTCAGTAAGGCCAGACCCAGTCGCGGATCGCCGCGTCGTCCTCGCCGTACATGCGGGTGTGGGCTCGCTGGCGCAGCCGCTCGTCGATCATGTGCTGCCGCACCTGCGCGGCGTTGCTGCCGAGCTGCGGCACCTGGTCGATCACGTCGATGACGAGGTGATAGCGGTCGAGGTCGTTGAGCATGACCATGTCGAACGGGGTGGTGGTCGTGCCTTCTTCCTTGTAGCCACGGACGTGCATGTTGGCGTGGCCGCGCCGCCGGTAGGCGAGGCGGTGGATGAGCCACGGATAGCCGTGGAACGCGAAGATGATCGGCTTGTCGGCCGTGAACAGAGCGTCGAATTCGGCGTCGGGCATGCCGTGCGGGTGCTCGGTGGAGGGCTGCAGCCGCATGAGGTCGACGACGTTGATGAACCGCACCTTCAAGTCGGGGAAGTACTCGCGCAGCAGGGCGGCGGCGGCGACCGCCTCCAGAGTCGGCACATCTCCCGCGCAGGCCAGCACCACGTCAGGTTCGCGGCCCCCGTCCGTGCTCGCCCATGGCCAGATGCCCAGCCCGCGGGTGCAGTGCAGGACGGCGTCTTCCATCGACAGCCAGTTCAGCGCCGGCTGCTTGCCCGCGACGATGACATTGACATAGCCGGTGGACTGCAGGCAATGAGCGCCCGTCGACAGCAGCGTATTGGCGTCGGGTGGCAGGTAGACCCGGACGATCTCGGCCTTCTTGTTCATGACGACATCGAGGAAGCCGGGATCCTGATGGCTGAATCCGTTGTGATCCTGGCGCCATACGTGCGAGGTGAGCAGGTAGTTCAGCGAGGAGATCGGCCGTCGCCACGGAATGCCCTGGCAGGTTCCCAGCCATTTCGCGTGCTGGTTGAACATCGCGTCGATGATGTGGATGAACGCCTCGTAGCAGGTGAAGATCCCGTGCCGCCCGGTGAGCAGGTAGGCCTCCAGCCAGCCCTGGCACAGGTGCTCGCTGAGCACCTCCATGACCCGGCCGTCCGGGGCCAGGTCTTCGTCGGTCGGCAGGGTCTCGGCCTGCCAGGTCCGGCCGGTGACCTCGAACACGGCGCCGAGCCGGTTGGACGCGACCTCGTCCGGGCCCATTATCCGGAAGTTGTCCGGGTTGTCGCGGACCACATCGCGCAGGTAGGCGCCGAGGACCCGGGTCGCCTCGCTGGTGCCCGTTCCGGGCTCCTGAACGTCCACGGCGTAGTCGCCGAAGTCGGGCAGGACGAGGGGACGCCGCAGCAAGCCCCCGTTGGCGTGCGGATTCGCGCTCATCCGCCGGTCGCCCTCGGGCTGGAGGACCAGCAGTTCAGGATGGGGACGGCCCAGCTCGTCGAACAATTCCTCGGGCTTGTAGTGGCGCATCCAGGTCTCGAGGGCGGCGCGGTGATCCGGGTTCGTGCGCACATCGCCGAACGGCACCTGATGAGATCGCCACGTGCCCTCGACGGGCTTGCCGCCCACCGTCTTGGGGCCGGTCCAGCCTTTGGGTGTCCGCAGGATGATCATCGGCCAGCGTGGCATCCCGCCGGTCCGCTCCAGGCGAGCCTGCCGCTGGATCAGGGCGATGCCGTCAAGCGCCGCGTCGAGTGCTGCCGCCATCTGCTGATGGACGATCGCCGGATCGTCGCCCTCGACGAAATAGGGCTGATAGCCGTACCCCTCGAACAGCTTGCGGAGATCCTCGTGCGGGATGCGCGCGAGCACGGTGGGATTAGCGATCTTGTAGCCGTTCAGGTGCAGGATGGGCAGCACGGCGCCGTCATGGACGGGGTCGAGGAACTTGTTGGAGTGCCAGCTGGCCGCCAGCGGCCCGGTCTCGGCCTCGCCATCCCCGACGACACACGTGACGATCAGGTCGGGATTGTCGAACGCGGCGCCGTAGGCGTGCACGAGAGCGTAACCGAGCTCGCCACCCTCGTGGATCGACCCCGGCGTTTCCGGCGCCACATGGCTCGGGATTCCGCCGGGAAAGGAGAACTGGCGGAACAGCCGGCGCATGCCGTCGGCGTCGCGTGAGATGGCCGGGTTGACCTCGCTGATGGTGCCTTCCAGCCACGCGTTCGCGACGGCGGCCGGGCCACCATGACCTGGACCGATCACGTAGATCATGTCCAGGTCGCGGGCCTTGATCACTCGGTTCAGGTGAGCGTAGATAAGGTTCAGGCCCGGTGTCGTGCCCCAGTGGCCGAGCAGCCGCGGCTTGGTGTGTGCCTCCTGCAAAGGCTCGGCCAGCAGAGGGTTGTCGAGCAGGTAGATCTGCCCCACCGACAGGTAGTTCGCGGCCCGCCAATGGAGGCCGAGAAGACGCATCTCCTCCGCGGTCAGCGGGCCAGCAGCCTCAAGCGTTGCGGTCATCGGGGACCTCCGGGTCCGGACAGGTTCCCGCATCCGAGCCACCAGGCCGGTGTCGCCACTGCCGGGTCCACCTCGACGGTCAGCGCAGCCCTTACCATCCTGGATGAATGGTTCTTTGGGAACGATACTTAACGTACGGTATACTGGCCAGCCGTGTCAATGGACGGGGCGTGACGGCTGAGTGTCAGGCTCGGGTCAGGAAGGACGGGCCGCCAAAATCGGGAACGGAACCGGCGTGGCCCAGGTCGGCCGCCACCATCGCCGCAGTGGCGCGGCCGGAGGTCAGGACCCGGAGCGAGGATGTTCCCTCCTCGGCCCAGTGGCCGGACAGGAACAGCCCATCGAGGGGCGTGCGGTGCGCCAGGCGCTTGCTGGCCGTCTGGGAGGGTATGTTCTCCCAGCCGTAGGCCGCTCCCCCCCGGTTGCGGGTAAAGCGATGCAGCGTGTCTGGTGTGGCCACGTCGACCAGCTCAAACGCGTCCTTCGTGCCCGGGATGCCGTGTTCGACCGCGTCCAGCAGCAGCTTGGTGTAGTCGGTGCGGACGTCCTTCCATGTCCCGTCGGCCCGTGCGGGCGCCAGGCTCGTCACGGTGGCCAGGTGAGTGCCCGCAGGGGCCAGAGAAGGATCCACAATGGTGGGAACGCTGACCCAGATTCCGCCGGGACGCGCGGCCTGGATGTCGGTCCAGGTCTGATCGTGGTCCCACGTCGTGAAGACGAAGTTCTCGTGCGTCAGTCCCATCTCGACGGGATCGGCGTGCAGCACTCCGTAGAGCGCGAACGCGGACGGTGACAGGTGGCTGCGATCGAGCCGCCGGCGAAGGTTGTCCGGGAGCATGTTCCAGCCCACCAGCTCGCCGAATGTCTGGTATGCGTCCGCGTTGGACACCACGGCCCGTGCGCCCAGGACCCGGCCGTCGGCGATCTCCACCCCTGCGGCGCGGCCACCGTCGATGACGATCCGGGTTACCTCGCTGCCGAGCAATACGTCCCCGCCACCCCGGCCGACGGCCGAGACGAGGGCATCGGCCAGAGTCTGAAAGCTGCCGAGGGCGTAGTACGAGCCGGCATGCAAGGTTTCCAGCATCTGGTTGAACAGCAGGAACGACATTCGCGATGGCGGTGACCCCACGTAGGGCCAGATGGTGCCGATGGCGGCGCGGCAGCGCGGATCGGTGAGATATTCGCTCAGCACATCGTTCAGCGTCGACATCCGGTACCGGAAGACCAGCGGCGCCGCCGCCATCGCATCCCCGAGCCCGCGTGCTCCCACCTTCTGGGGCAGCGCCGCGAGCTGGGCGAAGAGCGTCTGGCGCATGTCGAACAAGCGGGCCAGCCCGTCGGCATCCCCAGGAAACATGCGCTGGTGGGCCTGCAGGAACGCCTGCCGGCCCGGAACGGCCTCGACCGTCAGGTCCGGGAAGCTCGCGCGGTAGGTGTGCTCGGTGGGGACGAACGTGACCTGATCGCTCACGCCCAGATGGGCCAGCATGGCCGGCGTGAAACCGCCCGGGCCGGCGTCCATGGTGAAGTGGACGGCGGGGTCGAACAGATACGGTCCCCGGCGGAACGCCTGGGCGCACCCCCCCGGGTGCTCGCTGCGCTCGACCACGGCGACGTGCAGGCCGGCTCGAGCCAGGAGAGCCGCGGCGGACAGGCCGCCGAGGCCGCTTCCGATGACGACCACGTCGTAGCCCGCGGGCGCTGCTGAGTTCACGGCGATCCAACCGGTGCCGGGGCGGTCCAGTCACAGACGATTCCGGCATACATCCACTTGGTCGCCTCGACCCCGATGAGCACCACCTGCTGGCCGGGTTGAATCATGCCGGAGCGCCACGCGTGGTCGAGGAACAGCGGGACAGCGGCGCACCCGCACGCGCCGGTCATGGCCAGATCGTCGAAGATGCGGCCCTCCAGGGCCAGCCAGTCCGGGGTCAGGACCCCTAGTTCACGCATCGAGTCCAGCATCCAGCCGGCGTTGCCCTCGGGGATGAGGCACCAATCGGCGTCCTCAGCGCTCAAGGAGGCCGCGGCCAGGGTGGCGCTCAGCGCCTCGGCCACCATCACCGGGGTGAACTGGCCGGCTCCGACCACATCGACGCGCAGGTCGACCAGGCGCTTGGATCGCTGCTGGGTCAGCAGCGGCGCGTGCGTGCCGCCGCCGATGGCGTGGATGCCGGGCTTGCGCAGGCCCCCGATCCCCTGATTGGCCCCGGGACGCAGGCCCTGGTCACTGTCGGCGGCCTGGAGCGCGATCGCGCCCGCTCCGTCGCCGAACATGTAGAGCGGCAGCCGTTCGCGGAAACGGATCTTCTGGGGATCGGTCTCGAGAAAGACGGGGGCGATCGCGGGCGAGATCACCTCGCTGCCGATCACCAGGGCGGTCTCATTGCGGCCCTGCTCGATGTACATGCGGGCGATATCGAGGGCGTGGGCCGTGCCCGCGCCACCCGAGCGGATCTCCAGCGTGGAGCAGCGCTGCAGTCCCAGCTTCTCCTGCACGAGGTTGACGGCGGGCGGCAGGGTAAAGTCCGGCGTCCCGGTCGCGAGGATCATGAGATCCACCTGCTCCGGCTCGAGGCCCGCGGCGTCGAGCGCGGCCTGGGCCGCCTTGAACGCCATGCCGGAGTTGCTGTCCAGATGCTCCCCGGTCGCCGGGTCGATCATCCAGTAACGCTGCTTGATGGACAGGCCGGTCAGCACGTCGTCGGGCAGTGGCCCGACGAGCTTCTCGATCGTCTCGTTGCTGATTGGCTCGCCCGGCTGGTAACCGCCGGTCCCGGTAATCTGCGCCTTACGCATGGGTGTTCCTTCCTAAAATGACGCCAGCTGCGCGGACATGAGCGGCAGGCGATCGACGCCGCCGGCGATCTCTAAAGCGCCGGCATGAGATCTTTGCGCGCCTTTCCTGCCGCCTGTATCGCGTACACGGTCCGTAGCGCCATCTGGTTGCGCACGGCACACATGACCGGGGCCTCCATCAAGCTCATGCGGTTGACGATGCGGGAGGTTTTGACGAACCCATTGGCGCGTTCCAGCCGTCGCTGCTCATAGTCGCGGAGCCCGGCCACGGGGTCGGTCGCTCGTTGCAGGGCGCTGGCCACGCTCACGGCGTCCTCAATGGCCTGCCCGGCACCCTGGGCCATGTCTGGCGTCATCGGGTGGGCCGCGTCCCCCAGAAGGGTGACCCGATCCCAGCCCCACCGTTTCAGGGGGTCGCGGTCGACGATGTCGGTCCGGAGGATGGCCGTTTCGTCGGTCGCGGCGATCATGCCTTGAATGTGGCGTGGCCAACCTCGGTAGCGCTCGGCTACGGCTGCCTTCCGGCCGCCGTCCGGGTCCTTAAGCCGGGGCGGCGACTTGACCAGGGCCAGCCAGTACAGCCGCTGGCCACTGATGTGGTAGTGCAGAATGCGCGCCCCGGGTCCCCAGTAGATGCACATCTCCCCTACCGGTATGGACGGGTCGGTATAGTCACAGATCCCTCGCCACGCGGTCAGGCCCGAATAGTGTGGCTCCGTCCAGCCGTGCAATTCCTGGCGGACAACGGATTTGATGCCATCGGCGCCTATGAGGACGTCGGCCTGTTCTTCGTCGCCATCGGCCAGGCGGGCCACAACTCTCTGGGTATTCTGCTCGAAGCCCACACACTCCGCACCCAGCCGCAGCACTTTCTCGCCGAGAGCGCCGACCAGCGTGCGGTGGAGTTCAGGCCGGCTGACTCCCACGGTAGGCGCACCCAGGCCGGCGCTGACCGCATCGACCCGCAGGTTGCCCAGCGACTGACCCTGCCAGGTGAGATACCGGTGCGCGGTCATCTGTATCCCGATAGCGGCGACCGCGTCGGCCATGTCGATCTTCTGGAGCGCACGCAGCGCGTTGCACCACAGATGAACGCCCGCGCCGAGCGAGAGGTCCTCGACCGACTTCGCCCGCTCCAAGACCACAGGCTCCATGCCCGCGTGCTGTAAGGCGAGCGCGGCCGTCAGCCCGCCGATTCCGCCACCAACGATTATCACTCTGGGAAGGTCCACGACCGTTACTCTCCATTCATTGTGTTGCCTTAGCGCAGGCAATCATGGTGCAGCCTCTAGCCGGACCTCGATGCCAACCCGCCCCTCGGCGACGGCACGGGTAATCTCGCTGTCACTGACGTGCCCGTCTTTCCGGGTCAGCCCGGCGGGACGCGCATACGACGGAATTGCGTCGACGAGCTGCCTGAGGATTTCCACGCTCCGGTCGGGGCCGACCGTGTCGGCGGTGCCCTTGACCATGCGGCCACGCAGCCGCATCCGAACCTGCGCTCCACCGGCCAGATTGCGGTGCCAGGGCGAATCAGTCGACATCAGGAGCTGGTTACCGTCACGCACGTAGGCAATTGGCGTCTTATAGGTCCGGCCGCTCTTTCGCCCAGAAAATTCGATCATGGCGTACTTGGAGCTCATGAGGGCATGAAAAGGCGATTGGATGATGATGGACGGGACGAGGTTCATGGCACTACGAGGCACGGGATCGACTCCTTCGCGGAGATTGGACGTGACGTCATGGAGGGTAAGAACCATGAGCATCTGTCTTTGACATGGGAACTGGCGTCAAAAACGACCGTACCTCAGCCGCGACAGCCTCGGTGTCCTCGACGTGCAAGGCATGGCCTAGCCCGCTCATGCGTACGTGCCTGGCGTCCCGGAGCAAAGACATCGCGCGCGTCACGTCGGTATCGGTCATCAGCGCGCCCTGGCTCAGGTCGCCCTGGATCAATAGGGTGGGGCACGCGACCTGGGCCAGCAGTTCGTCGGGGGCGTAGCCGGCGAACATGCGCCCATCACGGAAGTGCGTCATGACGTCGGGATCGAGCTGGTCGAGTGACTTTGCCAAAGAGCGCAGCGCGAGGGGCATATCCGCGAGGTATGACAGCACGCCTTGCGGGTCGAGGTCCTTCGGGTAGATGGCCGAGTCGGCGACGATCAATGCGCGTATCAGGTCCGGACGCTGCAATGCGGTCACGAGCCCGACCCACCCCCCGAGGGAGTGCCCGTACAGGCTGACCGGCGGCTCAGTCACCGTCTCGATGAACCGCACCGTGTCCGAGACGAAATCAGGGAGGCTGTAATGGCCCGGTGTCCGGCCGGACATGCCGTGCCCACGCAGGTCCGGCGCATATTGCTGGAAGTCTGTGTCCAGCCGGATCATCAGTGGCTGGAACACCTGCCACCGAGCGCCGAGACCGTGCAGCAGCACCAGCGGCGGCCCGCCCGCCGACGTTTCCCCGTACGCGAGGATCGGGTCTTGTCCCTGGAGCATATGGCCGGTTGGCCGCGCTGGCCTCATCGCTATCCCGCAGTGGGGGCCGTCGCCGGAGCAACGACGATGGAGAAGTGCGTTCCGCCCAGGGAACTGCTGTTGACAAGCGCCGGCCCGGGCCGTTCGCCGCGAGACCAGCCTTCGATGGCCAGGGCCGTACCGAGCGACGCCCCAGCACCCATCGGCTCGCCGATGAAGATCTTGGGCGAGAGGATCTCCGGGCGGGTCGGCCCGCCGAAGATCCGGGCCAGGGCGTGCTGCTCCGCCTCGTCGGCGAGCTTCAACCCGGACAGGGACGACCATACGGTGGCGACGTCGGCCGGCTCGAGGCCGGCCCGGTCGAGTGCCAGGCGCATGGCCCGCTCCAGCCCACCGCCTTTCGGGTCCCAGCGGCCCACACCCAGCCCGTCCCCGGCGATCCCGTACCCCAGCAGTTCCCCGGCGGCCTTCGCGCCACGCTTCAGTGCGTACGAGCGCCGCTCCAGGAGGAGGGCGATACCAGCCTCTGATAGCGCGAAGCCGCCCGGGCCCGCGGAGCCGATGGCCCGGTAGCCGTCGATGACGGCGGCGGTCAATGTGTCGGCGCCGATGGCAAGCATCGCGTCGGCCTGATCGCGGGCCAGTATGTCCGCGGCGTACACGATGGCTGATGCCCCCGCGGCGTGCCCGGCGGTGACGGTCGTTGTCGGTCCAACCGCACCGACGTGCATGGCCACCTGCCCGGTGGCCGCGTTGTACACGGTGTTGGGGAAGATAGCGGGGTTGGCCGCATGCGGCCCTTCCTCGAACAACGGAAGCGAGAAGGCCTCCATCGAATCCATCGGGCCGATACCCGTGCCGAGAATGGTCCCCACGCGGCCGCCGATCTGCTCATCCAGTTCGAGGCCGCCGTCGGCCAGCGCGAGCCGGGATGCGACCAGGCAGAAGATGCCCAGACGATCCATGCGCCTGCGCACCTTGGCCGGCAGGAAGGCACCCGCGTCGAGGCCGACGCGGCCGATGCGCGTGCCACATTCCTCCTCCGTGCAGTCACGTTCCGCAGCGAAGGCATCCCACAGCGCCGCTGAGTCCACGCCCGCCGGGGTGAGGGCCCCGACGCCGGTGATCACCACGCGATCCAGTGCGGGCTCTGGCGCCGGGGCTGAGCGGCCCCGGGTAAAGACGAGCGAGGCATTGGCCCCGCCGAAAGCGAAGTTGTTGGACAGTGCGACCTCGGTGTCCAGGGGGCGCGGCACGTTGGGGACGTAGTCAAGGTCGCACTCGGGGTCTGGCTCGGTGAAATTCGCGGTCGGGGGCGCGAGTTGCGTTTCAAGCGCCTTGACGGTGACGATCGCCTCCACCGCACCGGCCGCGCCCAGTAGGTGGCCGATCATCGACTTCGTGCTGCTGACGGCCGTCGAGCGAATCGCCTCGCCGAGCCCGAGCTTCATCGCCATGGTTTCCGCTGGGTCGTTCTTCGCCGTTCCCGTACCGTGACTGTTCACATAGCCCACGTCTTCGGGCGAAAGGCCGGCGGCATGCAACGCAGCCTTGATCGCGCGCGAGGCCCCTTTCCCTTCCGGATGGGGAGCGGTGGGGTGGTACCCGTCGGCCGAGAGCCCCAGGGCGGCGACCTCGGCCATGACCGGCAAGCCGAGCGTGTTCGCGAGATCGGCACGGACGAGTACGAGCATGCCGCTCCCCTCGCCCAGCGAGAGCCCCTGCCGGTCCTTGGAGTAGGGCGCGGCGGGCTCGGGGGACAGCGACTCCAGCGAGTTGAAGCCGGCCACGAGCACGTCGGATAGGGCGTCGGTACCGCCGCTTATGACCGCGTCGGCCTGTCCCGAGCGGATCAAGTCGGCCGCATAGCCAACGGCATTGGCGCCCGCCGCACACGCGGTGTTCACGGACAGCGCGGGACCACGCAGGCCGAAGGCCCCGGCGATCGCCTCCGCGATGGCCTGGGGCGGGACGAACAGCAGCAGCCTGGCGTCGGCGCGCTCGCCGCGCATCCGGGCCTGATACCACTGCCTGGCGCTCAGCAGGCCAGCGTTGCACGTTCCGATGACCACGCCCCAGCGATCGGCCGGGATCTGCTCCGCAGCGCGGTCGCAGGTCTCCATCGCCGCCTCCGCCGCCACCAGCGCGAAGTCCACGGCGCGGTCGCGGAAGCCTTCGGGATAGTGGACGTCGTGCTTGGGTTCCCGCTCAACCTGGACCTCGCCGGCCAGCGTGGTGCCGTACCCGTCCATGGGGATGTGGCGCACCGGGCGTATCGCCACCTGGCCTTGGCTTACGCCGCGCCAGAGGTCATCCGCCGTCGGACCTTGCGAGGTAATGGCGCCCACACTGACGACAACCACCCGTACTGGCTGGCCCTCCGTTCTGCTCGTCACCTTGACTCCTCGTTTCTTTGGTCTGCTGATCTGCCCGGTGGGGCTAACCCGCTGCTCGGAGCAGCAATGCGACGTTCTGGCCCTCGAAGCCCCGGGCCAGGGCCAGCGCGTGGCCCACCCGCAGGCCGCGCGCCTCGCCCGGCACCCAGTCGATTCCCTGGCAGGCGGGGTCGACGTTGGTGAGGTTCAATGTCGGTGGAATCGTGGCGTGCCGGATCGCCAGCGCGGCGACCGCGACATTGAGCGCGCCCGCGCCGGCCACGAGGTGCCCGGTGGCCGCCTTCACGCTGCTCGCCGCGACCCGGCTCGCCGCAGAGCCAAGGGCGGACCTCAGGGCGGCCGCCTCGCTGGCGTCACCAGGCCCCGTCGCGCACCCGTCGGTGGCGATGTAGTCGACGGCACTGGCACTCACGCCGGCTTCATCGAGGGCACCGCCGATCGCGTGGGCCATGGCGCGTCCGTCAGGCGACGGGCTGACGAGCCCATCGAGGTCGAAGCCAGAGCCCACCCCGACGACCTCGGCGTAGATGTCCGCGCCGCGCTTGCGCGCCGTGTCCTCGTCTTCGAGCACGACGAACGCCGCGCCCTCGCCGAGCACGTAGCCATCGCGGTCGCGGTCATAGGGTCGGCAGGCCGCCGCGCCCAGGTCGTTATGGCCGGTCAGGACGCCCAGCGCGTCCAACTTCGTCATGCTCCACCAGCACGTTGGGTCGTCGAACCCGCCGGCGACCGCAATGGTCGCCTCGCCTCGGCGGACGGCTCGGTAGGCCCGGCCGATGGCGGTGAGGCCGGCATCGCCGGTCCCGGCAAAGTACGTGTTGGTGCCACGGAGCCCGTGCGGCTGGGAAATGTAGAAGAGCGCGGCCGCCTGGAGCCCCTCGACGTAGAAAAGGGGATAGAACTCCGCAGCGCCCTCGGTGCCCATTCGCGCCATGTCCACGCTCCCGTCCGCGTTGCGGGAAACGAGCACGGCGTCGAGGACCTTCGATGGCTCGGAGATTTCCTTATTGCCCCCGATGAACAGGCCGGCGCGGTCCCGGTCGCCGTTCTCGAACACGCCGCCGGTGTCCTGGACCGCCAGCGCCGCGCCGGCCACCGCGAGCTGATCGTTGCGGGTCATGTTCCGCAGGGTGCGCCGCTGGGCCACGAACGGCGTCGCGTCGAAGTTCTGGATCTCCGCGCCGAGCTGGGTTCGCAGCGAGGTCGCGTCGAACCCCTTGAGCCGGTCGACGCCGCTCTTCCCGGCGATGAGGGCTTGCCAGGTCGCCTCGGTCCCCGTCCCGAGAGCGGTCACGAGGCCTACGCCGGAGATAACGACCCGGGTCATCGCGCACCTGCCTCATCGGCGCGGACCAGCGACAGCCGGCCGATCGTTGTGACCCGCTTGCCGTCCACAGATGCACGGGCCGTGCACACGGCCTGCTCGCCGTCGCATTCGGTCAGTTCAACGGTCAGTTCCATGACGTCACCGGGTCGCACGAACTGTCGAAAGCGCACCGTTTGTGCCTCAGCCATCCGCCACTCGTGCAGGGTTGATTCCCGCAGGAGCAACGCGGCCAGCTTGGCGAGACTGCCGAGGACGATAACTCCAGGCAAGACCGGGAACCGCGGGAAGTGGCTGTCGAAGATGGCGAGCGTGCTGGGAACATTGCACACCGCCCCGGCCCGGCGACCGGGCTCCAGAGCAAGAATGCGGTCAAGGCCGATCAGCTGACCCGTGGTAACCGGCAGAGCCGTTGTGTCGCTCATGACGCATCCACCTTCTGCACGATGAAGCAGGCGTTGGTTCCACCGAAGGCGAAGGCGTTGACCATTGCCGCGTTGGTGTCCACCGGTTTGGCCGTGTTCGGGACGTAGTCCAGGTCGAGTTTCGGGCCCGGGCTCTCCAGGTTGATCGTCGGCGGCGCGCGTCCTTCCCGCAGCACACCCAGCGCGCCGATGAGGCCGACGCCCGCGGCCGCCGCGGTGAGATGACCAACCATGGACTTGACCGAACTGATCGCGATGTGCGGTGCGTGGGCGCCGAAGACATCCTTGATCGCCAGCGTTTCGCACAGGTCGTTGCCCGGTGTCGAGGTGCCGTGCGCCGCGATGTAGCCGATGTCCTCCCGCGGCACACCTGACTCCTCCAGCGCCCGGGCCATGGCGAGCGTCACGCCCCCCCCGTCGGGCGGAGGGTCGGTCATCCGGTAGGCATTCATGGTGGCCGCGTAGCCCACGAGTTCCGCGTGGATGCTCGCGCCGCGGTCGCGGGCACCTTCCAGGTCCTCGAGAACGAACATGGCGGCCCCCTCACCGAGTACGAACCCCGAGCGGTCGGCGCTGAACGGCCGGGATGCGCGCTCTGGCTCGTCGGCATGCTCGGTGGTGAGGGCACCAAGCAGGGAGAAGCCGAGGACGTCGAGCCAGGAGATGAGGGAGTCGTAGCCGCCGGCGATCATCAACCGGGCGTCTCCCTCCTGGATACGCCGGTAGGCTTCGCCGATCGCGTGTCCGGAGGCCGTGCATGCGGTCGAGGCGCTGAGCATCGGGCCTTCGCAGCCGGCCGACCTCGCGATGGCCGCGGCCGGAACGTTCTGATCACGCTCCAGCACGTGGTCGAGCGGCTGACGGTACAGCGGTAGTGACTTACCGAACCGGTGGAATATCTCGACCAGTTCCCCGAGGGATGGGCGGCCGGCCGTGGCGCCGACGCTCACGCCCCGCTCATGAGGTTGATAGGTGTCTGCGCCGACCCCGGCGTCCGCGAGCGCCTCCTGTGCGGCGGCAACGCCGAACGCGCCCTGACGCGACAAATGGCGCCGCAGGTCCGCGTCGGGAATGCGCGTGCCGGGATCAAAGTCTCGCACCATCCCCGCGATGTGGACCGGAAACGTCGATGCATCGAATGTGGTGATCGGTCCCACGCCGCTGCGGCCGGCCATGAACGACGACCAGGTTGCTGAAGCGTCGTTGCCGACCGGCGTCACGGCGCCGATCCCGGTGATCACCACCCGGCGCTGGGCCGGGCTCATGACCGAGTCAGCATGCGCAGCATGCGTTCACTATCGGCGGGATCCTCGAGGTCGTCGGCGTCGATCAGCGCGCACATGATGTCGGTGGCCTGCATGACCGGAGTGCCGTCTACGGTGGCGCTTCCCGACAACACGGCCATCTCGTCGTTCATCGACTCGACGACCCCGTCTAGGATCAGCACATCGCCGGCCCGCACATCGCCCGAGAAGCGGACGTTCCCGATCTGCAGCAGCGCGGCTCTCTTGCGGCGGTCCGTTGACAGCATGATCAGCCACGTCCCGGCCTGGCAGAGCGCCTCGAGCACCAGCGGCGCGGGCATCACTGGGGCGCCTCGCACGTGCTCCCAGAATTCCTCGCCGCTGGAGACCAGCTTGCGGCCACGCAAGCGCCGGCCTGGCTCGAACTCGTCGATCCGGTCAATCAGGTGAAAACGCATCAAAATCCCTCGCCTTGGTCCCGGCTGCTCAGCGCTCTACGCCGGCGAGATCTACCCCGGCACGGACCTGGCCGCGAGCCGACTGCTCAGGAGGCGACTGGCGTGGCACGAGAAACCACCAGATCCACCAGGTTCTCCACGGTGAAATAGCTCATGACCTTCTCGGGGGAGAGCTTTCCGTCGAGATTCATCGCGACGATCTGCGGCATAACGATCTTCAGCTGCGCCATGCCGACTGGGGTGATGACATCCTTTTCCTCGTCACCGAACTCGTCATCAGCGATACCCCCCTGGACGTAGTGGGCGAGATCCGAGGCCTGAATCTTCACGCCCGTCGTCCGCTGGAGCCGGAAAAGCATGTCGAGCAGGTCGATGGACTCCGCGCCGAGCTCGTCGAGCAAGGTCGCTGTGGGGGTCACCTCATCTTCGTCTATTCCGAGGGCCTCGGCCACCGCTGAGCGCACCTGGGGCAAGTACTCTTCGTTCGTCATCCCGTGCTCCTTATATGTGTAAATCCCGCAGGTGAACGCCGGCATTCGTCGGCCCTCTTAACCATCGTCATGCTGTGCCAGCCATCGTCATGCTGGGCCAGCCATGTCATTCGGGGCGCCCGAGCCCGAGCTGTGCGCTCGCGCCGCCATCGACGGGCAGGCAGGTCCCCGTCATGTAAGTAGAATCCGGGCCGGCCAGGAAGACCACGAGAGACGCAACGTCCTCGACGCGGGCGAAATCACGGAGCGGGATCTGCTTCTTGATACCTCGCCCGCCCTTATCGACCAGCTCGGCTACCATGTCAGTGGGCGCAAACCCGGGCAGCACGGCGTTCACCCGTATGCCAAACCGGGCCAGTTCGACCGCGGCACTCCGCGTGAACGCGTTGATCGCTCCCTTGGAGGCGGAGTAGTTCGCCTGGCCAATCCAGCCTCGCTCGCCCATCACTGACGAGATGTTGATGATCGTCCCTTCGCGCTGCGCCATAAATTGGCTCAGCGCGGCTTTGGTGCCGTTGAAGACGCCGCCAAAGTTTACGTTCATCACCGACTGCCAGTCGTCAGGTTGCATGTTGAAGATCAACGTGTCCTTGACGATTCCAGCGTTGTTAACAAGAACATGGAGGCCGCCGAGTTCCGCGACAGTCTGCTCTACCATCGAAACTGCTTCGGCTGCGTTGGAGACGTCACCGGCAATAGCAATGCCCTTGCTGCCAGCGGCCTCGATCTCATGCACGAGATCCAGCGCTTCGGCCTTGCTCGACCGGTAGTTCACCGCCACGCTTGCTCCTTCGCTGGCCAGCGCGACGCAGATGGCCCGGCCGATGCCCTTGGCGCCCCCGGTCACTAGGGCGACCTTGTCTTGCAGCTTCATCGCATTCGATCTCCTTGGTCGATCGCCTGCTCCGGGCGCGGTCTCGGCTGGCTTCAGTTCTGGATGAACCGTTCTGTACGAACCATCCTCAAAGTACGGTACTTCGGCACTGGTGTCAATGGAAGGCAGCGCCGCCGCCGGGCTCCGCGAGCCCGGCGGCGGCGGCGTCTGATGGCCCGCAGATCAGCGCGGATCGCCTCGCGGGGAGGCGCCTCGCGCCATCCAGGCATCGACGGTGGCGATGATCCGGGGACGCACATCGCGCGCCGCGATGACCGCGTCTACCGAGCCGACCTCCACGGCTCGCTGGATGCTGTGCACCGCGTCGAACTCCGCGGCTACCTGTCCGAGCTTCTCGACGCGGACCGACGAGCGCAGCCCGAACAGCTCAGTAGCGAGCGCGGCCCGTTCAGCGCCCGCCGCCGCCGCCACGCGGCTCGTCAGGTCCAGCACTCTGGGGTCCCGTGCGGTGAGCGCGCCGACCGCGCCGGTGAACACGACCGCGGCGGCCGGCGCACCACCGATCACCGAGGCGTACGAGCCCTCCACGGCGAGCACCGTCATGGCGGGGTTGAGGGCCTTGGAGAACACCACGAACGCGCCGCCGTGGTAACGCGAGATCACGCAGAACACGATCTGCCCCGCGAAGTTGACGATGGCGCGCCCGATCTCCGCCCCATACTCCAGCTGGAGGTGGCGCATCGAGTCGGGGGAGCCGTCAAAGCCCGAGAGATTGGCCAGCACGACCAAGGGCCGGTTGCCACTGGCCGCGTTGATGGCGCGGGCCGCCTTCTTTGACGAGCGGGGAAACAGCGTGCCCGCCGTGTAGATGTCCGGCCCGTCGGTGGGCGGGAACCCACGCCTGGGAACCGACCTGGACTCGATCCCGAGCAGGCAGACCGGCCAGCCGCCCAGGTGGGCGTCCTGCACCACGGCCGTGTCGGCATCGGCCATGCCGGCCCATCGTTCCAGGACCGGGTGGTCCTGGTCGACGACCGCGTGCATGACCGTGCGTATATCGAAGGCCTTCTTCCGGTCCGGGTTCGCGGTCTTTGAGAAAATGTCACCTACTGTCCGGAAGTCGCTATCGGCGAGCTCATGCGGATAGGCCGAGATGTCGCGGTCGACCGGGTCGGACGTTGCCGCCCGGCGGGGGACGGCTTCCCCGGGCACGATGTAGGTGTGGCCGTAGTGGGCCATCAGCACATCCCGCGCACCGGCCAGGTCGGGTGCCCAGTACTGGGCCTGCCCGTTCGGTCCCATGACGCGGTCGTATCCGCCGATCCCGAAGTTGTCTTCAGCCGATACGCCGCCGGAGAAGTCCAGCGATTGCTTGCCGGTCAGCACCATGGCGCTATTGGGCGTCATGACCAGGACGCCCTTGGTGTGCATGAGCATCGTGGCTTCCGCGTTCCAGTAGGGCTGGGCGCCGACGTTAATGCCGGCCACCACGACGTTTATCTCGCCGCCGTCCTGGGTGAATTCAATTATCCGCTTGAGCGTCCTGGCCACCCAGTCCATGTTTTCGGTGCCTGAATCCATGGAGATGCGGGCACCGGCGGAGAGCGCAAACCATTCGACCGGAATTCCCTTCTGCTGGGCCAGGTCCAGTGCGCGGATCACCAGCGAGCATTCCGCCTCGGCCACCGCGCCGAGTGCCTTGGTCGGATCCCCGAGCAGGGCGACACGGCTTACGCCTTCGGGATGCTGCGCCGTCGGGGTGGAAACCACACCGGCGACGATGCCGGCCTGATTCAGGCCGCGGGGCCGCTCGACCGGGACCAGCGCGCCGGTGTCGTCGAGGTCGTACTCCACGAACGTGCCGCCCGGGCCAGCCAGCATCCCCGTGAGCTCGTAGGGGTAGACGGTCCCCCGGCGCCGGCACGCAAGCACCTTCTGGCCGTAGTCGTCCATCGGCTTGAGTAGCTCGGTCGGTGGCTCGTCGATAGACACCTGGAAGCCGGATCCCGGTATGAAGGCGAAGCGGGTCACCATGGACCGGACACTGCCGTCGGGAGCCACGACCCTCCCCTGGCCAAGGACCTCCTCGACGCCCGCTTCCGCGATGATCGGCGCGACCGAGCGTTGCCAGGCCGTCAGCTCGTCGAGATCCACCTCGGCGACTGGCCGGATGTGCAGCCAGATGTGGTTCATGTCCAGCCTGGCACCGGCCGACCCGCGCTCGTGCCGGGCCCGCCCGATGGCCTCCACGCACGCGGCCAGCACGCTCTCGACGTTCTGCACGGCGGCGATATGGCCGCTGGCGTCGCGGATCACGGTGAACTGGCGCACCTGAGCCAGCGCCACAAGCCGCTGGTCGGCCTCGTTGTCCGGGGCAACGCAGTGGTAGAGCAGGACGTCGTCGGGCGCATCCAGCCGGGTGAGCCGGAAGTTGCGCAGACGCCACAGGTTCAGGCGGCGGCCGACCCTCGGATGAATTCCGCGCACCAGGTCGTCCTCGACCATGTCCTCCGCCGACGGCCGGAAGGTGAAATAGGTGACCGGCCGTCCCGAGCCCTGACAGACGGCTACGGTGAACCGGCGCACCAAAGGCGGCAGCTGCGACTGCGACAGCCCCATGCGCAGGTGCTTCGCGACCTCATGGCCGGATGCGGGCGCATCAGGCCAGGTGAGATACAGGTCCACGACGGTCGACAGACCCTCCGGGGTCTTGCCCAGCTGGACGCGGAGCGCCCGCATGAGCTCGCTGCCGGCGGCCAGTTCGGAGACCGCGCCAACGGTGGACACCAGATGTGACGGTCGCCGGGTAAGGCTGTAGTCACAGGTAACGAATGGCCGCCCCGCCATGTCGAAGGTGCGCACGTCTTGGACGCCGTACTCGCGATAGTGACGGCGCGCGAGCACCTCGAGAGTCGGCTCGCGCGGGGAGAACTGACCGCCTTCGAGCCGGTCCGCGAGGAACGGGATGAGCCGCTCATGTATTTCCACCAGGACGCCGATCCGGGCCGCCCGATCCGCTGTCTCCGGCGCCTCGGCGAGGGCCCGCAGCTCGTCGGGGATGCCGGCCAGCACCGCGACCCGGGCCGCGTCCATCTCTGGCTGGTCGTACCAGCGGAACCGGACGCTGCGCGCGAGGTCGCTCACCACCGGGAAGCGCAGCTGGGTCGCGAAGGCCAGGTGATCCAGAATCTCCCGGGCGTGCTCGCGCAGCTCCTCAGCGGGAGGTGGCTCGGCGATCCAGGCCTGGAGCAACGTCGTGACCACGATGACATCGGCGGCGTTGTGCTGATGGGCGAGGAAGATCCGGAAGACCGCGTCCTCGAGGCCGGCCGTGCGGTCCAGGTCAGCCACCCCGTAGTGGCGGAGAACCCGGGCCAGCCGGGATACGAAGGTCTCCGGCAGGTCGCCCCGGTCGACGTCGAGACTCTGCAGGTAGGTATGCAAATGCTCGCGCGGGCTGTGCACCTGTGTGTCCGCGCTGCGCTCGTCGCCGGCCGGGTTGGCCCGCATCAGCTCGGTCAGGTCCGTGAACACGGACAGCAAATCCAGCTCCGCGGCTATCGGGGCGGCCCCCGCAGCTCCCAGTTCCGCCCGGGCAGAGAGATAGCGGTCGAGGATGCGGGCATTGTCACTCGGATCCACGTCGAACCCCAGCAGCATGGATCGCAGGTCCTGCATGGCGCGCGCCGCACGATCGGCGGCCGACACGGCCCGCGAGGGCACGGGAACCATCAGGTCGACGCTGGTATCGCCGGTTTCCACGACCTCCTCGCCGTCGCCACTGGGTTCCAGCCGGGCCAGCGGTGCGCCGGTCTCGACCTGGCTGCCGGCCGAGACCAGCAGTTCGCGCAGCCGCCCGGCGAACGGTGCCCGCACCACGGTTTCCATCTTCATGCTCTCCAGCACGAGCACTGGCGCCCCGGCCTCGACATCGGCGCCGACCTCGACCCGCGTGGCCACCACCAGTGCGGGGGCGGGCGAGCGCAGCACGCCACCCTCGTCGCGGCTTACCCGGTGCGGGATGCCGTCCACCTCGACGAGCTGGACCGGTCCGTGGGTCGCCGTCACCAGCCGGAAAGTCTCGTCCGCCACGGTGAGCCGGCTGAAGTAGGCGTCGAGCCGCTCGAGATTGGCATCAACCATGGTGGCGTCCCCGTCGCTGCCGATGGCGACCCGGTAGTGGGTCCGCCCGGTCCGCGCGACGGTGACCTTGTAAGCGGCGCCGCGCAGCTTCAGGTCGATGGGCCGCCCCACCTCGTGCTGGACGTTGGGGCGGCCGCCGCGGGCGCTCTCGAAGAAGCGGACGCGCTCGACCTCTTCCGCTTCCTCGTATCCCCCGATCGCGGCCGCGGCGAGGGCGATGCCGAAGTGCCGCTGTGAGACGAGACGGCCCTCGCTCCTGGCCCGGTCGATCCACCCGGTTTCGGCGCTGCCGTCGATCACCTCTGGCTCGTCGAGCAGGCCGAGCAGGAAGCCCTTATTGGTGGTGCCACCGTCGATCACCACGGTGGTCTCGGCCAGTGCCCGCCGCAACCGCGCCAGCGCCTCGTCACGGTCGCGCCCGTGCGCGATGATCTTGGCGATCATCGAGTCGAAGTCGGAGGGGATCACGTCACCTTCGCTGACGCCGGTGTCCACTCTGATGCCGGGGCCGGAAGGCAGCCGCAGCACGGCGATTCGCCCGGGTGATGGCGCGAAGTCGCGGTCCGGGTCCTCGGCGTTGAGTCGCGCTTCGACGGCGTGCCCGGACTCCACCGGGACGTCTCCGGTGAGTGGCTCGCCGGAGGCCACGTGCAGCTGGGCCTTGACCAGGTCGACATCGGTGGTGATCTCGGTGATCGAGTGCTCGACTTGGAGCCGCGTGTTGACCTCAAGGAACGCGAAGAAGCGCTCCTGGGGGTGGTACAGGAACTCGACGGTGCAGGCACCGGAATACCCCACGGCCTTGGCCAGACGCTCGGCTGAACTCTTCAGCTCGGCCGTCTGCTCGCCGGACAGGACAGGCGACGCGGACTCCTCGATGACCTTCTGGTTGCGGCGCTGCAACGAGCAGTCCCGCACCCCGAGAGCCCATGCCGTGCCCTGGCCATCGGCGATGACCTGGACCTCGACGTGCCGTGCGCCCGTGACCAGGCGCTCAAGGAAGACGACGCCACTGCCGAAGGACCGGGCCGCTTCCTCCCTGGTCCGCTCGTAGGCGTCCCTCAGTTCCTCATCAGAACTGACCATGCGGATCCCGCGCCCGCCTCCTCCCGCCGTGGCCTTGAGCATGAGTGGGTACCCGATCGTCCGGCTGGCCTCGAGGGCGGCGCCGAGGTCCTCGACCGGGCCGCGGCTCCACGGGGCGACCGGAACACCAACCTCCTCGGCCAGCAGCTTGGACCCGATCTTGTCGCCCAGCCGGCGCATGGCATCGGCACTCGGGCCGATGAAGGTGACCCCGATGCGCTCGCACAGATCGGCGAAGGCTGGGTCCTCGGCCACGAATCCCCAGCCCACCCACGCCGCGTCGGCCCCGGTCTCGGTGAGCGCTCGCTCCAGGACCTGCATGTCAATGTACGGACGGGCGGCGGCGGGCCCGAGTGAGTACGTCAGGTCGGCCTCGCGCACGAACGTGGCGTGGCGCTCACCCTCGGTGTACAGGGCAACGGTCTCGATCTGCTGGTCATGCTCCGCGTTGAGTTCGCGAACCGCGTGAATCAGGCGCATCGCTGCCTCTCCGCGGTTGACGATGGCGACACGAGAGAACATCGACAGGCCTCCTAGAGCTGTATGCTCACGACGGTTCTGTGCGAACCGTTCACAACCAACTGTTGCAGGAGAGTCGCCCCACCGTCGAGTACCCGCCGGCTACCAAGAAGCCCGGCGGGGTCCGCCTTTCTACTCCGTGTGGCGCAGAGCAACTGGAGCGGCCGGTGTGACGTACAACCTCCTCGTAGCGGAGCGGTCGCGCGCCCCATGACCACGGACCGGGTACAGCCGGGGCCGCGACATCATCGCCAGGGGACTCGACAGGGGCGGCGGCGTCTTGGATGATAGTGCATGTAAGATGGTACATGAAAAATGGTGCACTACGGATCTTCCCATGTTCAAACTGTGCGTTTCATCCAGGCCGGGACACATGAGCGGGGCGGCGGTGCCTATGTCTGAGCAGGTCGTGGTGTCAGCGCCCACCACCGCGCGGCGCTGGTGGGCGCTGGCCGTGTTGTGCCTGAGCGTTCTGCTGGTGGTGGTGGACAACACGATCGTCAATGTTGCGCTGCCCACGCTGAGCCGCGAACTCAAGGCCTCCACCAGCGACCTGCAATGGTTCGTGGACGCCTACACCCTGCTGTTCGCGGGCCTGCTGCTGACCGGGGGGGGCCTGGGTGATCGATGGGGGCGCAAGCCCGTGCTGCAGGCCGGACTGGTTCTGTTCGGGCTGACCTCGCTGTGGGCCGCCTCGTCATCGAGCACAGGCGAACTCATCGCGGCGCGCGCCGGGATGGGAGTCTCGGCCGCGGTGGTCTACCCGGCGACGCTGGCGTTGCTGTCATCGATCTTCACCGAGCGAGGGGAGCGGGCCACCGCCATTGGCATCTGGTCCGCCGTGTCCGGGCTCGCCGTGGTGATCGGCCCGGTCAGCGGCGGAGCGCTGTTGCAGCACTTCTCCTGGCACTCGGTATTCTTGGTCAATATCCCCCTGATCGCGGTCGCGCTGGCCGCCAGCGTACGTCTGCTGCCTAACTCCCGCGACGCAAACCCGTCCCGCTTCGACGCCGTTGGCGCGCTGTTGACGGTGCTCTCGATCGGACTGCTGGTCTGGACGGTCATCGAGGCCCCCGATCACGGCTGGCTCTCGCCGCGAACGCTGGGGGGCCTCGCCGGCGGGGCCGTACTCATCACGGTGTTCATCTGGTGGGAAGGACGCCTGGCGAGTCCGCTACTGGATATAGCGGGGTTCCGCAATCCGCGCATCTTCGCGGCGAGCGTGGCCATCGGCGCGGCATTCTTCGCGTTGTTCGGCTTTGTCTTCCTGATCACCCAGTTCCTTCAATCCGTGCGCGGGTACAACCCACTGCAGGCCGGAGTCGCCATTGTGCCCTTCGCGCTCGTGATGGCAGGCTTGTCCCCCGTGTCGATTCTGCTGATGAAACGGATCGGCACCAAACTCGTGGTCTGCGCCGGACTGCTGCTGATGACGGCCGGGTTCATTCTCATCGCCACCACCGCGGTGGACGCTCCGTACTGGGGTCCCCTGGTCATGGTCATGGTCCTCATTGCCGCCGGACTTGCGCTGGGGACCACACCTGCGACAGACGCGATCATGGGTGCGGTGTCAGCGACCAGGTTCGGCGCCGGGTCGGCGATCAACGACACCACCCGCGAGGTCGGGGGGGTCCTCGGGATCGCGGTCATCGGCTCGGTGATGAACTCGGTCTTCGAGGCCAGGATCGGCAGCCACTTCGCGGGGCTCGGCCTGCCCGCTGGCACGGTCTCGACGGCGAAACAATCGGTGACCGCGGCGCTCGGTATCAGCCAGCACCTGTCCGCTGGCCTCGCCGGGCCGGCCCGCTTCGCCGCCCGGCACGCCTTCATGGACGGACTGCACGCCGGGTCCTTCGCCGGGGCGATGGTCACCGCCGTCGCCGCCGCCGCCGTCCTGGCCTTCCTCCCCAACCGGGACCGCCGCCCCGTCCTCCAGCCCGACCGTGACCCGCAGCAGTCCGCCACGGAGCCGTCCGCCACGGAGCCGTCCACCACGGGCCCGGTGAGCCGGTGAGCCGACGGGGAAGAATGGCGCACAGGGAACTGTTGACAAGAAGACACTGGCACGGTTCGATAATAATGACGGATACCGATAATGACGGATACCGATAAGAGAGCGGAGGCAGCGTGCTCAAGCTCAGTTCCGATGCGGTCTGGGTTTCGGCCATTCTCCTGTTCGCCACCATCGGCATCGAATTCGGTGGCTTCTTCATCATGCAGGTCATCCGGGGTGGTGAATCCGCCACCGATTTCCAGCTCGCTTTCGCGCGGGCGGGTCATGGGCACGCCGGCATATTCGCCACCCTCGGCCTCGTCACGATAGTCCTGACGGATGCTACCCACTTGACGGGCATCGCAGGCTGGGTCGCCCGGGGCGGAGTTCCGGCCGCCGCAATCCTGCTGCCGGCTGGCTTCTTCTTGTCCTCTATTGGCGAAGGGCGCACCACGGCCAACCGGGCGATCGGGCTGGTCTGGGCCGGCGCGGCGGCATTTACGGCCGGAGTTGCGACCCTCGGCATCGGCCTCCTGGTCTCCAGGCGGTAATCTGGGATCGGCACGGCATGTGCCTTTAGCTTCTTTTAGCCCCGTGGGCGAGTTTGGCGGGCTCGCCGTTTCGTTACAATGAGCTGATCATACCGACGATGCGGGCTGAAGCTCGGCAGTGATCTTGTCGATACGCCGGGCGTCTGACGCCGAATAGCTCGCGATATCCGGGTACGCCCGCTTACAGAAACCGGTGAGCACTCGGCCGGGACCGACCTCAACGAAGGCATCGACGCCATGGCCCACGATGGCCGAGAGGCTCTCACTCCAGCGCACTGAGCCGGCCAGCTGGCGGCCCAGTGCCGCTCTGGCCTCGGCGCCGGTGGAGATCGTTCGCGCGGTCACGTTGGCGACCACCGGGATCTGCGGGTCACCGAACGACGCAGCCGCAAGATCGTGCGCGAACTCCTCCTCCACGGCCGACATCAGCGAACAGTGGAACGGCGCTCCCACGCCGAGGCGTATGACCTTCGACTCCGGGTAGTCGCCCGTCCGGACCAGCTGGGTGAACGCATCGATTCCGGCCACGGTGCCGGACACCACCGTTTGGGTCTCGTCGTTGTAGTTCGCTACCTCGACCACCTCCCCGCTGGCGCCGCGAGCAGCTTCGCATAGCTGTTCGACCTGCTCGGGCGGCAGTCCAATGACGGCGGCCATCGCGCCGGGTGTGGTGGCATTGACCCCGGCCATCAAGATGCCGCGCCGGCGAACCAGCGCGAGAGCGTCGGTCCACTCCAGGACATCCGCGGCGACCAGCGCGGTGTACTCACCGAGACTGTGCCCGGCCACGACGCTCGGCGCAGGGATCGCAGCGGCGAGCACCCGGTAGGCGGCCAGGCTCGCCACGAAGATCGCCGGTTGGGTGATATCGGTGCGCCGCAGCTCCTCCTCGGGCCCCTCCCAGCACAGCCGCGACAGCTCGAAGCCCAGGATTTCGTCGGCCGTATCGAAGATCGGCGCAACGATGCCGGGATACCGGTCGCGCAGGTCGCGGCCCATCCCCACCCGCTGCGAGCCCTGGCCGGGGAACAAGAAGGCGGTCGAGGTCATGATCATTCTCCGGTCCGGTCGTCGGACAATCCGGTCGGCGACGGGGACCGCCGCCCTCCTGCCATGCTACCGTACATTCAATACCGTGCATATTGAATCATACAGTGGGTGGGCGATGTCGCGACCACGAACGACCAGCGTCTACATCGTCGGTACCGATACCTCGAGCGGGAAGACGATGGTCGGGCTCGGCATCTCGCAGGTCTTGTCGCGGCTGGTCGCGACCGTGGCCGTGTTCCGCCCGGTGGTACCCGCCGGGCGGCCCGATGCCATGGTGCAGACCTTGCGTGGCCGAGCGTCCGGGGGCTTCACCTACGACGATTGCGTTGGCGCCAGCTACGACGAGGTGCACGCGAACCCCGATCGGGCCCTTGGGCAGATCATGGCGCGCTACCGGTCTTTAACGAGCCGCTGCGACGCCGTCGTGATTGTCGGCACCGACTATACCGGCGTAGGCGCGCCGACCGAGTTCTCCTTCAACGCCAGAGTGGCCTCCAACCTGGCCGCCCCGATGCTCCTGGTGGTCACCGGGCTCGGCCGCTCGGTGTCCGAGATCTGCGCGGCGGTCGAGGTCGCCCGGACCGAACTCGCCGCGGCCCACGTCGCCGAGCTGGCCGTCATCGTCAACCGGGCCGCCACCGACCTGCTCGGGCCGATCAGGAAGGCGCTGGCCGACCTCAGCGTGCCCGCTTTCGTGCTGCCCGAGGTACCGGCCCTGCAGGCGCCCACGATAGGCGACCTCATGACAGCCTGCGACGGCGACCTGCTCTTCGGTGATCGGTTGCTTCTCGGCCGCGAGGTTGGTCCGCTCGTGGTGGCGGCGATGTCGTTCCCCCATGTGCTCGACCGGCTCGCCGAGGGCGCAGCGGTTATCGCCCCGGTGGATCGGGCGGGTGAGCTCCTGCCTGGGCTGATCGCCGCGCACGAGTCGGCGACATTCCCGTACCTGTCCGGCGTCATTCTCAACGGCGAGATGGAGCTGCCGGCCTCCCTGAAGCGCTTGATCGACAGCCTCGCGGTAACGCTCCCGGTGATCGCCACCAGGCGCGCGACCTTCGAGACCGCGGTCGCGCTGTCGGCCGTCAGGGGAGGATTGACGCAAGGCGCAGAGGCGAAGATCGACACCGCGTTCCGCGTGTTCGAGGAAGCCGTCGACGAGCAGGTCCTGCTGGAGCGGCTGCACGTGGCCAGGGCCACCTGCGTCACTCCGCTGATGTTCGAGCAGGATCTGCTGGAACGGGCCCGCGGCGACCGGCAGCATATTGTGCTGCCTGAAGCGACCGACGAGCGGATTCTCCGGGCGGCCGACATCCTGTTGCGCCGCGGCATCATTGATCTCACGCTGCTCGGCGCCGAGGACATCGTGCGTAAGACCGCGGCCCGCCTGGCGCTCAATATCTCGGCCGCGAAGGTGATCGATCCGCAGGATGCCGCGGCGCGCGAACCGCTGGCCGCCGAGTTCGCCAGGCTGCGCGCCAGCAAGGGCGTCACCCTCGAAGTGGCCCGCGACCTGCTGACCGACGTGTCCTATTTCGGCACCATGATGGTGCAGCTCCGGCTGGCGGACGGCATGGTGTCGGGCGCCGTCCACACGACGATCCACACCATCCGGCCCGCGTTCGAGGTGATCAAGACCGCGCCCGGCACCTCACTGGTGTCCAGCGTGTTCTTCATGTGTCTCGCTGACCGGGTGCTTGTCTACGCGGACTGCGCCGTCAACCCCAACCCGGACGCCGAGCAGCTCGCCGACATCGCGATCTCATCCGCGGCGACCGCGGCGCAGTTCGGCGTGCAACCGTGGGTGGCGATGCTGTCCTACTCGACCGGAAGCTCGGGGTCCGGGGCCGATGTCGAGAAGGTGCGGCAGGCCGCGCTGCTTGTCCGGCAGCGTCGGCCGGACCTGCCCGTCGAGGGGCCCATCCAATACGACGCGGCGGCGGACCCGGGCGTGGCCCGCGCAAAAATGCCGGACAGTCCGGTCGCCGGCCGGGCGACCGTGTTCATCGTCCCGGACCTGAACACCGGCAACACGCTGTACAAGGCGGTGCAGCGCAGCGCCGGGGCGGTCGCCATCGGGCCGGTGCTCCAGGGCTTGCGCAGGCCGATCAACGACCTGTCCCGCGGCGCCACCGTGCAGGACATTGTCAACACGGTCGCCATTACCGCGATCCAGGCCCAGGACGGTGACGGATAAGAGATCTAGGACACGTCCTGGCCCTCGGGCCCGCCCCAACGAGGAATGTGGTAGCTGGCGGCCTGCGGTGGCAGCTGCACGCCGGCCACGCGCAGCTGCGCCACCCGGTTCATGAAGGCCGCGCCGGCCATCAGGTGATCCGCGATCACGTCGACGCGGCGGTTCTCGAGCGGCTCGAGGCTGCTGCCGCGCACCCAGTCGTTGAAGCTGCCCATCGCCGGCCCGCACCAGAGCTGGTAGTCCATCACGCGGGCCGGCTCTCCCGATGTGGCCCACCGCGACGACCGGCCAAGGTAGCAACGGAAGATCAGTGCCATCTTGCGCTTGGGGTTGCCGCGAGCCCGCTCGATCTGGGCCGGATCCCGTTGCTCGAAGTAGTCCACGGTGTCCTGCCACACGTCGTCGAGTGACCGCCGGAAGGTCTGCTCCTCAAGGCGCTGCCGCACCTCGGCCGGAAAATCCGCTATTCCCTGGTAGGCCACGTAGAGCTGGTACAACTGCCTGGCCCGCATCGGGAAGAAGCAGCCCCGCCTGAGCACCTGGACTTCCACCCCCATTTCGAACATGTCCGCCGCCGGCGCCATCTCGCAGTCCGCGATCCCCGCCATCGCCAGCATCGACTTGGCCGCCAGCGAGGTCCCGGCCTCCGCGCAGCACTGGTTGATCGATCCGGTGACGACGTAGTCGGCGCCCATCGCGAAGGCGGCGGCGACGGCATGCGGGGTGCCGATTCCGCCGGCGGCGCCGACCCGGATCGACCGGCTCTTGAGAGCATCGCGCAGACCGAGGATGGGCGGCAGGAGACCGGACAGCGGCCGCCGGTCGGTGTGACCACCCGAGTCCGCCTCCGCGGTGATGTCATCGGCCATGGGCACCTCCTCCGCCAGCCGGGCCTGCTCCTCGCTGACCAACCCAGCCGCCACCAGAGGCGCGATCAGGGACGCGGGCGCCGGTCGCATGAACAGCTCGGCGACCTCCAACCGTGACACCTTGGCGATGATCCGGTTGGCGGCGGTGACCCGGCCATCGGCGGCGCGCGCCAGCCCGGCCAGCCGATACCGCACGATGTGCGGGGTGAGGTCCATATATGCCGCTGCTTCGACGCAGCGCACCCGGTAGCGCAGATACAGTTCGACCGCGGCGCGCTCAAGTTGCTCCTCGTTCGGGCTGTGGATTAGGTTGCAGGCGTAGGGCAACCCCGGGATCTCATCGCGGAAGCGGACGAGCGCCCGCTCGATGTGGTCCGGCAGCAACCCGGCCGCACCGAAGGAGCCAAGCAGCCCGGCGCGGGCCAGCGCGATGACCAGATCCGCCGAGGCGATGCCACCGGCCATCGCACCGGCCATGTAGGCGTATCGGACTCCGTGGTCACGCAGGAACGACGGCGCACCGAGCCGGCCCGGCAGGACGGCCGCCGCCACCGCGAGGAGCCTGCCGCCATCAAGGTCGGCCGAATTCGTGGCCCCGATGCCCCGGGCGTTCTCGACGATCAGGCAGGGCAGTTCGAGGTGCGCCAGCGCCTGGTAGATGCCGTCGGGGTCGCGGCGCGGCTCGCCGAGGACCGGCGGCGGCGCTATGAGGCCGGCGCTGGTCATGGTGGAGTCAGCCGTCCCCCGGACACGACCGCGATGGCGATGTTCTTGAGCTCATATATCCGCAACCCCGGTTTCCACAGATTCGCGTCACCGATGAGGAGAACACGCCCTGGTTCGCGCCGCACCTCCTTGATGTGGACCTCGAAGTCCATATCCGCGTCCGTGCGCAGAATCTGCCCCCGATATCTCCAGCCAAGCTCGATTCCAGCCGCCAGCGCGAACTGCGGCCGGTCGAGGCCCGCGGCCAATCCGGTCTCTATCGCATAGAGCTGCATCGCCTGCAGGATGGCTTCCACGCCCAGCGAACCTGGCATCACCGGGTCCTGGTGAAAGTGGCAGGAGAAGTACCACTCGTCCGGAGTTATCCGCCGGTAGCCGCGCAGGTAGCCGGCCCCGTGTTCGCCGCCCTCTGGAATGAGATCCACCCAGTCGATCAGCTGGAGTCGCCCGGATCCGAGGCGCAGCCCGCCGCCCGCGGTGAGCCGCTCCCGCTGCGCGTTGTCACGCAGGTCGATACGGCGGACGGAGCCTGCGCCGTCGCCGCCCCGGTCGCCACGCCACCGTCCGACAAAGCGGCCAGCATCGAGGCCGACCTGACTGGCCAGGGCCTGGTCGCTGAAATAACCGAAGAGCGACTCGCCGGTATAGAACGTCTCACCGTCGGCCGACAGCTCGTAGCGAAACCTCTGCAGGACCGCCCCGGTCATGGCGTCATTCGACAGCAGCGTGGAGTGCTGGCGAACCGTCTTGCCCCGCAGGTCGACGTCCTTGACCACCACGGCGTGTCCGTCGAGATTGCGGATCGAGAACTGCTGATCTGGGTAGGGCAGAGTTGCGCCCAGGTAATAACCGAGCAGGATCGCCGACTGCAGCGACGTCTCCATGAGTACGCAGTGGGGCAGGAACGGGTGCCCATTGTCCTGGTAATACCAGGAATCGGTCGGCGAGTCGTACTCGGTGACCATGGTGGCACCGGGGACAAGCCGGCCACGGTCGCCGCGCCAGTCCATCATCCGGTCGACGAACAGGAAGTCGCCGTTCGGTATGTACGGTGCCCGGCTTGTGCGGTAGATCCCGAACTCGGGTCCCATGGCCACCGCCAGATCGCCCTGGGCAGCGTGCGCCATGTGCAGCTCATTGAGCAGGGCCCGCTCGCCCTGCTGGTTCGTGCGCCCGAGGAACGTCTCCACCCGTCCGCCCGGCCCAGGGCCGTAAGGCGTGCCCGGCTTCTCCCTGATCTGCACGCCGATGTCGTGGATCACCATGATCTTCCGGGCATCGTCGTAGACGGTCACGTCGGCCACGGCATGCGGCCGGTCGAGGAGCCCAAGCTCAACAACCTCCGCCTCATACCGGAGCGCGGCGATCTCGGCCGGGATGGGGCCGGTCACAGTGATCTGGCTGGCCAGGCCGGTCACCGGCTGGAATCGGGCGTCCGGGAGCACCAGGTGCGCGCCGAGGTACAGCAGATAGGCCTGCAGCAACTGCGCGGCGCCGTCGATGATCAACGACTCCGGCGCCGCGGCTGGGGCTTCGACATGGCCGGCCGCGCTGAGCATGCCCAGGCCGCGGCGGCCGCCGCGGGCATCGATATCGTCGATCCGGTCGATGATCCGCTGCCGCCGTCCAGGCAACCGGAGGGAGGGGTTACAGCCCTCCTGCCGGTAGCCGGGGCCGAACACGTCGGCGATCCGGCCGGCTGCGAGCAGCGCGATGTCCTGGGCGTCAAGGCTCCGTTTGTCCGTACGGGCCAGCGGCCGGAAGGAGGCGGCCTCATAGGCGCGGGAACTGGGCGGTCCCGCGGGCCCACCGGCGGCCTCGGCGGGACCGGCCTGGCCGCCGGTGAGCTCGATTACCGGCTGGCCGCCGGCGTGACAGGTGGCATGGAACGTCGCGACCGCCCCGACGACCCGCTCCACCCGGGCCTCCCAGCGGACGGTCTCCTCGTCCGATGGCAGTTCGCAGCGGAAAGTGAGGGTTGCCTGGAGCAGGCGGCGGCCCGGCCTCCCCGCGATGACTTCGTCCTGGAGGAGTCCGTCGAGTAGAGCCGCGATCGGCACCTGCCCGTCCAGTGCGAGCCCGGCGGGAGTCCCTCCGCCGTCGGCGGAGCGCCGCCGGTCATCCAGCGGGCGGGCACGGACGGCCGCTGGCAGGTCCGCGCGGGCAGCGGCCGGCCCGGTCATGCCGACACCGACCCCGGGCCCAGTGGCCGCCTCCAGCAGGGCGTGCTGCGCGTGAAGGGCCGCCCGATGGGCGAGGAAGATCTGCGCGCGCAGTTTCGTCAGCCAGCCGAGCGACCCGGCGTCGGGCGCCTGCTGCGAGCCATGCGAAACAGCCGCCGACGGCGGGTCCTGCGGAACTGGCCTGTGGGGCGGGTGGCTGTCCGGAACCGGTATGTGGGGCGGGTGGCTGTCCGGAACCCACATGTGCGGCGGGCCAGGTGGGATGGAAGCAGCGGTCCACGGAGAACGGTCGAGCGGCTCACCGGAGAACGTGATCTCGTCATTGCTCGCGGACATCGGCCGATCCTCGGTGCGGGAACTTCGTGTCGGGTGTCTGGCTGAGCGCGACCGAAACGCCACTGAAGCGCTCATAAACGGCACCGTCCGGTGAACATGCGGTTACCGAGCACGTCACCGTGAGGCCCTGGTCAGTGATGTGATCGACCACAACGAGGAAAGGCGCAGCGGACGGAAGCCGTTCATGGATCTCGATGTGCTCGACGGAGACTGGCAGGCAGACCGAATCCCGGAAGCGGCGTACCCAGACCAGCGGAGCCTGGAGCAGCAGATCGCTGAGCACGGGGTCATAGTTACGTCCGTCATAGGCCGCGTTGGCGAGGCGGGTCGCGGCCAGCTGGCACTCGGCGATGAGCTGCGTCTGATCCTGCACCAGCGTCCTGCGGAGACCCTGCAGTGCCGGACCGTGGAACAAGGTGCCATCCCCGTAAGGCGACTCGCCGCTCTCGCCACTACCGGTGAGAGCTCCGAGGTCGATCGTGGACGCCGGGACCTGCGCCCAGGGAACGAGCTGGAAAGAACCACCGTAATGAGGCGTCGTCCAATCGGGACCGCGGACGCCGATGAGGACGTCGACGCGCGACCCGTCGGACGGCTGCGGCGTGGCCTGCAGTCGGTAGGTGCCTGCCGCATCGCTGTTGAAGATCACGCCCTTGAACACCTTGAATCCCCGCGCCTCGGCCACCGCCATTCCGGGGTAGAGCCGTTCGAGAGCATTGATGCACCAGCCGAGAGCCACCGTGGCCGGCAGCACCGGGTGTCCGGCGAGACAGTGATCCTGGATGACCGGTTCCGTCTGCAGCCCGTCGAGGACGCGTTCGATCACCACCGGTGCGGTGACGAGCGCTCGATGACGACGCTTGCCCAGCGGCACCACCGGCGCGATGACCGTGACCACGTCCTCCATGCGTTCGCTGGTGAACTGCTCGGCGAACATCTCTGCGCCCACGTCCATGGGAATCAGGGCGACGCCGCGCTGCTCGAACAGTTGCTGGAGTTGCGGGGTGACCATGCCTCCCGCCCATGCGCCCCAGTTGATGGCGGTGACATGGCAGTCTGGGTGGCGGCCCTTCCACGCCAGTGCGACGGAGTTCAGCGCGGCATTGGCCATCGCGTAGTCGACCTGG
>Ga0070706_100000653_pt1 | contig 39598 bp, 77 predicted proteins | sample KBSK5501metaG_FD_65476 | JGI IMG/M metagenome (GOLD analysis project Ga0070706, IMG submission 65476) | Corn, switchgrass and miscanthus rhizosphere microbial communities from Kellogg Biological Station, Michigan, USA - KBS K5-50-1 metaG | ecosystem: Host-associated > Plants > Roots >... | reverse complement strand
GTATTGAGCGTGGTGGTCGAGGTGCCCATCAGTGTCGTCGTGTCATACACCGACAAGGCGCCAGTAGTCTCCAATCGCAGATTGAGGGTACTAGCTGAGGACCCAGCGATAACCCGTTGCACCGAAGGCAGGCTGGCGACATACAAACCAAAATGGAGGAACTGCCCGTTTATGGGGGTGTTGAAGGAACCAGACGCGCCGCTGCCCGGATTCACTCGCAATGATCGCGTTCCGGTCCGCACGATGTTCGTGGCGTAAGCGGCCGATCCAGTTAGGCCCAGATTCGGACTACCTCCAGCACCCAATGCGTCGATGACGCTATCGGCGCTTTCAAACCCCACCATTGACGTGGTCGCCATCTAGGGATAATCCGCCGCAAGTGTGTCGAAGTCATCCTGATTCGGGGATGGACCGTAGTTGTATGGCGCCATGCAAGATGGGATCGGCGGATCATCAAGGCGATAATCCCCAAGCCCTAGAGCGTGGCCCATCTCCATGCAGGTCAACTGCTGGAATCCGGGTGTGTAGCCCTGACAATCGTCATTGAGATTGATGATTGCGTTTTTGATCGTCCCTTGGCCAGTCTTGTAGATGATCGTCGCACCGCAGGGATACCCCGTCCCGAAGTGGCCGTTCTGGATGACCACCTTGCCCGACGTGCTGAGATTCACATCGACCGTCGGAGATGCTGACCAGTCTGCGGCGGCCTGCACGACTCGCGCGTGCCAGTCCCCAGTGGTGTTGTTCTGCATGTTCACGGTGAACGGCGCGTGAGCGTTCCACTGCGTCCCTGGATCACTCCACACCGATGAAGCGAAGGCTGGGTAGGCAGGGGCCGCCGCGAGTGCGACGGCCCCTGCAAGAGCGAGGAGGCGTCTCACGCGGTCACCTCATATGAGCAGCCACACAAGTGCGTATGCTTGGCGTTGTCGGTGTACAAATCCACCTTCCAAGTTCCCGCTGTACTGCGAGCCTGCCACTGCTCCAAGTGACCGACGGCGATCTTGCCCAGATGACTGTCTGTCGGCTCTCCCGCAGGATTGGTGATCGTCTCCAGCAGCGCAGTCTTGGTCGGTAAACCCGTGAAGCTGACAACAGTGGTCTGGTTGATACCGACCGTGGTTGGATTAGCAGAGCAGGTTGCAGCCATGAGTACTCCTACTGCACCGTGAACGGGATGACTTCGGAGCCGGTCAGGATGTTGCCTCCGAAGAAGGAATCAAAGGTATGCGTCATCAGCACGAGGTGATGCGGCCCTGAAGTCAAGGTTGAGAGGTCAATTGTCGCCGTGGAATCCCCGCCACCACTGGCGCTCTGAACTAGAACGCCAGCATGGTCAGGATCAGCGTCGAGCCACAGATCGCGACTAGTGACTGGCTGAGGTGAGCAATCTGCTCCCGTCCCACCATGGTTGGCGTTCCAGTGGACCGTGAACGTCCCTGAGTGTGGCAGCGGTGTCAGCGGCGGTGCCTGGTTGAGCAGGGCGTTTGCGTAGCAGGTATGCGTGTACCAGCCGCGGCCTTCCTCGCGGCCATTGGTCCACATGTCGTTGTGCGGCTTGCCATTGGCGATGTCCAGCAGCCAGCCGTCACTGACGGCGAGGTCGTGACCGTTGGGCTCCAGAACCTCAGTGAACAGCCTCAGTTCCTCGAAGCCGTCATACGGGCTGCGCGTGGAATCGATGCTGACCGAGATCGTCCACGAGCACTCGTGGGTGCCACACGCCAGATTCAGCGGATACTCAGTGAGCTGCACCTGACCAGCACTGGTGGCGATCTTTGGTGAGATGACGGTGATGGTGCCGGGGTTGTCCACCAGCGACACCACGATGTCGAAGTGGACCGTGCCCGATACAGGCTGGCTGATCGGGAAGCACGTTCCCATGATCAGGTATTCGTAGTCCTTGCCCGTTCCGCCCGGACTGGTCTGCCAGCGGCCCATGGATTCCATGAAGATGCGGGGCTCGGGGTAGCCAGAACATGCAGTTGGGGGTACCGACCCACTGGCAGTCGGTGATGGAGTAGGACTGGGCGTAGCTGTTGCCGTAGCTGTGGGAGTCGGAGGAGGACAGGTGTGTGTGGCGTGGCAGTTCTTAGCCTGTGAAAAGCTGGTACCTAGCAGAAGGGCCGCCACGATGGCGACCCCGCTGAGTAGGTAGAGCAGCCTTCTCACCCGGTCGTATTCCCCGAGGCGACAGAGTTGCCCACCTCATACAGACCGACTGCACTCGCTCCTGCGAGGATACCGGTCAGGATGGCATTGCCCCATGCCAGACGCACGTCAGCGACCGCTCCGAGGTTTGCACCACCAACGATGATGATGCCAAGTGCGATCGCTTCAAGCGAAGCGAATCGGGTTGGGATCGGCAGCGGTCCTTTGAGGACCTGCGTCAGGATGAGAACGAGGGCTGTTGCTCCACCTACCGTGAGTAGGCTCTGCATCGTGATGTCCAATGGGTTCTCCTTAGACTGCCTTGACGGTAAACGGCCCGGACTTGCCGGAAATGAGATACAGACCGTAGAACGTGCTCGTGGAGGTCTTACACAGGTAATAGCCCTTGACGCCCTGCACGACCTTGCCCGCGAAGCTCGCGGCCTTGAAGTAGACGGTCTTATGCCCGTCGATGACGAGGGTACCGGGCTTGATGTGATAGGCGGTCACGTTGCCCGGACCGACCGTTGCAACCAGATTCGTGCCGCTGACCGGAGAAGGCAGGATCAGAGAAGACCCTGCATGAGAGCCACCCGTGATGTACTGCTCAGGATTGCGGAACGTCCGAATCCCGTAGCTACCTACGGTCGAAACGGAGCAGTGGTCGTGCGGCCCGGTCGCGACTCCGGTGCTGCCCATACGGCCAATGGTCTGGCCGCGACTCACCATCTGGCCCTTGGCAACCACGCTGCTGGACAGATGGCAGGCCACGTAGTGCATCCCGCCCGCGATGGCGACTTCCACGATGATCCCGCCGCCAGCATACGGACCAGGGTTCGCGGCCCAGCCTTCGTACACCACGGTTCCAGCTTCCATGGCCCGCACATTCGTCCCGGCAGCAGCCGCCCAATCAGTCCCAGCGTGATAGTGAGGTACATACGTCGAGCCCGGATACTGATTGAACATGGCGGTTTCCACGCCGACGTGCCAGTACCCGTATTCAAGGTAGTTGCTTTGATTTCCGAAGTGCTGAGTGAGCGTCCCACCCGCGACTGGCAGCAGCAGGCCGCTCATGGTGTCACCGTAATCTCGGCGCTCGCCAGCACCTCGTCGGCGTCCTTGAGAGTATAGGTGTAGGTTCCCGGCTCGTGCTGACTCTGCCGCGTCTCGAACTCAGTATCGTCAACCTCACCGAGCGTCGCGCCGATCTCGTTGCCGTCTGGATCAGTGAAGGCCAAGGTCAGCACGTCGTCATTCGGCATTCCGCTGATCTTTAGGCTGAACGGCTGGTCCACCTTTGCAGAAGCTGGATCAAATGTGAGGATCATGTGGGCCTAACCTCGCAGTAGAGACTCCATGTCGATGTCATCGCAGATCAGATTGTCTTGGGTGATCCACAAGCCGTGACGCTTCTTGCCGTGGGTCACGCCGATTCCATAGGCGACCCATTCGGTGCCTGCCCGTGGCCCCATAAGGATCAAGGAGTGATGCTTCACGTACCACGGCTTGTCGCCTGGATACACCTCAACACCGAAGACGATGGTGTCGTCGGTCTTGCGGGCCAGATACCATCGCATCCGGCCCCGCATCCAGTCCTTGTAGATCACCCACCAGCCAGTCACGTCCACATCGATCTTTACGTGCTCGGTGTTCTCTTTGACGATGAACAGGAAGTACGGCGTGTCGCCCCACCAAGTATGCTCGACTACGGCAACCGCTTCATCACTGGTCTGCGGCGCTTCAAAGACAGTCACGATTCCCACCACGGCGGCTGGTAGGTATCAATGGGAAGTTGCTTGACTCTCGGTTTCAGGTCTAGACCTCGCGGCGGGTCCAAGTCATCTAGGTTCTCGCGACACCATCGCCGATAGCTAAGAGCTGCCTTTGCCGCAGCGCTCCTCGCATCCCAAACTGTGAGGAAAACACCGATGGTGTGGTGCTCCTCGTATCCGACCAGAGACACCTCGAAGACGTGTTTGAGTGGCATGAAGCCTGTATCGAAACCATACCAGCCGTACTGCCCATAGAAGGGATAGTAGACAGGTGGTGGAATCGAGAGACTCACGAGCGCAGACTCTCTAGAGCTTCTTCCTTCTCGACCGTCGGAAGTCCCATGTCCGAATTGATGCGGCGGCGCTCATCCATGACCTCATCGGGCCGCGTGGCGAGCTGCATCCAGAAATCCCGCTTGGTGATGATCTGCTCTGCAACGTGGCCGACTTCGATGCGGGTATCCACGAATATGCGGCAGCCAGCTTTCTTGGCGTCCTGACAGAAGCGCAGGTCCTCTCCCAGCGTCCCCTCCCAGCGGAAGATAGGCGGCGGCCCGATCTTCATGCGCTCCTCACGGGGCGGCATCGGCGAGCCGATGATCTTCTCAAACACTCGCTTATGGATCACCACGAACGCGCAGCCCGTGGCATCCACCTCCACGATGTCTGAATCCCAGCGTTCGAGGAAGTTGTAAGCACCTGAATCAGCCTGCTCGCGCATGTAGAGCGTCGGCTGGAATGGCTCGCTGCGGCGGAAACACAAGCCGCCGAGAATATCGAGGTCGAACTCCTCGCGGGTCTGGATCAGGCGCTTGATGGCATCTGGCTGCCAGACCATATCGTCGTCAATGAACATCAGCCAATCGCCGTTCATGCGCTGTACCGCTTCATTGCGGGCCAGCGTCAGCACCGAGGAGCCGTGGATGATGTTGGGCTCGACGTACTCGCCGGGTTTGAGCCATGTCCAGTCGGTTCCCATCAGCGAAGCCACAGAGATGGCGGGCATCGAATTGAGCACCGGGATCATCAGCGTCCCGAGGCAGGTATCGCCGCCGCGGCCCCAGTGGAATATCTCGTGTTCGGAACCTGGGGACTTAGTGAGTCGTGTGGGCACGAATCAAGCTCTGCATCACCCTTGCTAGTCCGTCGTAGACAGTAACGCTAGGATGATACCAGCGCAACATCTCTGAAGGGTCACAGAATCGAGAATGGACACCTTCAGGCTTGGACTCGTCGTTGACAATCTGCGGCGCGTAGCCTGCGATCTCGGCGGCCATCTTGGCGATCTCGACCATCTTGATCGGGATGCCGGTCCCGATATTCATGGATTCGTAACCGTTCACGCCGCCCTTGACGCGGGCCATGGTGGCATTCACGAGGTCGCTGACATGGATCAGATCGCGGGACTGCTGACCTGAACCCCAGACAATTAGCGGATTCTCCTGGTTCAGTGCCCGCTTGCAGATAGCAGGGATCGGATAGGTTTCGGCCTGTCCCTCGCCGTAACCAGAGAAGGGCCGGATGCACAGCGTCGAGAGTCCGTACTTCGCGGCCTTCCAAGCGAGATATTCGCCCGTCAGCTTCGTGAAGCCGTACATCTCGTCAGGCGCGTACCACGCGGCGTTCTCTGGATTGAAGGCATCCTCCCTGAGCGCTTGACCTTTGGCTTTCTGGAGTGCGGCGCCATAGACCGCGCTCGATGACGGGTAGATCGCCAACTTGGCGTGCTCAGAAGCCCAGCGAAAAAACGCAGCATCCAGTCTCAGGGAGTCCGCGTTGTACAGTGGATCGCCCTCGATCTTCTCCCGACCACCTACCAATGCCGCAAGGTGAATGGCGATGTCGAACTGGCGCCGCGAGCTTTCGTAGAACTCCTGGGCCTCGAAGTGATACACGCCCTCCGGCCGATCTACGGCAATGTCAAAGGCCACAATCTCGGCCTTGGCATCTTGGAAGTAGCGGAGGAAGTGTCTCCCTAGAAATCCAGCCGCGCCCGAGATCAGGATTTTCACGGCTGGCTCCTAGAATTGCGGGTGGGGGGCGGGCGGCCCACCACCGCGCCCCCCATGTTTAGCTGGCTGAGACGCTGGTGGAAGTCACCGACTGGTCGTCAGCGGCAGTGAAAAGGGCCAGCGTCCACGTTCCTGCGGCGGGCAGAAGCACTCCGGGCCACTCGGCCGCGCCATCGGAATTGGTGCTGAACGTATTGCTCTTGAGGTCGTCCTGACCCGACAGGCTCAGCTTGAAGTAGTACAGAATCTCCGGCTCGGTTGGGTACGCAGACGCGTTGTACGAACCGGAATCGTTGTTGTCCGCATCGGTGCATGTGATTTTCAGCGAGGTCAGCTTCGCAACGATGCCAGAATCCGGGTCAGTAGTTAGGGTCGTCATCGGTTCCTCCTAAGCGGCTTTGCGAGGTCGTCCTCGCTTGGGTGTCGCGGCGGGTGCCGCTTCAGGTTCAGGGACAGGTTCAACTTCAGCCTCGGGATACGGATCATTGCCTGCATAGGCGACCCGCACCACTTCTGGATACCACGCGAAGCTGCGGACGTAGGCTTCGCCCTTGTTGCGGGTCACGGCATCTACGGCGCTTCGCATCATCTTCTGGTTGTGCGCCTGTTGGTCGGGCGTCGCATCTTTGGTGCCGAGTTCATAGCGCCGCAGATAATCTTGGAGCATCTCGTCCAGAGAGCGGTCGTGGTGGATTAGAGCGCCGTCTGGCTTCCACTGGATCGTGTTCTCGGTCATCGGACGAGCGTGCTGGGTCTGCGGCCAGCCTACGGTCGCGGTGAAGAAGCGAAGGTGCTGATCCTGCTCGCGGGTGAAGTCGATGCCGTCGATGGACGAGGCGAAACGGAGCCACGCTCCGTCTTTGCCCTTAGCCTTCAGCTCATCCACGAGGTCTTGGAAGCTAAACAACAGCTCGGCGGTCGGCATCTCGTCATCGCTGATGACGAAGGCGTACTTGGTCTTGACTGCGGCGACTGCGGTATGGATCGAAGGATCGCCGCGACCCTGCCACGGCTCCTCGATCACCACGTCGGCGTACTTCTTCGCTACCGCGAGAGTGTTGTCCGGTGACTCCTGAACAACCGCAATGATGGTCTTGAACCAAGGCCGCACGAACTTCAGGAGCTTCTCTAGCCGCGGCCCGCAGTTCCAATAGCCCCCCGCAAATGTCACGTCTTTCCAAGGAGCCCGTGCATGAACATTAGCCATTGACAGCCTCGTATTGCATCGTGAGGACCCGACGCACGCGGGTTACCAGATCGGTCGGATAGTAGCCCGACAGGATTGTCCACGGATCGGAATGTTCGCGGACCCCGAGTTTCTCCACCAGCAGGTCGTACGGCGTCAGGTGTGGAAAGCCGCGGAAGCCGACGTACTGGAATGGGTGCAGGTTGTGCTCGACCCAATTGATCGGCGCATTGATCCCAGCGATTGTCGAGCGGTCAATCGACTTGTGAAGCGTGTCGGATGCTGGTCGAAATCCGCAACTCTCCAGCAGGCTTCGGTGGAACATGTACGGCCCGATGCCCTTAGCGTCGTGCGACCGCAGTTCAGCGAGCCGCGTATCGGTTACCGCACAGTACAGCGGCGAGGTACGAGTCTCGGACGGATCAGGCAGCGGCAAGAAGTACTTTGGGTCGATCCAGCTATCTGAGCCGATGGGCACGATCCAGTCGTAGCCCTGTTCCCCAGCCCATTGCATCCCGTCGTTGAATTTGCGGCCGAGGAAATCGTTGTTCTGCTCGACAGTCTCAAAGCCACAACCTAGGGCAATGTCTAGATTGGCGTCATCCGCTATGTACACCGCATAGGCTTCGATTCCATGCTCGGCGAGTGTCCGAATCACATTCACGCGCTGCCAAGCACAAACTTCGGTCAGATCGAACCGACCCCACGCGGGAGTGACGAAGCAGACGCTAGTCACTGTTTGGTCGCAGTGGGTAGTACGTTCTGCGGCGATGCCTAAATAACCGCAGGAGCCATTTCCAGATCACGAACAGCACTCCTCACCGCGGCGATAACCTGATCCACCTGGTAATTGCTCATATCCGGCCAGATCGGCAGCGACAGCGACTCACGGTAGAGTTTCTCGGCGACTGGGAACTGGCCTTCTCGATAGGCAAGGCGCTGATACAAAGGGTGCAGATGCAGCGGCTTGAAGTGGATCGAAGCTCCGATGCCCTGTGCTTGCAACGCGGCCATGACCTGATCGCGATTGGAGACACGGATGACGTACAAATGCCACTGATCCTGTCGCGGCGGTAGCCTGATACCGCTCTCAGCGAACGCCTCGTCGTAACGAGCCGCAATCTTCGCACGCTTGGCTCGCAGTTCTTCCTGTCGGCGAAGCTGAACCAACCCAATCGCCGCCGCAATGTCGGTCAGGTTGTCCTTGAAGCCCGCCTCGGTGACTTCGTAGTCCCAGGTTCCCTGCTTGCGGACCACTCCATGTAGCCGCATCAATCTCGCGCGCTTCGCGATCCATATATCGTCGGTGACCAGCATCCCGCCTTCGCCGGTCGTCAGAGGCTTTGTCGCGTAGAAGCTATATGCGGCGGCGGTTCCCAACAGCGGGGATGGCATCCGATGCGCCGCGTCCTCAAACGTAAATCCGCTCGGCACTTGGGCCTGCTGCCCTGCGAAATGAACCGGCATTGTTATCGGGTAATCCCGAGGATAAGTAACCGGCAGCAGATAGTCTTCTCCTACGTCAGCCAGTACTAACTTCGCTCCTAAGTGCAGCACAACAGCGCCACAGGCCGTGAAGGTATAGGTAGGTACCAAGACTTCAGTCTCGGGACCCACGCTTATCGCTTCCAGCGCCAGATGTAACGCGGCGGTGGCACTGTTGACGGCCACCGCGTACTTGGCTTGCGTGGCTTGGGCGAAGGCCGCCTCGAACTCCTCGACCTTGGTTCCGCTACTCAGCCATCGGGAGCGCAGGACCGCTGTTGCGGCGGCGATCTCCTCCTCGCCGATGGAAGGCATATGAAAGGGAATCACGAGTATTCCGCAATCGCCTCGCGGCGCAGTTCGTTGTCTCTCTCTGAGCGCTGGAGTGACATGTTCGTAGTATGGCGCCGATAGAGCCAGGTTGGCTCGTCAATCGTGCTGAACTTGCGGCCCTGAGACAGCATTCCCAGCCAGAAGGTCAGCATCATGGCTCGCCCCCGCTCAGGATGGAATTCGATCGCCGCATCGCGGCGCACCAGAGCCCCATCGTTGATCGTGACTTTGCCCTCCAGCAGATCGTACATTCTGGCCTCGGGAAGCACCTTGAGTTGGGTGGGCTTCAGATTGGCGTCGGTCTTCCAGAATGAGCCCGCCACCACGTCGTAGCCCTCCGAAATCGCATCGAGATGCACATCGCACCACCTCGGCAGCATGTAGTCATCGTCGCCCCAGAAACTGTAGAACGGCGTCTCGACCCGCTCAAAGCCTCTGACCAGTGCCGAGTAGACCCCAACGTTCTCATCGAGCCGCAGGTATTCGACTCCCAGCCGCTGGCAGATCATCCTCGCGGCGAAGTCCTCAGAGCAGTCGTCCACCACCACGATCTTGGCACCGCCGATAATGGCCGCCGCGGAGAGGATAGAGTGCAGTTCGACTTCGAGCATACGAGGCCGATTGTGGGTTGCCACGACGAAGGTTATGACCATTCGGCTATCGCCTCAGCCCTGAACCTTGCATCGGATTCATCAAGGTGCGAAGACAAGTTAGAGGCGTGCAGACGATGCAACCAGACTGGTTCATTGATAGTGGCGAAGGACTTTCCCTTCGCGGCCAGAGCCAGCCACATGCTCATCATCATCACGTTATCCCGATCCGGTCGCCACGAAATCCCTGACAGCGCCGAGACGCGATGCAGGCTGCCATCGTTGATCGGCACGTAGCCTGACTTCAGACCCTCGAAGGTCGCGAGCCCTAACGTGACCTGTTTGGTCTGCTTCAGTCGAGCATCGGTTTCCCAATACGAGCCCGAGACGACATCGTGCCCTTGCTCGATCAATTCAAGGTGCAACTTCATCCAGCGTGGCAGCAACACGTCGTCGTCGTCTATGAAGGCTACGTACTGGCTGGTGACTTCGCTATAACCAGCTATCCGCGCCGCCGAGCACCCGACTGGGCCTAATCGCCGATGTTCGACTCCGGCTCGCTCGCAGACCTCCTGAGCCGGAACCCGTGAGGCATCATCTATCACTAGGACTCGGCTCTCGACATCTACGGTCGCCGCAGTCGCCAGAATGGATTGCAGGCACGTCTCCAGCCAGATCGGTCTGTCACGCGTGGTGACAATGAAGGTCACGTCATCCATGCGAGAGGTGGTACATCGCCAGCCGTCCGATAGGTGTGCGGCTCACTCGCTTTGGGTAGAGCTTCCTATAGTCATGTGCCCACTGGTAGTCCGTTCGGCCGCCTACCTCATCCCAATCAATCGTCACCAGATCGTTGCGAGCCCAGCGGCGCATCTTTGCAATGACCTGCTTGATGTCACTCGGAAGCAGATGCCCCAGCACGCTGACTGAAACAACGAGGTCCCACTTGCGGTCCGTGTCCCAGGTTGCTAAGTCGGAGACGAACAGCTCAGAATCTGGGAGCCTGCGTTTGGCGGCTGCTACAAGATCAGGCGAGACATCCATACCCGTGTAGCGCACTTGAGGCCACTTGCTCAGGATGTTGGCCCCGACCCTGCCAAAGCCGCAACCGACTTCGAGGACTGAAGCGAATGTCAGGGTTGAGAGAAGATCACTAAGAGGCTCGTTCTCGGCGCCCCACCATCCCTGTTTGCGGGCTTCGGCCTCGAAGCCGTGGCCGCGCTCGACCCAATATGCCGCAGGATCAAATGCCATAGATCGCCAACGTCTGCTCCACGACTGACTTTTGGGAATGCCACTTCTGAGCGTGCTGCCGACCCACTTCTCCCAGTTCGGCGCGCCGCTCAGGATTCAAGATCAGGAGTTCGATAACGTCCGCCAACGTCTTCTCCGTGGCATCCGCCCATGGCAGATAGCCCCACATCTCAAAGCACTTACGGCGCGGCTCGTCGTCTTTCCAGCCTGAGACGACCGGAACGCTCATGCCCCAAGCCTCGATGCAGTTCACTCCGAAGCCGAGGTTCAACTGGTCCACGAAAATATCTGCGGCGGCCTTGCGCTCCAGAACTTCCATACGACTGGGGACCTGCTCGATCACATCGAGGTCAATCGGATACTGAGTCGCCAGCCATTCCACCGCAGAGATAATGGCATCGGTGGATTTCAGTTCTCGGTTGGTCGGAGCGTGAGCGATTCTGATCCGCTCTGAAGGTCGGTAGACCCGCTTGCGAATCGCTGCCATGGCGTCCAGATCGGTCGTGACTGGTAGCCAAGTGATCCACGGAAAGAGCAGCAGGTCGATGCTATCGGTAACCTGGATGGCCCCATACGCTTTGGCTTTGGCGCTGACTCCGGCTGGATCGCGACGAAAATAACTGCCGAGATGATGGACGACGATAGTCTTGCCCGCCAGCATATCTCGGAAAGGACCGAGTGCGTATTCGTAGTCCATGACGTGGATCACGTCTGCGGCGCGGACGATCTCCATGACCTGTTCGGTCAGCCCTGGATCACCCTTGGGCCACACGATGTCCGAGTCGTAGTCGAGGTAGACCTGCTTGCGGCAAATGGCCCGCGTCTGCCAGTCGGTGTACTTGTCGAAGGCTTGCTTGAGAGCGATGCCGCAGCCAGCAGTATCGGGACCAGCGCTGAGGATGACGAGCTTCACAGCAGGATGCGCCTGACGGTTTCGATGTCCTTGGCAGCGGAGTTTGTCTTCCACGCCTCGAATGCGCCGCGATCCGCGTGATACATGCCCGGATCGTTCACACGTTCATACCCGGAATCCATGGCCGATTTGCCGACCATGGGGTGCATGTGCTCGATCACCACATCCTCGAAGTAGTAGAGCCGTCCTACGGCGTCACCGAGGTACAACCACGAATCGTCCACGTACAGGTGCTTCAGATTCGGCGGGCTCATCCAGCCCAGCGCTCCGACGATGGAAGTGTTCATCACGATATGCGTCGGTAGGCTCATACCCTGGAACAGATCGTTACCATAGACAAATCCGCCGCCCACCGAAGCGAGCTGATCGGTGAATATCTTGTCCCAGCCCAGCGTTCGTGGACGGTGATCGTCGCCCATGAAGCCGAGGTAGTTGTAGACATTGATCGCGGCGTGCAGCGTGGCTGAGGCGTTCAGCGCCGCGACCATCGAACCTATTGCCTCATTGACCTCAACGTTCTCGGGCGGCAGTGATTCTAGGTAGGCATCGAGCTGATCGTCGTCCTCATCGACCACGAACAGAAGCACCGAATCGCCCAGTGTCGCCGTATTCCGAAAGGACTCCAGAAGGGCTACGGCGTTCTGCGGCCTACCGCGAGTTGGAACGAGGAGAAGCAGAGCCAACTAGCCCGCCAAGAACGACCCGGCGAAGCAGGCTAGACCGAACCCTAGCAGCGAGAGGACGACGGTGCCCAAGTGGAAAGCGCCAAAGCCCACGGCTACCAGGATAAAGAGGATGACCGCCGCGATGAGTAGCAAGTTGCGAAGTGAGAGAACCATTCTGACCTCCTAGATTTCGGCGGCGAGACACGCGTCTCCCGATTCGGATAGAAGCCGCTTCACATCGGCGGTCTTCATCTTGAAGTTACCGTTCTGGCCCCAGTCACCCCAGCTATTGCGGAACAGGTAGCCATCTTCGGCGTCGAGCTTGTCTAGGCACAGGAAGCAGTGACCGCCCTCGACCTGTCCGCTAATCTTGATCCAGCCGTTGGCGTCAGGACTGAACATGGACGTATACCAGTTGGTGCCGAAGACCACGCTGCTGTGATTATTCAGCCACTCATCGACTTGACTCAGATCAGAGGCAAAGGCGTACGCAGCGAGTTTGCCACGATTCTTGACCGCCTTGGCTCCATCTCGGACGCTTGAGCCCTGCTGCCCGCCGCCCGGAGCATCTGGATCATCGGGAGAGCCGCCAATGATGGTCGATTCGTAGTAGATCGCTCGCGCCAGCGTCTCATCCACACCGGGGTCTTCGATGGGAGCCGCGGCAAGGAATCCGGCCCAGCCGTTCCCCACGCACGTCCCGTAGTTGCCCTGATCGAGTACTACGAGGTCGCGCCATGCTGGAACGTCAGTCGGGGTCGGCTTTGGCTTGCGATGCAGGATGTCCTTGATCCAGCGCCACAGTTGGAGTATTCCGTTCCACGTCGTGAAGAAAGGGCTGCCTTCATCAATCGCCTCCCGCACCGTCTTGTCGAGGAGGGCATCATCGGGCTGCGGCGCCTTTTCCTTGGCCGCTTCCAATCGAGCGTGCAGTTTCTCGGGAGTCCAGTCGCGATCATCGGGGACGTTCGGTACGCGGCCCAATCTCACTTTCAAAGGATGGTCAGGCATCGTGCTTCTCCAGTGTGCGGTGAATGGGCGGCTTTCCGTTCTCGGCCCACCAGTCGGCAGCTTCTTGGGCTAGGTCCCGATAGGCGAGTGGCATGTGCGGCGCAACGGTCCCGCCGAAGACCAGAATGTCGATTACCTGGTGGATCGCGTAGTGAGCCGTATCGCAGATCGTGACTCGCGGCGCCTGCGGCTGTCCTAGCTGAGAGGTCCATGATTCAGGGATGACGTGGTGCTGAACAGTGCGCCAGATTCGCGGCGAATGGTACTTATGGAGCGTACAGGGCGCCGCAGACGGATCGAGACTCAACATCACGGCTCCTCTATGAAGTAAGGATCGGGCAGTTTCCACAGGGACGGCTTATGCGGATGTCTGGGTCCGAACCGAACCATAGCTCAGGCCCACGTCTGGACGGCACCCTTGGTAAGACGCCTACTGCCCGATCCTCTTGAATTCGCAGGCTGGAATTGTTAGTTCCACTTTCGCCGCCCAGAGGTAGCGGACCTGCGAGTTAGGACGACCAACGACCGAGGATGCAGGCATGACTCTGCGGGCCGCGGGTCGTCCTATTCAATTGCGACGGGGAGCCGCTGGCACCTTTCGTCGCGGGAGACTTATCTTAGTTCGCCTACCAGCCCCAAAGCACTTGACTAAGCGTGCTCCTAAGTTAGCGGCGCCGCAAGTAGCGTGGAGACTCACCTGTGCCCAAGTGAAGTCGCTGCCCTTCTACATCACTGCCTGTACGGCGCCGCTATTCATTGTCAGCCTACACCAGTCATCGGCCCATACGCGACTGTTCGGACCTAGACCACCTTCACCGAGCCTAGTCGCACTATCTCGGCAGCCTCCAACCACCTTGGCTGACCTGCCCTGTCGGGCTTCACGGTGAGGACTGGCAGTTCCATCCTCATGTGGGCGGATTAGTCTGCCATCGCAGTACCGCTCTCCGCTGTTCATTAGGGGCTTGCGGGTTATCGCAGAAGTGGACAATGGTGAGATCACCCGCCTGCCGCTCGCCGCAAACCCCTATTCATTGCGCCAGACCGCCTCCGGTCTGCCGCGATAGCATGATACCTACTAAGGCTCAGAAGTCAAGAACTAATCCGTATGCTCATGCATCGGCTGAAACTCAATCCCCGCCGCACGCAGCAGCCCTTCCAGATAGACGATGTGCTCGCGTTCCTGCTTGCGGTGAAGTGTGATGTGCTGCGCCGCAGACAGCTTCACGAGATTCTCAGGCGCATCATTCGTCGGATCAGAGTCAATGTGGTGGATCACATTGCCTTGTGTGATTCTCTCATCAGGATGAGTCTCTTGCCAAACGATCCATGCTCGCGGGAAGTAGCGATGCCGTTCTACTGACCACAGTGATACTCGTCCAGTTTCAGGATCAGTCTTGATACCGCCTCGCCAATTAGGGGCTAGTTCACCGACCCGCCCGCGAGTCTTACCAGTCTTATCACTGGCATATAGACCCTGGCTAATACGAACACCCCAGTCGTGACTGCCACCCTTCTTGGTCGGCATCTTGTTTTGCCGGTAAGAGCGACGAGGAATGGCGTAATGGCTCAACCAGCGACGGACCATAGTTTGCGTCACATCGTAGTGCTCGGCCAATTCCCATGTGCTTTTCTGCTTGTACAGAGCAGCAAGTTCACCACGCGATGGAATGCCCTTCATCGGCGATAACTGCGCCAGCCAGAGTGAAACCGTGGTCTGGTGAACACCAAATCGTGCCGCGATCTGCGTCTGGCTCAGACCTTCCTCCACGTATAGCCGTCGCAATTCGTCTAGAGATGGTCTAACCTTTGGAGCGGACATCGAGTAGCACCTCTTTGCGTCTTTCCCAACGCTAGAAGTCTACTCGGTGTCCTTTCTCATGTCAAGTGTCTTCGTAACTCCTCGCCGGTCTATGCCTCGTCGTACGAGCAGCTCACGGTCTCCTGGGTCCAGTTCCCCGGGCCGCAGGTCGCATCTACTTGCAGCTGGAATACCGCATATTTGGTCGTGGCCGCTGTGGCGCTGTACGAGCCCGAGTCCCACGTGAGCTTATTGCCTGCGGTGAAGTTTACGAAGGTCGTGTTAGCGATGGTGCTGACGGTGGTGACGGGCGTGGTACCCGTGGTATAGGCACCTGTGACCATGAGGGTGGTGGAAGTCTGTACGGCGCCGTCGCCCCACAGCTTGAAGTTGCTCACGCTGTTGGCGGGTGCGGTATCCACCTTCATCTTGAGCCACTTCTCGTAGGAGTTGGTTCCTACCGTAATGGGGTTGGCCTGACGGTTGGCGAGGGAGTTCGTCGCGTTATCGGCGGACTCTAGGTCAATGCCTGTAACGACGGCTGACTCGGTACCTGCGGCTGATCCGGTGTAGACACGAAATGACAAACTGGCGGCCATGGTCTAGCGGTTTCCTCCGATGACTGGAGCCTCGGTCGCGGCGTTGGCTGGAGCCTGGGCCTTGGGCTGGCTCACCTGACCATTGGCGGGTTGGGGGGCCGCTCCATTGGCGGCTTTGTTGTTGAGGCCCGCCATCTCGGCGGGGGTTGGAATCTCAGAAAGGTCTGGAGGGATGCGGACCAAACCCTGAGCTGTGTTCACGATCGGCTGGTTGTACGGATTGTCGAGGTCATTGACATCGCCGAATGGTTCGCGGCCTTCGTCTACGCGCGCCTCGTTCATCACGCCCCACGAGATGCCGCCAAGCCGACTCTTGTTGATCGTGGCCTGAGCAGTGGTCTCACGGATCGTCAGGTGCGGGAACTTGAAAGCGAGGTTATTGTCCGGTCCACCGAAGCTCGGATGCCAGACGTACTGCTGGGTCATCTCGTCTTGGAACAGGTCGGCGAGCGGCCGCAGTCCGCGATCTTCTGACTGTTCGGCCTGCGTATCGGCAGTTGAGCGGTTGATGTCGGACAGAATCCCGAAGTCCTGCACCGACTCGCCGAAGACGACGGCGGTCTGCTGGACGTACCACTTCAGCAGTTCCATGAACTGCATATCGCGATTTGAGGGGTGGAACGGGATATACGCGGGACTCTTGCCACCGCCCGTAATCGCCAGCGCTCCGCCAGAGGTCATATCCTGGTAGAGCTTCGTCTCGAACTTCTCGCGCTCCTCGGGCGGCACTCCTTCGCCGAGATGCAGCAGCCCATCAGGAATCGGGAATTCCACTAGGCGACGGTTGTAATCGCTTGCCGCCATCTCGGAAACGATCACGTCACGCAGCACTTCAAGCGGACTGATGCCCAGCGTCCAGTAGGTGGACGGGTTCTGCATCATGTAGCTCATCTGGGAGTTGCGCCACCCCTGTCCGTGGTATTGGCCGTCTGGATACCAGAAGTAGCGGCGCTCGTCGTCGTCGCCCTCCCACGTCGTGGAGACACGTACCTTGGCGGCGTCTACCGGCCAGATTTGGACCAGATCGCCGTCGAGCGTCTCAACCCCCTCTGAAACTCCGGCATCGAGCGTCATCAGATCGTCAATGACCCGTGTGGCGAAGGCTCGGAAGGAACGATCACGCGGGTTGGGATGTGCGAACAGGTCGCTGATCCTTGCGGCGAGCCGCTTGGAGTACGGTCGGTTCACATCGAACGGGCCAATCTCGAAGTCGGCAGATGCAATCTGATTCTTGCGAATGTCAATCGCGCCGCGAATCCACGGATTGGATTTGGCCCACTGGCGATATGCCTGCGTGTTGGTCTTGAACGCTCGGTTCTGAGAGATGGCGATGGACGCCATGGTCGAAGGACTACGATCCACGGCTTTCGGCCCGAGAGCACGGGTCAGCCAGTCAACGACGATCCCCATGCTTACCTCATCTGCCCAAAGTGACCGGATATGGTGCGCTGCATTGCTCGCTTGAGCATGTCGGATTCGGCGGTCTTGAGTGCTTCACGAGCCTTCTCGGGATCGACCGGCTTCGGCCCGCGAGCGATATTCAGATCGGAGGGCTTCACGACGCTGAATGAGAAGTCTGAGCCGCCCAAATCCATCGCGAAGCCCAGCGCGTCAACGAAGTCATCGTGGCCCATCGGGAATTTCATCAGCTCATCCACGAAATCCGAACCCTGAAGCGAGGAATGGAGCCAGACCTTATGCGCCTCAAAGCGTGCAGCGACAGCGCGAGCACGGGTCATCTTATCGGTATCGGTCTTCTTCGGAACAACGGGGATACGCGGGTAGTCGCGCATTAGCTCCTGCACGAGAAGTGACTGGGCTTGGACCGACTCCACCTTGACGGCTGAAATCTGAGGAAACGCTTGATAGCCGCTGTTCACGAACGCGGCGTGACCACCTTCCATCTTGTCCCGCTGGGCTGCCAGCACAAAGAAATCACCCCTTCGGTTCTCGGCTAGAGTCACCCGAGCCGTGAAGTCGGCTCGCTCGCGAGTGCTCATGGCGAGGTCCACGCCCATGCGGTGCGTGTAGTCTCCATCGGGCATGAGCAGATAGCCATGGCGATCAGCCAGTGCCGGATCAGTGTCAAACCACTGGAGCCAAGTCTTCTGGAAGACGTTGCCCTCCATCATCGCCGAAATGTCATTGAGATAAGCGCAGGCGAACATCGGGCCGCCCATGTTCTCTTTGTAACTCAGCAGCTTGTCAACCGGCCATACCTCGGGCCAGTAGGACCGATACTCTCCACCATCGAGGGTTAGCGCACCTTCTACCCTGTGTCTCCAGCCCTTCCCCTTGGGCTTGGGATCAATAAGCACCTGGTGAATGTCGTCCTCGGCCCAGCGAGTACCGATGTCAAGTACCACACCGTCAGCAGATAAACACGGGTAGGCGGTCTTCCACATCCACTGGTTGATGCGCTCGCGCTGGTCAGTGGTAGCTGAGTTTTCGTCGTCAATCACGTCATCGAGCAGCAGGATGTCGAACCGTTTGGAAACGACCTGACCTCCCACGCCTCCGGCGAACAAGGTCACATCCTTGGAACCTTCCCAGCGGCTTCCGGCTCGCAACCAGGCAGCGTCGGTCCATTTGGTGTCGCTGACGAGATGGCCGAATACCTCCTTGAAACGCTCATTGCGCTCCAGCGTGAGCCGAATGCCACGGCTCATGTCAAAGGCACGCTCGGCAGTCTTACTGAACAGACCGACCCGCAGATCAGGATTCTTGGCGATCAGCCAGGACAACAGGATCGTGGTCACCCACGTCGTCTTGGCAGCGCCGCGCGGCTCAAGATCGACCGAGTTGATCCGCTTCCCAATGCCCTCTAAGCAGAACTCCACCATCTCGCGGTGGTGCGCGGCTGGCTCGTAGCCAAAGACGTATTCGCCATAACGGAATACGTCAGTCGGGGCCATCTCCTTGTTCAGAGCTTGGAGAAACGCCGTCGCCTGTTGCGGCGTCAGGGAGGGCAGCTCTTGCGGCTCGCTCGAAGCGTTCGAGCTGGCCGAGATCGAAGCTGTGGAGGTTGAGGCCAAGGCTTCGTTCCTCCCTTCGCTCGGTGGGCTCACCAATGATGACGCGAGTCAGTTCGGCGACCAGCTTGAAGTCTCGGACGCTGATCGGCGTCTCGCCATCGTCGATCTTCTTCTGCCAGATCGGCATCTGCTTTTCAAAGAGAGTCAGGACCTTATCGCCGATGTCCAGCATCTGCATGTTGCGGGCCGCGAGCTTGACTGCATCGCGGCTGCTCATCAAGTCGTAGGCTTTGGTGCTCAGAGAAGCGCGATATGCAGCGCGCTTCGATTCCCAGCCATTGAGCCGCGAGACTCTCGCGATCGTGGATTGGCTCATCCCCTCGTCGCGGGAAATCTGGCGCAGGCTCATGGAACCCGTCACGTACTCGGCTTCGAGGCGCGCGAAGTCCTTACCGCTTCGCGGCATTTCGCTTCTGCAATGAGTTTCGCACAATCTGGGCTGCTCGCGACTTGGACATGTGAAACACGAATCCCAGATCAAGCGTACTGATTCCGGTCATGTACATCGCGACAAGAATAGCGTCGCGGTCCAGCAACGCTGAACAGAGCGGGCAATGGAGCACAATCCCAGTCCGCGGTCCGCCACGGCAGCGAAGGCAGTACGGACGCTGACTGCGGCCCTTGATGCGGCCGCAGTGTTGGCACTTTGGGTAGTAGTACCAGAATTTACCATCCGGTCGGCGCTCTCGGACTCGCCCATCAGGCAGAGCCTCTACCGCCAGTTTCGGTGTCTTCGCTTGATCTGAGCGAAGGAGCGCCATGAGTCCTCGATATTCTTGGGATGCGGCAATTGTTCGTCTTCGGCCTGTTCCAGCACGCACGCCGCACAGAGAATGGTGCCGTTCACATAATTGCCGCGGGAGATTTGCTTGCCGCAACTAGCGCAGGAAAGCATCAGAGGGGACAGCAATGCAAAGGGTGACCCGCTCGACTGTCGAGGGAGAGGCATGTTTCATTAGGAACTTCCGCGTAGCGGCGACATCATGACGTGGAAACTTGCTCAGTGTCAAGCGTGGCGACGCGGTACCAGTCATTTGCACCTTCCGCGTAGCGCCAGCGGGTCATAATCGCGTCGTCGGTGATGTTCAAACTGCCGTCCGAGGCAATCCAGACCGTTTTGACGCCATCGTGGTGTGAAACGAAGCCGAGCACCAAAATCGGTCGCTCAGACCACGCAAGCCACGCTTTCATCGGTTCAGGAAGCATATTCAGCCCTTTTTCCTGATTGAAACAGGTTCTGAGTCGTTTTCGCTCTTTCTGCGGCGATCATGGGTAATTCGCTGCCGTTCCTTGGCTGAATCGAGCACGCCGAGCGCCCACGGATCAGATAATTGGTAGCCCGTCAGCCATTCCGCGGACAATGCTTCCATCAGATTCGTGGCCGAGATACCTGCTTGGAAGGCGGCGATGCGGATGCGGTGCCATGTCTGGCCGTTCAGCCGCAGTCCGACCTGGGTTTTCGTATTCATGGCCGCATGGCTGCCATTCGATGAGCGAGCCATACAGAAAATCTACGCCGCCGCTCATCTGCTACTGAATCTTCGGACTCCAGCTCGATAGTCTCAACATGCCCGTCAGGGAAGGCCCACTCTCGGACATGGAGATTACGAGCGCCGGTCCCCCCTTCTGGCCCGCTACCCTTGTCAATTTCCCATGCAAGAGCTAAGCCGAGCGGCCAGAAGAACTTTTGATTGGCCTTCATAAGCACGCCATTGTCGGCAAGCTCCTGAAGATCGCTGATGACGAATCGCGGCTCGCTGACGGCTTGTGCCTTACCCATGGGCTAGCATGATACCAAACGGGTCAAGGATGGTAAGCCGTGTTCGGAATCAGTGTAGTCGAGAGCCGCTGAACGTCCACTTCGTAGAGTCCAGTGCTCACCGAAAGTCCAAGAGCTTCGACCACACCGTATTGCAGATCGATGATGCGATGCGGCACTGAGGAATCGGGCACAAGGCAAAAACACCAATCAACAACGGGAGCGACCACGGTCTTTCCGGTTTGCAGCGATGTGATCTTGACGGAACCGCAGCCAGAAGTGTGGCGCAGGGTCCACGTACAGAAGTGCATCGCAACCCCATTACCTGGACCGTACTCAGAAGCAATGCCTGTCTCGGCGCTGATCGGGGTTGCCGCTATGAGGAGGACGAGAATAGCGGCGCTAGTTGAGTTTCGCAGAAGGCGGATCACTAGGCAGTCCTCGTACGGATTCCATGATGCGGTCGCGTAGCAAAGATTCGTTCACAGATAGAGTGTCGGCGTTGAGCCGCAGAACTTCCTCCAGCAGCGCTCTCTGCTTCGAGACTAACCGCGACCATTTGACGGCGAGCTGGAACCACAGCGCCGCAATGATCCAGCCAAGCGCCGCAATAACGATAAGCGCCGCTATTAGCGGGCTCACTCCGGTTCCTCCGCTGAGAAGGTGGATCTGCGGCGCACGACGACGGGGACCGCCTGCGGGACTCGCCAGCCAAATGGCTCGGCTTGAAGATCAGGGCGGCGCCGAATGTACCCGTAATGCTGCTCGATGTAGGTTCGGGCCTCGCGGCGCGTCTGGAACAGGGTGAAGTTTGGCTCGCCACTAGGACGCCACTGCAAGTACCGCTGCTCGCCATCCAAGAGGTTCCGGCTGTGCCACTCAACGCCCCATGCCCGCAACTCACTCACCCCTCATCCTCCACGGCTGGCGGGTTGGCGGCCTCGTAAACCTTGGCGAGGGCTACGGCCGCTGATCGAATCGCCTTATCGTCATAGCCTCCGACGGCGACCTTCCATGCCCGCGCCAGCCGTTCTACGTCTATCCCTCTGGGCTCGGCCCTATGCGCTGGGTCGTGCTCTTTGCAGTCAGCGATGCCCAAGTGATAACCCTCGTTGCTGGCTAGGTCGTACATCTCGTCCTCGATGGCGAGGATGGCTGGTAAGACGACGCTCTGAAGGGCAGCGATCTCTTCGGCTGATCCGAACACGGCCGTTGATTTCAGCAAGTCGCGGCCCGCGACAGTGGCGGGTAGGGGCCAGCTAATGATCCTATGCGGCCTGTGATCTGATCGCAGAAGATGATTCGCGGCGTTGTCGACTAGGACAGAGGCACCGCAGATGCATGTAACCCGGCCCGCAGCCGTTCTCGGCGTTCTCATCCCTGCTTCTCCAGTTCAGCGAGTAGGAGTTCAGCGGTTTCCGCCTCACCGGCCTTGTCGAGCAGTGAGCGCCACTTGTCCCATGCTCGCGTGACGGCTCCCGTACCAGGGAACAGGTCACATAGCTCATCGCTGGATTTGGCGCCCATCATCTCGAAACCCCACATGCAAACGGCCTCGGGCTTGGCCCCTGCCAGTCCACGTTTCAGCGTGATCGGCTCGGCGATCCAGTCCCGCATCACGATCCGATGAGAGACGACTGGATTGCGGCATGCCTTGACAAGTACCGGCTCCCAAGCATAGGCAACTGGGACGTTCCGCTTGAAGGCAGCGAAGGGCTTGACCCAAGCCATTATCCGATAACTGCCCACATGGGCCGCATCGGCAGAGCGGATTACCTCAGGTAGAGCGGTCGATGAGGTGTGCAGAAGCCAGCCATCGAACATGCTGTCTATTCGCCGCAAAAGCTGGCTGTGATCCACCTCGCCGAGATAGTCAGGGTGGTCTGCGTAATGCTTCAAGGCCTGACCGGGATAGGGTGGGTCGGCATAGGCGAGCCGCATTACTTCTCCAGTTCAGCGAGTAGGGCTGCGGCGATGGCGAGCGCATGGTCGCCACCCACCATCTCGGGCGGCTGGTACAGAAGATCGAGAGCAGGTCGCAGCGCAGCAGCCAGCGTCTCACGGTCCACGAGGTAGATGCCCTCGGCGGCGAGAGCGGCCTGCGCCATATTTGCGAACTGATCCGGACGGTTATCCGGCACGAAGCCGAGCCTGTGAGATTGATCTCGCGCACGCTTGAGGGCTCGTGCCAGGGCGGCGGTCAGGTCAGTCCTCTTGGCAGGGGCATCGTCATCTGGCGGCCTGCCGGTTACGTTGCTTCCCGGTGCGGCTTCGCCACCGCCCCCTATCCGCTTCACGTAGTTCATGCCATCACCGCCGCGTAGCCTGTTCACTTTTCATCCTTCCATGCGTGCGTGGCCTGGTACTCGTAAGCCTCGGGGGAATTCGCGCCGCGATCCTTGACCAGCGCCGCATGTTCGGCATCTGACCAGGGCGGCTTCGGGGACAGGTGAGCCGCGTTGGTGGCGATGGTGGGAGTGGTATTGGAAACGACCATGGCCTGTGCCGCAGGCCGATAGTTCGGAGCCACGCCGATATGGGTATCAGCCCCCAAAACAATCGGGCCGAGCATAGCTACCGGATACCCCTCCCGAACAATGGTGAAACTTTCGCCCGAAGCGGCTCTCTTGAGGAGACTGGCGAATTGTTTGCGGGCCTCGGAGGCAGATATGTCACTCATTGGCAAGAGCGTACAACAGATGGCGCTGATTGTCAAGAGATTACTGAACGAATGTGGGCAGAACGCTATGCTCGCCCCCTTTCGCCCTAGCTTGGGATTGTTTGAGGTGGGGCCTAGTTGAGCACGGAATAGATACTTGCGGCCGTCCTGGGGCGTCCTGTGAGCTGCCAGAGGCATTGTTTGCGGCGAGGGTATGCGGCGCCGTTCAGCAATAGATTCGTGCTTGCATTAAGCGGCGATACCGCTTAGGCTTAGGTCCTAGCTCATAGTTGAGGTTCCAATGAACAAAGAAGCAAAGGGTGAGCCCAAAGTTTTTGAGCCTCGCATCACCTTCGAAACAATCCTGCGCAACAGTCATTCGTGGTCCGATTCTCAGTGGCTATTCCTCATGCGGGAGTTGACCGACTTTGAAATAGCTACGAGGACTGCGGCGAGCCGAGAAGCCTTACATTCTGCGGCGGTCGATCGACAGAGTTAGACCACGGCGACTAGCCCGTTATGCGGCGGTCTAAGTCAGCGCGACCTAGCGCGAGCACGGAAAGAGGAAATCACCAACGCCTTAGTTAGATCACGGCCGCCTGCATGGGGTAGCAGGCGAGCGCGATCTAGCGCTAGGAACGTATAGCGGCGAGGAATAGATATGCGGCGCGCAGTTGGCCCAAGCGAGTTTGAAGTACTCGCGCAAGGCGGCAAGGTATACGTAATGCCCGCGCAGACATGGCAACAGGCTTGCGAGCGAGTCGCGGACCTGTACCGCGTGACGGTCGTCGCGTGGCGCGAGCCATCCATCGCCTTTGTCCCCGGACTATCGCGGCACGCAACGGAGGTCATCGGATGACTGACTGCGGCCAGGTATTCCAGACTATCCGCGGACTGCGGCGCTGCCAGCTAGGAGCGGGGCATAGCGGCGGACATGACCTGGTGCGGCCTGTTGAGCGCGGTGAGGATAGGAGCTTGCCGCGTATCCCCGTCACACTCTCGCCGTTCACTACTGGTAAGCGGCCGGAATGGGTCAAGCGGGCATTAGGTGAGCAGCTACCGCCCAAGGAATACCGATAGTGACTTGCGGCGATCCCGCTGGTCTGCTAGGCTAATCTAAGGTCCAAACTCGACACGCATCGGAAAGAGGAATAACAGCATGGCAGCAACAATCGCGAAGGCAACGGGCCACGATAGTTCACGGTCCAAGTACGTTCACAGGCTCGGCCATCAGTCAAGTAGCGTGGAAGCGGCGACGTGGCGCACATTCGCACGCGCCTACGTCGCGAGGGACGGCAGCGGCTATATCGAGGTCGTACGCGACGGCACGCCTCTGCACCGATTCGACTTTGAGAAAGAGGAGAAAGCATGACACCCCAAACAATCGACCGTGATCCAGGCTTTGAGGCCGAGCTGATCGCCTATCTCGCGGCGGCTGGCTACAAAGTCACGAAAGCACGCGCGCCACGAATCACGACGGGCGGTACGTGGCCGCGACTCGGCGGCACCACGCCTGCGAAGGCGCCCAAAGGACACGACCACTGTGCCGAGCACTGGAAGGTCGAAGGCTACCGCAAGCCTATCTGCATCGCGCGAGCTGGCACCATGCGCGAGGATGGCCGCGACACTGGCGAGCCGATCCCGCCCGCATGGACTGACGCGCCTACGGCGCTCCGCTTCGCACTCGACCTAGCGGCGATGCAGCCTGATCCTAGTGCGACTCACGATCGCGCCTGGTGGGACGCATGGCACACTGAGCGCAATTCAAGCATCGCGGCTCAAAAGGCCACTGAGATTACCGAGGCGGAGATTAGTCGCCTAGAAGCCGAAGGCATGACGCGCTCTGATGCTCAGTCTGTCGCAATGGCCCAGCAGGTGGCGGCATGAGGTACCTAGATCGCGGCGGACATATCGCGGTGCTCGACAACCGCGGCCGCGTCCTGTACACGCTGCCGCAGCGCGACTGGCGGCGTGATTCAACGCGACTCAACAGCTATACCGTTTTGGCTCAGAAAGAATCGAAAGAGGTACACGCATGACACATAATCAGAACGTAACAGTCACAGCGCGATACGTCATCAGTGTCACCGTACGGCGCGAGCTGTACGTCGGCGTGACTGTTGACCGCACGAAAGAAGAAGTGTGGCCCGAGATTGCATCTGCCGCAAAGCAGGCGCTTCTCCTTGATCTGATTGAGCATCCCCCGATCGAGTCCGACATTCAGTACAACGTCATTACTACACGGCCAGACTTTCCGGCCGCAGTCGAGGTGACGACGTGACTACCTTCGCCGACATCATCGCCGAGATCGTCGCACGCCTGGAGAGAAATGCGGCGGATGCTCGCGGCGATAGTTTCGAGGCTGGCCGTAAGGACGCCTATTCGTACGCGGCGCAAATCGTCAAGGAGATCGCCGCGTCTCACGACCTACGAGCTGCGGCGCTTGCCACGCTCGACTCACTTAGTAGCGGCGAAGATATGGCCGCAGGACTACGTGACTTCCGTGAGCACGTCTACAAGCCGGAGTACCTCATCACGCACCGCGACGAGCCGCGTGGATGGGACGGCGCAGGAAGCAACGTCAACGGCGTTGACTTGGAAGTAGGACGAGGATGACCACCAACGAGGCAGCCGAGCGGCTGTTGACAATGCTGAATCCGGGCGGCGCATGGTTTGCACAGGGAGAGCAATACATCCGTCTCCGCCTGAATGAAGCTTTGCCGCTAGCCCTTGCCGCAGCCAAGCGCGAGGGCGCACGGGAAGCGATGGAGCAGATCGACATTCTGCAACGCAAGTACACCGCTGACATTCACGCTCCGCGTGTCTACCGGACCAATGTGCTAGCTGACCTGCGAGCCGCCAAGCGAGCCATCCTCGATGAGGAGGCGGCGCGATGACTAACAGCGGCTATCGCTTTGCGCTTGGCCTACTCGCCGCAGTCGGATTCGTGGTGCTCCTAGTGCTCATAGATGCGGCGGCGGGCGGGACGAGGTTATTGCCATGATCCTGCGATTCGTTGGCGTGGTGCTGCTCGGTTCGCTGGTGCCATATGTCTTGATCGCGCTGCCCGCAATCTTCCTGCTGCACGTCAACCTAGTTGCCGCAATGTTGATAGGCGTCGTGACAGGATTCATTGGCGGCACTATCGCAATGGTAGTCCTTATGGATTGGGTAGAAGGATCATGAACGAGATTGCGGCCGTGGTGCCGATTCGTGATGATGGAACGCGGCTCGCGGCAATCCTCATCAACGAGGGCACACCGCAATCGGTCGAGGTCCCTATCCCCGACGTACTAAGGGCCGTGCTCGCGGCTGGCTGTAGGAGCTTCGTCCTTACCCACACCCATCCTAGCGGCAGTCTGAGGCCGTCTCAGGCCGATATGGACCTGACCCGTACCTATTTAAAAGCCGCAACCTGGCTGGGCATGCTCCTAGTCGATCACGTCATAGAAGGGCCGAGCGGCGAGCTGTCCATGACTGCGGCGGGCTATCTTGCCCCATTGCCATCTGCGGCGATCCCGCTTACAATAGCTGCACACACAGAGGAGAAGGCATGACCCATATCACAGATTCGCAGCGCGCCGAATGGCTGGATGCCGGACGGTTAGGAAACTCTCGCTTTGAGGATTTCGATAGCAGCGGACCAGGGTGTAGCGGCGGACCGATGCGCTCAGACGGCGTACTCGTCGGTGATAATCCGTGCCGCGAGCCGATCGCGTTCGTCAAGGAAGGTCTGAGCTACCCGATCATGCTGTGTGTCTCGCACGGCCGCGCCTACGAGAGACAAGGGATACGCGGCGGCTCCTATCACTGTTCAGTGTGCGGTACCGCCGCAAAGGGATGGGAGCTTGACGGCTCAGGCCGAGGGATCGAATGCCAGCCTTGAAAGGCGATTCGACCGACGCACCGATCAACGCTGAGATGGCTTTATGGGCTGCCGTCAAGCTGGCATCCGGCGTTTCCCTGACTCCGCAGCAACTCAACCTCGTCTTACGATCCTTCGAGGCAAATCGGTGGGCGCTGCGGTTCGAGGCCGAAGAATACTTCGACCTAGATGCCGAGGAACGCGGCGAGAGTGCGCCGCCATGAAACACGCTCACGTAGACGGCTGGCGATATTGTCCGGTGTGCAGGATCACGGCGCCGCTCGACTGTGAATGGTGCCGCCGCACGCATGAACGACTCCATCATCGACACAGGGCTATGAGAATCCGCAAGGCGGCAAAGGCATGACTCCCGACGAACGAGAGAAACTGGCCCTGCTTATCCGCAGAGAGATCGGCTACAAGGGCAAGCTGCTCAATCTTGCGGCGAGGTCGGGACTGGCCCGCGACACGCTGTATACCTGGTTCAACGGCCGCGCCAGTCCTGAATGGGACAGTCTCAAACTACTCGCCGCAGGACTCGGACTATCCATGACCGCCATTGTCGGAGAAGTAGAAGGTATCGAGCGCTGCGAATGCGGCGCGTTTGAGAAGCAGGTCAGACCACGGCGCGGACGGCCGAGAAATGACTGACCGTGCTTGGAAACTATGGACTCCGCCAAGCAAGCCCGAGAAGATCGACGGACGTTTGCGGCAAACTCTGACTGTTGCTCAACAGGAAGCCGCGCTCCGCGAAACAATTGACGCGGCGATGGTGCTGCAACGCGACGTGAGGTCGAATTACGCGGCGGCCCGCAAACTACGCAGATTCCTCGCCGAATACCCTCACGCTTTGGATCGCAGCCACATCGCCCATAACTTGGGTCCACGCCGCATAACCTGGGTCAGAGAATATTTCCGCGACACGCAACCTGTCGAAAGCGACTCCTAAGCTCGCCGCATGAGTGATCCACTTGTTCTTAGCGGCAGCTCGCTCGAAGGATTCTTCCGATGTCCCAAACAATGGGAGATCATCAACATTCGCGGCATTCGGAATCCACCCAACGTCAAGACCACGCTAGGGGTTTCGGCGCATACCGCTGTCGAGCACAACTACCGGCAGAAGATCACCTCGAAGGTAGACGAACCGCTGGACGTGGTGCTCGATGTATTCAGCTCGACCTATGACACCGCGATCTATGACGTAGAAAGCCCGGAGGAACACGCTGGCAAAGCGAAGGATTCAGGCATCGGGCTCATCAAGGTCCACCATTCTCGGGTCGCACCTCACGTGCAGCCCGCGATGGTCGAGGAGCCTGGACAACTGACCATCAACGGCATCGCCTATAGTTGGGTGATCGACCTCGTTGATGATGAAGATATTGTCCGCGACCTCAAAACAACGATGCGCTCGCCTGATCCGAACGGGCATTGGGTCCAAGTCGTCGGCTACGCAACCGCCTTTCGACAGCGGACAGGCCGCATTGAGAAGGGCGCTGTGCTCGACTATCTGGTACGCGCCTCGGCCAAGAAAGCCGCAGACTATGTACCCGTCGCTTGGGCGCCATTTGATAGTTCGACGGTCAATGCTTTCGCTTCCCAAGTACGTACGGCCCATGATATGATGTTAGCAGGACATTTCCCCGCAACCGGAGTCGCACAGGGTCGTCAAGGACCGTGTTCATGGTGCGGCGTTCGAGCGTGGTGTCCGGCTGGAAGTAAGTTGAGGTTTTAGATGGCAACGAAAACCGAACTGGCTGACGCGGCGCAGGAGATTGCCGCAAAGGAATACGCGCTGGCTATCAACGGCTATCGCGCGGCCGATGGCGTACAAGCTCTGGCGACGCTGAGTGATGAGGATTTCGAGGCGCGGCTAGCACAACTCAAGAAGGGCCGCGAGCGCGTCGCGAGAGCGCAGCGCGAGTACATGGTGCTCGATGAAGACTACGGCCTGATCCCAGGTACGCCCAAGCCGACGCTGTTCAAGAGCGGCGCCGAGAAGCTGGCCCAGCTCTACGGTCTTGCGGCCAGAGTCGAGACACGCTTCGAGTCAGGCGACGGAGAGAAGACTCCACCCCTGACCTTCTACGCCGAGGCATTCCTGCACGTCGGTTCTTTCTCTGGACCGATTGTTGCAGTCGGACACGGTACGGCTAATAGTTGGGAGAAGCGCTACCGCCGCGATTCCAAAGTCTGTCCCAATTGTTCGCAGCCCAAGATCATCCGCTCAAAGTACGGCGCCGAGCCGCGCGGCTGGTACTGTCTGAATTGCAAGAGCCAATTCGGACATAACGACGCGTCAATCACCGACCAGGTTGGACCCGCGACCGGTGACGTACGCGAGGCATATGACCTCGGCGTGACGCTGCTCAAGATGAGCGAGAAGCGCGCATTCGTGGGCTCCGTGCTGCGGGCCACCGCCACGTCAGGACTGTTCACGCAGGACGTTGCAGAGGAGCCGGTCGAGGAAAGTGCCGCACGCATAGCTTCCGTGGCTCAGCGACCGTCTGGTGAGGCCACAGGGGCATCCACAACCGCAACGCCACAGATCGAAAAGACCGAGTGGACCGCAAAGCCCGAGGTGCTCGCCAACGACGCTGAAGTATTGGGCCGCATCCTAGAGGCGACTGGCGGCGAGCTGGTCGAAGAAGAAGTGAAGCTCGGGCCGTCCAACGTCGAAGGCGTGGAGCGCGGCGGACGTACGGCTGGTGCAAACGAAGCTCAAATCTCAGAAGTGCGGCGGCTGGCTGGCGAGCTTTCGTGGGGCAGCCGCGCGATCCTCGATTATGCAGACTCGCTTCTAGAACTCGGCGTGGATATTCCCGAGGATGGCCGCGTGGCACGTTCCACGCTTACGGCACTGCTCGATCAGATGAGTAGTGCGAACATCGGAACGTTGATCCAAGGTATGCGGCAGGAAGCCGAGGGCCGCGAGCCAGCGGTTATCACGCCATGACCATAGAAGTATTCGCGGGAGTTCTAGGCGCACTGCTTGCGCGGGATGCTCTGCGAGAAATATGGTTTCTAGTGTCCAAGATGCGGGCGGTCAGCGGACCACCACCAATCAGTACGCTGGAAGGGTTGCGGCGGCGGTTTGGATATGCCATGTGGGCTCGGACAATACGACGATGACTAATCTGCAAGGTAAGACCCGCAAGGAATTAGTGCTCGACCTACTCAAATCAAAGGAGTGGGTATCGACAGCAGAGATTTGTGCCGTCAATGTCGGAGGCACTGAGGGTACACGCCGATTGAGGGAATTGCGTGCTGCCGGTCATGTGATAGCACAGCGCCGCAAAGCCAATTCCTCTCAGGCGGAATACTCGCTGCAAGAGGAGGTTGTCGGCCGCATACCAGAACGGCCCTTCAATACCAGCTACGGCCATGGAATCGGTGCTACCGATGGTTCAGCTTCGCGCCGCGCCGCACTCAGCACGCCTTGGGTAGCCTGGCATGGATCGAGTAACAAGGGCTGGACCGCGAAACTGAGAGGTAACTCGCTAGCAGTACGCCCGATGTGGACCGACGAAAGTTGGATTTGGGTAGTTACGCACCAAAACGGCAGTCAGGATTCTGGTCGAGCAGACAGTCTTGTTAGCGCCAAACAAAAGGCGATAGAGGCTTCGAGATGAATGAGACAACTCTTCTCAACCGAATCCTGTCGCGAATCGACGCAAGCGGCGATTGCTGGATTTGGACTGGATGGAATTGGGATGGATACGGTGTAATCCAAATCAACAACAAGCAGACGATGGCGCATAGGGCGCTCTATGAGCGGCTAGCAGGACACATTCCCGACGGGTTCACTCTCGATCATCTCTGCCGAAATAAGCTGTGTGTGAATCCAGACCATCTCGAACCAGTAACACTTCGAGAGAATATCCTGAGGGGCTATGGGCCCCTAGCACAACACGCTCGGCAAACCCACTGTGTCCACGGGCATGAATTCACCGCCGAAAATACTCAGATCAGAAGAGGCGGCTATAGAGCTTGCAAGGCTTGCGCTAAGGCGACGCATCGAGAACGAAACAATCGCTATCTAGAGACACACGGGCGCGAATGGATAAACTCTCTCAGGCGCGCCAGACACGCCGCAAATAAGGTTCGCATCCAAGCATCCGGTAAGGCCGATACGCTCAATGAGGCCAAGCGTGCGGCGCTGGAGATCGCGCTATGAACAGAGGCGAGTTGTTCAAGCGGCCAATCCTGATCGAGATTCGCAGGCACCGAGGCCGGAAACTTCTGTGGTCGGCGTTCCAAGCACCAGGTACCGATCTAGATTTCGGTCATGTACGATCTCTGATTCGCGGTCGCTACCGAGTGACGTGGACAGGATTCGGTCCTCGCGGCGGAAAACACCTGATCCAAGCAATGAACTTCGATGGGGATGTGGACCCAAACATCATGCGGGTCGATCTATGAAAGGCGATTTGACGCCCCGTGAGATGGAAGTGCTGATGGCGGTTGCTCAGTACGAGAAGGCGGTCGAGGCCGCATACGAGCTGGGTATCTCCCGCCAGAGCGTAAAGAATCATCTGTACGCCGCATACCAGAAGCTCGGCGTCAACAATGCCATCGCCGCCTTCAGAGAACTAGGCTGGCTCCAGGTTCCCTAATCGTTGCGGGCCGTGATCTGCGGCTCTCTTTTTACCCCCAACTAGTCCACCCAACTAGCGCCCCTACGGGGGGCGCAATAGGTGGTTGGTTTGACCAGAACAACTAGTTGGCAACTAGTTGGGAGCCACCGATCTAGCAGGAACAATCACATTCACAACGGAATCCGTGGAATCAGTAGGGCAAATCGCCGCCCAACTAGTTGGTCCCTGAACCGTCGCTCATGTTTCCCCAACGATACTTGCGGTCGGGCGTGTAGAACTTCACGAATACCTTGCCTTCGCCGCCATTCAGGGTGTTACGCACCGCCTGGATTCCTGACGGCCCCTCGTAGCCAAGCTCCTCGGCGATCTCGTGGACTAGAAGTGCCCCATCCGAGAGTAGAGACTTGATCCGCTCGCGCATCGATGCCTTGGATTGAAGCTGCGGCACGTTGCGAAGGTCGGTGACAACGATAGTGGTGCGCTCTGCTGCAAAGGTGACTTTGTAGGCAATGTCTCTGAATCGCGGCCCGAGATTGTTCTTGCGGTTGAACAGGCCGACTGTCATCTCTGGCGAGTCTGCTTCCTGCGTGTTCTTCACGTACCAGGTGCGGCGCGCGAGGTTGTGGTAGAACGCCGAGCCAAACGGCTTCTGATCGTCCTGCGCTTTGGTGTTATGGGCTGTGCAGATGATCGGCACTTCGAGACGGCGTTGAGCGGCAAAGAATTCATCGGCGGTCGATTGTTCGTTGGCGTCACCACCCGATGCAGGGGCCAGCGAATCCACGGCGATGAGGCCGATGCGTTCATCTCGAACAATGGGGCGCAGTTGATCCACTGACTGCGCCAGTGAGCGCGACATGCGTAGGTAGAGCATGTCCGATTCCTCACCGAGCAACCGGCGCATTCGATCACGATGCACCCAGTCTTCATCCTCCCAGTCGAGATACAGGACTCGGAGTTGAACCGAAGGAATGTAGCCGAGCAGGTCATAGCCAGTGTGAATCGAAAGGGCCATGGCTTGGATGATCTGAGACTTGCCGCTTCCCCCATCCCCAAAGAAGATCGTCACGCCAGAGGGCGAGATGAGCGGGCCGAGCAGATCGACCTGTGATGGCGGCTCAGGTGCTTGGTTGAGTGGCACTGGTTGATTACCTCGCCGATGAGCTGTCAATGCTCGCAGCGATGACCATTCGATCATCTCGTCCCAGGCTATGTCTGCTGGAGCGGTTCGTTTGCCAAGCGCATTGGCGAGTGTCGCCTTGGCGAGCGTGCTCAGGAGATTGAGTCGTGACTTGTGGAGTGGTTCCGTGGCTCCGCCGACATAGATCGTGATCTCCGAGAACGTTTCGCCATGGGAATCAGTGCGGATCAGGTCGAACTCAATGCGAACGTCCTGCGCTTCAAAGGCAGCCGTATGAATTTCGTGGTCGGTGGTGAACGATCTTCCGATCTGGATGATCGTTGCCGCGGCGACTAGAGCTTCAACAGCCGCGGCCCCTTCGATCCCGACGAGATCAGCGGCACCAGCTTTGGGCGGCGCTGTCGTCCAGCGGATCAGCTTCACTTCGGCCGCGACTCCACGTAATGCCTTGGCAACTCGCTGCATATGCTCCACACCGGGCTGATCGTTGTCAGGCCATAGCAGAACGTTGCGGCCACGGAGCACGGAGAGCGGACCCTCGCTTGGAGTGGAGGCGGCTCCGGTTACGGTTGCCAACGCCGCGAAATCGTGCGAGATAAGAGCGTCGGCGTCCTTCTCACCCTCAGTGACGATGAGGCTTTCGTCCTTCTCCCAAAGGCTCATGCGCTCGCTGCCGTACAGCGGAAGATCGGCGGCCTTGATACCTCCCAAACCGATCTGTCCGTTGGGCTGGCGCCATGAGAACTTCTTGCCTGGATCGGTGCGGACGTGGATTGCTACCAGCGTTCCGGCTCCGTCCTTGATCTGGTAGTTGATGGTGTGTTCGGCGTAGCCATTCGTCGGTGGGAAAAAGTCCGTGCTGTTCATGCCCATTGCGTCCACGATGGCAGCAAACTGGCATCCGAAGTGGCAATAGACCAGTGCTTTGCCTTCGGGACCGACGCTAACGCTCAGGGACTGACGATGATCGTCGTGAGCCGGACAACGAGCCGCCCATTCACTGCCAGAACGCCTGACACCTTCGAGGTGATTGAGGACTTGGATGACTGGCTCAGAAGGGAGCGGCTGATTCATTCCCCCGTCTCCGCCGCGCAGCGCATGAGTTCATGCAATGCGAGACGGTAGGCATTCCGCACTCGGAAATCGTGCGCCTCCTCGATCAACAGCGTCACCGTGTCGATGGCCGCGCTCAGTTCAAGGTCAGCGTCGCGTATCTCATGTATTTCGGGCATTGACTACCTTTCCGGCCTATTGACAAGTGGGCTTGTCGGTCTGATATGATGCTGTCTGCGAGATGCGAATTGACCAGACGAGAAACCGTCTGTTCCGGCCCGCAGATCGTTATCGGAGCCCCGCCAGCCCCCCTCGGCGGGGCTTCCGTTATGCCCGTGACTATGAACGAGCCGCCAGAGTTTACCCCTCCCCTGCCGCCGCGTCTAGCCCCATTGCGCGGCGCACTAGCGGTGCTATCATGCTACCCATGACTGAACAGCGAGTGAAGCGGCGATATATCAGGCGTGCGCCGCGCAGAAACAGGACCCTGACCTCCGCGGATTGGGTAGAACTACAGACGCTAGTTCTGCGGCGCGATGCGGCGGTCGTGGCCGCGACGCTACGCGAACGCCTCGATCCCCTGATCGCCGCTCGACTGATGGCTACCAATACCTATCCCTGTCCAGCCTGGGTCATCGAAGGCGGAGAGATCAGATGCGAGCCGCCGAATACTTGGAGGCTCGATCATATCCAAGAGGGCTATGGTCGAATGGGCGTCAAGGCAGACGACCATCGACTAGTCAGCCTCTGTGCCGTTCATGATGAAAGAGGAATGAAAGCAGGCCATCAATGGAATACGGCGAATCGCCCAGCGCTGCGTGATTACTTAGAGCGATTCGGAGAATGAGAACCTTCACCATTTGCCCGCGATGTGCTAGGCCATTTCCCCAACATTCTTCCAACCGCTTGCAGCGCTTCTGTTCTAGAGCGTGCCAAAAGAATCCTCGGAAACTGTGTGCGCACTGCCGAATCGAGCCAGTTCATGATGGGCATCCGTCACGTAAATACTGCTCGCTGGCATGCGCCTATGCGGATCGCCGGTTTCGTCAGCGGCCAAAGTGCCCAGTATGCGAAGTGCCTATCTCGTACGAATCCAAAACTTGTCGGCGGCACATTCACTCCTTGGAGCGCCAATCACGTGAGCGCGAATGTGTGGGTTGTGGTAAGAGATTCAGCCCTTATCCAAGTACTATAGGCCGCTCTGGAATCAGGTTCTGCTCTAGACGATGCCGGGTGGATTCCGGCTACAGGCCAGCAATGCTTGATGTCTCGTGCTATTACTGTGGCGCCCAATTCAAGAGGACGAGGGCGGCTATCGCTCGCGAGATTCATACTTTCTGTTCGAAGACGTGCGCCTGGAATTACAACAGTGGCCCAAGGAACAGAGGCTGGCGAGGAGGCATCCGCGGCTGGCGAGGAATGGGTTGGGAGCGTGCTCGGAAAGCAGCTCGTCAACGCGATAAGGTCTGCCGTCTATGCGGAAAGACACCGAAAGAAAACTGCCAGCGTCTCTCGGTAGACCACATCGTTCCGTACTCCACGTTCGATGATCCTGAGCAAGCCAATGATCTCTCTAACCTAGTCTCGCTCTGCCGATCCTGCCACGCGAAAAAGACTCATGGGCCTGAGTACCATTTCCTTCGTGGGAACACTGAACATCTCGATCAATTCCGCGTGGCCGTCAATGCGTAACCGGATTGAGTCATCGCTGCTCATTGGGGTTGCGGCGACCCTGTTTGCGGCCGCCGCAATCGGCATCTACGAGGCCAGCGTCAAGTGGGGCGTGCTGTACGGCATCGCCGCGATCTTCGTGTCCTGCACGCTCTCCGCCTTCTTCATCGACCTAGTATTCAGGTCCAAATGACTCCCATCTGGCCTGAGATCGTGGTGTTCGCGGCGTGGGTGGTGGTCGTTTCTTTCGCCGCACTCATGCTTGCGGCGGCGTTTGGAGTGGTGATCTGAATGTTCGTCCAGAGAATTGCGAAGCGGCCGAAGCACGGCATCTTCTACGGTATCTACAATTACCAGGACCGAGACTGGATCAGCCTGCCGGATGGCGCGCACTGGATCGTGCGGCACCAGTACAAGTCTGATGACGAGAAGTTCGATGAAATCGACGCCTTCGAGGAGGATGGTCACGGCCCCATCGAACTAATCTTGAGTGATGACCCTGCGTATTTCTGGCCCGTGATGAGCTTCCTCACCGATGATGAAGCCGAGAGGCTAGCCAATGAATTACTGGCCGCAGTCAGGCGGCACAAGTCACCAGTCGTGGCTGGCTGATGTTCTACGCCGATGAGATCAGCCCGCGTCAACGGTTGCGGCGCTGGGTATCCGATTGTCGCCTTGGAGCCTCGCATCAGCTCGACGTATTCCAGACCCGCGAAGTATGGGTACACGGTCAGGTCAGGAAGCTGATGCTGTGTTCGTGGTGCGGCAGTTGGGCCGAGATCGCCGCCAGCAGCGAGGATTTGCCGCAGACCTGGAGCGCCGAAGCTCGGGCTTTCTGGCAGACTCGGCATCCACGCTAATGGCCGCGCACCGTCACATCTACACCGAGATCGACCAGACACCCTTCGCGGCGGCTTATGCTCAGCCCGGAGTCAAGGTCTGCCGTAAGTGTGGGACTCCGAAGATTGGTAGCAGCGCCGAGGAAAACCTTGCCGCGCTTCTGCGCTTAGAGAAGCTAGATCACGGCATGCAAAGAGAATTCACCTTCTGGCCCGGTCGTAAATTTCGCTTTGACTTTGCATGGCCTACAGCAATGACTGCCGTTGAAGTAGAAGGCGGCTCGTTCAGCGGAGGCCATAAGCGCGGCGCGGCGTACGAAAGCGATTGCGAGAAGGCAAATGAAGCCGCGATACGCGGATGGAGCGTCTATCGAGTAACGCCTGCAATGGTGAATGATGGACGCGCGGTGGCATTGCTGAAGCGAGCATGGGGAATCTCGCGGTGAACATTACTCGCCGCTTTACGCCGCAGGTCGCTGACTCCATCGAGGAGGTAGAAAGAGCGGTCATTCGGGGCGATGCCATGCCGCAGACCTATTCCTGCTATCTAGCCGCACTCCTGATCTGCGAGGATGACGGCTCGTTCAGAGCCGCAGAAGCGATGCTCGCCGCAAAGTGGATGAGTCAGTTAGGAGCCCTGACCTGGAGCCGCAAGAATGGTGAGACGGTCGTGACGTTTCGCGAGTGCCTAAACTGATCGTCATATTCGCCGCCAACCGCTCCCTTCCCCTCGCCGCCGTCGCCAATCACACCCTGATGCAGCTCGCGGCGCTGCCCATGGATGCCTGGGTCATGCTCCGCAAGCCTGCCTCTGGAAAACCCGCCGCCTACGAGATTCTAGTAGCCGAGCTATGCGGCTCGCTGGGGATTTCGGTTGAATGGCGGCAGCCCGATGTGGGCAAGAACCGCTCGGGTACCTATGAGCGCGATGTTTCAATGGTGCGCGCCGCAGACAAGCTCGTTGCATATTTCGATCCCGAAACGCCGCTCGGCGAGAATACCGGAACAGGTCATCTGGTCCAGCGTGCCATTGAAGAAGACCGACCCGTCGAAGCATATATTTGGGAGCCGCAAGTCAACCGTCTAGACCTGCTCGGTTCAATAGATAAAGCGGAGTCTTGACTCTCAGAGTAGAATCGCCGCGTCCCGTATTACGAGTTTTGAGCGGGGTCGTATTACATCGGAGGCGTGGTGCTGGCTGCGGAACAAATGACATGGGCCTTCTCGTGGCTTGGAAGACTAGCCGACGAATACAAAAGCGAAGTGCCGCTCGCCATTCATCGAAACGGACACCGCGGCCTCGGCCCAGATGGGACTCCCCAATTCACAGCCGAGTTTGAATTCTGGCTGACACGCGGCATTGGCAGGGACGAATCAGATACGCGGCCCGACGACTACGAGGAACGCAGAATCCAAGAGAATCGCGGCCCGTACCAAGTTCCCCCAGCCCGAATCCGAAATACCCGAGCCTTCCGCAAGCTGCGCCGCCACTCCAATACCGAGTGGATCGTCGCCTATCGGCTGTGCATCATCGACCCGCCGCAGGCCGGAGACTTCGAGGGCGCACTAAAAAGGACCGCCCGCTGGCTGAACCAGCGAGCGGCCGAGAAACAAACCGGGGAGAACTACACGGTCGAGGGCGTAGCGTTACTGGCCTACGCCGCAGCCGATCACCTGTCTCGTTGGGCTTAGAGCCGCTTCACGAGAAACAGGATCAGCAGCACCACCAAGATCACGACCAGCAGGCTTTCGAGTCCCATGTCACTTCCTCTCATCGTGTGCGTGCCAGCGTAGTTCGATGTTGCGGTCCAGTCGATTCGATTTGTAGCGCTGGAAGAACCACAGCCTGCGGCCGCACATCACGCAGCGCCGCCATAACCTTATCCGGGGTATTCGATCGGATGATCGCCGGAGTGCCGCGACTGCCAGTGCAGAGAACACACGTAGCGGCCGCAGATATAGCAATAGGACGAGGCGATGAGGCCACATTCAGCGTACTCAGGATGAGTGTGGAAATCGTTGCCTTCGGTTGAGATCACTTCACGGCATCGGCGTCGATGCCAGGTGGGACGTGTTGACGAATCCATAAGACCTGAAGATGCAGCCCGTCAGCCAATTGAACAACGTGACCCGGACGAATTTCGCCCTCATATAGTTTCTCGTCGCCGCGGCTCAGACGCACCAGAGCCGTCCATTCAGTCCTATCTGCTTTGCGGCGCCCCCTGAGCATTTACGGCTCCTCCCCGATCTCAGCGTACAGCACAGCCTCGACCACCGTGCCGTTGACCACCTTGCCCTTGAGCGTCTTCATCGTCGGGCCGTCGTGGTACCACATGCCGCGCTTGAGGATTTCGACCTTAGCGCGTTCCACTAGAGCCAGACGTTCCGCCCGCCTCACAGCATCCAGAGCGCCCTTGGCTTCCAAAGCGTATTCAGCACCGCACTTCGCAGCCAGCGCCATCAAGAACTGCTCGGCTGGCAGATTCGGAAAGCGCTGATCCGCAATGCGCTCCCTCACCCGATCTTCTCACGATCACGGATCAGTTCCTTCACCCTGCCCAAGGCGCTTTCAAGCTCCTCTTTGGTGCGCTTTAGGATTCGCTCTAGGTCCTCGATGGTCGTCTGGAGCAGCCGGATGCGGCTTTCAAGGGCGCTGATGATGTCCTTCTGGAGCGAGTTCAGGCGGGTTGATGCCGCCTGCCCTCCAGCCTGTCGAAAGTAGAACCAGCCAAAGACTCCAATCGCGAGAACGGCCAGCGCGCCGAGAATCCGCAGGACGATCTCCAAGCCTGGAGAAGTCAGGAACTCAATCATTTCGCATCTCCGCCCGTCCGGTGGCCTGTAGTTTCCAGAAGGTCGCGTCGAAGAAGGGAATGGCGATGGGGAACTTACGATCCAAGGTGATGACCACCATCTGGCTGATGGTCTTACACGTCACGTTGACGGGCTTGGCGTAAACCTCTTTGGCCGCGGCGATGGCCTTGCGGCAGATGGCAGGCTTGCCATGCTGTTGCGCGCCGACCACCGCACCTTCATAGGCAGCGCGGCTCATCGCATCACGTTCAGCCACGGCACTGACAGACCAGTACGTGCCAAGGGCAAGTGTCAGAATGAGGGGTAAGACTAGTGCCAGTTCAATTAGGGTCTGGCCAGATGCAGTCTTTTTCAAGCGGCCCTCCGCTAATTCGCTGGGCCGCGGTCGCATTCTACTG
>Ga0070706_100000649_pt1 | contig 39735 bp, 37 predicted proteins | sample KBSK5501metaG_FD_65476 | JGI IMG/M metagenome (GOLD analysis project Ga0070706, IMG submission 65476) | Corn, switchgrass and miscanthus rhizosphere microbial communities from Kellogg Biological Station, Michigan, USA - KBS K5-50-1 metaG | ecosystem: Host-associated > Plants > Roots >... | reverse complement strand
GGGGGGGGGGGGGGGGGGGGGGGGGGGGGGGGGGGGAAGGTGCGTGGGGTCACGGGACCCAGTTCGTCGACACAGAGGACCGTCGCTCCCTCCGGCGGAGCAGTGGAGCGGGTGACGATCCGCGTCCTGTTGGGGCAAACTCGGGGTCCGTGCTCGTCGCCCACAGCCGCGTGCGTCGCCAGCGCACCCCTTCGGCCAAGAGAATGCGCCGCACTGGGCTGCGCACAATCATCTTGGCATGCCACACCCAATCGGCGGGGGCATGTCGACTCGTAGCCAACTTGCGCACCAGACGGTGCTCCGCCTCATCGCGCGGCTGACGGGCATAGAGCAATTTGGGCATGGAAGACCTCCTGCCCTTAGTCTCGCACAATTTCCCTGCCCATTGTTGAGGAACAACGCACTAAGCGGTCTTGCGCGCATGCCGTTCTGGCCGCTCCCTACTCGCCTGCCATTCCAGCCCTGCGACTCCGCCGACTTCGCGACCTATCTCGCGCGTTGTGTGGATGACGGCGGGCTTGGGATGCGTCATGATTTTGGCGGGCCGGACGCGCTCAGCATCGGCGAGATCGCCCGCCAGTTCCAGATCGCGCGCGATCAAGCGTCCCATTGTCCCCCTGCCGCTCGGCCCGCTCGCCAGTGCGCTAGAGCCGCTGTTCCCGACCGCCCCCAATGGCGTGCGTGGTACAACAACGTGGTCGGCCTGGCTGAGCCGGCAATCGGATGAGCGGCAAGAGACATCCACGACAACGCCCGGCCGCGATCAGGCGAGAGTAGAGTGACCACGAACTCGACGCGCGAGCGCATCCTCACCGAAGCCATGCGGCTGTTCGGCGAGAAGGGCTACGAGGCGACCACGATCGCCGAGATCGAAGCCGCGGCCGGCTTGACTCCAGGATCGGGCGGTCGCTGATCTGGTCGCCACCGTAGACGACCCAGAGCGTCTGCGCCAGCTCCCCTTGCGTGAACGCCTGGCCATCCTCGCGGAGGCGGGCTTTCGCCGGCTCGACGCCAAGCGCGACCTCAACCGCATCCTCCACCGGCGCGACCTCGTCGCCTTTCCCGAACTTCTGGCGGCCCTGCGCGACGAGGACCTGCGGCGTGTCTTCCAGAGCATGACCCACTGGCTTGAGGCCGCGGCCGGTGAGCGTGGTCCCAAGCGCGACTGGCAGGCGATAGCGGCTGTGCTCGTGGGCGCCATCGCCCACTACTGGCTGCTGCGGGACGCCATCGGCGGACATCCGGACGACGTTGACGAGGATCGCTATCGGGCGGCGTGGGTCGAGATGGCGCTGTTGCTCCTGTCGAACCAGGCGCCCAGCGAGGGCGAGGCCAATCAAGCCAGGACCCAAGACTTTACCGAATCAAAGTGATTCTGGCTAGTGTGGCTCCAGCGCCGGCAGCGGCGTGATCGCCTCGCGCGGCTTCTCGCCGATCAGCAGATACGCCTCCCAGAAGGGGCCGCGCACACACTGCATCTTCGCGCTCAGTCCGCCCGCCTCGAAGGGAATCGCCGTCACCAGCGTGTTCGCCACCATGCAGGATTTCTCGGTCGGCGTCGCATTCCGTCCATAGACAGCATCCTGTATCCACACCAGCGGCGTCAGCAGCCGCGCGTTGCGCAGCAGGCTCGCGCTCAGCACGACGATATAGCGTCCGCCCGGGCGCAGCACGCGCCCGACCTCATGTAGCGTCGCCGGATCCTGTACGTACTCGGTGGGGAACGTGCTGACCACGGTATCGAAGCTTGCGGCGGCGAAGGGCAGCTTCTGCGCGCTCGCCTCCAGCACCGGCGTAAAGGCGCTGACGCCTTTGCTACGTAGCCGGTCGCGTGTCGCAGCCACCATTTGTGGCGAGCGATCCACCGCCGCGCAGCGATAGCCGGCCTTGACCATATCGGTCAGCAGCGTGCCGAGGCCGCAGCCGATCTCCAGCACATCGCGCCCGAGGATGCGCGGGATCACCAGTCGCTGCCAGACACGCCACTGCCCCGCAAAGGGAATCGTACTGGCGAGCCAGTAGAGCGTGCGGCTGCGGTAGAGCAGGCCGAAGAACATGCGCAGGATGTCCGCGCGCGCGGGCGCTCGTGTGGCCATGCCGCGCCTCCATCCCCGTTGATTCCGACGGCCCATCAGATCGCTACACATAACGGAAAAGCCCTGGAGGCACGCTTTTCCAGCCACCCCAGGGCTATCCCTGCTATTGCTCGCCTAGCGCTCGATCGCGGCTGGCTCGCGTGTCGGCGCGAGGATCTCGTCCACGATGCCGTAGGTCACCGCCTCGTTGGCGGACATGAAGAAGTTGCGGTCGGCGTCCAGTTTGATCTTGTCGAGCGTCTGGCCCGTGTGTTTCACCAGGATCGTGTAGAGCGAGTCGCGCATACGCAGGATCTCGCGCGCCGTGATCTCGATGTCGGTCGCCTGACCGCCCACGCCCTCCATCAGCGGCTGATGGATGAGGATGGTGGAGTGCGGCAGAGCGTAGCGCTTGCCCGTGGTCCCACCCGCGAGCAGGATCGCGCCCATGCTCATCGCCATGCCCATGCAGAACGTGGCGACGTCGCACTTCATGTGCTGCATCGTGTCGTAGATCGAGAGGCCGGCGTAGACACTGCCACCGGGGCTGTTGATGTAGATCGAGATATCCTTGGTCGCGTCCTCGCTCTGCAGGAAGAGCAACTGCGCGACGGCGACATTGGCGACGTTGTCGTCAATCGGCGTGCCGATGAAGATGATGCGCTCCTTGAGGAGGCGCGAGTAGATGTCCATGCCACGCTCGCCGCGCGGGGTCTGCTCGATCACGTTCGGGATGATCAGGCCTTGTGGCGTGCGGGCGAAATACGCGTCTATCTGACGCCGGATGGCGTCGGGATCCAACTGCGATGTCATTGAGATACTCCTGGCGCTGAGACCATGCGCGACCCTTTGCCTGGTCGCGCTTAGGACAGCATAGCACACGGGAGCGCGCCCCCGCAAAGGAGCGACGGGGGCGCTGTACCCTAATTTCTCGGAGGTGTGAGGCGGCGACTCGCTACACTGGAATCATACGCCAGCGTGGATGCTCAGGTTGCCGGCCGAGACGTGCGCCGTGATCGTGCTCTGCGGGTCTGGGTTCAGATCGGTGGAGATGACGTTCCTCGCCGAGGTTTGCCCCGCCGCGTGTGGGAATCCGGAGACGCTGGCATCGCCCAACGATGTGGTCGCCTCAACATGCGCGCGTGTGTCGCTCGGAAGCGTGAGGTCCACGTTGCCGGCGCTCGCGCTCAGGTCCAGGTTTGTCTCCGGCGCGAGCGCGCCCTGTATCTCGATATTGCCTGCGCTCACGCGCACGCTGGAGCTTCCGTTGAAGGTGATTGAGCGCATGGTGACATTTCCTGCCGAGAGATGGACGTCCATCTTGCCGGAGATGTCGGCGATACCGACGTTGCCAGCAGCGCCAGTCACGGCGACATTGGCGGTGGGCGGCAGGCTGACGAGCAGGCTGATTGAGCGCTGCGCCGCTCCAAAGACCACTGGCCCATCCGGCGAGTTGACGCGAATGGTCACGAGATCGCCGCTCTGCTCGGTGTCCAGGGTGATCGCGTCCAGATCTCGCCGCGCCAGCGACTCGGAGACGGCGTGCGTCTCCTTGGTTAGCGTTACCACAACCTGATCCGTGGCGCCACGTGTGACCTGAATGTTGGCGGCGTCGGCGTTGATCTCCACGCTGGGGAGCGCTCCGACGGAAAACTGGCGTGTGACCGTCGCGCGCGCCGGGCTGGTCGCGACGAGGATTCCACGGAGCGCGCCCGCCGCCGCCGCCGTGCAAGCCGTCAGCGCCGCGCACAGAATCAGGACGCTGCCCAGGGCGATGACCCAGGGTGAGACGCGCGGACGGTTCTGCGGACGCTCGCGTGGATCAGTGTTCACGCGCCTCTGCCTCAGTTCATTGGGAACTTCTGTGGACGGGCGTGACGCCGCGCCCTGTGGTTCGGACTCGTACATGGCATTCCATCCTCATCGGCGACGCTGCGTTCGCCGCAATGGCGTCGGCAGGCTCTATGTATGGGCGCATCCATCGCGTCCGTAGCTGTGGCGAGGCGTCATTGCCGCCTGCAATGAGTATCGCCCAGGGATGTCACAGCGCCGCGTCGGACTTGTCACAGTTCCGCGACGAAGCGCGCGCATTATTTGGGGATCGTCTCCTGCGCGCCGCTAGTCGGTGAAGCGGTAGCCGACACCCCAGACGGTCACGATCTGGTCGCCGACCGCGCCCAGCTTCTTGCGCAGCCGCACGATGTGCGTATCCACCGTGCGGTCAACCCCGTCGTAGTCGTAGCCCCATAGCGACTGAAGCAGGAAATCCCGGCTGAAGGCGCGCCCTGGATGCGCCGCCAACAGCGCCAGCAGATCGAACTCCTTCGGCGTCAGATCCAGATCCTGCCCGTCGAGCGTCGCGCTGTGGCTGGCGACATCCACGACCAGTCCGCCACGTGTGATTGGCTGCGCGGCGGGCGGCACGACGGCTCCAACGAGCCCACCGATGGGCGCCGACTGCATCGCGCCCATCTGCGCATCGAGCGAGACACGCCGCAGCATTGCCCGTACACGCGCCATCAACTCGCGGATGCTGAACGGCTTGACGACGTAATCGTCCGCGCCGACCTCCAGCCCCAGCACCCGGTCGATCTCCTCCGAGCGCGCGGTCAGCATCAAGATCGGCGTCAGATGACGCTGGCGCACCTGCCGGCAGACCGACAACCCATCCATGCCTGGCAGCATCCAGTCGAGGATGATGAGGTCTGGACCTGTCTCCTCCACCAGCCGCAACGCGCCGGGACCGTCGAACGCCTGATGGACGGCGTGCCCCTCCGCTTCCAGATGCGAGCGCACGAGGTTGTTCAGGTCCACCTCATCCTCGACTACCAGTATCGTCGCCATGCTTTCTCGTCCATTTCTCCGCACTGCAGGGGCGCGACCTGTCGCGCCCGGTGATTCTCCCTAAACGCTCGTCCCAGCGACCGGCAGGGTCTCCGGCGCGATGGGCAGTGTCACGCGGAAGCGGCTCCCCTGGCCGACAACGCTCTCCGCCGTCACCACGCCGCCCATGGCCTGCACCAGGTCGCGCACGATGGCCAGTCCCAGCCCGAATCCGCCGGTGGCGCGGGCGCGCGAGGCGTCGGCGCGGTAAAAGCGCTCGAAGACGCGCTCCAGTTCGTCCTGCGGGATGCCCACGCCGGTGTCGGCGACGACGAGGCTGAGATGGTAGTAGTCGGGTCGCTCGACCGAGAGCGAGACGATGCCCCCCGCTGGAGTATAGGCGATGGCGTTGCGCGCCAGGTTGAGCACGACCTGCGCCAGCCGCTCACGATCCGCCAGGACGGGTGGCGCCTCTCCGGCAGGCTCGCGCGTAAGCGTCACCTGGCGTTCGCGACGCGCCAGCGGCGCCAGCGCCTCATAGACCTCGTCGAAGACGCCGGTGACAAACACCGGGCGAATCTCCAGCCGCAATTCTCCGGCCTCGGCGCGCGCCAGCGCCAGCAGGTCGTCCACCAGCGCGCTCAGCCGCTCGGACTCGCGCGCGATGATCGTCAGGTAGCGCTTCGTCTCCTCTGCTGAGTGTGGCGCGCCCTCTGGGGCTTCCGCCGCCAGCAGGAGGGATTCAGCGTGGCCACGAATGCTCGCGATCGGCGTGCGCAGTTCGTGCGAGACGTTGACGATGAGTTCGCGGCGGCTCTGCTCTGCCTGCGCAGCCTGCGACTGCGCCCGTCGCGCCGCCGCGCGCGCCTCCTCCAGCCGCAGCGCCTCATCGCTGACGCCGAGGGTGATCTGCGCGAACCTTCCCCAGACAAACGCCAGCCCATCGCTCAGGAGCAACGTGATCATGCCTACCGCGACGCCAAGCAAGGTGAGAAATGGCGAGAGCAGCGCCTGCGTCACGCGCCCAGGCTCCACGCCGCCACTCATGGTCAGTTGGAGCAGGTAGGGCAACGGCGCGGTGATCAGGCCAGCCGTGAGCGCGATGAGCGCGATGAGCGCGACGAAGACAACCACGCCAAAGAGCCACTTGAGGAACAGGTAGAGCAGGCCTGTCCAGGTCACACGCGAGCGCATCCGAGCCTGGAGCCGCGCCCAATACGACGCCCCCGGCTCGGTCGCCGCGGGCATCCGCTGGATAGGGACGCCAAGCCACCAGGCGGTCAGTTGGCGCTCGAACTCGGCCAGGCCCAGCCAGACGTAGAGTGTGGCCAGCAGCAGCGGAATGCCGATGAGGGCGACTATCGTGCTGAAGCTGGTCGAGAGCAGCGTGAACAGGAGGATGAAGTAGACCAGCCCCAGCGGGAACGCGGCGAGCAGATAGAGCAGGTTCAGGTACGACTGCCCGCGCCAGAGCACGCCGACAATCGTGGCGGGCCGTGCGCGCTGGGCGAGATCGGCGGAGAGCGAGCGCATATGATAGATCACTTTCTCATGTGTCGTTCAGCGACGTGAGCGTGTGGGTGTTCGGGTGAATCCCCAACGTCTCTACGATAGTCTACGTGGCGTCTGTGTCAGATGTGCGTCGTCTCTGTTGCGATTGCGCAACAGTTGAGCCTCTCGTCTTCTTCTCCTTGCGCGCATACTAGTGGGTGGGCTGTAAAAAGCTGCCCATCGACAGTCATAGATCGTCCGTAGGCGCGGTGTTGTGTTTGTGGAAGTGGCGTTATATTTCATCGCTGTTTTGCGACCTGATAATATGACTCGCCGCAAACGCTGCGAGTGTTCTATGCCAGATAGGGGGATATCGTGCATGAACTGGAACGACCCGCGCACACCTCCTTTGCGGAGGCGCTTGCGCGTGCGCGTCCGCGCCTGGTGACTCTGTGCGCGCGTGTCACAGGCGACGTCGACGCCGCAGAGGACCTCGCGCAGGAAACGCTGCTCGAGGCCTGGCGGCGCCTCGACACGATCCGTAATCCCGAGCGTGTCGAACCGTGGCTCTACGGAATCGCACGCAATATGTCCCTCCGCTGGTTGCGGACGCGCGGGCGCGAGCAAACTATCCGAGATGAACGGTTGAGAGACGGCCTGGATCCTGGTCTCGACGCAGTGGCCGACACGCTCGATCTCGAACGTGACCTGGAGCGCGCTGAGCTGATCGATCTGCTGGATCGGGCGCTTGATCTGCTGCCGGTGGATATGCGCGAAGCGCTCATCGCCCGCTATGTGCGGGGGGAGCGTGTAGGCGAGATCGCCGCGCGCAGCGGCGTCAGCGTGGCTGCAGCCAGGATGCGGCTCAATCGAGGAAAGCAGGCGCTGCGCAAAGCGCTCACGACGGATCTGCGCCACGAACTCGACCCCTATATCTTTGGCTTGCCTGACGTGCAAGCAGTCTCACCTCCACGCTGGCGACAGACACCACTCTGGTGTTTCGTCTGCGGTCGGAGACGCCTGCTCGGCAGTTTCGCTGGTGGGTCCGCGCTGTTGCTCGCCTGTCCGCAATGCGCCGCTGGCGCGCGGACTGTGTGGATGGAGACCTGCCCTGAAATCTTCGGGCTGGCCAGGGGATACAGCCGCGCCCTGGAGCAGACGTTCTCCTGGATCGAGAGCTACTACGGTCATCTGAGCGCTGCGCCTCACTCAGCGAGATCATGTTATATTTGCGGGCATCCACTGCCCCCCGCGCGTTTGATTCCTCTCGCATCACAACCATGGGCAAGTCTGGGCGCCTACGGCTTCTATCAACTTTGCCCGCACTGTAGCGCCGAAGCGTCGCAACCATTGGCGGGACTCGCGCTCGCCTCCTCCGCGGGCAGTCATTTCCGTCATAAGCATGCGCGCGTACGGACGCTGCCCGACCGGACAGTCGAAATAGGGGATCGCACGCTGATTGTGACGCATCTCGCCGCTGCGACGAGCGGCGCCTGGATCGAGATCGCCTTCGCAGCGGATTCAGGCCGATTCGTGCAGGCGGTTCAAGAGTGCTGAGGAAGAACCAACCTATGGCATTACCGGCATCGTGCGGCCAGCAGGCTGGCTTGCAGGTACGCGAAGAGCATGTCAGTTTTCGGAATGGCGACGTCACGCTTGAAGGAACGCTCCTCTTGCCGCACGCCGATAGACCGTGTCCTGGCGTCGTACTCGTACATGGATCCGGCGACGAGACGCGCGACGGCTATCGCGTGTTCGCCAACTCCTTCGCCGCACGAGGTATCGCCACTCTCATCTATGACAAGCGCGGCGTGAGCGCATCCTCCGGTAGCTGGCGCTCTGGCGACTTCACCGAGCTTGCTGAGGACGCCCGCGCCGGTCTCCAGTTCCTGTCGAGCCGTAAGGGCGTAGACCCACAGCGCGCGGGATTGTGGGGCGTCAGCGAAGGCGGATGGGTCGTGGCGCGCGCGGCTGCGAGCTATGCCGCTGTACGCTTCGTGGTCGGGATTTCCGCCGCCGGGATGTCTCCTGCCTGCCAGGAGCGCTATCGCCGCGGACTACTCGCAGATCAAGCGACTCAATTGGGCGCGCTGCGGGCGCTGCGCAAGGGTGCGACGCTCGGCGTGTTCGGGACGCTGCGCCTCCCCCCTATGTGTCTTCTGCCTGGATTGGCGGGCTATTTCGCCCGGACAATGGACTGCGATCCCCTGCCCTGGTGGGAAGCGATTGATTGCCCGATTCTTCTCGTCTATGGCGAGGCGGATGCGACAGTACCGGCGCGGGAGAGCGCCGCCCGTATCGTTGACGCGCGATTGGCGCGGGAGCGCGCCGCGCCAACAGTGTATCTGTATCCTGGGGCCGATCATGCCATTCGTGTGCGTGATAGCCACACGGGAACCTGGTCGTTTGCGCCCACCTACCTTGATGATGTCGCAACCTGGATCGCGTCACGCTAGGTATGCGCGACGTGCGGTGGTGTCTTACCGCACAGACCCTTCGGCGATGCGATGGCTGTGGCTGTACGGTTCTGTCTCGAGGGGCCAGCGGACGCCACCCCACTCTGTCATGCGCGCCTTAGTGCAGGATTGACCACTCAGGCGTATCCGGCAGGAGAGATGCGCCCACCAGCGGGGCTTGCTCGCCCAGCGCGGCCAGCTCCAACCGCAACGACAGGCCGCGCAGTCGCGTGTCAATCCGCTCGCGCAGCGCGTCCAGGAATCCAGAGCGTCCGAGCGAGATGGCGCCGCTGAGCGTCACGACCTCGACGCGCGTCAACTGCGCCAGATTCACCAGCCCCAACGCCAGCTTGCCATAGAGCGCGTCCCAGACCGCCGCGTCATCGATCTCCTCCAGCGGACGCCCATAGCGCAGGGCAAGCTGCCGTCCGCCGGTATAGGTCTCCAGGCAGCCAGTCTGGCCGCAGAGGCACCGGCGCGTGTCACCATCCAGCGTCTGGTGGCCGAACTCGATGGAGAGCGCCTGGCCGACTTCGCCAGCGGAGCCAAGGAAGATCGCCGCGCCGGTCCCCGTCGAGACGGTCAGGTACGCGCAGCGGTCGGCGTCGCGCAGCGCGCCGAAACGCCGCTCCGCGAGCAGCCCACAGACGGGGTCGTGCGCCAGCCGGACCGGCACGCCGCAACGCGCGGCCAGATCGCGTACGAAGGGTCGCCCCTCGTAGTCGCGCAGGTTCGGCGCCACCGCCACCGCGCCGCCGTCACGCGCAAGACGCGCCCCGACCGAGACGCCGATACGCACACCATTGGTTTTTGCGCTCAGGCCATGCGCTTGTATACTCATGGCCTGCGTTAATTGGTCGAGTTGCCGCTCATAGCGCTCCTCGGTCGGGAAGGTGTCGAGCAGGGTGAGGTCTGGCGACCTTGCAGGGTCCGCAAGGAGCGCGACGCGCGTCTTCGTGCCGCCGATGTCTATCGCGACGACGCTCTGATCCTCCATGCCATTCTCCTAAGCTGCCGCGCGCTGCATCTCGCCGGACTCTTGCGCTACGCTCATACGTAGTAGAATTGTGGTAATCAGGAACTGCTTCCCTCGCGTCGAAAACGAGCTCGTCCCGTCTCCCAAACGCAGCAGGATTCGCCATGTCCGCCAACGGGGATCCCGTCACGAAGCCCGCGAGACGCTCGCGGTTCGCGAACTGGGCGCGGAGCAACATGCTCTGGCGCTCGTATCGTGTCGGCTTGCTGCTCTTCCGCACTCTCTATATTATCAACCGCGAACGCTCGCGCGTGGTGCGCGCCCGCCAGCGCGGCGACGACGTGGCGCGACCGAACGTGGGCGCGCTCATCGGCATCCTGCGGGAGTTTCGCGCCGCCGCGATTGACCTGGGCGGCTTGCTGATCAAGCTGGGCCAGTTCCTGGGCGCGCGCGCTGACCTCTTGCCGCAGGAGGCGCTGGATGTGCTGGGCAGTCTGCATGACGAGGTGCCGCCAGAACGTTTCGAGGATATTCTCGGCGTCCTGGAGGCCGATCTTCAAGCGCCGTGGCAGGCCGTCTTCGCCAGCATCGATCCGCAGCCATCCGGAGCCGCCTCTATCGGCCAGGTACACATGGCTCGCCTGCGCGATGGCCGTGTCGTCGCGCTGAAGATCCAGCGGCCGGGTATCGCGCGCATCATCCAGACCGACCTGCGCACGCTGCGCTTCGTGCTGGATGTGGTGCGGCGGCTGGCTCCCGGCGCCAATCAATTCATCGACCTGCGCCAGCTCTATCAGGAGTTCAGCCGCACGGTGAACGAGGAATTGGACTATCAGCGCGAGGGGCGCAACGCCGAGCGGTTCGCGCGCATATTCGCCGACGATCCCATGATTGGCGTGCCAGGCGTGCTCTGGGAGTATTCCACGCGGCGTGTGCTGACGCTGGAGTGGATGGACGGCATCAAGATCACGCGGTTCGCGGAGCTGGACGCCGCCGGTGTGGACCGCGACGCGCTGGCGCGGCGGCTGGCGGGGGCGTATATCCGCCAGGTGCTGGAGGCGGGATTCTTCCACGCCGACCCGCATCCCGGCAACCTGCTCGTCCAGCCCGGTCCCGGCAGCAGCGCCCGGCTCGTGTTCGTGGACTTCGGCATGATGGGGATCATCACGCCGAAGATGCGCACGGGACTGCGCGAGATGTTCCTCGGCGCGATTCAGCGCGACGCCCATATGGTCATGCATGGGGCTGACGCTTTGGGTTTCCTGGCGGACTCGGCGGACCGCGAGGCGATCGAGCGTGTCGCATCGAAGATACTTGATCGTTTCGCGACGATGCCGGCAGGCGAGCTGCGCGAGATGGACCCGCGCGAGGTCATGGACGACGTGGAGTCGGTCTTCTACGATAACCCGCTGCGCATCCCGGCGCAGTTCGCCTTCTTCGGGCGCGCGGTCTCGATGCTTATGGGGCTGACGGTGACGCTCTCGCCCTCGTTCAACTTCGCCGAGGTGGCGACGCCCTACGCGCAGCAGTTCCTGGGCGGCAGTGGCGTTGGCGCGCTCTTCAAGATCCTCGGCATCGAAAATCCGCGTCAGTTGCCAATGGACATCCTGCGTGAGACAACTGTGCTGGCGCGCACCCTGGGGGACATCCCGCGACGGCTGGACCGTGTGCTACAGAGCGCGGAGCGTGGTGAGCTGCGTATCGTCATTACCAACCCGGCGCTGGATCCCGAAGGAGCATGGCACCCCAGGCGTGGCAGTCCGCTGGAGTTGCTGACACGGCCCGTACCAGCGTGGGCGCCCCTGGCCGTCGTGGGAGTGACACTGGCTGGGTGGCTCGTCGCGCGCAGACGACGCCCGCCGCGCTGACATCCCCCGCCACACGACAAGCGCGCCACTGGAACCTTGTCTCAAGACCCGATTCGTCTGGATCATGGTCACAAGCGCGCTCGGCCCTGAAGCGCTGGAGCATGATCCCGTGCGGGCTTAAGCCCTCTCCGAACGCCACCAACCGCGCAGGATTCGGTATTGTTCTCGCAGCAACGCTCTCGTCTCCATCAAAGGCGGAGGTCGATCACGTGCAAGACGCCAGTAACGGTCATACGACAGCGAGCCCTGGATTCACGCCGCAGTCAGCGCCTCAGCGGAGCCGGTACGACATTGCGATTGTCGGTGGGGGTATTGTCGGGCTGGCGACCGCGCGCGAACTCTTATTGCGCAAGCCTGGCTTGCATCTCATCGTCCTGGAAAAAGACGCCGCCATCGCCAGCCAGCAATCCGGCCACAACAGTGGCGTCCTGCACACAGGCATCTATTACGCTCCGGGATCGCTCAAGGCGCAAGCGTGCGTCGAAGGGCATCGTCGCCTGATGACGTTCTGCGAGGAGAAGGGCATTTCCTATGAGCTGTGCGGCAAACTCATCGTTGCGCTCAACGAAAATGAGCTCCCACGGCTCGAAGAACTGTATCGTCGCGGGACAGCCAACGGTGTTGTGGGACTTGAACTGGTTGGGCCGGAACGTCTGCGTGAGATTGAGCCCCACGCCGCCGGGATCAAGGCCATCTACTCCCCGACCACGGGCATCGTCGATTTCGTGGGCGTGGCGCATGCCTATGCCCGCAGCGTGCAGGAGCGTGGCGGCGAGATCGTGGTCGGGCATCGGGTCACGACCATCGCGACGCGTGGCGCATCCGCTATGCTGATCACGCGGCGGTCGTCTGGCAGGGAGGTCGGACTTGAGATCGAAGCGACGCACGTTATCACCTGCGCCGGGCTGCAATCGGACCAGGTGAGCGCATTCGGGCAAGGCAAGCGCGATGTGCGTATCGTGCCATTCCGCGGCGATTACTATCTGCTGCGTCCTGAGAAGCGGCGCCTGGTCCGCGCGCTGATCTATCCGGTTCCCGATCCACGTTTTCCCTTTCTCGGCGTGCACTTCACCCGCCGGCTGAACGGCGAGATCTGGGCTGGTCCGAACGCCGTGCTCGCCTTTGCGCGCGAAGGTTACCGACGGTGGGACCTCGCCCCAGGAGATCTGTGGGACGCGCTCAGTTATCGTGGTTTCTGGAAGATGGCGGCGAAGTACTGGCGAACAGGGTTAGAGGAGATGTACCGTGATTACTCGAAGCAGGCGTACGTGAAAGAGCTGCAGCGCTACCTGCCAGAACTGCGCGCGGACGACCTCCTGCCAGGCCCCAGCGGGGTGCGCGCGCAGGCGGTCGCCTCCGATGGCCGCCTCCTCGACGACTTCCTCATCCGGCGCGGCGAGCGGACGATCCATGTGCAGAACGCGCCCTCTCCCGCGGCGACCTCCTCGCTGATGGTGGCCAGCCTGATCGCCGATCAAGCCGAAAGCCTGTTTGATCTCGACCAGTGATACGGATTCCGGTCGGATGGTCCTTGTCGCCCGCTCGAACCCCGCCACAACGGATGTAGTGTCAGAGGTGGGGCGAGCGACCACCGCGCCGAAAGAGAGCGCCACCTCCACGCCCAATTCCTCGCGTGTCAGGCGGCGGCCATCCGGCGCGCATCCTCGTGGGTCACCCCAGCCACCCTCACGCCGATGGAGAGTATGGCGGCTGGCGTCATCTGCGATGAATACCACCTACCGCCCAGACATCCTCGACGAGATCCGCTCTGGGTCGCGACGTCAGCAAGGCGCGCCGGGCGAGCCGCTGTTCCAAAACCTGCGCCCAGGTGAGCGATCTCACCGCAATTCCTTCTCATCGCGCTCGGTGTTCATACCCTCGCCATCACACATGCTCTTTCATGCAGCATTGCGTCTGAATGGCGCGCTTGTGCTACGGTAAGGGATGATGATCGTCGGCGCGGCGCACGACCGCTGGCGTATGGAAAGACGTGGACATCGCAATGACGAACGGGCAAGAGGACGGGCAGGCAGGCGCGCCGGATGTGACGGCGGGCTATGTGGATAGCGCCGGCGGGCGCCTGTATTACGAGGTCGCGGGCGAGGGGCGACCTGTCCTGTTCATCCACGCCGATGTGGCGGACCACCGCATGTGGGATGAGCAGATCGCGGCATTCTCGCAACGCTATCGGGTCATTCGCTACGACAAGCGCGGGTTCGGCAAGACGACCTCGCAGGACGGCGCCTATTCGCCACGCGCGGATATCGTCGCGCTGCTGGCGCATCTCGGCGTCGCGCGAACCTTCGTCGTGGGACTCTCAAATGGCGGCGCGCTCGCACTCGATTTCATGCTGGAGCATCCCGAGATGGTGGATGGGCTGGTGGTCACAGCGGGCGGGGTGAGCGGCTTCGAGGCTACCCCGACCGAGGACGAGCAGCGTCTCTACACGACCTATACCGAGTTACAGGAACGCCAGGACGCGGCAGGATTGCTCGACCTTGGGGTCCATGTCTGGTGCGATGGCCCATTCCAGCCCCATGGGCGCGCGCCTGAGTCAGTCCGTGAGCGTATCCGCCAGATGATGAGCGACACCGAGCGCGATCATCACGAGGACCTGAAGCCGAGCGAATTGACGCCGCCCGCGCTGGAGCGCCTGGGCGCGATGACGACGCCGACGCTGGTTCTGCTGGGTGTATATGACTTCCCCGCGACGAACGCCGCGATGGAGCTACTGGCCGCGCGTGTCGCCAGCGCGCAACTCGCTACCTTCGACAGCGCGCACATGGTCAACATGGAGCAGCCAGCGCAGTTCAACGAGCGCGTCGGCGCATTCTTTGACGCTGTGAGTGGGCAATAGCGCGATAGATTCTCTTATGTCATTGGCTTGATGTACCAGAAAAGGAACATATGCGCGAGGGTTCGGGCGAGATCGAGGCTCCCGTGGCGCCACACGAGGCCTTCGCGTATCTTTCTGACCCACGGCACGCGCCACGCTGGTTCGCGGGCGTCGAGGTCGCAGACGCGCCAACGGGGCCACTTGCCACTGGAGCAACCTGGACCTTCATCCAGACGCAGAGCGGAGGTCGCGCGAGCCGCACACGGATGGCGCTCTATGAGCCACCCACGCGCTTCATCTGGCGGACCGCCCGGCGCTGGCCAGCGACGAACCTCACCTGGGAACTGCGCTGCCTGCCGGTGGCGGATAATCCGCGCGCCACGTTGCTACGGCTGACGATCCGTATCGAGCCAGGTCCGCTGGGCTGGCTGAGCGCGCTCGCCGCCAGCGCGTTGCGGGGCGACGTCATCGCCGAACGCGCGCAGCGGGCCGTCGAGCGCGCGCGCGCTGTCCTGATCGCCTCCTCGCCACACGGCTCCGCCACACCAGGAACGCAACGGCGCAGGCGGCGAGACCAGTGAGCGGCCACAGCGCGCGAGTAGACGCTAGCGCGTGGGCAGACGGCGGACATTGCGGTCAGCCGGGACAGTAGGAGCCACACTCGCCGCCAGCCCGGCGCCGTTGACCGGACGCATCGAGCCGATGGCCGGGGTCGGGGCGAGATTGCTCAGCGGCACGGGAATCAGGCCCATGCGCATTTTGAGGACGAGGATGCGCTGCAGCGAGAGGTCAATGCGCGCCTGCGTCAGGCGTCCACTGGAGAGAGCTGCGCGCAGCGCATCCTCCATCGCGATCATCTGCGCGGGCGTCATCGGCCCTTCGAGCATGTCGCAGCCCGCCAGAATCGCCAGCACACCCGCCTCCGGCATACTGTAGCGCTGGGTGATGCCGTCCATGTAGAGCGCGTCGGTGATCACCACGCCATCGAAGCCGAGGTCGTGGCGTAATACACCGTCAATGATCGTCGGCGAGAGTTCAGCTGGGAGGTTCGGGTCCAGCGCGGGCATCAGCAGGTCGGTGGACATGATCGCGCCGACCTGTCCTGTCGCCAGCAGCGCACGGTAGGGGGCCAGCTCGACCTGCTCGATCTGCGCGCGTGTGCGGCTGATGATGGGTAGGCCGGCGTGCGCGTCGATGGTCGCGGCGCCGAGTCCGGGGAAGTGCTTGAGCGTGCCCAGGACGCCATTGTTCTGCATGCCGGTCAGGTAGGCGCCCGCATAGGTGGTGACGGTCTGCGCGTCGGTCCCGAAGTTGCGACTGCCCAGGTCTGGCCCGCGCACCAGTTGCACATCCACATCGGGCGCGAAATCGACGTTGAAGCCGAGCGCCGCCATATCCCGCGCGACCTGCGCGCCCTGGCTCGTGGCATAGATCGTGGAGTGCGAGTTGGCGATTGTTCGCGCGGAGGGGCGCGGGCCGTAGATGTCCTTGAGCCGGTCAACGCCGCCACCCTCTTCGTCCAGCGTGACGAGCGGCGGGATGATCGAGTGCGCTTTGGCGGCGGCGATCAGCGCGCGCGCCTGCTGCGCGGATTTGAGGTTGGCGGAATAGACGATGAAGCCGCCGAGATGCAGTTTCTCCACCATCGTGGCGTTGCTCTTGGTGTAGCCACAGCAGAGGAAGGTGGGAATGAATAGCTGGCCAAGTTTGTCGTCGAGCGACATCGTGGCGATGTAGCTGTCGGCGAGATCGGCCAGGGTTGTAGGGATGGCGGGGATCGGTGTCGGCTGTGGAGTGGGGCTCAGCGTCGCGGTGATGACGATGCTTGTTGGCGACGCCTGCGCGGCGCGCAACTGTGCGTTTCGCGCGGATGAAGGATTTGCGCTGAAGCCGGCGGTCAGCAGCGTAGCGAAGAGGGCGCCAATGATGGCGATGCGCTGGCGGGGTTTGTGATAGCGGCTGAGACCTGTCCACCCCCGGCGGGCCGTCTTAGTGGCCTGGCTGGTCCATTCCCAGATGGCGTCCAGCACACGATCGAGCAGATCTATCAGCACGACGCCTCTCCCTCGTACACCCCTGCGACCGCGGTCCGGTAGATGTAGAGACGAGGGAAGATAGCCGCACGGCCACGTGAAGTACGGAGATGAAAATGGGCGCGCATGCTTGCGTCCTACGAGCAAAGAGATGAGGGTATCGCGTTTGGAGAGTGGGATGATGCGCAGGATTCAGGGCCTCTTTGCGTCGCTCGCGCTGGTGTGTACATTGCTGCTCAGCGGTTGCGCGGCGCCTTGGCCCTTCCCACAGCCCACGCCAGGTCCCAAGCTGCCTGATTCCCAGCAGGTCTTTAGGCCATTGGAGATTGGTTCATACGCCGGTGATATACAGACGCTCGATCCCGCGCTGATCATTTCTGCCGTGGATTATCAGATCGCTCAGCTCATCTTTCCCCAGTTGGTGGCGCTGGATGAGCGGCAGCGTCCGGTTGACTGGGCGGCGGAGCGCCATGAAGTGAGCAGCGACGGTCTGACGTACACGTTTCATCTGCGCAAAGGCATAGTGTGGTCAGATGGCACGCTAGTTGACGCTACTACGTTCGCCTACTCCATCAACCGCGCGCTCGATCCGTGTACCGGCTCACAAACCGCGAACTATCTCTACGTCATCAAAGGCGCAGAAGCGCTCAATCAAAGCAGGTGCCCTCAAGACGCTATCAAAAGCGCGACGACGCTCATAGGCGCTTCACTGCTCATACCCGATCCACTCACACTGACGATCGTACTCCAGCAACCTTCCGCCTATTTCCTGAGCGCATTGACCTCTCCGCTCTCTTGGGCCGTTCCGCAGACGCTGGTGGAACGCTACACCCAGCCGCAGATCACCCCACGGGTAGATTATCCTGTCGACATCTCGACCTGGACCGAACATCTAGGTGACAGCGGCGGCTTTGGCGGCAACCTCTTCAAATTGACCAAGTGGGATCACGCCGGCCACCTCGAATTCGCAGTCAACGCCTCCTTCTGGGGGCAGAAGCCTATCCTCCAGATGATCGAGTACACCCTCTACCCGGACAGCGACACAGCATGGAAGGCGTACAAGGCCGGTGAAGGTGACGTTGGCTTCCCGCTCGCGCAGGAGTTCGACTCTGCCAGAACTCTCCCAGGGTCGGTATTCCAGCAGGCGCCACTCCTATCCTTCAACTATCTGACGCTTAACTGGCGCCGTGCGCCGTACGACGATGTGCGCGTCCGCAACGCCTTCTCGCTGGCGCTGGACCGGCAGGCCATCGCGCATGATGTCTTCAAGGACGCCGCGCAGCCGACTATCCATCTCGTGCCGGAGGGGATGCCTGATTACAACCCTGATCTCGCCGACGCGGCGGGGCGACGTGGCAAGGACGCGCTCACCCCAGACCTCGCCACCGCGCGCAGCCTGGCCAATGCGTATGCCGCCGAGAAGTTCGACGGCCATCTCTCCAAATGCCCGCCAGTGGTTTTCACCATCCACCCCAACCGCCCGAATACGGCTCTGGTCATCCAGGCCATGCAGCGGCAGTGGCAGACAGCGTTCCCTGGATGGCCCATAACGCTGGCTTCTATCGAGGAATGGCTCGCGCCCAGGGGTCTATTGAAAAACGTCCAGTTCAGAAACGATGCGTGGGGAGTAGACTACCCGGATCCACAAGACTTTCTTAGCCTGCTCTGGACCACCACGAACGCTCCGAACGCCTACAACCAGAGCGGCGTGAGCATTCCTGAGGTGGACAGGCTCTGCGATCAGGCGGACACAATGATGGACCAGACTACGCGCATCGCGTTGTACCACCGCGCCGAACAATTGCTGGTGGATCAGGGCGCCGCGCTTCCCGTCGAGCAGTCGCTGCGGAGGTATGTGGTCCGCCTGCACGTCGCCGACTGGGGTATCGCGCCGATGTATCTGACGCCGTTGCCGGTGTGGCAGGTGACGTACCTCAGGCGCTAAAAGCCTAGCTGGCTCACCGCGCTACTTGCTGGTTGTCGGAAGCAGGCCTATGCGCATCTTGAGGACGAGGACACGTCGCACCGAGAGATCAATGCGCGCCTGGGTCAGCCGTCCGCTCGCCAGCGTGTTCTTGAGCGCGGTGATGATCCCGCCCAGGCTGGCGGAATTCGAGGGACCTTCCAGCACGTCGCAGCCCGCAAGGATCGCCAGCACACCCGTCTCAGGCACGCCGTAACGCTGCATGAGGTCGGCCATGTAGAGCGCATCGGTCACGACCACACCATCGTATCCCAGGTCATGACGCAGGATGCCGTCGATGATTTTGGGCGAGAGTTCGGCGGGCATGTCGGGGTCGAGCGCCGGCATCAGCAGGTTGGTCGTCATGACGCACTGCACCTGTCCGGTGGCGATCAGCGCGCGATAGGGGGCCAGCTCGACCTGTTCGATCTGCGCGCGCGTGCGATTGATCACTGGGGTGGTCAGGTGGGCGTCGTCGACGGCGGCGCCGAGACCCGGAAAATGCTTGAGGCAGCCCACCACGCCGGCGCTCTGCAGGCCCGTCAGGAACGCGCCGGCGTACGTCGTGACAGTCTGCGGGTCGGTCCCGAAGTTGCGGCTACCGAGGTCGCGCCCATCCACCAGCTGCACGTCCACATCGGGGGCGAAGTTGAGATTCAGCCCCAGCGCTTTCATCTGGTTTCCGGTGAGCGCGCCCTGCTGCCGAGTGTAGTCAGTGGACTTCGCCAGCGCCATCGTGCGCGCGGAAGGATGCGGGCCATAAATGTCTTTGAGCCGGTCCACGCCGCCGCCCTCCTGGTCGATGGACATGAAGAGCGGGATTTGCGCGTGGGATTGCGCCTGCCCCACCATCGCCAGCGTCTGGTCTCTAGTCAGCAGGCTGCGCGCGTACATGATCGTCCCACCGGCGAGGTTGCGCTCGATCATGCTGGCGTCGCTGGGGGGATAATCGGAGCCGACGAAGTTCGCCAGGAAGAGCTGGCCGAGCTTCTGATCCAGGCTCATCGTCGCCATATACTTGTCGGCGAGGGCGCCGAGCTGCTTGTTGGATTTCTGGCTCCATGGCGCGGGATAGGTGATCTTCGGCGCGCTCCCAGGCGCCGTCACGTTGGCGTCGCCGCCCAGCGCCCGCTCGACGATACCTGCATGCTGCGCAACGCCGCAACCCGCGACGATGAGCAGCGCGACGAGCGCGACGGTCCGTCCGACGTATATGAACCTGCGCCGTGGCTTCGGTTCGCTGCTGGGGAAGCGAATCTGCATAAATTCAACACTCCAGGCGTCCAGTGACACGTCGCGACGTGCAGCGGCTGGCGAAGAGGCGCTCGTGGCGCTATCTTTAGAACGAGCGACGGCGCCTCCGCCGCCTCGCAGCATACCAGAAAGCGGGGCGCGTGTCTCGCTACGCTTTCTGGTGGCGCGGGCGCATGTCACACAGGAAACCCGTCGTCGCCGCCACGGCAGCCGAAACGTCTCTGCAGGCGGACGCCGCCCTGCGCGATGCGGTTCCCACGATTTCACACTCCCTCGCCACGCGCCCCGTCATTGACAGCGCCTGGCGCCGAGCGTCATGCTTTGAAGACGATCGAGCGCCACTACACGTCTACGGTAGCTACTTACCCCGCGCAGCGCCCCTGCGCTCCAGATCGAGGGTGCGATGGAGGAGTTCTTCGTCCATAACCATCTGCGCGCGCGTCCGCTCCAGCGCCCGGATCTCGACGCAACGAACGCGGAGCTTGGCGCGCTCTTGCTCCGCTACCTGCATGACGGCTTCAACGACGACTACGGCGCGTGGATCGAGGTGGGCCGTGACGAACGCGCCGTATTACGCTACACCGCTCACGCCGCCGAGGCGCTGCATAAGCTGGCGTTTGGCCCGGCCACCGCGGGCACGATCCAGAAGGCCACGTTCTGGCTGACCTTCCTGCCAGAACACACCAGTCGCTCGGCGGATGAGTTCCGCGCCTTGCGCCGCCACCCGACACGCTTCAAGACCCTCGCCTATCTAGGCCACTTCGCGGACGACCAGCTCCAGCGTGACTTCCGCACATTCCTCGCGCAGGAAGAGCGTGGCCTGCTGCAGAGCGATGGCGAGTCGAGCGCGCTGACCACCTGCGTGGCGCTCGATACCCTGCTGAACCTGCGCGCGAACCAACTCCTGGACCCGCCTTTCCCACAGGAGCAATGTGAGCGGATCATCCAGCGTTTGCATGATGAGTTGCGTGTCTGGCACGCGCAGCAGCGCCAGCCAGCGCGCGCCCCGGACAGACCGGGCGTCGCCGCGAAGTCGCTCATTGGGAACGCGCGTGATCTGAGCTATGTGATGGGTCTGCTCCTGACCGCCGAGATTCCTCTCAATCGCACGTTGCTCGCGGCGATCAAGCGCAGCCTGCTCGCGAGCCTCAAGCGGCAGGACTGGCTGCTGGACGAGGATGTCACACCCGCGCTCTACGCCGCGCTGCAACTGGCGCAGTGGTTTCCCGACGATCCTGGTGTCAGCCGCACGCTGCGCGACGCCTTCGGCAAGATGCAGAGCGTCTACAGCGACGGCGCGGCGCAAAACTGGGGGTTCATGGCCCACACGCTCGCGCTGCGCCTGCTGGCGACGCACTACGGGCCGGAGCATTTCCGCGGCGCCGTCGCCTCCTACCTGCTCGACCACGAGTACCAGCGCAGCGCCCAGCAGAGCCAGCTCAACACCGAACTGGCGCGGATGGTCCGCGCGCGCATGGAGCTTGAGATCACCAAGGTTGATCCGCTGACGGGCGGCTATAGCGACGACGATGTCTACGCCGTCGAGTTCCACTACGCCTTTCCCCTGCTCGATAGCCGGAGCGGTCCTGGCGCCGCCTATCAGCAGCCGGCTCCCCGGCTCATCGTGAAACGCAGCACGCGCGACTCGTTCATCCGCGCCAGCCAGAACTATACCCGATTGCCGGCTGATGCGCGCTCGCTCTTCGTGCGCCAGCCTGCCGAAGAGCAGGTCTACCGCGCGCAGGAGACTGGCCACCACTTCCTCATCATGGAAGATCTGACCGATCTCTTCACCTTCCATCGCCTCCTGCGGCGCTGGGACTACGGCCAGCTGACCGCCGCCAATGAGCGATTGCTTGGCGTCGCGGTCGAGCGTATCTGCGGCGCCTCATTCACCATGCTCGAAAGCGCCTCGCAAGACCGGCACGAGTTTCACACGATGCAGATCTCGCGGCTCTACCTGGCCCAGATCGAGGAGTCGCTGATGCGCGCCGTGCGCTCGGACCGCGTGCCCTGGCTCAAGAACCTGGTGCGTGGTGGCTGCCGCGTCAATGAACAGCAATATCAGCCGCTGGACAATTACCTGAGCGCGCTGCTCAAGCAGCGCCAGCGGTTCCAGCCGCGCGCCCTCGGGCTGACGCATGGCGACTTCCACGCGCGCAACATCATGTTGAGCAAGGACTGTGAGGAGATCAAGCTCATCGACCTGGATAAGCTCTCGTGGTCGGGCGACTACATGGCCGATCTCGGCACGCTGGTCGAGAACGTCGTCATCTACCGGCGGCTGGAGCACCGGCGGCAGGAGGACATGAACGCCGACTACAGCCTGAGCGCCGAGGACATCCTCATCGACCGCAAAGCGCCCACCGACGGCGAACTGGATAAAGGCGGCGTGAAGTATCCCACGCTCGCCCGCCCGCTGACGATCCGCTTCCAGGAGTTGCTGATCGCCTCGGCCAGCGTGTTCGCCCGCCAGCGCAAAGACGGCGACTGGAAGCTGCGCCTCTGGCTGGCGACGGCCACCGCGCTCTTCCGCCGGCTCGCCTACCAGACGCGCCAGAAGCCGGCGGCGGTCCTCTATGGCGAGGGCGTGCGCCTGCTGCATGAGCTCTACCAGTTCCTCGAACACGGTCAGGCGTTGCCGGCGCTCCCCGTTCCGGCCACGCGCCAGCCCGCGCAGGCGCCTGCCGACCGGCTGCCCGACTGGATGCAGCACACCGAGCAGTTGCGCGTCATGCACCGCCGTCTGGTCGCGATGGGTTTACAGGCGAGCGTCAGCGCGAGCGCGGCGCGCTACTTCGCCCTCGTGGGGGAATCGCGCAAAGAGCTGGTCGCCGTGCTGGCGCAGCCCGATCCGGCGGCGCGGGAGACGCGTGGAGCGCTGGGCGTACTCCTGCTGCGGCTCGACGATGTCGCCACGCTCTCCCGGTCGAGCCTGGAGCCGCGTCCCGTGCAGGGGCGCAACGAGGGCGCCCTGCGCACGAAGGTGGAGATCACGCCGACGAGCGCGGTTGGCGTCTTCGTGGAGGATGTGGCGGCGCTAGTACGACTGGCGCGCGACCGCGTGGGTCAGGATTAGGCGTCACGCCATCGCGGCGCGATATTTGTCGTACGCCTCGATGATCGCTGTGGCATAGCGCTCATCCACAAACGGCTCCTGCGGCGCGCGCTCCTGGATGGCGTCGAGCAGCGCGGAGACAAGCCCAGTCAATCGCGCCGCTTGCCGGTCGCGCTTGGCCGCCTGAAAGAGATAGGTGGTGCTGTAGCGGTAGAGATCATCCAGCATCGCAACCGCCTCGATCCCCGCCTGCTCCGCGCCGAGCGTCGTCTGTAAGGTCTCCCAGCAGTTGCTATGGAACCGCACGACGCCCCTGGCGATCTGCGTCACGTTGCGCTCGTCGCTCGCGTCCCAACGCGGATGGTCGCGCCAGTAGCGCAGCAGGTATGCGTCGCCTCCATCGCCTTCGCGACAGAGCGCATGGCGAAACCCTGTCCAGAGCGCGTTCGGGTATTCCGGGTTCTTCGGCAGCGCGCGTAGCAGCCCCGAATAGAGATTCGAGTCGACGTAGTCCATTGGGTGGCCGACGGCGACGGCCTGGAGCGTCACACCGGCGCTGAGGAAGCCGAGATAGTAGGCGACGGTTGTGGGCGCGTCGCCGGCGTGCTGCGCGCAGCCAGTCAGCAGGTTCTTGAGCGCGCGGTAGCGCGCGCGGTGATAGGCCACGCCCTCACTCTCGGCCTTGCGGTCCTGCACGCCGCTCAGAAAGGCTCCGAGTGTCATGGTCATCGCGCGCGTCGTGCCGAGATCCGCACGCGCGTTGGCCCCCGCGATGCCCGCCTGCAACACCGCGAAGCCGTCCTGTGACTCCCAACTCGCGATCGGCTTCCCGCGCAGATTGCGGATCGCCCAGCGCGCGGCGTACTCGCCGGAGAGCCGCCAGGGTAGATTCCAGAGGTAGCCGATCATTAGGAAGACGACGGCGCCGAACCAGAGCAGTGTCTGCCAGAGCTGGCCGAGGTAGATGGGCGCCATCAGGTAGATCAGCGCGACCATCGTCACACCTGTCCATACCAGCAGCAACGGCCCCATCGTCAGTAAGATCGCGCGCGTGAGCGCAAGTGAGAGCGTCTGGCCCGCGATCTGCAACGCGGCGACGTTGTAGCCGATCAGCACGGCGATGATAACGGCGAGCGTCGTGAGGTCGGCACCGACGATGGGCGCGGGGTCGATACCGCTTCCCATAATCGGGGTGAGCGCCTCACGTCCGAAGGGCAGCGTGTCCGCCTGCCAGGGAGACCATTCACCTAGATGTGGCAGGACCCAGCCGACCAGCGCGCCCAGTCCCAGCAGGAACACGCCTACACCCGTCGTGACAGCGCCGATCGCCGATACCCCGCCCAGCCTCCAGCCTCGCATAGCGCCTCCCCGTTAGCAGCCGACGACCCGTCGGCGCGAGCGTTGATCGCCGTCCCATCGGTCCCGCGCCGGTCACACTATATCGGCAGGCCAGCAATTGCGCAAGTCTGGGGCCCGGACTATGTACTCGCCCGCTCAGGCGGCGCTCACCATGTTTGCCGCGCTCTGGGCTTTTGGCGTGCGCGACCCAGGGGCCGTGTCTACACGATTCCAGCGCGGCCGGCTCTCACATAGGCGCCGGCGTGTATAGTGACTGATAATGACTGTTGATAGCGGTGGGCGACGGGCCGCGGCGCGGAACGTAACACCTGCGAGCCTTCATGGCGCCTGCGCTCGTATCAGTGATAGATGAAGTGATAGCGCGCCTTGGTGGCGAACTGTATCTGTACATCCAGCATGGAGACGCGACAGCAGTGCGACTGACGACATTTGCGCGCCGGCAGAGTGAGCGCGCTCTCCCTGCGCCAGCGATTCAGCACGATCAGCGCGGCTGGCTAGCCAGCGGGCGCGCGTGGATCGAGACTGGCCTGATCGTGATTGGGCTACTGGCGCAGTTTTTCCTGCTGCCGCATGTGCTCGACGCCGACGGCAAGATACGTTATCAGACGCTCGACGCGTTGTTGCGCGAGAGCGCTCTCCTGGACAATAGATATTCCCTGATCGGGCCGCTTTTCGCCACCCCTGTCTGGCTCGTGGGCAGCGTCTTTGGCGACGCCGCATGGTGGGTCGCCCGGTTCAACACGCTCTTCCTGGGGCTGGGCTTGCTCGCGCTCTATCTGCTGCTCAGAAAGCGCATGGATCGGGGTCTGCTGCGCGAATTCCTCCTGCTGCTGCTCGTGGCCTCGATGGTTCCCGCGCACATCGAGGGCTTCTATGGTGAGGTCTTTACCACGCTCTGTGTCGCCGTCGGCGTCATCCTGCTCTTCACTCGCGCGCGCTGGAGCGGCTGGGTGGCGCTCATCATTGGAGTAGCGAACACCCCCGCTGCAATCCTCGGCCTCGCCTTCATGATGGCGCAACGCGCACTGCGCAGCCGGCGCCTGCGCTACCTGCTCATTCCGCTCGGCGCGCTCGCGCTGATCGGCCTGGAAGCATGGATCAGACGCGGCAGCCCGTTCGCCAGTGGCTATGGCGACGACCATGGCTACCGCACGTTCATGCCCTACTCTGGGCTGCCAGGCTTCAGCTACCCGTTTTTCCTGGGCCTGCTCTCGCTTCTCTTCTCGTTCGGCAAAGGGATCATCTTCTTCGCCCCAGGATTACTGCTGCCCGCGCGCCGCGCGCTTGGCGCCTATTCGGTGCGGCTGTGGATGATTCATCGGCTCTGGCTGCTCTTCGTGGTTGGGCTGATCCTGGTCTACGCTTCCTGGTGGGCGTGGTACGGCGGCTGGTTCTGGGGGCCGCGCTTCCTGCTCTTCGCCTCGATTCCGGCGTCGCTCGCGCTGGCGGTCTGGCTGCGCAAGAAAGACGCCTCACTCTGGATGCGGCTCGCCGCGCTGGGCGTTCTGACGCTTTCCTGCTGGGTGGGGCTGAATGGCGCGGTCTTCAGCGATGCGACACTCGCGCCGACCTGTCTATGGGACAACTTCGCGCGCGAGGCGTATTGCCACTACATTCCAGAGTTCAGCGTGCTCTGGCGTCCTTTCGTGATCGCCAGCCAACTGGGCCTTGGCCAGGCCTTCTACACGGCGGAACGGCTCGATCCAGGCAAGCTGATCTATGCGGGCTTCACAGCGCTGGTGTATCTCTACTTCGCCGCGCCGCTCGTGGTGACGATGATCCGGCAGGCCACCCCACTGGCGTGGAGATTCGCGCGCGAGCGTCTATCCCTCGCCGCCTGGCGCCTTTGAGCAGCTCGCCAAGACGTCACTGACGAGCGAAAAGCATTGCCATTGGAACCACCCGCGAGCACGATATCGGATTGACCCTCATACATACCTGCGTTATGATGGCGCGGACGCTGATAACACATTTCAGTCGCGCACTTTGCAAGCGATCAACGAGGGAAAATTACAGATGCTGACAAATGCGGCAAGTGGACAATCAGCGGACGATAGCCAACGGAATGCGAGAGGCAGCGCCATCGCGGGAATCGTGGCATTGGCCGTGATTGTTTCGCCTGTTCTCCTGCAATTTCCGGAAGAGCATCTGAAGCGCATCGCATACTGGAAGAGCATCTGAAGCGCATCGCATACTGGCCGTTGAAGACGCTTGAGATCACTGGAATGCTGCCAGTGACAGGAATCGTTGTATTGGTTGTCTCACTCGGCGTCCTGGTTCTTGGCTACCTCGGCAATCCTCGTATACATCGGCTAGCTGTCGTGGGCCTTGTCTCCGGCGCAGCGGCTTTCATGCTCCTTGTGATTACCGTGATGTTCTCATACATCCTTGGACATCTTTGGCTTGTGGGATTCGGATTTACGGTGGGAGGCTGATCGCGCTGGACGACTAGAACAGGCGCGCGCCGAGGGGAGCGTCGCGGTCCGGCGCGAGCAGGATCACCGCGCCGTCGGGGTTGGCCACGCCGAGCGTCAACACCTCCGAGCGAAAGCCGGCGATGCGTCGTGGCGGGAAGTTGACGACGCCCATCACCAGCCGGCCCACCAATTCCTCCGCACGATAGAGCGTGGTGAGTTGCGCGCTGGATTGCCTGACGCCGATCTCGGGGCCGAAATCGATGCGCAACTTGTAGGCTGGCTTGCGCGCGCCCTCCAGCGGCTCCGCGGAGAGAATACGGCCCACGCGGATATCCACCTTCTCGAAGTCCTCGATAGTGATCTCTGGCGTGCGCTCCGCTTGTTCATGCGCCTCGGACATACTCTAACCCGCTTCTAAGGTTTCTGCCTTCGTTTGCCGCATTGTAGCATGAGCGCGCCACACTTCTCTTTAGCAGCGCCGCATCCCGCCCTATTCGGAGGAGTACAATAGAAAGAAACGAGCGCGCAAGGGGCGATCAATGGCGAAACAGACCGAGGAACAACGGCTGGCCGAGGAATGGCTGCCCAGCCGTGAAGAAGCTACCGTCTCGACTGTCGGCTTGCTCGCCATCGGCGGACTCTACTTCGTCGTGAGCGATTCAATAGGTATCGGCCCACCATGGCTGTTGTTCGTGTTGGAGAGCATACTGGTTGCGCCGCAGGTCATCAGCCATGTGGTCATGCGCAAGCCGCTGCCACATCGGATCGAGCGCAGCCTGGCGCTGGCGCTCCTCGCGGTACTCGCCATCGCCTTGATCGTCTCGCTGTTTCGCTTCATCCAGGTGCTCCCGGACTACGTGCACGGTCCTGTCCTCCTGCTGGATGGCGCTATTCTCTGGATCCTCAACATCCTGGTCTTCGCCACCGGGTACTGGGAGCTAGATGGCGGTGGGGCGCGCATGCGCCACGTGCGGCCAGGCAACCGGCAGGACTTCCTGTTCCCACAGCAGCAATTGAGCGCTCCTGTTCAATGGAAGCCAGGCTTCATTGACTACCTCTTCCTCGCGTTCTGTTTCTCGACCGCATTCAGCCCGGCGGACACGCCCCCGCTCACGCGCGGCGCGAAACTGCTCGTGATGGCGCAGGCGCTGATCTCGCTCGTCATTGCCGCCGTGATCATCAGCCGCGCGATCAATATCCTGGGAACGAAGTAACGCTGCGCGCTGACTCCAGCGCAGCTATAATACGCCACAAGGCTGTCTGAGCATTGAGGACAGGCGCCGCGACGCCGCGATGAGAGGAGCGCGATCATGCTGCTGGTGACCGGAGCCTCTGGGTTCGTGGGAAGCCGTCTGGTGACGCGACTGGCGCAAGAGGGCGAGCGTCCACACGCGCTGGTCCGCAATGCGGACAAGGCAAAGAAGTCGCTGCCAGCCGAGGGCTACGATCTGTATGTCGGCGACACCACCCTGCCCTCGACGATGGACGCCGCGCTTGTGGGTGTTGACACCGTCATTCACGCCGCCTTCGTCACCGCCGACCGCAAGCAGGGGCCAGGCGTCGACTATTACAAGACGAACGTCCTCGGCACGCGCAACCTCGTCGCCGCGGCGCAACGCGCGGGTGTCCAGCGGATCATCGTGCTGACCGGGCTGGGCACGAAACCGGCCAAGCCTGGCTCGTACATGCAGGGGCGCTACGAGGCGGTGCAGAGCGTGCGCGAGAGCGGCCTGGCGTGGTCTGCGCTCGGCCCGTCCATCCTGTTCGGCCAGGGCGCCGCCTTCTTCAAGGGGCTGTCGGACCTGATCCGCAGTATTCCCGGCGTGGTACCCATGATCGGGAACGGTAAGGTGGAGTTCCAGCCGATCTGGGTCGAGGACGTGGTGACGTGTCTGATCAAGATGGCGCGCGAGCCAGAGCGCTACGACGGGCGCCTGATCGACGTGGGCGGGCCGGAAGTCTATACCTACGCGCAGATCCTCGACCTGTTGATGGCGAAACTGCACAAGCAGCGGGTCAAGGTGCCCGGACCCATGCCACTGGCCAGCCTCGGGGCGGGCGTGATGGAACTGATCCTGCCGAAGCCGCCGGTGACGCGCGCGGCGATGGCCCTCTTCGAGTTCCCCAACGTCACCGAGATTCACGCAGTGGAGAAGTACTTTGGCTTCACGCCACGCTCGCTCAAATCTTACCTCGACGAGAATCCGCCCGACTGAGCGAGAGTGTCATACCGGAGCTACGTGCGAAAATACCTCCCCTAGTCTGAAGGGGCAGGATCTATCGTACCGACTCGGCGGGCGAGACCTGTCCCACCCCCGCAAGACCTATACCATGCCTGATAGCGTCTGTGACTGACCACGCACCCACGGATCGGCGCCTTTTCATCCGATGTTAAGCCGATGGCTGTATCATCTGTGGGCAGGGAGGCTTGCGCCGTCCCAATAGGAGAAGCGGCGTCTCGCGTTATGGATGCTCGCTCTGTCCGTCTGTGACTTCAGACAGGCGCAGTGGCAATCTCCCGGGTATCGCGCGCCTTCTGTTGGTTCAGCCAGGGCGGGGGCGACTCATTGCGGAGGACGCCCAGGGGACAGGAAAGACGCAGGAATCGCGTATGACACACGTGCTCGTCGTAGATGATAGCGAGTCGATCCGGCAGGCGGTGCGCTTGATGCTCGAGCCGCATGGCTTTCAGGTGCGCGAGGCGACCGATGGCGACGAGGGGCTGGAGGCGATACGCGCCGAATCCGATCCTATGATCGTGCTGCTCGACTATCAGATGGAGCGCATGGACGGCGGCGAGGTGCTCAAAACGGTCGCGAGCGAGGGTGGGCCGCTGCTAAGCCACGAATACATCATGATCACCGCCGTGGCGAACACCTTCCCGCCCGATTTCATCGAACTCCTGCGCAGCATGTCGATCCGCGTGCTTCAGAAGCCCTTCGACGACAAAGCGCTGGTGCCGGCGGTCGAAGGGGCGGTAGAACGCCTCAACGCGCCACCCGACGAGCCAATCCCCTGGCTCCCCGAGGCCTGAGGGTCAGCCCCCGCCGATACGGGTTCCATCCTGATGATTGGCGTCTATCTGTAGGGGCGCGACCGGTCGCGCCCATCTGGGTCGACGACAAACGGAGTTCTTGGCGATAGAATCCGTAGTAGATCGAACCAACTGACGTTTGCATGAAGGGCTAAACCTGGTAGCCTGCGTGGGGGGAGCAGGCGCGGATGAGGGCACGCGTGTGGCGTAGCCGCGCCTTGGCACGCCGCATCGCCAAGGAGCGTGCGGCCAGGTCGGGGCAGCACAGAGTGCGGAGTTCAACGCGCTTGCGGTAGTTCCAGATGCCCTCAGCAGGATTGAGCTCGGGCGGATTGAGCTCGGGCGCATACCCCGGCCGGGGCTCGAGATGCAGTCAGTGGGCGGCGCCACGGCGCAGGAAGTCCGTGATGGGCTGAGCGCGATGAAGCGGCGCGCCGTCCCAGATGACCAACAGCTTCCCCTGGATCTTGCGTAGCCACCCGCGCAGGAAGCGCCCCACCTCGGGCGAACGATCGGCGTGGTCTTGGGTCTGCACGCACAAGCGCCCCTCGGCCGTACTGCCACTGATCGCGGAGAGATGGGCGCGCGTCAGCGGCATGCGCAGCAACGGCGTCGGCCCCCACGACGCCCAGGCGTACGGCCATGGGGAGTCAGGAGCAGCCGGACTGATCTCCCCAGACGCTGGTCCACCCCTCCTCGGCTGCTTTTTTCCCAGCGCCGGCCAGCGCTCCTGCCACCATGCGGCACGCGCCGCCTCGTCGCGCCGCCTCGTCGCGCCGCGCCGCCTCGTCGCGGACGGGGCCGCCTCGTCGCGGACGGGGCCGCTGCACGCTGTGGCGCAGACCAGGGAGGAGTCGGGTGACGTGGGCGGGATGGTATGCGGCGCCGAACGTGCGGCGAATGCCCGCAGCTCCCCGCTGGCACGTCCAGACCTGCCCGCGCAAGCCGTAGGCCTCCGCGCCACGAGCGACGAGCGCCGGAATCGGGGCGCGTGGTTCCTCGCTCAGCCTGGGGGTCGGACCCGGAGCCGGGTGACGCCGCAACGCTGCGACCCCCCTCTGCCGTGCGCGGCTGAGCCACTGACTGCGCCGGGCGTCACCCCCAGCGCCGCGGCGCTATCTTGCTGTTTCCGGCCCTGTTCTTTCAGACCCCCGGCGCGTCGCCGCCGCCCTGCTCGCGGTCGCATGCCACATCGCGTACACGGTGCTCTTCTACGACTTGTTCAAGCCTGTGAACCGGAGCATCGCCCTCCTGGCGGCATCCGTCAGCCTCGTGGCGTGCGCCCTCCAGGCGTTTGCCGCGCTCTTCCAGTTCGTCCCTTTGCTCGTCTTGGGAGGCGGGAGTTCCTTGGGCGTGTTGACGCAGGGACAGGCGCAGGCGCTCCTGTTCTTCAACCTGCATGCGCAGGCCTTCAACATCTATTTGATCTTCTTCGGCTTCTGGTTGATCCCGACCGGCTACCTCATACTCCGGTCGACCTTCTTCCCGCGCATCATCGGTGTGCTGTTGGTGCTGGATGGGCTGGGGTGGGCGACCTTCCTCCGGCCGCCGCTCGCCATCCCGCTGTACCCTGTGATCTCCGCCGTCGCCGCCCTCGCGGAAATCCCGCTGGTCCTGCGGCTGCTTGTGGTCAGCGTCAACGTGCAACGATGGAAGGAGCAGGCTAGCGGGGCCTAGTGCTCAATCCAGGCGCGCTTTGACCACCGAATAGAGCTTCTTGAGCTGGACGCACGAAAGCCAGCTGAGTGACGGTCACAACCGCTACCGAGCGCCTACGTTGCGTTGGACAGGGTCAGGCCGCAGGTCCCAGCGCCAGTGCCTGAGGTCCCAGCGCCAGCGCTTGGCGCGTCAAGATGCAGGTCGCCAACCCCGCTGTGGTAATACTTGTGCTGCCCATCACTATGGTATTGGGTAGCGTCCTGCGGCAAGAACTGCGCGCAATAGGCGAAGGCGTCCTGGGCAGTCCACGTACCAGGCCCGTCGGCGCCTGCATAGTTGACGGCCCCACTGGTGGGCGACACGCCGAGAAGAATCAGCGGCGCGCGACTCGCCCGGAATAATGCTCGGCCACTTGCTCCGATACTGTTAGGTTGCCCATACTTTTTGACGAAGTCGGCGTACGGCCCGCCAACGAAAGGGCGCCCATTGGCGCTTGGCGTGGCGCTGGTCCTGGTGCTGGTGGACTTCGTGCCGCTCGTGCTTGTGCTGCTCGTGCTTGTGCTGCTCGCGCTGCTGGGACTCGTCGTGGCGCTGGAGCCGCTGGTCCTGGCGCCGCCGCCGCACCCTATGAGCGTCAGGAGCAGCGCCGCCGCGAGAAGGAAGGAAATACGGTATCTTGCCATGCCACAACCACCTTTCTCGCCGTCTATGTCAGCCAGGTCCGCATGCCTGCTCCCAACTCCATGCGACTGGCCGCAAGCGGTCGCTGTCCTAAAGGGGGCATAACAAGGAACACGCGCGCCGTGTGCGACTCCGGCGCCAACAGTTACTATCGTACGCCGGACGCCAGGGCGTACCCAGTGTTGGCGCCATTCTACCCTCTGCGCTCCACATCCACATGTCGTGCGGTTGATCACCTCACTCGGTTCAGCCCTCCAGGTGAGCCCCCAGTCGCGTCATGTGTGGTATGCGCGAGCCGTCCTGGCATCCGCCGGAGAGACTAGCGTAGCCGCACGCCTTCACAACGTGCGCCTTCGCAAGCGTTCCCAGAGAGTATGCTGCGAGGACTCTGAGTAGGCAAGATGCGGGCGATGATAGCGCCCGCGGCCCCGACGCGCGCTTGCCCGTTCGAGCGCCAGCGCGCCAGGTGCGTCGCTCGCTGTCAACGATGGCGGTTAGCCCTAGGTCAGCGCGATGCGAGCGAAGGCGCGCAGACCCTCCAGATCGTCCAGCGCCAGCCACTGGAAGATCAGCTCGTCCGCGCCCGCCTGCCGTACGCCGCGATGTGCCGGCGTACCTCGCCCTCGTCGCGAGGATCGAAGAAGAGCGGGAGCATAACCGTCCGCCGCACGTCCTCTGCCCGCCGTCCCGCCGCTCCAGCGCAGTGTAGCACGGGTCCGCAATCCCGGCGACAGCCGCGCCGCAAGATGAGCTTGCGCTCACCGGGCGGACGGTGTATACTGGGCTTCCTGGAGCGGGCGCGCTGGCGGAGCGGGCGACGCCCACACGGTAAGGAGCGACCCGACATGAATCTCTTCGAGGTCGTGCTGGCGATACTCGCGCTCGTTGCGGTGAGCGCGCTGGCGGGGGCGCTCGTCCGGCGGCGGAAGGCGCGCGGCCTGACGGACATCTCCGGGCTGGGCGACGCGCCGGGCGAGCAGGGGCCGGCGAAGCGGGTGAACGACATGCAGGGATGGCGGTATGGGCTATTTCATCCCGGGAACACCGCCCCTCTGCCCCCAGGCGATAGCTTGTAGCCGCACATTGGCCCCTGACTCGCCGCAAGGTTGGTTGGGGGGAGCCACACCGATTCTCACCACGCTACGCAAGGCACGAACTCTGAATTTTCCCGGCTCCGCGCGCGGTAGAGCGAAAGAGACCCGCGAAGCCGAGCGCCTCGACCTCAGCGGCAAGTGCAATCCAGCGCGCCCACGTCAGCCCGTTTTGCCCCTCGACCTAGATCGAGATCGCCGCCATATCGCCTCCCGCTACTGAAGTGAGCTTCGTCGGCTTTTCGCCTGCTCAGATGATAGCAGCGCGCTCATAGGCGGTCTGGCTCCCGGCGCCCATTCATGTTTTCGCGTATGCGGGTTATGGCCCTAGTTGTCCTGCGCGCCGGTGATGCGCCCCATCGTGCGCGAGTTCTCCAGCGCCTCGACCACGCGCATGATATCGCCCAGCACCTCGTTGAAGAGCGAGGGCAGCCAGTCCTCTGGATGCGGCGTAGCGCCCGTCCCCCCGGACGCAACGGCGCGCTGGCGCGAGCGCGGCAGCGGGAAGTGCCCCTCGCGATACTCCATCCCGGAGCGGAATCCGCTCATCCCTTCCGGGTCCCACAGCGGCAGCTCGACATGCTGCTGGAGCGCGAGCAGATCCGCCTCCATCGCGCCGTCGCCCAGCGTCAGCGAGATCGTCGGCTGTGTCTCGACGGCGCGGCTACTGTGCTCGGAGGCGCGCAGCTTCAGGCTGCGGGTGATGTTCTGCATGTTCAGCTCGCTCAGCCGCATGTGATCCAGCGGCAGCGAGTAGGTCAGATCAAGGTCCAGCGGCGGGACGTTCTCAGTATGCAGATGCGGGCAATCTTCATCCGGCTCGTGCATGAACTCGCAGATGCTCTCCGCGCCATCCACCGAGAGCACGGTATCGAGCGGCCCCCACCCGAACGACACCTGGCAGGTGGCGCGTTGTTCGGCCTCCTCGCACGGCCCTGGGTGCAGCGTGCAACTGAACTCGCGCTCCAGCGTCTGCACGTTCAGCCAGGATTCCGGGTGCGCCGATAACCCGGTGCTCTCCGCCGCGGCGAGAAACATCTCGGTGACATCTTCGAAGGTGACCATGGCGCGTCTCCACCTCTCCGTGGCCCAGCGGACCACCAGCCAGACGATACTCCCGACGACACTTACGCCGGATACTCCCGCCAGGCGAGACGCCATCGTGCTGCGCTCGGCGTCCTTCATCATACAAACCGCGTCGGGGGGTGTCAATTCGCCCCAGTGGGGCTGAACGCGCTGCGACACGGCGGACCGCGGGGCGCTGCTACGGACGCTGGGCGGAGTGAACGTAGAGATCGGCCCAGATCGCCGCCTCGCGATACTGGTTCGCCTTGCGCCCGTGCGGCAGCAGGTCCACGCTCATCTCGGCAAGACGCCGCCGCCGCTCCTCCAGCGAGAGAGTCGGATCGGCCACCGCCGGGTCATCTATCGCCCACGGCGCGACGGCAAGGAACTCACCCAGCAGTGGCTCGCCGGAAGTTGGATTCACGTGCTCGTCCAGCCCGATGAACGTATGGTCGGGCGCGGGCTTCGGCAGCGTCTCGTCACGTTGCGCGCTGATGCTGGACTGGCCGTCGAAGGGGATCTCGTACAGGTTGCCAGTCTGCATCGCGCAGATGTTGTAGCGCAGGTTCGGATACTTCGGCTGGATCGATCCGAGCACGGAGATCAGCCAGTCCTGCGGCTGCCACTGGCGTGTCTCGCGCGTCAGTCCTGCCCAGCGTGTATCGTTCGCGTCTGGCTGGACGACGACTTCTGCGCCCGCCGCATCCAGATGGCGCACATACTGTGGCGTGAAGGCGTCCAGACTGATAGCGACGCCCAGCCGTCCCGCCGGCGTCGGGATGACTTGCGCATCCTCCAGTCGCCCTGGCGTCAGGTCGAGTTGATCGCGGTCACTCGCCGTCAGGAAGACCTTGTTCACCCGCCCCAGGAGCGCGCCATCCGGGCCGAAGACCAGCGCCGTGTTGTAGACCTCCGGCCCGGTGGGGAAATACACGCTCTCCGCTCCTGCCCTGCCCCAGCGGCGGATCTCACGCCGATCCGTCGAGCGGCGCACGTCGGGCGCGATGGTCCCAGCGATGATGGTGGCTTGGTACTTCACCGCCAGCCGGGAAAGCGTCTCGACCAGGGGGCGATAGAGCGCGTCACAGGAGGCCAGCAGGAGCGCCCGCGTGGGCGAGATCCCGCGCCACATGCGCAGGCAGCGCGCCACTCGATTGGTCTGGCCTACGGCCAGGAGGCCCATCGCCAGCCGCGACTCGCGCAGGTAGGTGGTCACCGCAGCGTTGGCCAACCCCGCGGCGGCGAATCCCGCTCCGACCCAGCGCAGGTCCACCCGCCTGAAGCGTGGTGTCATAGCCGCGAGGCCGAGCAGCGCCAGCGCGCTTACCATGCCAGGTGGGCGTCGCGCCAGCGCGCCACGACGCCCCACGAGCGCCGCGGGCAGTCCCAGAACCTCGGTGAGAACGACGAGGTTGGGACGGTCCAGCATGAGGTGGGGTTCGGCAAGCAGCAGGATGCGCTCCAGTTCGGCGATGTAGCTCGCCTCGGAGGCCGCCGTCGCGACGTTGAGCTTATTGCCTACCGCTACTGCGCGCACTACCGCGCCCTGGTCCATTCGAGCCTGCTCGCTCATTGCTCGTCTCCACTCTCCACCTGCTGTACACGAGGCACAGTAGTGGAGACGTAGACCACACATCGGAAGGCGCGCTGTATGGCAGCAAAGCCTACGACGTGTCGGTAACCAGCGCTGTCGTAGTGTCAGTCAGTACTTGAGCCGCTGACTCCTGCCCCATACTGCGCAAGGGCTGACGCCATACTGCAACCTGAACTACCACGGGAGCCCCTTGATATTGTGGGGGAAAGGAACGCTCATGAGTAGTTCGTATCGGGTGCTTCCCGCCGCTCTATTTTCTGAGGAGGTCGATTCATCGCAGCCAACTTCGAGGTGGACATAATATCCCTCAAAGATTCCTGCGTACTCGTCGCCAAGGCCAGCCGACACGGACCCTAGAAACGTCCAGCCTGCCGCTGGCGCTACCTGACGGTAGTGCGCAAAGACTTCTTCACATGCGACCGTGCGTAGGTATCGGGCGACAATGCTGGGCGAGTTCGCACGTTCTAACGGACTCTCCTCCGGAGTCACTTCGGTGACACCTTCGACTGTGGGCAACGCCGCCAATTCTGTTTGCATTACCTCGAGCCCGCGTTGTCGGTAGGCGATCTCCCAGGGCGCGAAGTGGAAGTCGACATCAAAAAGCAGGAACAACCCAATGAGGCTTAAGATCGCCACGGGAAAAACCTTCTCCCCCACGAGACGTTTATGTGGGGGTCCGCCTATGAGAGGCAAGGTTCGTTCCTTCTCCTATGCTTCCCCTCATCACCTCTGACATGCCCCGGAAGACGGCCTCCATACGCGTAGGGAAGCGATGGACCAATGATACCATGCTCCATGCGCGGCGCTTAGCTCGCCGGAGCCGTCACAGCCTTCTTTCCGCGCATATAGCGCGCCGTCGCCATCTCGCCCACGGCGACGGTCGTCAGCGCCAGCAGCAGGTGGACGATCTGGAGAACCGGCTGGCCGGGAACGGCTTTCTGTATGAGACCAAGCACCGCCAGCGCCAGCCCCGCGCCGAACGTGGCGAGCGTCAGGCCGAGCGAGCCGCCCTTCACCGTCGCCTGCGCCACACCCAGGAACCAGACCAGCGCCACGATCAGCAGGCCCAGCGCCATGTGCAGCAGCACCGGCGCGAGCGGACGGCCAATCCAGAGCGAGACGCCGAGAATGAGCTCCAGCGCCACGGCGACACGCAGCGCCAGCGACGAGATACGCACCGCCACAGCATGTTCCTCCTGAGCGCAAGCATCCTCGCGCGACTATTGGCTTGTACTCTCCCTGAGAAGCATACCCGATGCGCCAAGCCCGACTCGCCAGGCCAATCCAGTGGTCACACTGCGTTGCCAGAGGGCGAGGTGGCGGCGTACTATGTGCTCATGTGTTCTAGCCGTCCGAAAAGGGGAAACATGAGTTCTGTGGCGAATCGTGTCATGCAGGAACGCTGGCCCTGGATCGAGGGGTCACATGTCATGCGCGCGCAAGCGACAAGCCTGCTCGACGACGCCGACCTGGCGTTCAACCCCGGCGGAGCGAATATGACGCTCGGCGCGCTCTGTCGCGAGATGGGCGAGGTCGAGCATTCCTATCTGGAGTCGCTCAAGACGCTGAAGCAGGACTGGTCATATCGCAACGAGGAGGCGGGACTGGAGGGCAGCGTCGCCCGACTCACGGCGTGGTATCAGATGCTCGACGACGAGATGAAAGCATTTGTCCAGGGACTGTCTGATGAGGACCTGGCGCAGATGGTGGATCGCGGTGACGGGCCGACCTGGAGCATCGAGACACAACTCGAGGTCTATCTCCAGGCGCTGCTGATCTTCTTCGGCAAGCTCACCATCTACCTGAAGGCAATGAACAAGCCGCTGCCGAAGGAGTTCCAGAAGTACATATCATAAGTTGACCCATCGTCCAGCGGGGGTGTGAGCTTCAGCGCGCCGCGCAGCGGGAGCCGGATGGTGAGGTCCGCGCGTGGCGTGTGTCCTGGTGGGTAGACCGTCACATCGCATTTCAGCGCAATCAGCGCCGTGCGCTTCTCGGCGTAACCCCAGTTTTCTATCTGCGTTCCCGCGTTGGCGGCGACCTGCGCGACAGCTTGCGTGAGTGTTTCGAGTTGCAGACGCTCTCGGTCCCAGTCGGCGGCCAGTTGCGCCACCTTCGCGCGCTCGGCCTCGGTCTGGCGCTTCTACTGGATAGCCAGGTCAATCTGCCCCGCCAGGTCGCGCCGCGTGTCCGAGTCACGCGCGTAGCCAGCGGTCTCCGTGAGGCTGTCGATCTTGTGGCTCAGTGTCAGCACACGGGCGTCAAGAGATGCCATGTTCGCCGTTCCTGGTGGCTCCGTCTCGCGCATGCGCTCCAATTCCTGCCGGAGAAGGTCGGGGTTACGCAGCGCCGCCGCGACCTTCTCCCAGGCAGCCGCATCTAAGACATCGCCCGCGATGACATGCGGGGTACACAGGCGCCCGTGCGCAGCGTCCGCTCGCACTCGCCACGCGTTCTGACAGCAGTAGCGCGTCGGCACACTGCCATCCAGGCGCACGCGCGCGGGTCGGCGGTTGGCGTACATGACGCCGCCGCACAGACCACAATGCACGAGGCCGCGCAGCAAGGCCGACTCTGGGTCCTTGGCGCTTCGGCTGGCGAGTTGCTGATTGAGGCGTAAGCGGCGCTGCACTTCTGCCGCCACGATGGGCGAGACCAGTGCGGGCGCGACGCTTGGCGGTAGCGCGGTCTGTTCTTCCTGTGGGAGCATGACCGTGCGCGACTTGCTGCGATAGTGTGCGCGCTGGTCCAGTGGGACCTTCTCAGCGCGCGACTTGAGCGTGACCGGCGCGCCCCAGTAGAGTGACGTGCGCAATATCCAGCGGATGACTCCCGCGTCCCATTGCGCGCGTTTGCCGGTTGCAGTGGGAATGCCGGCAGCGGTGAGCGCCGCCGCCAGCTCGCGCAGCGTCATTCCTCTCGCGTAGTCGGTGAAGATGCGCACCACGATGGGCACCGTCAGCGGGTTGACGATGAGCGCCGTCTTGCGCTCGTCCGCCCACGCATAGCCATAGGGAGCGCGCCCTGTGGCGATGGGGTACCCATGCGCCACGCGCGCATGGGTGGCGCGCATCTGGCGCTCACGGCGCTTCTCATTTTCTACCTTCGCGGAATAGCCACGGATAAAGCGAATCAGCGCCGACTCTGGCGAATCGTCTAACGCTTCGGTGACGAACTCGACCGGGATACCAATCCGCGCTAGTTCATCCAGCAGGATACCCAGGTGAATCGGGTCACGGCTCAGACGGTCAATCGAATGGCAGACCAGGACGCCGAATGACCGTGCGCGCGCCGCTTCACGTAGCCGCGTCAGTTCTGGGCGCTCCCATAACTCTTCACCGCTATGACGGTCGCGGTAGGCGAATTGGTCATCCAGCAACCAGTCATGGTCCACCGCCCAACGCTTGCAGCCCGCTTCCTGCGTGTCCATTGACGTTTTGTCTACAGTATCCTGCCCGACCGTACTCACACGCGCGTACGTCGCCGCAACACGTGGAAGTGGCGTGGTCTCAGTACGTCTGCCCATCCTGTTTTCTCCCTTGCGCTACACTGTGAACGCCAGCGCAGGCGTCATAACCGCCTGGTGCTGACCGTCGTGGCCTAGGTATCCCCTAGGCTGCGATTTTTGACGACCGCGCCAGCAGCGCGTCGACTTCGGAGCGGCGTATCAGCTTCACCCGGCCATCAAGCGGGTCTGGCTGGGTGTGCAGTTCGCCAGCCGCAATCAGCCTGGCCATCTTAACCTTACTTATCCCCAGGATGGCGCGCACCTGCGCCGTGGTCAGCAGGTCATCGGGTGTCATCTTCGGTTCCTTTCACTTCCCTGGCTTCGGTCGGTAATTCTAGTCTACCATATCGGTAAACTATTCGCAACTTATAGGTAAAGATAGGCACTGATGGCTAGGTACTGATGGCGTCGAATGGCGCAAAGTTCGTGGCGGAACTATCCGTATTTGTCGGTCCTGCCCGCCTGCGCCATATGGCACGCTGGAGGCAGGAAGG